>VYKS01000030.1_pt1 | contig 101173 bp, 92 predicted proteins | sample 5114511 | NCBI WGS metagenome assembly VYKS01 (sample SAMN12291795, study PRJNA351875) | freshwater metagenome | isolation source: freshwater lake | place: USA: Michigan, Gull Lake | collected 2011-07-05 | reverse complement strand
TCCGGCGGCCGATGTCGCCCCTGCCCCCGCCGCAGCGCGCGGCGACGCCGTGAAGTCGCCGATGGTCGGCACGGCCTACTTGTCGCCGCAGCCGGGCGCCGATCCGTTCGTCAAGGTTGGCGACACCGTGTCGGCCGGCCAGACGCTGCTGATCGTCGAAGCCATGAAGACCATGAACCCGATCTCGGCCCCGAAGGCCGGCAAGATCGTCGAGATCCTGGTCGCCGACGCCCAGCCCGTCGAGTTCGGCGAGCCGCTCGTCGTCATCGAGTAACGCTCATGTTCGACAAGATTCTCATCGCGAACCGGGGCGAGATCGCGCTCCGGGTTCACCGCGCCTGTAAGGAAATGGGCATCGCCACCGTGGCCGTGCATTCCGAGGCCGACCGCAACTCCATGTGGGTGCGCCTGGCTGACGAAAGCGTCTGCATCGGCCCGGCGCCCGCCGCCAAGAGCTACCTCAACATCCCGTCGATCATCGCGGCCGCCGAGATCACCGGCGCCCAGGCGATCCATCCGGGCTATGGCTTCCTGTCCGAGAACGCCCGCTTCGCCGAGATTGTCGGCGCGCACGGCTTCACCTTCATCGGCCCGAAGCCCGAGCACATCCGGATGATGGGCGACAAGATCACCGCCAAGCAGGCCGTGAAGGACGCCGGCATCCCGGTCGTTCCCGGCTCGGACGGCGGCGTCTCGACCGAGGAAGAGGCCTTCGAGGCCGCCGAGAAGATCGGCTTCCCCGTGCTGATCAAGGCCGCCGCCGGTGGTGGCGGGCGCGGCATGAAGGTCGCCCAGACTCGAGAGGATCTTGCAGAAGCGGTCTCGACCGCCCGCGCCGAGGCCCGCGCCGCTTTTGGTGACGACACGGTCTATATGGAGCGCTATCTCCAGAAGCCGCGCCACATCGAGCTGCAGGTGATCGCCGACAGCCACGGCAACGTCGTGCACCTGGGCGAACGGGACTGCTCGCTGCAGCGCCGTCACCAGAAGGTGCTGGAGGAAGCCCCCTCGCCCGCCCTGTCGGCCGAAGGTCGCGCCAAGATCGGCAAGGTCGTCGTCGATGCGGTCAAGGCCATCGGCTACCTTGGCGTCGGGACCATCGAGTTCCTGTGGGAGAACGACGAGTTCTTCTTCATCGAGATGAACACCCGCCTGCAGGTCGAGCACCCGGTCACCGAAGCCATCACCGGCATCGACCTGGTGCGCGAGCAGATCCGCATCGCCGCCGGCCTGCCGCTGTCGTTCACCCAAGAAGACGTCGTCTTCGAGGGGCACGCGATCGAGTGCCGGATCAACGCCGAGAACGCGCGAACCTTCACGCCGTCGCCCGGCACGATCACCGACTTCCACGCCCCCGGCGGTCTGGGCGTTCGCCTGGATTCGGCGATCTACACCGGCTACGCGATCCCGCCGTACTACGACAGCCTGATCGGCAAGCTGATCGTCCATGGCCGCGACCGCGCCGAATGTATCGCGCGCTTGAAGCGTTGCCTGGGCGAGATGGTGGTCGGAGGCGTCGAAACCACGATCCCGCTGTTCCAGGACCTTCTGGTCCAGCCTGACATCCTGGCCGGGGACTACAACATCCACTGGCTGGAGCGCTGGATCAAAGCTCAAGAAGCCTGATCCGAGGCTGGCGATGGACGACGCCTTCACGGTCGACGACCTTATCGCCTGCTATGCGCGCGGTGTCTTTCCGATGGCAGACGCGCGCGAGGACGAGAGCCTCTTTCTGATTGATCCCGAGCGGCGCGGCGTGCTGCCGCTCGGGACTTTTCATATCCCCAAGCGCCTGGCCCGCACGGTTCGTAACGGCCCCTATGAGGTCCGCGTGGACACCGCCTTCGACGCGGTAATCGAGAGCTGCGCCGCCTCGCGGCCCGGGCGGCTCGACACCTGGATCAACCACCCCATCCAGCGGCTCTATGGCCAACTTTACGCCCGCGGCCTTGCCCACAGCGTCGAGACCTGGCTCGGCGACGAGCTTGTCGGCGGCCTCTATGGCGTATCACTGGGTGGGGCTTTCTTCGGCGAAAGCATGTTCTCGACCGCGCGCGACGCCAGCAAGGTGGCGCTGGTCCACCTCGTCGCGCGCTTGATCGCGGGCGGCTACGAATTGCTGGACACCCAGTTTCTCACCGAGCATCTGGCTCAGTTCGGCGTCACGGAAATCACCCGGGCGGACTATCGCCGCCGGCTATCCAAGGCCCTGGCGACGCAGGGAGACTTCTACGGCTTGGCGGCCGGCGCGACCGGGATCGACTGCTTGCAGGCGATCAGCCAGGCGTCATAGACCGGGTGCTGCAACGGGTTCAGGCCCGGCGAGCTGGCGTACATCCACCCCTTGTAGATCTGGCGCCCGGGCGGAGCCGCGCGGCCGGCTTGCGCCTTTGGCTGGGTGTCGACGACGACATAGGCCGCCGATTCCGGCGCGACCTCGTCAGCGGCTGCAGTCTCGCAGGCGCGGACGGTGAAGATCAGGGTCTTATAGCGGATCGGCTGGCCGATCGGGACCTCGAACCGCATGGTCTCGGTGGTGACCTTGTCCAGAGCCTGGAGGATCGCCACCGCGTATCTTCCACGCTTCGTCGGCTCCACCGGCTTCGCGGTCGTGGCGGTAGCAGGCGTGGTCGGCTTCACGGCCGTCGCCTTGCCCGCCGGCGCCGAGGCCGGCGGATTGGGATTGGCGATCGCCGGCGTTACCTGGGTTGGTTGAGCCGGGCGCAGCTCGCTCACCGGCGGCGCTGGCGTGGGCCTGGGCGTCTGGGCGGCGGGCGCTTGCGGCGCGGCCGGCGGGGTCTGAGCCGATGGGGCGTTTGACTGACGCGCGACTGCCATACCCGTCACGGCCAAGCCGGAAAGGATGCTGACGATCGCGATCAGGGACGCCCGGGGCGTCATCGCGCCTATTCCGGCGACCAGGCTTGATAGTCGCTGGTGGCCGCGGGACGTTCGCCGCCCCGGGCCAGCGAGCCCTTCGGACGCCAGGCGTGCACGGTGCCCGTCAGGTTCGGCAGCGTGTCCTTCTCCCAGCCACGACGCGGCAGCGGCGCGCGCGTTGGGGGCTCGTCGAGGGTGTAGTGCAGCCAACCGCTCCATTCGGCCGGCACCTTCGAGGCTTCGGCGTAGCCGTTGTAGATCACCCAGCGGCGCTTGCGCTCGTCATAGCTGTCGCTGTTGTCGCGCGCCTCGAAATAGCGGTTGCCGTAGTCATCCTGGCCCACGAAGACGCCGCGGCGGCCGATGTGAAAACGCTGACCAAGGGTCGCGCCGTTCCACCACGTGAAGATCGCTTTCAGCACTACGTTCGCACCTGAATCTGCAAGGCTTTGCGCGGCCGCGACGAACGCGGCGAAGCGGCGGGACCATAGCGCCCCGCGCCGCCACCGTCCAGCCGCGCACCGGCGGCGGCCAGCTTCAACATCTTGTGGATTAGCTCATCCCGACCCGCAACATCTATTGAGAGAGCGCAACCAACGCTCTAGCGTATGGTGCGACCTTACGTCCGTTCCGGACGCGTGGAATCACGCGTTAGGGATTTGGTAAGCACTCAAGCTGGCAGCCCGACCAGGAAACGCCCATGCGCCCCTCCGCCAAAGCCGCAGGTCTTGTTCCCGCGATGGAATGGCGCGACCTGGAGCGCGCGGATCATGTCGAGGTCGTTTCCGCCCCCTCTTCATGGTCGGACGCCCGGGTCGAGGCCTGGCTGGATTGGGCTGGAGAGGTCGAGCCGAAGGTGCCGCTCGGCGGCGGTCCGGCGCGCTACGCGGCGAGCGTCGCGCAACTTGGTCTCTCGAAGGGCCTCTTCGGCGACAAGGCCGACGCCGACGCATTCCGCGAGGCGTTGCTGACCACCATGCTGTCGGGGATCGCGACCCCGACCCAGGGACAGCCAAGCCTTCAGTTGCTTCCTGATATCTCGGAATTCGAATTCCAGACCCAGGCTCGCGAGATTCTGGTCAAGCGCCGGAGCGGCGATCTCGCTGTCCAGGCGGCGGCGCGCCTGAACGCCGCGCTCGATCAGGTCGCAGACGCTGTTCGGCGCTGCCAGGGCGACAGCCGGGCCTGCTCCGACGTCCGTAAGAACCCGGCCCTGGCCCGCGCCGCGCGAAAGGCCCGCGAGCTTGGCGCTGACGACCGGACCATTCTCGACGCCATCGCCACGGCGGACATGCCCCGCCCAGCCCTCTCGGACCTGGAACGTGCGCGTGGCCCCGCGATGGTGGCGGCGGCCATGCGCCAGGCGGTATCGGCTGGCGACGAGGCCGCTTGCCTCGCCGCGCAGCTGGGCTGGGAGACGGGCGATCTCACCCTAGCCCTGTCGCCCTTTGACGCCGACGCCCTGTCGCGAGGGGCCGCACTGGGCGCGGCGATCGACGCCAGCGCCTTTCTGGACGCCGACGGGCTCGACATCGAGCGCTTCACCTTCGTCTGCCATCTGTGGGCGACCGCGCTGGAGCTTGATCGTGGAGAACGCCCTGCCCGACTGTCCCTGGCGGGTGTCGGCGACTGCCTGCTCAGCCAGGGCTACGCGCAGACCACCGTCGAAGGTCGCGACGGCGCGGCTGCATTGTGGGCCCTGGCCGTCGGCGCCGCGCTATCGGCCAGCGCCGAGGCGGCGGCGGTCATGGGGCAAGACCCGATCTTCGCCCAGGATCGCCAAGGCGTTCTGAAAACCATCGCCGAGCGACGCGTTCGCGCGGCCGCGCTCCGCTCAGCGCTCGCGACGGAGGCCGCCGCCGCGCTCGCGACAGCCCACGCCCTGGCGCGCAAACATGGTCTGCGCTCGGCTGCTCTGGTCGGTCCGTTCGCCGACGCGGAGGCGACGCTTCGATTGGGCGGCGCACCCGTGGGCGCTGCCGGCGCCATGGCGCCGGTGTCGGTCTCCCAAACCCTGGACGGCTTCCTGCTGCCGAGCTTCAGCCCGGCGGCCTTCGAGGCCCTTTCCAGCGAGGGTGTCGATCTCGACGCCGCCCGCCGGCATGCGCTGGGTCATGGATCGCTCACCGAAAGCCCGGCGATCGATCACGCCATGCTGCAGGCGCGCGGCTTCACCGCCCATGAGATCGAGAAGGCCGAAAACGCCCTGCGCGAGCATCACGGCATCCGCGCCGCCTTCGCGCCCGCCGTCGTGGGCGCGGGTTTCCTCCGGGACGTGCTGGGCGCGTCGGCCGAGGATGTCGCGCGTCGCGACTTCGACACCCTGGCCTTCGCCGATTTTTCCACGACGGAGATCGCCACCGCCGAGCGTCATGCCCTGGGCGCCGGAACCCTGGGCGACTGCGAGGCGCTGAACCCCGAACTGCGCGAGGCCTTTCGCTCGGTCGAAGCGCCGGCCTTCGCCGACCGGCTGGCGATGCTGGCGGCCGTCGAGAGCTTCGCCTGCCTGCCGACTGCCGTCACAGTGCCCATCGCTCACGACTCGCGGCCGGCGGACGCAGTCCGCGCCCAAGCAGCGGCGGCCCGCGCCGGCGTCCGCGCCCTGCGCTTGAAACGCGCGCCGACTCCGTCCGACTTCAAGCTGGATCTTCCCGAGGAGCCCACGGCCGAAGCGCCGCGCCCTGCCCCATCGCGCGAGCCGGTCGTCACCGAAAGGGTGGTCGAGAAAATCGTCGAGCGTGACCGTTCTCGACGCCGCCTGCCGGATCGCCGCAAGGGTTATATCCAGAAGGCCGCCGTGGGTGGTCACAAGGTCTATCTGCACACCGGCGAATATGAGGATGGCGAGCTGGGCGAGCTGTTCATCGACATGCACAAGGAAGGCGCGGCCTTCCGAAGCCTGATGAACAACTTCGCCATCGCCGTTTCGCTCGGCCTGCAGCACGGGGTGCCGCTGGACGAGTTCGTCGACGCTTTCGTCTATACCAAGTTCGAGCCGGCGGGCCCTGTCACGGGTAACGACTCCATCAAGTCGGCGACCTCGATCCTGGACTACATCTTCCGTGAGCTGGGCGTGTCGTATCTTGGTCGCGACGACCTCGCCAATGGCGATCCGGGCGAGTTCAACGCCGACGGGCTCGGTTCAGGCAAGCGTCTGTCGGACGAGGACCTGGATGACGCCGAGACCGATCCCGTCCCCGCCAGCCGTTTCATTTCAAAGGGCTTTTCCCGTGGGGCCACGCCGGACAACCTCGTTTTCGCGAGCTTCGGACGCCGGCGAGTCGAGGGAGCCGAGCGGCCAGGTGCGGACGGTGAGATGTGTCCGGCCTGCGGTGATCTTTCGCTGATCCGGCGCGGCGGAATGACCGTCTGCGACACCTGCGGGGCGCAATCGGAACGCCCAGGGCCGCGCGCGTCCTCGTGATATCGTTCGGTTGGCGTTAAGCTTGCTAGCCCACGGTGCAAAGACGCCTCTTCGCTCAGGACCTGCGCCAGAATGAAACCGAACGCCCTGCTCGTCGCCGCCTCGTTTGGCTTGGCGTTGTCCGCCGCGTCGCCCGTCAGCGCTCAGAACGCCGGCCAGATCGCCTCAGTGCGCAACGGCGCCAACTGTCCGCGCTGCAATCTGTTCCAGGCCGACCTCTCCAACCTGACCTTGAAGAGCAAGAACCTCGCGGGCGCGCGCCTTCGGCAGGCCGACCTGTCGACAGCGATCATGAACCGTACCAGCTTCGCCGGTGGCGACCTGCGGGACGTCAACGCGTATGGCGCGGTCTTCACCGGCGCCAGCTTCGCGCGCGCGGACCTCACCAACGCCAGCTTCGTCGGCGCCTATCTGCAAGGCGCCAACCTGTCGGGAGCGAAGCTTTCGGGTGTCAATTTCTCCGGCGCCGAAATGGACCGCGCGATGGGTCTGAAACAAGGGCAGTTGAGTCAGGCTTGCGGCGACGACTCCACATTGCTGCCACGCGGCCTGTCCATTCCCCGCTGCCGTTAAATCCCCGTCATTACCGCGATTTAAGTGGTCTCTGGTCCTTCGACGGTTCAAACCGTAACTCACACAGTCGCGTATGGACTGCACGGAGAAGTCTATGTCCCGCTTGGGCGTTTCCATCGCCGCCTTGACGCTGAGCTTGCTGGCCATGACCAGCCAGGCCCATGCGCGTGGCGAAGATAAGGATGTCGCCCGACTGACGTCCTTTGGCGGCATGTGCGCCAACTGCGATCTCGCCGGCCGCAAGCTGATGAACGCCAAGTTCACCGGTGCGAACTTCAGCAAGGCCGTGCTGATCGGCGCCGACCTGCGCGGCGCGATGTTCTACGGTTCGGACTTCGGCTGGGCCGACCTCAGCCGCGCCGACCTGCGCGGCGCCGAGATGCGCGGCGCCAACTTCACTCGCGCCAACTTCACCGACGCCCGCATGTCCGGGGTCGAGAGCAGCGGCGCCAATTTCACCCAGGCCGCTCTGGTTCGTGTGGATCTTTCCTCATCCGAGTTGCACGCCGCCAACATGGTCGGCGCCAACCTGAATAAGGCCCGTTTCACCAACGCGGAACTAATCGCCGCCAACCTGTCGGGCTCCAATGCGCGCGACGCCGACTTCTCGAACGCCGACATCAATCACGCCAACTTTCAAGGCGCGCGCTTCGACGGCGCCCGGTTCCAGAACGCCGACCTGACCGGCTCGAACCTGCGCGGCGCAATCTTCAACGGCGCGGACTTTCGCAACGCCGACCTGACCATGGTCAATCTCGCCGGCGCCGATCTGTCGAGCGCGCGAGGCCTGGATCAGGAGCAGTTGGACGAGGCCTGCGGCGACAGCAGCACGCGCCTGCCGTCGGGGCTGAGCGTCCGTCCCTGCAATGGCCTGCGCGGCGGCCAGCATTTCATGCTGTTGCGTGCAGTCCCCAAGGCGCCCCCGGCCCCGCCCGCGCCTCCGGCGCCTCCGGCGCCGCCGAAGCCGCCAAAGTCTTCGCGATAATCAACGATCATCGGTACAAACAAAAAAGCCCTCCGGCCTGGTGACCGGAGGGCTTTTTCGCAGACGACTGATCCGACGCTAGACCTTGATCGGCGGGGCGGTGCGGATGTGCAGCTCCTTGAGCTGCTTGTCGAGCACATTGGCCGGTGCGTTCATCAGCAGGTCCTGGCCCTGCTGGTTCAGCGGGAAGGCGATCACTTCGCGGATGGCGACCTGGTCGGCCAGCAGCATGACGATGCGGTCGATGCCGGGCGCCAGACCGCCGTGCGGCGGCGCGCCATAGCGGAAGGCGTTGAGCATGCCGCCGAACTGCTCCTCGACCACTTCGGGGCCGTAGCCGGCGGTGGCGAAGGCCTTCAGCATGATCTCCGGCTTGTGGTTCCGGATCGCGCCCGAGCACAGCTCGTAACCGTTGCAGACGATGTCGTACTGGTAGGCGCGGATGGTCAGCGGATCCTGGGTCTCCAGGGCCTCCAGACCACCCTGCGGCATCGAGAACGGATTGTGGCTGAAGTCGACCTTCTTCTCGTCCTCGTTCCACTCGAACATCGGGAAGTCGACAATCCAGCAGAACTTGAACTGGTTCTCGTCAACCAGCTTCAGCTCCGTGCCGACGCGCGTGCGGGCCAGGCCCGCGAACTTGGCGAACACGGCCGGGTCGCCGGCCACAAAGAAGGCGGCGTCACCGGCGCCAAGGCCCAGCGATTCCATCAGCGCCTGGGTCGGTTCGCCCAGGTTCTTGGCGATCGGGCCGCCCCAGCCGCCCTGGTCTTCCGACCAGAAGACGTAGCCGAGACCCGGCTGGCCTTCGCCTTGGGCCCAGCTGTTCATGCGGTCGCAGAAGGCGCGGCTGCCGCCGGTCGGGGCCGGAATCGCCCAGACCTGATTCTTGACGTCGGCGCCCAGGATCTTCGCGAACAGACCAAAGCCGCCGTTCCGGAAGTGCTCCGAAACGTTCTGCATCTTGATCGGGTTGCGCAGGTCCGGCTTGTCACTGCCGTACCAGGCCATCGACTGAGCGTAGGTCAGGCGCTCGAAGCCCTTGTGCTCGAACGATTGGCCAAAGTCGTTGGTGAAGGTGTGGGTCTGGTCGATCGGCGACACGGGCTTGCCGTTCGAGAACTCCTCGAACACGCCATGCATCACCGGCTCGATCGCCGCAAACACGTCTTCCTGGGTGACGAAGCTCATCTCGACGTCGAGCTGGTAGAACTCCAGCGAACGGTCGGCGCGCAGGTCTTCGTCGCGGAAGCAGGGCGCGATCTGGAAGTAGCGATCGAAGCCCGACACCATCAGCAGCTGCTTGAACTGCTGAGGAGCCTGCGGCAGCGCATAGAACTTTTCGGGGTGCAGGCGCGAAGGCACCAGGAAGTCGCGCGCGCCTTCCGGCGAGCTGGCCGTCAGGATCGGCGTCTGGAACTCGTTGAAGCCCTGCGCGAACATGCGGTTGCGGATCGACTGGATCACGCGCGAGCGCAGGACGATGTTCTTGTGCAGCGTCTCGCGACGCAAGTCGAGATAGCGGTGCTTGAGGCGGATCTCTTCCGGATAGTCCGGCTCGCCAAAGACCGGCAGCGGCAGCTCGGCGGCCTCAGACAGCACCTCCACGGCGGAGACGCGGATCTCGATCTCACCAGTCGGAAGGTTCGGGTTCACGACGCTGGCGTCGCGGGCGATGACCTCGCCGTCGACGCGGATCACGCTCTCGGCGCGGAGGCGTTCGACGACGTTGAACCCGGGCGTTTCGGGGTGCAGGACCAGCTGGGTCAGACCGTAGTGGTCGCGCAGGTCGATGAAGACCAGACCGCCGTGGTCGCGCTTGCGGTGGATCCAGCCCGACAGCCGCACGGCCGCGCCGGTGTCGGAAGCGCGCAGAGCGCCGCAGTTATGGGTGCGATAGGCGTGCATGGAGGTCATGAAAGTCTTGAATACGCGCTGATTTGCAAGGCGCGGTAAGGCGCACGTGGGCGCCGCGATGTCAAGGATTCTGGGACGGACCGTGCGCAGGCACGGCCCGTCCTTGGAAGAGGCTTTAGGTCCGGGCCGCGCGGATAATCGCCAGAAAGTCACTCGCGTTCAACGAAGCGCCGCCGACAAGCGCGCCGCCGACCTCGGGCGCCGAGAGAATCTGGCCGGCGTTCTCGGGCTTAACCGAGCCGCCGTAGAGGATCTGGGCAAGCGCGCCCTGCTCACCGAAGATCGACACGAGCTCGGCGCGGATCGCCGCGTGCATTTCGACAATGTTGTCGACCGACGCGGTTTTGCCCGTGCCGATCGCCCACAGCGGCTCATAGGCGACGCCAAAGGCTTTACCAGCCAACGTGGCGGGCAGCGACTCGCGCACCTGCTGAACGACAAAGCACACGGCGTCACCCGCTTCGCGCGTCGCCAGCGTCTCTCCGACACAGACGATCGGCTCCAGCCCCGCCGCGATGGCGGCTTCGGCCTTGCCCGCCACCCGCGCAGAGGTTTCGCCGTGATCGGTGCGCCGTTCGGAGTGGCCGCAGATCACCAGTTTTCCGCCTGCGTCGGCGATCATCTCGGCGGCGATGTCGCCGGTATGCGCGCCGCTAGTTTTCTCGTGACAATCCTGTCCGCCCGTCAGGACCTGGGACCCTTCCAGCGCTTGGCTGAGGCGGTCCAGGAGGGTGGCGGGAGGAAAGATGGCGATGCGGGCGACCGCCGGCTCGGCTTCGAGAGCCGCAGCCACGGCGCGGGCCTCTTCGAGCGCGGCCGAAAGGCCGTTCATCTTCCAGTTTCCGGCGATCAGCGGCCGGGGCGTCGTGCTTGAAAGGGTCATGAGCGCCTTCTTGGGGTCATGCTCCTTTGGGAAGTCAAGCCCACGCCGCTTGCCCCCTCGCCTGCGGCTCTACTATACCCGCTTGCTCTCGATCCTCGCGCCCGCAGGCGCGATGGTCCGTCTGGAAGGTTTTCGCGCTCATGCTCGCCGGTTTCCGCAAACTCGCCAAATCACCCTTCGCGGTCGTGCTCTTTGGCCTGCTGATCGTCAGCTTCGCCGTGTTCGGCATCAGCGACGTGTTCAAGGGACCCAAGGGATCGGGCGTCATCAGCGCCGGGTCGCGCTCCATGAGCGCCGCCGACTTCAAGCAGCGCTTCGACAACTATCGCAAGGCCATGGAGCAGCGGAACGGCACGACCCTGACGCCGGACCAGGCCGTCGAGCAAGGCGTTGACCGCCAGATCGTTCAGGAACTGATGCTCCAGGAATCGTTGGCCGCCGCCCTCCAGCAAGCGGGCGTCGCGCCGTCTGACAAGCTGGTCGCCGACACGGTGCATCAGCAGATGAGCCAGTTGCCGCCGACGACGCGTCCTTTCGATCCGATCACCGGCAAGTTTGATTCCCGCGCTTACGCGGCTCTGATGCAGCAAAACGGCATCACGCCGCAGGCTTACGAGGCTTCGCTGCGCGACGAGATCGCCCAAACGCATTTCTTCTCCGCCATCGCCGACGGCCTGAAAGCGCCGCGCATCTACGCCGCGCTGCAAGGCGCTTACCTGCTGGAAGCGCGTGACATCTCGGCCTTCGCGGTGAACCCGGCCTCGGTCCAGCGCCCCGGCGCCCCGACCGACGCGCAGCTGATGGCGTTCATGAAGGAGAACGCCGACCGCCTGACGCGCCCCGAGACGCGCGTGCTGTCGGTCATGCGGGTCAGCGCACCCGCCTTGGAACCGACGGTGACCGTCGATCCCGCCGAGGTCCAGAAGGCCTTCAACTTCCGAAAGGATAGCTTGGCCAAGCCCGAAACGCGGACGATCATCCAGATCGCAGCTCCCGATGCAAAGTCCGCCGCGACGATCTCGCAGCGCCTGGCCAAGGGCGAAGACCCGGCCGCCGTCGCCAAGGCCTACGGCAAGACCCCGCTGGTCCTGACGGACAAGCCGAAGACCGCCGTGCCGGACCGCAAGGTCGCCGAAGCCGCCTTCGCCCTGGCCGCTGGCCAGGTCAGCGGACCGATCACCGGCGATCTCGGCGTCGCCGTCGTCAAGGTCACCAAGATCAATCCGGGCGCGGTCGCCACGCTGGAGAGCGTGCGTCCCCAGATCGAGGCCGAGGTTCGCGCTCAGGCGGCTCAGGCCAAGGCCTACGACCAGACCCAGGCCTATCAGGATGCGCGTGACGCCGGCGCCGACCTCGTCTCGGCCGCCAGCAAGGCCGGGGCCCTGGTCATCACGACCGCTCCCGTCACGGCGCAAGGAACCGACCAGATGGGGCAGCCGGTCGCCGGCCTGACGCCCGATATCGTCAAGACGGCGTTCGACCTGTCGCAGGGCGGCGAGAGCGAATTGGTCGAACTGGGCAAGGGCGACTATTACGCCGTGCGCGTCGAGCGCATCGTTCCGGCGGCGCTGCCACCTCTGGCCGAAATCAAGCCGCAGCTAACCGCCGTCTGGATGGGCCAGGAAATGGCCAAGCGCATGAAGGCCAAGGCCGATGAGCTGGCGGCGCGCGTCAAGAAAGGTGAAAGCCTTGAAGCGGTCGCCGCCTCGGCGCAATCGAAGGTCCAGAAGATCCCGGGGGGCCTGACCCGCCAGAACGCCCAGCAACATATGGGCCTGGGAACCGAGTTCCTCGGCGCCGCCTTCACCGCCAAACCCGGCGCGATCTTCACCGCCCGCGCCGGCCAGCAGGGCGAAGCGTATGTGGTCGCCAAGCTCGATGCGGTTCGCGCCGCGCCGACGGCGAATGTCGCGCAGATTGCGGTGCTCACCGAGGGCCAAGCCGCCAATGGCTTGATGCGGGATCTGGCCGAGGCCACGCGCCTGGTCGCCAAGACCCAGATGAAGACTAAGAGCAACCTCACCCTGGCGCGTCAGGCGATCGGAGTCGACACCGACGCCCTGGCCAAGGCCGAAGCCGCCAAGGCCGGAAAGAAGGCCGAGTAATGAGCCTGGAGCCCGCGTTCGAGGCCTTCTCGGAAGCCTATGACGCCGGACGGCAACAAGTCGTCTGGACGCGTCTGATCGACGATCTGGAGACGCCCGTCTCAGCCTATCTGAAGATCGCACAGGCGCGGCCCTACAGCTTCCTGTTCGAGAGCGTCGAAGGCGGAGCGTGGCGCGGTCGCTACTCGATCGTGACGATGAACCCGGACCTCGTCTGGCGTTGCCGTGGCGACCAGGCTGAAATCGCCGAGGGTGACGATATCGCCGCCGGGCGATTCACGCCCCAGCCCGGCGGGGCGCTCGACAGCTTGCGCGACTTGGTCGCGCGATCGCGCATGGAGCTCCCGAAAGGCTTGCCGCCGATGGCCGCCGGCGTGTTCGGAGCGCTGGGCTATGATCTGGTGCGCCTCGTCGAGCGCCTTCCCGACATCAATCCGGACACGCTGAACCTGCCCGACGGGATCATGACCCGCCCGTCCATCGTCGCGGTGTTCGACGCTATCGCCCAGGAAATCATCCTGACGACGACGGTGCGGCCTCAGGCGGGGGTCTCGGCCAAGACGGCCCACGATCAGGCGCGCGCCCGCATCGAAACCGTGATCGCCGATCTGCATCGTCCCTTGGCGCATGACGCCCCCCGTGCGCCGCGTGGTCCCATGGACTTCACCACGCCGGTCAGCCGCGCGGACTACGCCGAGGTGGTCGCCAAGGCCAAGGACTACATCGCCGCCGGCGACATCTTTCAGGTCGTCGCCAGCCACCGCTTCCGCGCACCGTTCGATTTGCCGCCCTTCGCGCTCTATCGCTCGCTGCGGCGGACCAACCCATCGCCGTTCCTGTTTTTCCTGAACCTGGATGGGTTCAACCTCGTCGGCTCCAGTCCCGAGATCCTGGTGCGGCTGCGCGACGGCAAGATCACGATCCGGCCGATCGCCGGTACGCGACCGCGCGGGGCGACGCCGGAAGAAGACGCAGCGCTGGAGCGCGAACTGTTGGCCGACCCGAAGGAACGCGCCGAGCACCTGATGCTGCTCGACCTGGGTCGCAACGACGTGGGCCGGGTGGCGATGCTGAACCAGCACGGCCGTAACGCTCCGCCGGAACAGACGCGCCCCAAGGGGCCTAATGTGCGGGTCACCGAGAGCTTCACGATCGAGCGCTACAGCCACGTGATGCATATCGTCTCGAACGTCGAGGGCACGGCGCCCGAGGGCGTCGATCCCGTCGATGTCCTGATGGCGGCCCTGCCCGCCGGCACGCTGTCTGGCGCGCCAAAGGTCCGCGCCATGGAGATCATCGACGAACTCGAGGTCGAAAAGCGCGGTATCGGCTACGCTGGCGCAGTGGGCTATTTCGGCGCGGACGGCGCGGTCGACACCTGCATCGTGTTGCGCACGGCGCTGGTGAAGGACGGCATGATGTACGTCCAGGCCGGTGGCGGCATCGTCGCCGACAGCGATCCTGACGCCGAATACGACGAGACTCTGCACAAGTCCCGCGCCCTGAAGCGCGCCGCCGAAGAGGCCTGGCGATTCAGCTGAGCCTTAGGGCTGCATTCCCCGCTCGGGACCGCCCAGCCGGTCGTCCGGAATGTGCTGCGTGACCGCAGGCGGCGCCAGCACCATGACCGTGGCGAAGCTGAGCGCGCAGAACGCGGCAAAGGCTGCGGCCGCCAGCACCGGCCCCATTTTCTGGGCACGCTGCTTGGGCCGCAGCAGAGCGCGGACATAGGCGACGGCGACAGGGTCCAAAGCGGAATCACGCGGGTCCATACGCGCATGATGCTCAAGACCGCGACCGCTGTAACCGTTACTGAAAGCCGCAGGCGAAAATGGCGCTATACAATGCCACCGCTAAGACCCCTGGGCCTTTCGGACCGCTGTCCACGAGACCTGCGGTTGGTTGAAACCTGGAGCACGTTCGAGCCGCGAAACCGCTTACGCTTTCGCCTAACGCGCTCTAGAACCGCACCTCGAAAGGCGGCGTCATGATCCTCGTCATCGATAACTACGACAGCTTCACCTACAATCTCGTCCACTATCTGAACGAGCTGGGCGCCGACACGACCGTCTATCGCAACGACGCGTTGACCGTCACCGAGGCGCTGGGCCTTCAGCCGGCCGCTGTGCTGCTCTCGCCGGGGCCGAAGGCGCCCGACCAGGCCGGCATCTGCCTCCCGCTGCTGGAAGCCGCGCCCGTAGACCTGCCGATCCTGGGCGTCTGCCTGGGCCACCAGGCCATCGGTCAGGCCTTCGGCGGCGAGGTCATCCGCGCCAAGGCCGTCATGCACGGCAAGGTCAGCAAGGTCCGCCATAACGACAAGGGCATCTTCAAGGGCCTTCCGAACCCCTTCACGGCCACCCGCTATCACAGCCTCGCCGTGCGCCGCGAAGATCTTCCGGCCGACCTGGAGGTCACCGCCTGGACCGATGACGGCGAGATCATGGGCGTGCAGCACAAGACCCGTCCGATCTTCGGCGTCCAATTCCATCCCGAGTCGATCGCCACGGAGGGCGGCCATCAGATGCTGGCCAACTTCATGGATCTGGCCGGCGTCAAGCGCGACGCGGCGATCTGGGTCTAGGCTTTCCGATGTCCGACGCCTTCAAACCGCTGCTGGCCAAGCTCGCCGATGGTCAAACCCTCGACGACAACGACGCCGAACTGTTCTTCGCCGCCTGCCTGCGGGGCGAGCCAACGCCGGCGCAAGTCGCCGCGGCGGTGACCGCCATCCGCCTGCGCGGCGAAACCGTGGGCGAAATCGCGGCCTGCGCCCGCGCGATGCGCCGCGCTGCGGAGCAGCTCGAGCACCCCTATGACGTCATCGATGTCTGCGGGACCGGCGGCGATGGCCTGCACACGCTGAATATTTCGACCGCCGTGGGCTTCGTGGCCGCCGGTGGCGGTCTGAAGGTCGCCAAGCACGGCAACAGGGCGATCACCTCGAAATCGGGCACCGCTGACGTGTTGAGCGCCCTCGGCGTCAACATCGACGCCACGCGCGAGCAACAGCGCAAGGCGCTGGACGAGGCGGGCATTTGCTTCCTGTTCGCCCAGGCTCACCACGGCGCGATGAAGCACGTCTCGCCGATCCGTCAGCAACTGGGCTTCCGCACCATCTTCAACCTGCTTGGGCCGCTCACCAACCCGGCTGGCGCGAAGCGGCAAGTCGTGGGCGTCCCGGCCCCGCGCTTCGTCGAACCAATCGCCAAGGCGCTGGGTGCGCTCGGGGCAGAACGCGCCTGGTCCGTGCACGGCTCCGGCATGGACGAACTGACGACGACGGGTGAGACCGAGGTCGCCGAATGGCGCGATGGGGCGGTTCGTCTGTTCAAGATCACGCCCGAAGCCGTGGGTCTGCCGCGCGCCTCACTCGCGGACCTGACAGGCGGCGATCCTGCCTTCAACGCGGCGGCGCTGGCGCGCTTGTTCGATGGCGAGAAGGGTCCTTACCGCGACATCGTCCTCCTCAACGCCGCCGCCGCGTTCCTCGTCGCCGACAAGGTCGAGACCCTGGCGGAGGGGATCGGCTTGGCGGGCGAGGTCATCGATAACGGGCGCGCCAAGGCCGCCCTCGCCGGCCTGGTTGCCGCCACCCATACGGAAGTTCCCGCGTGACCGACATTCTGGCGAAGATCGCCGCCTACAAGCGCGACGACGTGGCGGGCCGCAAGGCCGCGCGGTCGCAAACCGAGGTGGACGCTGCTGCAAGGGCGGCTTCTGCCCCGCGCGGGTTCAAGGCCGCGCTTCAGGCCTGTCACAGTCCTGGAAAGCTCTCGCTGATCGCCGAGATCAAGAAGGCCTCTCCGTCGAAAGGCCTGATCCGGGAAGACTTCGATCCGCCGATCCTGGCGCAGGCCTACGAGGCCGGTGGCGCGGCTTGCCTTTCGGTGCTGACGGATGGCCCCAGCTTCCAGGGCGCGGACGACTATCTGGTCGCCGCCCGCGCCGCGACCGCCCTGCCCTGCATCCGCAAGGACTTCCTGGTCGACCCCTGGCAGGTGGCCGAAAGCCGGGCGCTGGGCGCCGACGCTATCCTGGTCATCCTGGCGATGATCGACGATGTCTTGGCGGCCGAGCTGATGGCCGAGGCCCGCCGCCTGGGCATGGACGCCCTGGTGGAGGTGCATGACGAAGCGGAGATGGCGCGCGCCGGCGCGCTCGACGCCGACCTCGTGGGGATCAACAATCGCGACCTGAAAAGCTTCGTCGTCGATCTGGCGGTGACCGAACGCTTGGCGGCCCACGCGCCGAAAGACGCGCTTCTGGTCACCGAGAGCGGCGTCTTCACCCACCAGGACGTCGTTCGCATGGAGGCAACCGGCGCGAAGGCCATGCTGGTCGGCGAGAGCCTTATGCGTCATGCGGATGTCACGGCCGCGACCCGCGCCCTGATCGGATAAACCCGAAACGGGCTTTCAAGGCGCTGGCGTCGGACGGCGAAGCAGCTCCATCCTCCCCCCGTCGCCGCGCCGAGAACGCGGATGAGGAAACGGACATGAACTGGCTCGCGCGAGTCGTGAAATGGGCTCTGGCCACGAACTTCAAGCTGCAGGGCTGGAAGATCGAGGGCGCGCCGCCCGAGACGCGAAAATTCGTCGTCATCGCTGCGCCCCACACCAGCAATTGGGACTTTGTCTACTTCGTCGGCGCAGCCGACGCCTTGAACCTTGATCTCAGCTTCATCGGCAAGGCCTCGCTGTTCAAGGCGCCATTCGATCAGATGATGCGGGACCTGGGTGGCATCCCCCTCGACCGCGAGCGCTCCAAGGACATGGTCAGGGCCATGGTCGAAGAATTCGGCCGTCGAGACACCTTCATGCTGACGATCGCGCCCGAGGGCACGCGCGGTAAGGCGCGGCAATGGAAGACGGGCTTCTATCACATCGCCATGGGCGCCAAGGTCCCGATGGTGCTGGGGATGATGGACTACCAGCGAAAGGTCGTGGGCCTGGGCCCCGCGATCTATCCGACCGGCGACTACGCCGCCGACATGCGCCGGATCGCCAGCTTCTACCAGAGCTGCACCCCGAAGTTCCCTGAGTTGGCCACGCGGTTCGACGATCTGGACACGGCGTCGGACGCCTAACGGACGCCACGAATCTATATGACGAGCGCCGGGACTGACAGGAGAATCGGATGCGCGCCTTGCTGACCTCGTTGAAAGCCCTGGCGCCGTCGCCGATCAAGCGCGCGTGGCGCCGGCTACGACCGTCTGCTCGCGTCTCATCTCCGTCCGACCAAAGCGCGAGCGACGACACCGGATCGGTAAGCGCGCCAAGAGAACTTTGGCATCTGGTCGGCGCCGCCGACGCCGACTTCGTCCGGGTTGGCCAGGGATTCAAGTCTCTCTTCCTGGACGCGGGCCTAAAGCCCCATCACGCCCTTCTGGACGTCGGTTGCGGGATCGGCCGCGCCGCGGCGCCGCTTGTCGACTATTTGGATGAGAACGGCCGCTACGCGGGTTTTGACGTGATGGCCGAGGCCATCGACTGGTGCCGCGCCAACATCGCGGTCGGAGATCCGCGATTCGAGTTCCTCCACGCCGACATGCACAGCGACCGCTACAACCCCGGCGGAACCCAGCCGGCCAGCGCATATGTCTTCCCCTATCCCGACGCGAGCTTTGACTATGTCTGGCTCGGTTCGGTCTTCACCCACCTGCTGGCGGCCGACCAAGCGCAGTTCGCGCGCGAGATCACGCGGGTGCTGAGGCCCGGCGGCGTCAGCATCATCTCGTGGTACCTGATCGACGACGAGGCGCGCGCCAACGCCAGCGAGGGTCGCGCGGCCTTTGACTTCGCCCATGCTCTGGACGGGTGCTGGACTGCGACGCCAGACTTGCCCGAGGCGGTCATCGGCTATGACCTTCAGGCTGTGCGAGACCAGTATGAGGCGCTGGGCCTCGACATTCTGAACCAAGCGCTGGGAGTCTGGCGGCGGGAGCCCCTCCAAGACCAGGACATCATCATCGCCCGCAAATGCACCTGAAAGATTTTATTAAGCCTTTGATTCTTCAGACCTTTTAGCCTCAACTTTTGCTAAGCCTCTGAAATTGAGCGTGTTTCCCGCGTTAACGAACCTCGACTTGACATTATCGCGGAACACCAGGAGAACATTCGCAAGGTTTGCGGTTTGTTCCGCGCTCCACCCGAGGCCGATATGCTCACGCGCAAGCAGCACGAACTGCTGATGTTCATTCACGAGCGGATCAAGGAGACCGGCGTCTCCCCGTCGTTCGACGAGATGAAGGAGGCTCTGGACCTGGCGTCCAAGTCGGGCATCCATCGCCTCATCACCGCCCTGGAAGAGCGTGGGTTTATCCGTCGGCTTGCTCACCGCGCCCGCGCGCTGGAGGTGGTGAAGTTGCCTCAGCAGGCGACGACCGCCGCGCCGCCCAAGGGGCGTGGCGCGTTCCGTCCGCAGGTCTTCGAGGGCGGCGGCGCTCCGGCGCAAGCCGCGGGCGCCGCCGCGCCGGCCAATGACAGCCGCGAACTGCCAATCCTGGGCCGGATCGCTGCGGGTACGCCGATCGATGCGATCCAGCACGAACGCGAGCGGCTGCCGGTGCCGGAGTCTATGCTGGGCGGCGGTGAACACTATGTTCTGGAGGTTCAGGGCGACTCGATGATCGAGGCCGGAATCCTCGATGGCGACTATGTCATCATAAAAAAGGGCGACACCGCGACGTCGGGCGAGATTGTCGTCGCGCTGGTCGGTGAGGAAGCCACCCTGAAGCGCCTGCGCAAGAAGGGCGGCTCGATCGCTCTGGAGGCCGCGAACCCGAAATACGAGACCCGCATTTTCGGGCCCGACCAGGTCGAAGTTCAGGGCAAGCTGGTCGGCCTGATCCGGCGCTATCACTAAGGTCGCTAGGGGCCACTGAAGCCCAAGGCCCTGATCCTCAAGCGGGATCAGGGCCTTTTTCGCGTTCACCGTCTCGCTTTAGCTAACAGACGTCAGTCGCCCTTCGCGCGCCAGCCGTTCAGCCATAGCGTCGAAACCAGCCCAAGCGGCGCCCGCCAGCGCGCCGCCGCTGCTGACTCGGCGCACGCCCAACGCCGCCAGGTTCTCGACCTTCATGTCCGAACCCCACAGCAGCACGTTGACGGGCTTGGGAGCGACCGCTCGAACGATGGCTTCGATCTCCTTTGGATCACTGACCGCAGGCGCGTAGAGGCAGTCCGCACCAGCGTCGGCATAGGCCTTGAGACGCTCCAAGGCCGGTCCCAGATCGCGACGGCCGCGAAGATAGCCCTCGGTCCGGCCGACCAGCATTACATCCTGGCCACTGGCGTCTATAGCCGCGCGCGCCGCCTTGAGCCGCTCGACAGCGACGGGAACGTCGTAGAGCGCCGCCCCCGACCAGTCCTCAATCGATAGGCCCGCGATCCCGGTCGCGACAGCCAGCGAAACGCTCTCGGCCACCTCGTCCGACGTCTCGCCAAAGCCGTTCTCGAAATCGGCGTTCACCGGCAGATCCGTGGCCGCGCAAAGCATCGCCAGGTGGGCGATCACCTCGTCGCGCGTCACCTGGCCATCGTCCTTGCCCAAGGACCAGGCCATGCCAGCGCTGGTCGAGGCCAAAGCCTTGAACCCCAACGTCTTGAGCCGCTTGGCGCTTCCCGCGTCCCAGGGATTAGGAAGAACGAAACATCCCTCCAAATGCAGGGCGCGGAAGGCTGCGCGGCGGGCGGTGAAGGCGGTGGACATGATGGCGCTCCTCGTGGTCCCGCAGACGGGGCGGCGCCCGTTTCTAATCCCGCTGCGTGACATCGCGTGTCAGCAGGGCGCTCCAGGGCCGCTGGCCACGTAGCGGCTGGGCCCAGACGATCCGCCAGCCGTCGGGACGTCTATAGAGCTCAGCTGCTCCCAAGCGCGCGAAATCCTCGCCGGTCAGCAGCACGGTCTCGGCGCAAAGCGGCGGCGCTCGCACCGGCGCAGGTCCTCGTATGACCACGATTTCGCTCCGAACGCACAACCCGGAGAGGGTCTCGGCGTCGGGCGTCTTGCGCGACCAGGCCAAAGCCAGACGCACGGGCGCCCCCAAACCCGGCGCGCAGACGCGGCGATCGCAGACGTAGAGACGCCAGGCGGCCGGCTCCAGCCCCCTGCGTCTTGCCCAAAGCTCCGCGCCAAAGCGCTTGGCGTCGGTCCGGAGCAGCACAGCCGCGTCGCCTGACCGCACTGCGGCAGTGGCGCCGTCGGCGGCGATCCAGGCGTCCGGCGGCGCAGGTCTGGGCCACAGCGCGACCGACAGCGCCAGAGGCGCGCCGATCCAGCGCAGTCTTCCTTTCCACAGGCACAGGATCATCAAACCCAGGAACGCCACGACTAGGACCTGCGGCGGCGCGCTGGCCACCACCTGCTGCGCACCGTGCGCGTTGGCGAAGGCGTTGGCCACCGCCAGCATTGCGTCTACGCCCCAGCCGGCCAGGGCTAGAAGCGGCCCTCCTAGTCCGATGGGCTCCAGGACGGCGCCGATGGCCAGGAACGGCATGATCACGAACGAGGACAACGGCGCGACGGCGAGGTTGGCGGGCAGCCCCCAGACCGCGACCCGGTTGAAATGCTGCATCGCGAACGGCGCGGTGGCCAGTCCTGCGACGAGACTGGCGGCGACACTGGCCGCCAGCCAGGCGACCATGGCCTGCGGGACGCGGATCCACCACGGCGTCGAGATCTCACGCACCGGCCGTGGCCACGCTTCGGCCAACGCCACCAGCGCGGCGGTTGCGGCGAACGACATCTGGAACCCCGGCTCACCGGCGGTTTCCGGCTTGAGCAGCAGAATGAAGAGGGCCGCCAACGCCAGGCCATGCAGCGTGATCGCGCGCCGATCGAAGAGGATCGCCAGAAACGCCACGCTCGCGGTGATGGCGGCCCGCTCGGCCGGCGGCGGCGCGCCCGAAACGACGAGGTAGCCGATCACGGCGATCAAGCCGGCGCTCGCGGCGATCTTCTTCCCGGGCGCACGTAGCGCCAGCCAGGGCCACGCGGCGACCCCGAGCCGAACGGCCATGAACACGAAGCCGCCGACGATCGCCATGTGCAGTCCCGATATGGAGAGAATGTGCGCCAGACCTGACGCACGCATGGCTTCCGTCTGGGTTTCGGTGATCCAAGCCTCATGACCGGTGACCATCGCCGCACCGACACCCCCGCTGGTCGGCCCCATCCGGGCGTGTAACCTCTGCGCCAGGCTCCAGCGGAATGCATTGACCGCCATCGCGAGCCTTAGCCGCATCGGCGGCGGGTCCAGGCTGACCGGATCGATCTCGCCGATCGTAAACCCCACGGCGCCGATGGAATCAAACCATGCGTCGCGCGCGAAATCGTAAGCTCCAGGCGCGGCGGGCGGCGGCGGCGGCCCAAGCATGGCCCGAACGCGGATCGCCCGCCCCGGCGCGGGTATCAGGTTCTCGCCGATCGTGACCCGGATCCGACGCGGGGTCTGATCCGACGTCAGGCCCGATAGGCTGACCGGCGCAATCAACAGCCGCTGTCCGCCCGCGCCGGGACTGACCACGTCTACGACGAAGCCCTCGACGCGCCTGACACCCCTTTCACCGGCAATGACGGGCGCGGCGACCCGATCACTTCGAAGCTTGGCTGCAAAGGTTCCCGCCCCGCCCGAGGCCAGTAGACTGAGGCCAACGACGACCGCGGCGGGGGCGTTCCATCGCCGCCCCGCCCACCATGCCAGTCCCAGGAGTATAGCCAAACCCGCCAGCGCCCAGGCGCGCGGCTCGACGCCTGCTTCAAGATAGGCCGCCGCGCCAAGTCCAAACGCGACCGGCGTCCAAAGGAAGTGGCGGTCGAGATTGTCCGCGCCCTCGACGCGTGCGATGCCCCCTAACCGACCCATGATGGAGCCTTTGGGCGCAGCAGGCGATGCGCCTTCATCAACGAAATCTACTAACACGCGGAAACCGTTGTCTTTTTCCTCGTCGCCTGGGCCTTACTGCGCTGCGGAAAAGCGCTAGGCCCCGTGCGAAGCGGCGTGCTAAGACGCCTCGCCCGCGCCGCTTCGCGGTGATTGGTTTCCGCCGCCGTCTCGGCGCCCTGTCCTGCAGCCTTGAAGTCCATGTCGAACCCCACTCCCACCGGCGTCGTCACGCGCTTCGCCCCCTCGCCCACCGGTTTCCTGCATATCGGCGGCGCTCGTACGGCGCTGTTTAACTGGTTATATGCACGTCATACGGGAGGGAAGTTCCTAATTCGCGTCGAAGACACCGATCGCGAGCGCTCGACCGAGGCCGCCGTGGCCGCGATCTTCGAGGGCCTGGACTGGTTGGGCCTGAAGTCCGACGACGAGGTGATCTTCCAGCACACCCGCGCGCCGCGTCACGTCGAGGTGGTGCACGAGCTGTTGGCCAAGGGCCGCGCCTATCGCTGCTGGATGACCGTCGAGGAACTCGAAGTCGCACGCGAGAAGGCCCGCGCCGAAGGCCGCGCGATCCGCTCACCCTGGCGCGACGCGCCCGAGGGCGATCTCTCCGCGCCGCATGTGATCCGTTTCAAAGGACCGCTGGACGGCGAGACCGTAGTCAATGACCTGGTCAAGGGCCCCGTCACCTTCAAGAACATCGAGCTGGACGACCTTGTCCTGCTCCGCGCGGACGGCGCGCCGACCTACAACCTCGCGGTCGTGGTCGACGATCACGATATGGGCGTCACCCACGTCATCCGGGGCGACGACCACCTGAATAACGCCGCCCGTCAGACCCTGATCTATCAGGCGATGGACTGGACCGTTCCGGCCTTCGCGCACATCCCGCTGATCCACGGGCCGGACGGCGCCAAGCTCTCAAAGCGCCACGGCGCCCAGGCCGTGGGCGAGTTCGCCGACCTCGGCTACATCCCGGAAGGGATGCGCAACTATCTCGCCCGCCTGGGCTGGGGTCATGGCGACGACGAGGTCTTCACCGACGAGCAGGCGATCAGCTGGTTCGACGTGGCCGATGTCGTGAAAGCTCCGGCGCGCCTCGACTGGGCCAAGCTGAACCACACGAATGCTCAGCATCTGCGCAAGGCCGACGACGCCCGTCTGACGGCGCTGGCGCTGGCGGCGGCGGAAAAGCGAGGCGAGTCACTGCCCGCCGACGCGGCGGAGCGCATCGCGCGAACGGTTCCGGAGGTCAAGGAAGGCGCCAAGACGATCCTCGAACTGGTCGATCACTGCGCATTCGCGCTGAAGACACGGCCATTGGCGCTGGAAGAGAAAACCCAAAAGCAGCTGACCGAGGAAACGGTCGAGCGGCTGAAGCGACTGCGCGACCAGCTGGCCGCCGCGCCGGCTTTCGATGCCGCAACCCTGGAAACCGTATTGAAATCATTCGCGGAATCCGAGGGCGTCGGCTTCGGCAAGTTTGGTCCGGCGTTGCGCGGGATCCTCACTGGCGGCGCGCCCGCGCCTGACCTGAACAAGACCATGGCGGCTCTCTCCCGCGATGAGGCGATTGGCCGTCTTGACGACGCGCTGGCGCCTCGCGCATGAGGCGCTATAACGCACCCGCGAAAAGCGAAAATTGGACTGCCCGTCCCAATAATGAAGGGGTCTACGGATGACCGATAAAGCCACGCTGACGATCGGCGACAAGAGCTATGAGCTGCCGATCCTCAAGGGCAGCACGGGTCCGGACGTCATCGACGTCCGCAAGATCTACGGTGAGAGCGATCACTTCACGTTCGATCCGGGCTTCACCTCCACGGCCTCGTGCGAGAGCAAGATCACCTATATCGACGGCGACGCGGGCATTCTGTTGCACCGCGGCTATCCGATCGACCAGTTGGCCGAGAAGTCCTCGTTCCTCGAGGTCTGCTACCTGCTGCTGAACGGCGAGCTGCCCAAGGCCGACGAGTTCGCCAAGTTCGAGCACAACATCACCTACCACACGATGTTGCACGCCCAGTTCGACCGCTTCTTCGAGGGCTTCCGCCGCGACGCCCACCCGATGGCGGTCATGACCGGCGCTGTCGGCGCCCTGTCGGCCTTCTACTCGGACAGCATCAACGTCGACGACGCGCGTGAGCGTGAGATCAGCGCCCATCGCCTGATCGCCAAGATGCCGACGATCGCCGCCCGCGCCTACAAGTACACGGTCGGCCAGCCGTTCGTGTCGCCGCGCAACGATCTGTCGTACTCGGAAAACTTCCTGCGCATGTGCTTCGCCGTGCCGGCCGAGGACTGGAAGCCGAACCCGGTGCTGACCCGGGCCATGGACCGGATCTTCATCCTGCACGCCGACCACGAGCAAAACGCCTCGACCTCGACCGTCCGCCTGGCCGGCTCGTCGGGCGCGCACCCGTTCGCCTGTATCGCCGCCGGCATCGCCTGCCTATGGGGCCCGTCGCACGGCGGCGCCAACCAGGAAGCGCTGGAGATGCTGGAGACCATCGGTTCGGTCGACAACATCAAGGACTACGTCCAGGGCGTGAAGGACCGGAAGTACAAGCTGATGGGCTTCGGCCACCGCGTGTACAAGAACTTCGACCCGCGCGCGAAGGTCATGCAGAAGACCGCGCACGAAGTTCTGGCCGAACTGGGCCACAACAACGACCCGCTGCTGCAGGTCGCCCAGGAACTGGAAAAGGTCGCCCTGAACGACCCCTACTTCGTCGATCGCAAGCTGTACCCGAACATCGACTTCTATTCGGGCATCACCCTGCGCGCGATGGGCTTCCCTACCAACATGTTCACCGTGCTGTTCGCCCTGGCCCGCACCGTGGGGTGGATCAGCCAGTGGAAGGAAATGTTCGAGGACCCCACCCGCAAGATCGGTCGTCCCCGTCAGCTCTACACGGGCGCCACGCAGCGCGATTACGTCCCGGTCGAGAAGCGCTAAGCGCTGCATTCAGGATCAGGCCCCGCTTCGGCGGGGCCCTTTTCGTTCAGCGCTTGAGAAGGAAGCTCAGCACCTCGGCCACAGCGCGATAAAGCGCTTCGGGAATCTCTTCATCGATCTCAATGGTCGACAGCGCCTGAGCCAGCACCGGGTCTTCCTCGATCGGCACGCCGTGCTCGCGGGCCGTCTCGATGATCTTCTCCCCAACCCACCCCTGACCCGAGGCGACGACCTTTGGCGCGTTGGGCTCTTCGTAGAGAAGCGCGACGGCGATACGGGGCTTGGCCGAAGGGCCGGAAATCCCGCTCATGAGGCCTGATCCACGAAATGGCCGAGCGGATTGGCGCTTTGTGCCAATGGCGCCCCCGAGTGGACCGCGACTTCGGGGCTGAGTTCGGCTTGGCGAAGCGCCGCCCCCAGGGCCTCCTCCCCGGCTCTCAAGCGTGAAATCGTTTCAGCCCGCTCCGCCCAGAGCGAGACACGAGCGCGAGCGCCGGTCAGGGTTACGAGGGCATGGACTGGCCCGAGCGGCTCAAGATCGATCGAAAAGCGCGCCTTGTAGGTGCGCTCTCCCGCAGACATCGCGCCGCCGCCAGAGCCTCCGCCATCGCGACTGATCTCGAACTGCGCCACGGCGACGCCTTGCGGCGTCACGAAGGGCAGGTCGAGGTTCAACTTCGCATTCGTCGCCCCCGGCGCGCGCGTATCGGCCTGCTCGCGGTCCTGAGGCGCAGATTCGGGCAGTGAGGCGATCTGCATCAAATCCTGCCGCGCGATGGCGGCATGGGCTTTCCTGAGCAGACTACGCGCCATGTCCTCCGGCGTGGCGCCCAAGGTCGTCGGCGCCTCAGCGGGCTTTTGCCCCGCCATGGGGCCGCCAGCATAGGGGGGCGGCGGCGTCTTTGCACGGTCCTCAAAGACCGAAGGGGCATAGGCTCGTGTCGTCAGCGGACGTTCCCGGGCCGGCATTGGATCTCCTGCCGAAGCCTCCTCGCCCAGATGTTCAACCTGGATCAATGACGGAAGCGTCGCCTTACTGGGCGCGGCCGGCGATGACGACCGCTCTGGGCCAGATCGCATGGGCGCGACAAACGCGCCAAACCTTGCCTCGAGTTCGGCGGACGCGCTCTCAGGGCGGTTTTGGAGGTTCGGCGCCTGCTGCCGAGCCGAGGACGATGTTTGAGTGTTGGGAGTTGACGACTCCGTCGGAGGCGGCGACCCAGAAGGCAAGTCCATCGCTTGGGCGTTCTGAGGGATCGCCAGCGCCCTGGGCTGCGACGGCGGCGAGCTCATCGCACCCGAGCTTGGCGAGGGCGCACTCAAGGAGCGGAGCGCGGGCGTCGATGGGGTTGCCTGCCCGCGCCCAGACGAACCCAAGGACATCCCCTCACGGTCTGCGGTCGCTCTCCCGGCGGGGGCTTCGCGCATGGTTGCGCCGTCCGCCTCGGCGCCACTTGAGACGGGGTCTTGCACAGTTCCTATGACTAGGCCGGCTGGCGCGTTTTCGATGCGCCCTAGCCAAGCCGAAAGCGCGCCGCGAAACACCAGGAGCGCCGCCTTGAGGTCCCCATCGGCAACAGGGATCCGCGCCGGCGCGTCCACCGACGACGATGGCGACTTCGCCAGCCGGGCTTCCAGCAGCACGCCGGAGCGTTCCACGGCGCGCCGCAATCCCGCCCCTGTGGTGATGTCCGAGATGGCTGGCGTCGCTGCGAGCAATGCCCGGCTGGCGTCTCGAACTTCGGCGGGGGTATCTGGCTGCAGCAAGACCGCGCGGAGGTCCGCCATAAGCGGCGCAATGCCCGCCTGTCGAGGCACGGCCTCGGCGGTCGCCAGCCTTATGGCCTGGGCCAGGCGGGCTTCTGGCGCGCTTCGAGCAGCCGGCGCGGCGCCCGTCGGCGCACTTAACTTCGGGCTTGGGGCGTCAGCGGCGTGCTCCGTGTCCTGCGTTGCAGCCTGGCCAGCCTGCTCGACTTTGCCTTTAGCGTTCTGGACCGGGACAGCAGCTTGGCCGGCTAGGTTACCCAATTGCGCTGTCGTATTGGCTAGGGCCTGGCGCGCCAACGCCGTTAGAACCGCGCTGGAATCGGGCGGGGTTCCAGCCGCAGGGGTTGGAAGGATCGGGCTCACGGGCGTGGTCGGGTCTATAGCCACGACAACGACTCCAAGGCGACAGCTTAAGGCAGCCTAGGGCCCGAGCGTAAACCAGCGATTAACCCTCGGCGAGCTTCGACAAGCACTCAGACTGACGCGCGGCGTCTCGCACGTAGGAAATCCAACACGACGTCGGCGGCCGCCTCAGAGGGATCAGGCATCCCTCGCCCCATCCGATCGAGCGCCGCATACTGCTCGGCCACCTGCCGCGCACGCAACTTGGGATCATCCAGGCGCGCAGCGACTTCCCGCGCCAAGCCTTCACCTTCGCAGGCTGCCTGGATCAGCTCCGGCGCGATGGCCTTGCCGGCGGCGATGTTGAAGAGTGTGATCCAGCGCGGCTTCATCAGCCGTTTGACGATCGCGTAGGTCACGGCGCTGGTCTTGTAGCCGACCACCATAGGTCGTCCCGCGAGCGCCAGTTCCGTCGTCACCGTGCCGCTACAGGCCAGGGCGACATCGGCGGCGACGAACGCGTCATCCTTGAGGGCTTCGTCTTCGACGACGTGGGCGCGGAACGGCCATCCGGCCACCTGGGCCTTCACCGCCTCCGCCACGGTATAGGCAGCCGGCACTACAACCTGCAGCGCCGGACGATCGCGCTTGAGCCGCTGAACGGCGTCCTCGAACGCCGGCATCACGCGCTGGATCTCCGAGGGCCGACTGCCGGGAAGGACCAGCAGGATCGGGTCGGACATCGCCGCTCCGATCGCCGCGCGGAGGCGAGCCGGGTCGGCCTGGTCGAACCGCTTGGCGAGCGCAGAATTGCCGACGAACACGTTCTTGAGCCCCGTCGCGTCGAAATAGGGCTTGTCCATCGGCTGGATCGACAGCAGCAGATCTACAGCCTTGGCCAGTGACTGCGCGCGACGTTCACCATAAGCCCAGACCTGCGGCGCGACGTACTTCACAAGCGGTAGGTCAGGATCAAGCTTGCGCAGCGCCTTTGCCAGACGAATGTTGAAGCCCCAACTGTCGATGAGCACCGCCACATCTGGCTTCTCCCGCGCCGCCAAGGCTACGGTGTCCTTCAGGCGCGCCATGGCGCGAGGATAAGCCTTGAGGCTCTCCAGAATGCCCAGGATCGAAAGCTGAGCGATGTCGAACGGGCTCTCGACGCCCTGTTCAGCCATCTTCGCACCGCCGACGCCGACGAAGGTGACATCATCACCGAGCCGCGTCCGCAGCGCACGCGCCAAGCCCGCTCCAAGAGCGTCGCCCGAAGCCTCCGCAGCGACCAGCATGACTTTCAGAGGCGCTTTGCCTGCATCGGTCATGGCTGCTCCTGCGGATCGACCCCCAAGACGAAGACGCCCAGATCATCGGCGGCCGCGATCACCGCCTCTCGATCGACGACCAGCAAGCGCCCGGTTTCGCCCACAACGCCCGCGAGCCCCGCGCGAGCGGCGCGCTGGATCGTGGCCACACCGATCGTCGGAAGGTCGACGCGCGTTTCCTGGATGGGTTTGGGTGCCTTGGCCAGCACGCCAAGACGTCGTTCCGCCCGTCCACGGATCGCCTCCGGCAGTTCAGCCACACGCCGCAGCATCGCGTCGGTGCCCTCCTGGGCTTCCACGGCAAGGACGAGGCCCTCGCAGACGACCGCGCCCTGCCCTATGTCGAGACGGCCGATCTCGCGGGCGACCATCAGCGCCTTGTCGATATCCGCCATGTGCTCGGGCGCTGGAGAGACCTTGCCCAAGCGCCCCCGCGGCAAGGTCATTTCCCCCATCACCTCGTGCGCGCCTTCGATCTCGAAGCCTTCCTTCTCGAACTCGTCGAGCACCCGTCGCAGCAGCGCGTCATCGCCTCGCCGCGCGGCGACGATCAGGCTGGGCAGTACTTTCACGCCCCGAGCGTCGGGCATCAGCGCCGAGAAGTCCGGGCGACTGACATTGCCGGCGAAGCAAACAACGCCGCAGCCCTCTGCGCGAAGCGCCTTGAAGATCTTTCCGAACTCGCCAAGGCCGACCTCGACCCCAGGATAGCGACTCAGCGCCGGGTCCGCGAACGAGCGCAAGCGCATCACGGAAAAGGCGCGTCCAGCGGCCTCGCAATGAGACGCCAGTTCGACAGGAAGCGCCCCGCCGCCGGCGATCAGGCCCAATTTGCGCATCAGCGAAACTCTAGACTTCCCGCTCCGGCAGGCAGAGCGGACGATTGGCGTCGGCGCGGATGAAGTCGACGATCTCCATCACCTCGGCGTTCGCGGCGTGGATCTCGGCTACGTCATCGAGTCGTTCCTGGAACGTGCCTTCATCCGCGAACATCAGGCGATAGGCGGCGCGCAGCGCGTTGATCGTCTCGCGCGGGAAACCGCGTCGCTTGAGACCGACGAGATTGAGGCCTTCCAGGTGGGCGTGGTTCCCCCAAACCGAACCGTATGGGATCACATCCTTGGTCACAGCCGCGAGGCCGCCGATGAAGCTGTAGCGGCCGATCCGGGAGAACTGGTGCGCTGCAGCCAGGCCGCCCATGAACACATAGTCACCGATAGCCACGTGTCCGCCCAGGGTTGCGCCCTTGGCGAGGACGACGAAATCCCCGACCGTGCAGTCATGAGCAACGTGCGAGCCGACCATGTAAAGACCGTCGGAACCGATTGTCGTCACGCCCTTCCCCGACGCGGTGCCGGTGTGCATGGTCACGTGCTCGCGAATGATGTTCCGCGGCCCAATAATCAGCTCGGTCCGCTCGCCCTTGTGCCCCAGGTGCTGCGGCGGGCCGCCGAGGTTGGCGAAGGGATGGACGACACAGCCCTCGCCAAGGGTGGTCGCCCCCTCCACCACCACGTGAGAAAGCAGACGCACGCCCGCTGACAGCGTCACATCGGGGCCAACGATGCTGTAGGGCCCGATCTCGACATCAGGAGCCAGCTTGGCCTCCGGCGCGACGATGGCGGTGGGATGAATGCTCATGCCTTGGGCCCCGTATCGACGACCATGGCGGCGAACTCGGCCTCGGCGGCCACCTTGTCGCCGACCTTGGCCACGCCCTTGAACTTGAAGATCGACGAACGCGCTCGCAGGACTTCGACCTCCATGCGGATCACGTCGCCGGGCCGCACGGGATTACGGAAGCGGGCGTTGTCGACCGACATGAAGAAGATCGTCTTGCCCTCGGTGTCGACCTCGAGCGACTTGCTCATCAGTACCGCGCCGGTCTGAGCCAGGGCCTCGATGATCAGTACGCCGGGCATCACCGGGTTGCCCGGGAAATGCCCCTGGAAGAAGGGCTCGTTCACCGTCACGCACTTGATGCCGACGATCGACTGATGGGGGTTGTAGTCCTCGGCGCGATCGACGAGCAGGAACGGATAGCGGTGAGGGATACGCGCCAGGATTTCCGCGATGTCGATATCGGTCTGCACCGCTTGCTCGGCGTTGTCGCCCATACTCAGCCCCTCGTCCCTCGGCCGCCAGCCATGCGCGACAGCCATGCGGTCTCCCGAAGCCACCGCTTGAGCGGCCGCGCCGGAAAGCCCGTCCAAGTTTCACCTTCCGGCACGTTCTTGAACACCGAGGCGGAGGCCCCGATGCTCGCGCCCGAGCCGATATTCAAATGGTCCGCAACCCCAGCCTTGCCGCCAAAGGCGACGCCGTCGCCGATGACCGTGCTTCCGGAAATTCCGGTATAGGCCGCCAACACACAATTGCGCCCGATACGGACGTTGTGCGCGACGTGGACGAGATTGTCGATCTTGGTGTTCTCGCCAATGGTCGTATCGGCGAATGCGCCCCGGTCGACGCAGCTATTGGCGCCGATCGTCACATTGTCCTGGATGACGACCCGTCCCAATTGGGGCAGATCCACCATGCCACGTGGACCTAGCGCGGCGCCGAAGCCCGCTTCCCCGATGACCGCGCCGGCCGAGATGCGGACACCATCGCCCAGGAGCGCAAAACCGATCACCGCATTGGCGCCGATCAAGCAATCACGGCCGATCAGGACGCCAGGACCGATCACCGCGCCGGGACCGATACATGTCCCACGTCCGATCCGGGCGCCTTGGCCGACGGTCACGTTCGTGGACAGCAAGACCCCGGGTTCAAGCGTCGCGTCAGGATGAACGAGCGGAGACCCTGGCTCGTGTCGCCGCGGCGCGTGAAGTCGATTGACCGCCGCAGCCCACGCGGCCTGCGGACGTGCGGTCACCAAGGGCGCACAGGTCGCCGGCAGGAAGTCCCTATGCTCCGGACGCACGAAACACGCGCCCGCGCGGGTGACCGCAGCGAACGACTTACGCTTGGCGTCAGAGAAGAAGGTGACCGCCTGAGCGTCCGCCGTGTCGAGCGGCGCGGCGGCGGCGATAAGCCTGTGTCCCAAGCTGGCGTCCGCGAGCTCCGCAGCGCCGGCCTGGGCCAGGTCGGAAAGCGAAGCCGGACCCAGGCTGTCAAAGAAACGCGGGTCCGGCATGTTTCCTCACGGCGAAATAGTCTCCCTTGGTAAACCCAAGAGGGACGATTCGCTTACTTGTTGGTCGGTTGCAGCGCGGCCGCGCCCGGGACCTGCTGGTCCAGACGTTCGCGGTCGAAGGTCAGGGTCTTGATACGAGCATCCAGGGCGGCGACCACGGCGTCAGTGATGTCCATGGCCGGGTTGGCCAGCATCACAGATTCACGGTCCAGCAGAACGCTGCACTTCTGCGCCTGATAGACCTGTTGGATCGGCGTGTTCAGCTCCGAATAGACGCGCGCCAGAGCCTTTTGCTCAGTCGCCTCGACTTCCTTCTGGCGCAGTTGGCCCTTGCGCTGCCAGGCATTGGCCTTGGCTTGCAGGGTAGCGGCCTGCTGTTCGAGAGCGTCCTGAGCGATGGTCGCCTTCTTGGCGTCCAGAGCCTTGGCTTCATTGTCCAGCGCGGTGCGTTCGCCGGTCAGTTCGGCGTTCACTTGCTGGATGATCGTCTTCAGACGCGCGTCGACGGCCTTGCCGACCTGCGAGCTGCCGATGGCGCGCGCGCCCGAGAAGATGCAGACGCCCGGGATCGCCGGACCGTGCGTGACGGCCGGAGCCGCAGGAGCGGCGGCGGGAGCCGTCTGGGCCGAGGCGCTGGTCGCGATAGCGAGGGCGACAACGCTGGAAGCGGCCGCGGACAGGAACTTGGACATGTTTATTGGAACCTTGTGGAGGTGGAGAACCGGAACGTTTCGGTTCGGTCGTAGCTTTCCTTGGCCAAAATGCGGCTGATATCGAAGCGAATGGGCCCCATGGGGGACTTCCAGTCGATCGAGATACCCGCCGAAGCACGCAGGCCCAGGTTATCACGAATGTTCGGATCGAAGACGCCGGGCGACTTCTGGCGATCCACATCATCCAGCAGACCGGCCGTACCGACGTCGCTGAACAGAGCGGCCTTGATACCGTACTGCTCGGGCAGGAAGGTCGGGACTGTCAGCTCGAAGGTGCTGATCGCATAAAGCTTGGCGCCCATCGAGTTGTACGAGCTGGAGATGTCGCGCGGGCCGATACCCGCGATCTCGAAGCCGCGGAAGGACGTGCCGCCACGATAGAAGCGGTCGTTGATCCGAACGTTGTCGCCACCCCAGCCTTCGATATAGCCGAACGAACCGGTGGCGCTGAACACGAGATCCTTGGTGAATCCCCAGTACCAACCGGCGTCGGCTTCGGTCTTGAGGTACTTCACGTCGCCGCCCAGGCCCGCAAGGTCCTGGTTGAGGTCCGCGAACCAGCCGCGGGTCGGGTTGATCGGATCGTTCCGCTTGTCGATCCGCAGGCCGTAGCCGATCAGCGAGGTGATGTAAGCGCCGCGCTGCAGGCAGAGGATTTGCGAGACAGAACCACTGGTGCAGAGACTGTCGGCGACGCTCACCTCGTCCTGACGGATCGTGTAGCGCAGGCTCATCGACGAGTCGTTGGTCAGCGGGAAGCCGAAGCGCACATCGCCGCCAACCGACTTGGTGTCGTAGGCCGCGTACTGCGAAAGGTCGTAGCGGAAGGTGTAGAGGTTCAGGCCCGCGACCAGATTGCGACCCAGGAAGCGCGGCTCGCTGAAGCCGAAATCGATCTGCTGACGCAGCGAGCCCACGGACGCCCGCGCGCGAAGGTTCTGGCCGCGCCCGCGGAAGTTCCGCTCGGTGATGCCCACATCCAGCACCAGCTTGTCGATCGAGCTGTAACCGGCGCTGAACGACAGTTCACCGGTCGGTTGTTCCTCGACCTTGACCCGCAGGCTGGTGCGGTCGGGCGCCGAGCCCGGCGCGTCTTCGATCTCGACTTCCTTGAAGAAGCCCAGGCGACGAATGTTGTTCTTGGAGCGGTCAACCAGAACGCGGTTGTAGGCGTCGCCTTCGGCGACTTCCAGCTCGCGACGCAGCACGTAGTCGAGCGTGCGGGTGTTGCCGACGATGTCGATGCGATCGACATAGACGCGCGGCCCTTCGCGAACCTGGAACACCACGTCGACCGTCTTGGTCTCGCGGTTGGGCACATAGCGCGGGCGCACGTCCACGAACGCGAAGCCCGCCGCGCCGGCGGCGAAGGTCAGGGCGTCGGTCGCCTGCTCGATGCGCTCGTCTTCATAAAGCTGGCCGGTGCGGACGGGCAGAATCTGGGCCAGCAGGTTGCCGTCCAGCTTCTTTAGTTCGGTCTCGACGGTGATCTTGCCGAACTTGTACTTCGGCCCTTCCTCAAGCGTGTAGGTGACGGCGAAGCCGTTCTTGTCCGGCGCCAACTCGGCGACCGAAGAGATGACGCGGAAGTCGAAATAGCCGCGATTGCGGTAGTGCTTCCGCAGCTGCTCGCGGTCGTACTCGATCCGGTCGGGGTCGTAGTTATCGTTGCTGGTCAGGATCTTGTACCAGCGGCTCTCCTTCGTGACGATCACGTCACGCAGGTCGTTGTCCGAGAACTCGGAATTGCCGAGGAAGTTGATCCCCAGAACGCCACTTTTGGCGCCCTCACTGATTTCGAACACCAGATCGACGCGCTTCTGCGGCAGTTCGACGACCTTAGGCGTCACGGTGGCCGAAATCCGACCCGAGCGGCGATAGAGTTCGATGATCCGCTGAACGTCGGCTTGGACCTTGGCGCGCGTGAAGATGCCACGTGGGCGGATCTGCACTTCGTCCTTCAGCTTGTCTTCCTTGAGGGAGGAATTTCCTTCAAAGACAACCTGATTGATGATCGGGTTTTCGACGACTTTCACGACGAGATCGCCACCGAGCATCTCGATCTTCACGTCGGCGAAGAGATCGGTGCGCGCCAGGGTCTTCAGCGCCAGGTCAAGGCGTTGCGAGTCGACGGTGTCGCCCGGCTGGATCGGCAAATAGGACAGCACCGTCCCTTGCTCGATGCGCTCGTTGCCTTGCACCAGAATACGCTGAACCACGCCCGTCTGGGCGGCCTGAGCAAAGGCCTGATGCGGAGCCACCAGGGCCGTCGAGCCGAGAAGCAGCGCCATACCCGTGGCGAACGCGGCGCTTTGGGCGCGAAGTTTGTTCATGTGACCAATCATGGACGGAGGACGGACGTTCACGTGAACAGTCCGCCGATGAATTTGAACACGTCGTAGCGGTTTAGGTCGTTCCACGCCGCGAACAGCATGAAACCCAGGATCAAGGCAAGCCCCGCGCGGAAGCCGGCGGCTTGGAATTCAGCCCGGAGAGGCCGCTTCGCCACGGCTTCATAGGCGTACATCACCAAATGACCGCCATCGAGAACAGGAATCGGCAGCAGGTTCATGAAGCCGATGCTGACCGACAGGCTCGCGATCAGCCAGAACTGAGAATAGAGCAGCCCGATCATCAGGGCCTTGCCATTGGGGGCCTGCTCCACGACGCCATTCGTCACGGCGCCGGCGGTATGGCCAATGCCGATGATGCCACTGATCTGGTCGGCAGGCAGTTGCCCCATAAGCAACCGACCGAGGTAGAACGCGATGGTCCGGATCATATCCCAGACCTCGACCGTCGCGTCGGGAATGGCGCTCAGCAGCGATGAGCGCTCAAATCGACCACCCGGCGCGCTACGCAAGCCCAGTTCGCCGACCTTTACCCGGCCGCTGATTTCGTTTTGACGCTCCACAAGGCGCGGCGTCGCGGTGAGATGCACGGTGCGCCCTTCCCGCTCGACCGCGAAGTCGATGGGCATGTTCGCCCGTAGGGCCACATAGCCCTGAATGTCCTGGAAGGAGCGAATGCGGCGGTCGTCCGCCTTCAGAATCACGTCGCCGGGCTCGAAGCCTGCAACGGCGGCCGGTGTTCCGGCGACAACCTCCCCGACGGCGGTGGAGGTCTTCTGCGCGCCAAACGCCACAAGGATCACGGCGAAAACGAGGATCGCCAGAACGAAGTTCGCCAACGGTCCCGCGACCGCGATGAAAGCGCGTTGCCAGACAGGCTTGAAATGGAAGTAGCGGTTGACCGCGTCGTCGCCCTCCCGACGGCTGATTTCATGTCGCATCGCGTCGAGGTCGTTCTGGTCAGGAACGCTCGCGGCATTCTCGTCGCCGGCGAAACGGACGTAGCCGCCAAGCGGCAAGGCGGCGATGCACCATTCCACGCCGGTCTTGTCCCGCCAGGAAATGAGCGGGGCCCCAAAACCGATGGAGAAACGGTCGATCGCCACGCCGCAGGCGCGCGCCGCCCAGAAGTGCCCGAGCTCGTGCACCGTCACGACGACGGACAGCACGAACACCAAAGACACAAGCATGATCAGAAAGCCGATCATCGCGCGAAAATACTCTCCCCGGTCAGGCCCGCAGACGCTTCTGCGCGACAACCTCGGCCGCAATGCGGCGAGCGGAGGCGTCGATCCACATAGCGTTCTCGACAGCCTCGTCGTCTGCGACAGCGAGATCGCCCAAGCTGTTCATACGCTCAAGGGTCCCCGCCACCGCGGCGGCAATATCGAGAAACCCGATACGCCGGTCAAGGAAGGCCGCAACGGCGACTTCGTTGGCGGCGTTCATGGCCGCTGGCGCCCCCCCGCCCAGCCTTAGGGCTTCGCGTGCGATTTCGATGGCGGGAAAGCGCGCAACATCCGGCGACTCGAAGGTCAACTGACCGTACGCGGCGAGATCGAGGCGCGGCGCCGGCCACGGCAGGCGATCAGGCCATGAAAAAGCGCAGGCGATCGGCGCCCGCATGTCCGGCGGCCCCAGTTGAGCCAAGGTCGAGCCGTCGACATACTCGACAAGGCTATGAATGACGGACTGCGGATGGATCACGACGTCGATGCGCTCTTCCGGCGTTCCGAATAGGTATGACGCCTCGATCATCTCAAGGCCCTTGTTCATCATCGTCGCGGAATCGACCGAAATCTTGGCGCCCATAGACCAATTCGGGTGAGCGATGGCCTGTTCGGGCGTGGCCCGCGCCATGGCCGACATGTCCCATGTCCTGAACGGTCCCCCAGAGGCGGTCAGGATCAGGCGCGAAACCCGCTCGACGCAAGCCGGCTGCAAGACCTGGAAAATGGCCGAATGCTCGGAGTCCACGGGTATCACCGAGCCTCCCGCCGCCTTGGCGATCGCCAGAAGCGCCGGCCCCGCGCAGACGAGGCTCTCCTTGTTCGCCAGCGCGATCACCGCGCCGGTGCGCGCGGCCGCCACCGTCGGCGCAAGGCCTGCCGCGCCAACAATGGCGGACATCACCCAGTCCGCGCCCATGGCCGCGGCCTCGCGGACGGCCTCTGCGCCCGCGGCCACCTGAACCCCCGTCCCGGCCAGGCCTAACCTCAGGTCCTCAAGTCGGGAGGAGTCTTCGATCACGGCAACCCGGGGCCGCCAGCGCCGGGCCTGCGCAATCAGTCTCTCGACGTTGCGTCCAGCGGTCAGCGCAAGGATCTCCACCGACGCGCCGGATTCCTCGAAGAGGCTCAGGGTCGAAAGGCCGATCGATCCGGTCGAGCCCAGCACCACCACCTTGCGCGGCGAGGTCAATGCGCCCATCCGACATAATCGATCAGCCTCACGGCCGCGATAACGATAGCCGCGAACATCAGTCCATCGACACGGTCGAGAAGGCCGCCATGCCCGGGAATGAGGTCGCCGCTGTCCTTGACGCCGAACCGGCGCTTCAACATGGACTCCCAGAGATCGCCGGCCATGGTGGCCAGGCCGCCGAGCAGGCCGATCAACGCCGCGACCGGCCAGATCAGTTTCAGGTCCGCCAACCAGGCCACAGCGACAGCGCCGATCGTGGCGGCCGCAAGCCCGCCGACAAAGCCTGACCAGGTCTTGTTGGGCGAGATTCGCGGCCAGAGCTTTGGCCCCTTGAAAATGCTTCCGGTGACATAGGCGAAGATGTCCGCGAACCACGTCACCACAAAGAGCAGAAGGGTCCAGCCAAGGCCGTCGCTCAAAGATCGCACCCAGACCAGAGCGATCACCGCAGGCGCGATATAGACCACGCCATAGGCCGCGTCCGCGCGTCGCTCGACCGCGCCGCGCGCGATCAACCCGGCCAGGAATGAGCCGGCAAGCACCACGGCCCAGGCGACCAGGAAGGCTTGCAGGAAGGCGGCGATCACCGCCAAGGCGCAGAATACGCCGACCACGGCGCCCACGGCGTTGGGCGCCTTGGGAGCGCTGATCTTGCCCCATTCGCGCGCCAGAAGAGCGACGCAGACCAGGGACAAGGCCATGAACCAGTAGCCGCCCAGCCACACGGCGGCCACGACTGTGGGCACGAGCACGGTCGCCGAGACCACGCGCGTCCGCAGATTGCCCCAGTTGAAGCGCTTAGCCGGCGACGGCGACGTCATCGGCGGCGACCCCTCCATAACGGCGGTCCCGCCCTCGATACTCAGCGATAGCCGCCGCGAGCGCTTCGGGGCCATAGTCGGGCCAGAGCACGTCCTGGAAAACCAGCTCGGCGTACGCGCAGTCCCAAAGCAGGAAGTTGGAAAGGCGACGTTCGCCGCTCGTGCGAACGATCAAGTCAGGCGGCGGGGCAGCGGCCGTCGACAGCAGGCCCTCGAAAACGTCCTCGTTCAATTCCGAGGCCTTGGCTTCGCCCCGCTCGACGCGCTCGGCGAACGCGCGGGCGGCGTCGGTGATATCGGCGCGGCCGCCATAGTTGAAAGCGACCTGTAGCACAAACTCGGAGTTCTGAGCCGTCCGGCGCTCGGCGCGCTCGATCACCTCGGCGATGTCGGCGGAAAGACCCGAACGACGACCGATGATACGTACGCGAACACCCGCCTTGGCCAGACGTTCCAGGTCAGACTCGACGTAAGCCTTCAGCAGCCCCATCAACTCGGAGACCTCTTGGGCGGGCCTACGCCAGTTCTCGGTCGAGAAGCCGAAAACCGTCAGCACACCGACATTCTGGCTCTGAGCGCCCTCGACGGTGCGCTTGAGGGCGTTTACGCCCGCGCGATGCCCCAGCACGCGCGGAAGGCCCTGCCGCTTAGCCCAGCGTCCGTTGCCATCCATGATAATGGCCACGTGCAGACGCGCCTCGGACGCTGGCCTTTCGGCGCGCCCTAAAACGTCCTGCGGACCGGTGGTCGCCGGCATTCGCTCCAACCTTCCCTCGTCGCTCCCCATCAAACTCGCAAGGCGGGCGATTAGACCTGCATGATCTCTTGTTCCTTGATTTTCAAGGCCTCGTCGATGCGCTTGATGGCGTCATCGGTGATCTTCTGGACCTCGTTTTCCATCTTCTTGCGCTCGTCCTCGGCGATCGCGCCATCCTTCTCGGCCTTCTTGAGGTCGTCGTTGGCGTCGCGGCGGACGTTGCGCACAGCGATCTTTTGCTGCTCGGCGTATTTGCCGGCGATCTTCTGGAGGTCCTTGCGGCGCTCCTCGGTCAGCGGCGGAATCGGAATCCGCAGGTTCTGCCCTTCCACAACCGGATTGAGGCCCAAACCGGAAGCGCGGATGGCCTTTTCGACGGACACGACGACGCCGCGATCCCAGACGCTGACGTTGATCTGGCGCGGCTCGGGCACGCTGACCGAAGCCACCGCGTTGAGAGGCGTCGTGGAGCCATAAGCCTCGACCATAACCTGGTCGAGAAGGCTGGCCGAGGCGCGACCGGTGCGCAGGCTGGCGAACTCTTCCTTCAAGGCGGCGATGGTCTTGTCCATGCGATCGCGGTAGCGCGACAGGACGGGTTTTTCGGCGGCGGCCATGTGGCTCTCCTCGCTAGAAGTGATTCAGGCGGCGCGGTCTTCGGCGACCACGGTGTGGGTTCCCTCGCCTCGCAGGACGGTCAGCAGGTTGCCGCGCCCCTTGATGGAGAAGACCACGATCGGAATGTTGCTGTCGCGCATCAGCGCCACGGCCGAGGCGTCCATGACCCGCAGGTCCTTGGCCAGCACGTCCATATAGGTCAAGCGGTCATAGCGCTCAGCCTTCGGATCCTTCTTCGGATCGGCGGTGTAGACGCCGTCGACGCTGGTCCCCTTGAACAGAGCATCGCAGTCCATTTCGGCCGCGCGCAGCGCGGCAGCGGTGTCGGTGGTGAAGTAAGGGTTGCCGGTGCCGGCGGCGAAGATCACGACGCGCCCCTTCTCCAGGTGGCGCTGGGCGCGACGGCGGATATAGGGCTCGCAGACCGTCGCCATCGGAATGGCCGACTGCACACGGGTCTGCACGCCGATGCGTTCCAGCGCGTCCTGCATGGCCAGGGCGTTCATCACCGTGGCCAGCATGCCCATATAGTCGGCGCTGGACCGCTCCATCCCCTTGGCCGCCCCGGCCATGCCGCGAAAGATGTTGCCGCCGCCGATGACGAGGCACAGCTCGACCCCCGACTTGACGATTTCCGCCACGTCCTCGGCGACCGACTGAACCGTATTGGTGTCGATTCCGTACGGCGTATCGCCCATCAGGACCTCGCCGGACACTTTCAGCAGGATGCGGCGATATTTTTGGGGCGCGCTGGTATCGGACATGGGACCGCTATTCCTGAGTCGTCGGCACGCACATTACGTGCGTTCTACAGAAGTGGGATGGATTTTGCCAACCACGGCGCGCACGCCGGATGGCAGACATGAAAAGGGCGCGGCGCGCGTCGAACGCGCCGCGCCCTCAGTCTTGATCCGACGTCATGCGACGCCGGCGATCGGCCCTTAGGCCTGACCGGTCATCGAGGCGACTTCAGCCGCGAAGTCGTCTTGCTTCTTCTCGACGCCTTCGCCCAGGGCGAGACGCGTGAAGCCTTTGACGGCAACCGGAACGCCGAGGGTCTTGGCGGTTTCGGCGACCAGTTGTTCGACGGTCTGGTCCGGGTTCATGACGAAGGCTTGCTTCAGCAGCACCACTTCTTCCAGGAACTTGCGGATACGGCCCTCGATCATCTTCTCGACGACGGCGGCGGGCTTGCCCGACTCCAGCGCCTGCTCGGTGAAGACGGCCTTTTCACGCTCGATGGCGGCCGGGTCCAGATCGTCCGGCGACAGCGACAGCGGCGAGGTCGCGGCGACGTGCATCGCGATCTTGCGGCCCAGCTCGCGCAGGGCGGCCTTGTCGCCGGTCGACTCGACGGCCACCAGCACGCCGATGCGGCCGAGGTCCGGCGCGGTGGCGTTGTGGATGTACGAGGCGACGACGCCGTTCTCGACCGACCACTTGGCGGCGCGGCGGACCATCATGTTCTCGCCGATCGTGGCGATCAGGTTGGTCAGGTGGTCCTGAACGGTTTCGCCGCCAGCCAGCTTGGCTGCGGTGATCGCGTCGACCGAACCGTCGGTGCCGAGCGCGGCGCCAGCGATCTGACGGGCGGCGCCTTGGAACAGGTCGTTACGCGACACGAAGTCGGTCTCGGCGTTCACTTCTACGGCCGTGGCGGTTTCGCCCGCGCCTTGCTCGGCGGTGGCGATCGCGACGAGGCCTTCGGCGGCGGCGCGGTCAGCCTTCTTGGCGGCCTTGGACAGACCCTTGGCGCGCAGCCAGTCGATGGACGCTTCGATGTCGCCGTTGTTTTCAGCCAGCGCCTTCTTGCAGTCCATCATGCCGACGCCGGACTTTTCGCGCAGTTCCTTGACGAGGGCGGCGGTGATCTCAGCCATCGAAAATCTCCAGATTCAAACGGTTGGCGACTGGGCTTGTTAGCCCGCCAAATCGATAAAGAGTTGGGACCGGACTACTTAGCCCGGTCCCATGTCAGGGGCGCGACGGTCCCGCGCCGGGCGGTCGCCCAGCTAGGGACACGCGAGAAATCAGCCTTCAGCCGATTCCGGAGCCGCTTCGGCGGCCGGAGCTTCCGGAGCCAGTTCGCGGGCCAGGGCCGGCTCGACCGGGGCCACGGCGGCGCCCAGGTCGACACCCGAAGCGGCTTGACCGGCGGCCAGACCGTCGAGGACGGCGTCGGCGATCAGGTCGCAGTAAAGTTGCAGGGCGCGGGCGGCGTCGTCGTTACCCGGGATCGGGTAGGTGATACCGTCCGGATCGCAGTTGGTGTCGAGGATGGCGACGACCGGGATGTTCAGCTTGCGGGCTTCCAGGATCGCGATCGCTTCCTTGTTGGTGTCGATCACGAACATGATGTCGGGGATGCCGCCCATGTCCTTGATGCCGCCCAGCGACAGTTCCAGCTTGTCGCGCTCGCGGGTCAGCTGCAGCAGTTCCTTCTTGGAGCGGCCTTGGGCTTCGCCGGCCAGGACGCCTTCCAGCTCGCGCAGACGAGCGATCGAGCCCGAGACGGTGCGCCAGTTGGTCAGGGTGCCGCCGAGCCAGCGGTGATTCACGTAGTACTGGGCGCAGCGCTTGGCGGCCGTGGCGACCGGGTCGCTGGCCTGGCGCTTGGTGCCGACGAACAGCACGCGGCCGCCGGCGGCGGCGACTTCACGGACCTTCACCAGGGCTTGGTGCAGCAGCGGGATCGTCTGCGACAGGTCGATGATGTGGATGTTCGAGCGCGAACCGAAGATGTAGCGGTCCATCTTCGGGTTCCAGCGGTGCGTCTGGTGACCGAAGTGGGCGCCGGCTTCCAGGAGCTGACGCATGGAGAATTCGGGAAGAGCCATCGGGCCTTTATCCTTTTTCCGGTTGAACCTCCGTGGACACCCCCGATCCAGACCATTCTGGAGCGGGACCGGAACGGCGACGCCGGGATGTCTCCCCAATGCAGCCGAACGTCCACGTGTGGAATGGCCGCGCAAATAGTCGCTACTGAGCGAAAAGGCAAGCCCGTGCTTCGCGCCGTCACGGGTGAAATATGTTCGCCGGGGGTTTGAGGCGCTCGGGCGCGGCTGTCGTCATCGCCATCGAGAGCCCGAGCCGCCAGCCCTTATCCACAGGGCTGGAGCGCGCTGTCGCAAATCCTCCATGCGACCGTGGCTCATTGGAACCGGTGGTACGGGGAACGGTGATGCTCGCGGTTTTCGATATGGACGGTACGTTGCTGAACGGCGACTCCACAGCGATGTGGCTGTGGGCGCGCGCGAAACGATCGCCGCTGCGGATGTTGGCCACCCTAGCCGTCGCGCCGGTCGCCGTGCCGATGGTCGCCCTCCCTTTCACCCGCCGCACTGGAGCTTCGATGCTGCTCTGGATCTCGACGGCGGGACTGTCGGAACAGAAGCTTTTAGCATCCTGCGATACGTTCGCCCACGCGTTCGTCGAGAAGCGCTGCGGCCTATCGTGGAAGCCGCAAGCGCTCGCCACGTTGGACAGTCACGTCGCCGCAGGCGACCGGGTCGTCGTGGTCACCGCCGCCCCGCTGTGCTTGGCGAACGCCCTGCTCCGCACTCTGGACCGTCGCGTGGAGGTGCTCGGCACTTCGTTGAAGCCAGGGCTTGGAGGCTGGGTCGCCAACATCCACTGCCGCAACCAGCGCAAGTGCCAGGCCCTGGCCGAGGCCGGTCACGGCGCTCGCTGGGCTTATGCCTATACCGACAGCCTCGACGACCTGCCGATCCTGCGCGCGGCTGACAAGCCCGTCATCGTCAAGGGCGGCAAGGCGGCGGAGCGACGGCTGTTCCGGGCTGGATTGATGAACGGGCGCGCCGCAGCCTGGTGAAGCAGCGGAGTCTTAAGCAAGGCCGCCTCCGCCGATGGCAAATTGAAATAGCGGCCCAGGCGGTCGCGCTCATCGCCCTTTTCTGCGCCAATCTTGTCGCTGGCCGCGTGAAAACCACCCGGCTTCAAGGCACGAACTATCCGACTCAGCACGCCCCGAAGCGCCAGGAACGGCACATGCAGCAAGCTGGCGTTGGCCCACACCGCGTCATAGGCCCGCTCCGCATCCAGTTCGTCGAACCGCATGACCCGCACTGATTGTCCAAGCCTCGACTCGGCTTGGCTGGCCATGGCGGCGACGCCGTCGGTCGCATCGACGTCGAAGCCTTGCGCCAGCATCGCCACGCTGTCGCGCCCGTCGCCACAGCCCAGTTCCAGGGCCCAGGCTCGGGGCGGCAAGCGCTCGAGGAAGGCCTCTAAGGTCCGACTTGACGCGCTGCGAGCGTTCGCCGCGTAGACGGACGCATGGTCGGCATAGAACTGCAGGGTCTGGCCATCGTAGGCGGCGAGGGGCGACGTCATGATGATCCCAACCCTCCGCCCATGAAAACGCCATCCTGAGAGGCATGAGCAACAAGCGCGACCTTCAGGGGGATCCGGCCCCGGACCGACACCTAACTACAGTCCTAGCGCTCCTCACCGGGGAAAGGCGAACAAAGGCAACGCAGGAATATATTCCTATACATCTTCCAAAAGCGCGACACCTGGCGCAGTCTTCAACGCACCGCGCAGCGCCGCATCCAGAGTATAGCGCCCGGGCAAGCGAAGTTCGATCTCCCGCCCGCCGCCGATCGCCGCGACGAAGGTGACCTCGCCGCCCTTCTGAGCCTGCGCGGGTTCAAGGCGACGCTTCAAGGCGTCGATCTCGGCGGCTGACGGCGATAGGTGAACGCGCAGACCCGCCACGACGTTCTCCACCGCCTTCTCGATCGGTTCGGCGTCATCGCCGAAGAAACGCACCTCGCCGTCCCGCGCCTTGGCGCGGACCTTGATCGCCACAGCCTTGCCCGGCTCAAGCACATCGCGGCATTTGCGCAACGACTCCGGCGGATACAGGACCTCGTACTCACCCGTAGGGTCAGACAGGGAAACAAAGGCGAACTTCTCGCCGCTTTGCGAGGCTCGCTCCTGCCGCCGGCGCACCACCCCACACATCCGGAAGGCTTCCGCGCCGGCCTCGGCCTGGGCCATGGCTTCGGCCAGCATGACTGTGCGGCGGCGCCGAAGCATGCCGACCATGTCCTCCAGCGGGTGTCCTGTCAGGTAGAAGCCGACAGCCGACAACTCCTCATCCAGAAGATCGACTTGGTTCCAGTTCTCGGTCTTGGACAGACGGGGGCGACCAGCGCCCGGGTCGGAACCGAAGAGGCCGCCCTGCCCGCCCTGGCGGTCGGCGTGACAGCTCTGAGCGTGGGCGATCAGGACATCGGCCGAGGCGACGATCTGGGCGCGATTCTTGTGGATCGAGTCAAAAGCCCCGGCCCGCGCCAGGTTTTCAATCGCCCGCTTGTTGACCTGCTTGGGGTCGATGCGTTCGACGAAGTCGAAGATGTCGCGGAACGGGCCGCCCTCCTCGCGCACCGCTACTAGGTGCTTCATCGCCTCGAGACCGACGTTACGGATCGCGCCGAGCGCATAGAGCACTTCGCCATTCTCGACCTCAAAGTCAGCGCCGGACCGGTTCACATCGGGCGCGCGCACCGTGATCCCGAAGCGGCGCGCGTCCTGATGGAAAACGGCTAGCTTGTCGGTATTCGACAGGTCGAGGCTCATCGAAGCCGCGAAGAACTCGACTGGTGTGTTCGCCTTCAGCCAAGCGGTCTGGTACGAAATAAACGCGTAGGCGGCAGCGTGCGACTTGTTGAAGCCGTAGCCGGCGAACTTGGCGACCAATTCGAAGATGGAGCCAGACTGCTCCTCAGGAACGCCCTTCTCCTTAGCGCCAGACACGAAACGGATCTTCTGAAGATCCATCTCCTCCTTCTTTTTCTTGCCCATAGCCCGGCGCAGGAGGTCAGCTTCGCCGAGGCTGTAACCTGCCAGGATCTGGGCGATCTGCATCACCTGTTCCTGGTAGACGATGACGCCGTAGGTCTCTTTCAGCACCGCCTCCAGCGAGGGGTGCAAGGTGTCGACGGGCTTGCGGCCAAACTTGCAGTCAACGAACGTGTCGATGTTATCCATCGGACCAGGACGATAGAGTGAGATCAGCGCGGTGATCTCCTCGATCGATCCGCAGCGCATCTTGCGCAGCGTGTCGCGCATGCCCTGGCTTTCCAGCTGGAACACGCCGACGGTCTGACCGGAGGCAAGCAACTCGTAGGTTTTGGCGTCGTCGAAGGGCAGCTTACCCAGATCAATCTCGAAGCCGCGTTTTTTCAGGTGCTTCACCGCACGGTCAAGCACGGTCAGCGTCTTCAGGCCCAGGAAGTCGAACTTCACCAGGCCCGCGCTTTCAACCCACTTCATGTTGAACTGGGTGGCCGGCAGATCCGAACGCGGATCCTTGTAGAGCGGCGTCAGTTGCGTCAGCGGCCGGTCGCCGATCACCACGCCGGCCGCGTGAGTCGAAGCGTTCCGGAACAGGCCTTCCAACTGGAGCGCGACGTCCAGGCAGGCCGAGACGTTGGCGTCTTCCTTCTTGGCCTGTTTGAGGCGGGGTTCCAGATCGATCGCCTGGGCCAGGGTCACCGGCGCGGCGGGGTTGTTCGGCACCATTTTACAGAGCCGGTCGACGAGACCGAGCGGCAACTGCATCACGCGTCCCACGTCACGCAGAACAGCGCGCGCCTGTAGCGAGCCGAAGGTGATGATCTGAGCAACGCGATCGCGGCCGTACTTCTCCTGCACGTACGAGATCACCTCTTCGCGCCGCTCCTGACAGAAGTCGACGTCGAAGTCGGGCATCGAAACCCGCTCGGGATTAAGGAAGCGCTCGAACAGCAGACCAAACCGGAGCGGGTCGAGGTCGGTGATGGTCAGCACCCAGGCCACCAGCGAGCCGGCGCCCGAACCCCGTCCAGGACCAACCGGGATCCCGTGCGCCTTACCCCATTTGATAAAGTCCGACACGATCAGGAAGTAGCCGGGGAAGCCCATCTTCTTGATGATGCCGAGCTCGAAATCGAGCCGCTTCCAATATTCTTCCTCGGGCGCCGAGAGGGCTAGTCCCTCGAGGCGCATTTTCAGGCCTTCGCGCGCCTGGTGCTCAAGTTCCTCGGCCTCGTTACGACCATCGCCGGTCGGGAAGCTGGGCAGGATGGGATCGCGCTTGTGCACCATGAAGGCGCAGCGTCGGGCGATGTCCAGGGTGTTGTCGCAGGCCTCAGGCAGATCGGCGAACAGCTTGCGCATCTCGTCCGCCGGCTTGAACCAGTGCTCTGGCGTGACACGTCGCCGTTCGTCCTGACCGACAAACGCGCCATCGGAGATGCATAGCAACGCGTCGTGCGCTTCGTAGAAGCCCGGCTTGGCGAAATAGACGTCATTGGTCGCCACCAGCGGCACGTCGTGATCGTACGCCCAGTTGACGAGACCCGGCTCCGCCGCCGCCTGACGCGGAAGCCCATGACGCTGCAGTTCGACATAGAAGCGATCGCCAAACACGCGATGCATCTCGGCCAGGGCCGCCGAGGCCTCGGCGGTCTTGCCGGCGGCGAAGAGAGCGTCGACGGGGCCATCGGTCCCGCCCGACAGCAGGATCAGGCCCTCGCTGTACTCAGCCACCTTGGCCCAAGGAACGACGGGTTCAGGCAGCTCAGCGCTGTCGAGATAGGCGATCGACGACAGTTCGGAGAGGTTGAGGTAGCCCCGCTCGTTCTGGGCCAGCAACATGATGGTCGGCGCACGCGCCCAGCGCTCGGTAGGGCCTCCGCCGATGCCGACCACGGGAATGGCGCAGCCGATGATGGGCTGCACGCCCGCATCCTTGGCGTAGGAGGAGTATTCCAGCGCCCCGAAGAGGTTGGCGCGGTCGGCGAGACCCGCGGCAGGCATCTTGGCCTCGGCGGCCAGCTTGCCGATCTGGTCGGCCTTTATGGCGCCTTCTAGCAGCGAGTAGGCCGAACGGACCCGCAGGTGGACGAAACCTTGCCCCTCCGCGCCCGACATGACCGACCTCCGCTAAATCATCGCCACGCGGCGACTCAGGCCACCAAGTTGGCGACCGTGCACATCATCCAGACGAAGCCGACGACGGAAACAAGGGCCAAAGACTCACGCGCGACACGGATCATCGGAACCTCCACAGATTTCTTGTTTTGTTCCATATTCCGGTTTTGTTCTGTTCACAAGATGTTCCGCACCGGTCCAGTGCATTTTCTTCGTGCGAAAGACCGATCAGTCCCCTGCGGCCCCCGAAACGGGTGGCCAATCCGCTCGGAGTCGGCCAGATCAGCGCCATGCGCCTGATCATCGACACCGACACGGCGGGAGACGACGTGTTCTCCCTGATGCTCGCCCTCACCCGTCCTGGGGTGCAGCTCGAGGCCATCACCATCGCGCACGGCAATGTTGGCTTCGAACAGCACGCCGAGAACGCGCTTGTCACGCTGGAGCGCTGCGGGCGGGCCGGTGAGGTTCCGGTCTATCTCGGCGCCCAGTTTCCTCTGATGCGGGCGCGCCTGGATGCCGCCTACGTGTTCGGCCGCGACGGCATGAGCGACAGCGGCTTTGCGAAGACGGCGCAGCGTCCCGCAGACGGCCACGCGGTCGACGAACTGGTGCGGCGGATCATGGCCGCCCCGGGCGAGATCACCCTGATCGCCCAGGCGCCTCTGACCAACATCGCCCTCGCCTATCAGCGCGAGCCGCGCATCGCCAAGGCGCTGAAACACCTGTGGGTGATGGGCGGCACCGACAACGGCGTCGGCAATGTGACGCCGGCGGCGGAGTACAATTTCTACGCCGATCCCGAGGCGGCCAAGATCGTGGTCAACGCCGGCTTCAACCTCTCCATCGCCACCTGGACCCTCACCTTGAAGGACGGGTTATGGACGACGGAGCAACTGGACGCGCTGGACGCACTGGGCACTGACAAGGCGCGGTTCTTCAAGGATGTGAACCGCGCCTCGCTCGCTTTCGCCCACGAGACCGAGGGCCTGGACGGCAGCCTGCACCCCGACGCCCTCACCTGTGCGATCGCCCTGGACGAGAGCCTGATCCTTGAGGCAGAGCACTGCGTCGTCGATGTCGAAACCGTTGGCGAGCTCACCCGCGGCTATCTGAGCGTCTCCCATTCGATTCTGCCTGACATCGAGATCGCTGACCCGGCGCTCAAGCGCCGTGCGCCAAACGCGCGCGTGATCAAGTCGATCGACCGCGCGGGGTTCTTCGCGGCGATGCGAGCCGCCCTGCTCTAGCCGCGCTGGACTTCGAGGTGGCCGTCCTTCAGGGCGACCACCCGATCCATAAACCGCGCGAGCTCCATGTTGTGCGTCGCGATGACAGCCGCAACGCCCTGCTCGCGGCAGACCTGGTAGAGCGATTGGAAGACGGCGCCTGAAGTCGCCGGATCCAGATTGCCCGTGGGCTCATCGGCCAGTAGCAGCTTGGGACGATTGGCCAGGGCTCGGGCGATCGCCACGCGCTGCTGCTCGCCGCCCGACATCTGGGCCGGTTGGTGGTTCAGGCGGTGGCCTAGGCCCAGCCCTTCCAGCAGCGCTTTAGCCCGAGCGTCAGCCTCTCGGCGGCTTTTGCCCGCGATGGTCAGCGGCATGGCCACGTTCTCCAGCGCGGAGAACTCCGGCAGCAGGTGGTGGAACTGATAGACAAAGCCGACCGTCCCCAGGCGAATACGTGTGCGCGCCCGCTCCGAGAGCGTGGAGCAGTCACGTCCCTCCAACGCCACAAGACCAGCGTCTGGCCGTTCCAACAGGCCGGCCGAATGCAGCAGGGAGGACTTGCCAGAGCCCGACGGACCGATCAGGCCCACGACCTCGCCAGGATAGACGTCCAGGTCGACGCCCCGCAGGACGGGCAGATCGCCGGCTTCGGTCTTGTAGACGCGTTCCAGGCCGCGCAGGGCGAGAACAGGATCACTCATAGCGGAGCGCCTCCACCGGATCGAGGCGCGAGGCGCGCAGGGCGGGCGGAAGTGTGGCCAAGATGCTCATGGCCGCCGAGGCCAGGACAATGCCGCCGACCTCGCGCCAATCGATCTTCGCCGGAATGTGCGAGAGCATATAGACGTCGGCATTGAACACCGATGTGCCAGTCGCCCACTCAACGAAGTTCTGGATCGGGGTGATGTAGGCGCAGAAGACCACGCCCAGCGCCAAGCCGCACAGAGTTCCGGCCACGCCGATCGAGGCGCCGGCCATCAGGAAGATGCGCAGCACCGCGCCCTGGCTGGCGCCCATGGTGCGCAGGATCGCGATGTCCTTGCCCTTGTTCTTCACCAACATGACCAAGCTGGAGATGATGTTCAGGGTCGCGATCGCCACGATGCAGAACAGGATCAGTCGCATCACCTTGCGCTCGACCTGCAGCGCGGTGAAATAGCTGTGGTTCTTGTCCATCCAGTCGCTGACCAAGGCTCCGGGACCGCTGGCGACTTCGACCGCCTGCTTCAGCGCCTTGGCGTTGTCGGGGTCGTCGAGCTTGATCTCGACATAGTCGACCGTGGTGTCACGCCCGAAGAACAGCTGAGCCTGCTCGAGCGGCATGTAGATGAAAGCCTCGTCGAACTGGCTCATGCCAACGCTGAAGACGCCGCCGACGATATAGTTCTTCTCGCGCGTCGAGCTGCCGAAGGCCGTAGCCGGGCCGGAGGGGGAAATGACGGTGATCGGATCGCCCGGTTGAACGCCGAGGGTCTGGGCCATGCGATCACCGATCAGCACGATGTCCCCGCCGTACTCGCCCTGGCCAAAGCCCTCCATCGAGCCCTTCTTGATGTTGCCCGAAATCAGCGACATGTGGCGCAGGTCGCTGGTCGTGACGCCACGTACAATGGCGCCCGTCACCTGCGTAGGACCGATGACCATGGCCTGGGCCTCGACCATCGGCGCGGCCTGGATCACCCCCGGCGCGGCCTTGATCCGTCGAATGATGGTGTCCCGGTCAGGCCCGTTGATCAGCGGAGACTGGGCGTAGAGGTGCCCGTTGAAGCCGAGGATCCGGCCGAGCAGCTCGGCCCGGAAGCCGTTCATGACGCTCATCACGGTAATCAGGGCGAAGACCGCCAGCATCACCGCGCTGAACGAGATGACCGAGATCAGCGCCACGCCGCCGTTCTTGCGCTTTGCGAACAGGTACCGGCGAGCGACCGAGCGCTCCCAGCGACTGAAGGGACCGGCGGCGCGGGCGTCTGGCATCAGGCGGTCTTGCTCTTGGTCAGGCCGTCCAGGACGGACTCAAGCGAGGCCGTGTGGCGCTCGCCGGTCTTGCGGTTCTTGATCTCAACGACACCTTCGGCGATGCCCTTGGGACCGACGATCAGCTGCCAGGGAAGACCGATCAGGTCCATGGTCGCGAACTTGGCGCCGCCACGGGCGTCGGTGTCATCATACAGCACGTCGCGACCAGCAGCCTTGAGCGCGTTATAAGCGGTCTCGCAGGCCGCGTCGCAAGCCGCGTCGCCCTGGCGCATGTTGACGATGCCGACATCGAACGGCGCGACGCTTTCCGGCCAGATGATGCCGCCGTCGTCGTGGCTGGCCTCGATGATCGCGCCCAACAGGCGCGAGACGCCAACGCCGTAGCTGCCCATCTGCACCGGAACCTGCTGGCCATCCGGCCCTTGGACCGTGGCCTTCATGGGCTCGGAGTACTTCGTGCCGAACGAGAAGATGTGGCCGACCTCGATGCCGCGCGCCGACAGGCGGTCGCTTTCCGGCAGGGCGTTGAACACCGCTTCGTCGTGCATTTCCTCGGTCGCAGCGTACAGCGCCGTGCGCTGGTTCACGATTGGTTGCAGGTCGCCGTTGATCCAGTCGAGATTCGGACCAGGCGCGGGCATCTCCACCAGATCCTTGTGGCAGAAGACCGCGCTTTCGCCGGTCTCGGCCAGGACAATGAACTCGTGGGACAGATCACCGCCGATCGGGCCGGTGTCGGCGCGCATCGGCACGGCCTTCAGGCCCATCCGCGCGAACAGGTTCAGGTAGGCCACGAACATGCGGTTATACGACTTTCGCGCGCCGTCCGCGTCGAGGTCGAAGCTGTAGGCGTCCTTCATGAAGAACTCGCGGCCGCGCATCACGCCAAAGCGCGGACGGCGCTCGTCCCGGAACTTCCACTGGATGTTGTAGAGGTTCTTGGGCAGGTCCTTGTAGCTCTTGATCGACGCGCGGAAGATGTCGGTGACGACTTCCTCCGCCGTCGGGCCAAACAGCAGCTCGCGCTTGTGACGGTCGGTGATGCGCAGCATCTCGTCGCCGTAGTCGTCGTAGCGACCGCTCTCGCGCCACAGGTCAGCCAATTGGATGGTCGGCATCAAGAGCTCGATGGCCCCGGCGCGATCCATTTCCTCGCGGACGATCTGTTCGATCTTGTTCAGCACCCGAAGACCCAGCGGCAGCCAGGCATAAATGCCCGCCGCCTCCTGGCGGATCATGCCGGCGCGGAGCATCAGCTGGTGCGAAACGATCTGGGCGTCGGACGGCGCTTCCTTCAGCACCGGCAGGAAATAGCGCGACAAGCGCATCAGCTTGGAAACTCCGGGAATTCGAGAAGGGCCTGAGATAGCCCCTCGCCCGACAGCTTGGCAACGCAGTAGAGCCTGCCCGGTTCAGAACTTTGATCTGAACCGGATCAGCAGGCTCGCCCATCCAAGCTTGGAAGCGCGACTATCGCAGAAACCGCCCGCCACTTTCTGCGGTCGCGCTTCGGGCTAAAGTATGGCTCCGGCTGCGAAAAAGAGAGGCCGCGCGGATCGCCGCGCGGCCTGTCAGTCATCGTCGGGGAAGACGCCACAGAGCGAGACCGGCAAGGCCGATCTCCTAAGAACACCTTACCGACCAAACAGATGTTGGGGCACGGTCATCCGCCGGAAGCGCTAACAATGAGGCCATTAGCCCAAGACTTGAGCGTTTCGAGGCAAAGCGGTCGCCTCTCGCCCAAGCCTTGTGCATTCGCACGTCAGATAGCCGCCGGAAGATCCGGTAGCGTGATCAGCTTGAAGTGCACGATCAGGAAGAACAGGCCGAACACCACGGCCGAGAGCCAGGTCGTGGTGATGAACTTGCGCTTCAGGTTCGGGTTCATCGGCGCCCCGGGATCCACGCCCGGCGGCGGCTTGATCCCGGCTTCGAAGAAGCTGCGCGATCCGAGCGGCAGAACCGCGAACAGAACGGTCCACCAAATGGTCATGTAGATCGCGAACCAGGTGATCGGGCTCATCAGTGATGCGCGTCCTTCGGCGTTTCCATGAGCTCGACAAGCATGCCGCCCATGTCCTTGGGGTGAACAAAGATGATCAGCGTGCCATGTGCGCCGATGCGAGGCTCACCGAGCACCGTTGCGCCCTTGGCCACGAGGGCGTCACGGGCTTCGTAGATGTTCTCGACCTCGAAGCAGATGTGATGCTGGCCGCCCTTAGGGTTCTTGGCCAGGAACCCATGGATCGGGGAACTTTCGCCATAGGGCTCGATCAGTTCGATCTGGCTGTTGGGCAGGTTGACGAAGCAGACCCAGACCCCCTGTTCCGGCATCGCCCATTTGTCGGTGATCGAAGTCGCGCCGAGCAGGTCGCGATACATCTTCACCGACTCGTCGATAGAGGGCGTGGCGACGCCGACGTGATTGAGCTTGCCGATCATCTAGAGGAACTCCCGCTGCTTTTCTGTTGTTGGCTGTTGGCCTAGCACCAGTGCTGCAATGCGGAAAGATAGGGCGTCCACGGTCGGGCTGCGGACGCTCTATCGGTCAGAGCCGAAGAACCGTCGTCTCGACGACCGGCTTGCGCTCCCAGATGCGGAAGGCCGCCTTCTTCACCGCGCGGGAAATCGCGCCCTCAATCGTCTCGTCGATCTCGCGCGCATCGCCGTCCAGTTTTTTATAGGCGCTCTCAGCTTCTTCGCAGAGATCATCCAGCGCGTCATCCAGCGTGTACTCATCGTCGCCCGTCAGGCCGATGCCCCGGATCTGCGGCCCCGAGACGATCTTGTTGCGACCATCGAGCACGATCGACACCGCCAGCACGCCGTTGAAAGCCGCATGGCGACGTTCGCGCAGCGCCTCGCCGTTCTCCGGCGTGACGACGCCGCCATCCACATACAGACGGCCCGCCGGAACCTCGTCGATGATCCCGGGCTGGCCCGGCGCCAGCAGCACCATGTCGCCATTGCGCGGACTAACGGCGTGCGGCACCTGCAGGTCCTTGGCCAGGGCTGCGTGCTCGATCAGGTGGCGACGCTCGCCGTGCGTCGGGACGGCGATGTGCGGTCGCACCCAGGCGTACATCTGGCGCAGCTCGTCCCGGCACGGGTGGCCCGAAACGTGGATTCCGGGCGTATCGCGCTCGGTGTGCAGACGCACCCCGCGGTCAGCCAGCTTGTTCTGCAGGTTACGGATCGGGATCTCGTTCCCGGGGATCACCCGCGAACTGAAGATCACGTGATCGCCCGAGCCCATCTTCACATGCGGATGGCTGCCGTCGGCGATGCGCGACAGGGCGGCGCGCGCCTCGCCCTGGCTGCCCGTGCAGAGATAGAGGACCTCGTTTTCGGGCAGGTGCTTGGCCTGGTCGTCGTTGATGAACGGCTCCAGGCCTTCCAACAGACCGACCGAGCGGGCTGCCGCAGCCATGCGATGCATCGAGCGCCCTGCCAGACTGACCTTGCGACCGCACGCTTGAGCGGCGCGGATTACGGTGTCCATCCGCGCGACGTTGGAGGCGAAGCAGGCCACGGCGATCTTGCCGCTCAGGCTCTGGATCAGATCGCCCAGCGCCTTGCGGACATCAGCCTCGGAACCGGCAGAGCCCTCTTGGAAAACATTGGTGCTGTCGCACACCATGGCCAGCACGCCCTCGTCGCCGAGACGACGGATGGCGGCTTCGTCGGTCGGCGCGCCAAGCTGGGGCTCAGGATCGATCTTCCAGTCGCCGGTGTGCAGCACCGTGCCCAGCGGCGTTTTGATCGCCAGGCCGTTCGGCTCGGGAATCGAGTGGGTCAAGGTAATCAACTCAAGCTCGAACGGCCCGAGTTTGAAGCTGCCGCCCAGGGGCACTTCGGTGATGTCGACCTCGCCCAGCAGATCCGCGTCCCGCAGCTTCTCGCGCAGCAGGAAGGCCGTGAACGGCGTGGCGAAAACCGGCGCCTTCAGGCGCGGCCACAGCCAGTGCACGGCGCCCAAGTGATCCTCGTGGGCGTGGGTCAGCACGATGCCAAGAATATCGTCGGCATAGGGCTCGATATAGGTCGGATCGGGCAGAATGATCTCGACGCCGGGCGTCGTCTGGTCGCCAAACGTCACCCCCAGGTCGACCACGATCCACTTGCGATCATGCGCCGGCCCGAAGCCATAGAGATTGAAGTTCATGCCGATCTCGTTCGACCCGCCCAGCGGCAGGAAGACGAACTCGTCGTTCTTGGACTTTTTCATCAGGTCTCGGAGATGGTGTTTCGTCGATAGATTTCGAGAAGACCCCGGATTGTCAGATCGGAGTCGAAATGGTCGATGCTGTCGGTCGCGCCTTCGAACAGCGAGGCGACGCCGCCTGTGGCGATGACGGTCATGGGCTCGCCACGCTCAGCCTTGATGCGTGAGACGAGACCTTCGATCAGCGAAATATAACCCCAGAAGACGCCCGATTGCATGGCGGATACCGTATCGGTTCCCACGATCTTGTTACCGGCGGGACGTTGGATGGCGATGCGCGGCAGCTTTGCCGCCGCTTCGTGCAGCGCCTGCATCGACAGGTTAATGCCTGGCGCGATGATGCCGCCCTCGAAAGCGCCGTCAGCCGCGACGATATCGAACGTCGTGGCCGTACCGCTGTCGATCACAACGAGGGGACCGGGATAGACCATGGCCGCGCCGATTGCGTTGACCAGCCGATCAGCGCCGGCTTCGGAAGGCTTCTCAATGCGCACGTCGATGCCCAGCTTGGCGTTCTCGCCAATGACCAGCGGCTCGACGTTGAAGTAGCGGCGGCTCAGATTGCGCAGATTGAAGATCGACTGCGGTACGACGCTGGAAATGATGACGGCGTCGATCGCCCGGAAACCCAGCCCCTGCATCGACAACAGTTGAGAGAGCCAGACGACATACTCGTCGGCGGTGCGGGTGCTCTCGGTCGCAGAACGCCACTGCGCCACCCACGATGCACCGTCGTGGATGGCGAACATGGTGTTGGTGTTGCCCTGCTCAATGGCCAGCAGCATCAAGCGCCTCCAAAAAACACGTCGCCGGCGGTGATCCGGCGCAGACTTCCATCGGCCAGGCGCAGCCGAAGCGCGCCATCGGCGTCCAGGGCTTCGGCGACGCCTTCAACGGTCTCATGGCCCAGGCGCGCCACGCAAGGCTCGCCCAACCCATGGGCGCGCGCGGTCCAGGCGTCGGCGATGGCGGGAAAACCAAGCCTATCCCAGACCTGGAGCCAAGACTGGAACGTTTCGGCCAAGCCCTCGGCAGCTTGACGGGGGGAAGGCGGGTTTTCGCGGTAGGTGGCGATCGCGGTCGCAGGCCTTTCGGCGTCGATCGGCTTGCGCTTCAGATTCACACCGATCCCCACCGCGAGCCAGAGACCGCCAACCGGCGAAGCTCCGGACTCGATGAGAATGCCGCTAACCTTCAAGCCGCCTAGCAGAGGGTCGTTCGGCCACTTCAGGCTGATTAGCTCGCGCGGGACGTAGCGGGCTAGCAAATCAGCGACCGCCAGAGCGGCGACAAAGGATATCTGCGCCGCCTCTGCCGGGGTCTTGTCGGTGCGGAGCAGCAGCGTCGCGGCGAGGTTGCCCTCGCCGGTCTCCCAGGCGCGTCCCCGACGACCACGGCCGGCAGTTTGCCGAAGACCAACAAGCCACAGAGGCCCGGCCTCGCCTGCTTCGGCCCGACGCCGGGCTTCGGCGTTGGTCGAGTCGATCTCGTCGAGAACGACGATGGGGGGGACGGTGACGGGCGAAGCGCCCGTCACGTCACGCGTGACCAAAGGCGGCGGCGGCGGCCTTGGCGGCCGGCTCGAGCCAGACCAAGGCCACAAGCACGATCGGGAACGAGAAGATCGCGGCGGCGAAGCCCACGGCCCGGGCTGACGGCGACGGGGCGTCCACGGCGCCTGCCGCGTCGTCGAACCACATCGCCTTGATCAGGCGCAGGTAGTAGAAGGCCGCGACCACCGAACCGACCAGCCCGAGAACAGCGGCCCACTGCATCACGACGTCGCCCGTGCCCATCGCGGCCTTGAAGACGAAGTACTTCGCCCAGAAGCCCGAGAACGGCGGCAAGCCCAACGCCGACAGCGAGAACGCGGTCATCGCCAGAGCGACGCCGGGGCGCTGCTTCACGAGACCGGCCATATCCTGGATCGTCTCCATCGGCTTGCCGTCACGGTTCAGCGCCTGCAGGCAGGCGAAGAACCCTGTGACATCGACCATGTAGAGCGTCATGAAGATCAGCATCGACTGGAGGCCGACCTCGCCGCCGGCGGCGACGCCCAGCAGGGCGTAACCGACGTTGGCGATCGACGAGTAAGCCCACAGGCGCTTCAGGTTGCTCTGCGCCAAACCGGCGAAGGCGCCCACGAAGACCGAGAGCAGGGCCGCGATCACCAGGACTTGACGCCATTGCGCCTCGGATGCCGGGAAGGCGTCGCCCAGCACGCGGGCGAACATCATCATGGCGGCCAGCTTCGGGGCGGCGGCGAAGAAACCGACGACCGGCGTCGGCGCCCCCTCATAGACGTCTGGGGTCCACATGTGGAACGGCGCGGCGGAGACCTTGAAGGCCAGACCGCAGATCACGAAGACCAGGCCGAACAGCAGACCCACGCCGTGCGAACCGCCGTGCGCGGCCGCCAGAGCGATCTGGCTGAAGTGGGTCGAACCGGTGAAGCCATAGATCAGCGAACTGCCGTACAGCAGGAGGCCCGACGACAACGCGCCCAGCACGAAGTATTTCAGGCCGGCTTCCGAGGACTTGGCGTCGTCGCGGCGCATGGCGGCCAGGACGTAAAGCGCCAGCGATTGCAGCTCGACGCCCACATACAGGCTGATCAGGTCGCCGGCCGAGGCGGTGACGCCCATGCCGAGCGCAGCCAGGATCACCAGGACCGCATACTCGAACTTCTGGTCGCCGCGCTGAGCCAGCCAGCGGTCACCGAGGACGACGGCCACGGCGCTCGACAGATAGATGGCCACCTTGGCGTAGGTCGCGGCCGCGTCGGCGACGTAGACGCCGCCAAACGCAACGCCCTTAGGACCCAGCACCGCCGTGGCGGCGGCGGCGACCAGCGACGCGACCGCCGCGAGGGTGAAAATGGCGCCGACCTTGCCTCGGAAGGCGCCGGCGACTAGCAGAACCAGAGCTGCGATCGCGAGAACGACCTCAGGCAGGACGAGCGAGAAGTTGGCGGAAAAGGTCATTGGCTCCTCACCCACCCACGGCGGCGCGCCAGGCGCCGACGAGCGCGTCGACAGACGTCGCGGTCAGGTTGAACACGAGATTGGGATAGATACCCAGCACCAGGGTCGACACGATCAGCGGGGCGAAGATCAGGATCTCACGCTTGTCCAGATCAGTGATCGTGGTCAGCTGCGGATTGGTGATCTCGCCGAACATCACGCGGCGGTACAGGGTCAGGGCGTACATGGCCGACAGGATCACACCCGAAGCGGAGACGATCGCCGTCCAGGTCGAGGCCTTGTAGACGCCGGTCATGGTCAGGATTTCGCCAACGAAGCCCGAGGTGCCCGGAAGGCCGACATTGCCCATGGTGAACAGCATGAACACCGCCGCGTACATCGGCATGCGGTTGGTGAGGCCGCCATAGAAGGCGATTTCGCGGGTGTGCATGCGGTCGTAGACCACGCCGACGCAGAGGAAGAGCGCGCCCGAGATGATCCCGTGGCTGAGCATCTGGAACAGGGCGCCCTGCTCGCCCGCCGCATTGCCAGAGAAGATGCCCATGGTCACGAAGCCCATGTGGGCGACCGACGAATAGGCGATCAGCTTCTTAATGTCGGTCTGACGGAAGGCGACCAGCGAGGTGTAGACGATGGCGATGGCCGACATCGCGAACACCAGCGGCTGGAACAGCTCCGAAGCGTTCGGGAACATGGGAAGGCTGAAGCGCATGAAGCCGTAGCCGCCCATCTTCAGCAGGATACCGGCCAGGATGACCGAACCGGCCGTCGGCGCCTCGACGTGGGCGTCGGGCAGCCAGGTGTGAACCGGCCACATCGGCATCTTGACCGCGAACGAGGCGAAGAAGGCCAGCCACAGCCAGGTTTGCAGCCACGGGGCGAACTTGAAGGTCATCAGTTCGGGGATCGAGGCGGTGCCAGAGATCCCGATCATCGCCAGGATCGCGGCCAGCATCAGCACCGAGCCGAGCAGCGTGTAGAGGAAGAACTTGTAGGCCGCGTAGATCCGGCGCTTGCCGCCCCAGATGCCGATGATCAGGAACATCGGAACCAGGCCGCCCTCGAAGAAGAGGTAGAACAGCACGAGATCCAGCGCGCAGAAGACGCCGATCACCAGGGTCTCAAGGACCAGGAAGGCGATCAGGTACTCGACGACGCGCTTCTCGACCGACTTCCAGCTGGCCACGATGCAGATCGGCAGCAGAAACGCAGTCAGCAGGACGAACAGCACCGAAATGCCATCGACGCCCATGCGGTAGTGGAGACCGGCGAACCAGGCGACGTCTTCCACGAACTGGAAGCCCGGGTTCTTCGGGTCGAACTGGGCGGTGAGGATGATCGACAGGCCGAACGTGACCAGGGTGGTCACGAGCGCGATCCACTTGGCCAGGGTGTCGGTCTTTTCTCCGGCGCCATGCAGAGCGCGCGCGGCGAGGATCACCGCGACGCCAGCGAGAGGCGCGAAGGTCGTAAGGCTGAGAAGGCCGCTCATGAGCTCCGTCCCCCTCAACGGAATGCGTACAGGGCGAAGGTCAGCAGGCCGGCGACGCCGAGCAGCATGACAAACGCGTAGTGGTAGAGATAGCCGGTCTGCAGCTTGCCGGTGCGCTTGCCGACCTCATACGAGACCGCGCTCACGCCATCGGGGCCCAGGCCGTCGATGATCTTCTGGTCGCCGCCCTTCCAGAACAGGTCGCCCAGGAACTTGGCGAAGCGCACGAAAGTCGCCGCGTAGAGTTCGTCGAAGAACCACTTGTTGTAGAAGAAGACGTACAGCGGCCCCTTGCGCTCGGCCAGCTTCAGGCCCAGACGCTCATTGCCCTTGATCAGGTAGACATAGACCGCGATCAGCAGGCCGATCAGCGAAGCGATCAGCGGGCTCCACTTCACCCAGGTCGCCACCTCGTGCGCTTCGTGCAGCACGTGGTTGGTCGGGGCGGTGTAGATGGCGCCGCGCCAGAACTCTTCCTGGTGGTGGCCCACGAAGTAGCCGGTGAACACGAAGCCGGCGGCGACCGCGCCGATCGACAGCACGACCAGCGGGAACAGCATCACCCACGGGCTCTCGTGCGGCTTGTGGTCGTGACCATGGCCATGATCGTCGTGGCCTTGGGCATGGTCGTCATGAGCGTGCGCCGCGTGCGCGTGATCGTCGTGGCCATGGGCGTCATGACCCCAGCGCGCCGTACCGTTGAAGGTGAAGAACGCCAGGCGCCACGAGTAGAACGAGGTCAGGCCCGCGACGAGCACGCCAATCACCCAGGCGAACATGGCCAGGGCGTTGTGGCCGCCCGCGGCGAACGCCGCCTCGATGATGGTGTCCTTCGAGTAGAAGCCGGCGAAGCCCAGGTGCAGCGGCGGGAAGCCGAGGCCCGTGATGGCGATCGTGCCGATGGTCATGGCGATGAAGGTCACCGGCAACAGCTTGGCCAGGGCGCCGTAGCGACGCATGTCCTGCTCGTGGTGCATGCCGTGGATCACCGAACCGGCGCCCAGGAACAGCAGCGCCTTGAAGAAGGCATGCGTGAACAGGTGGAACATGGCCGCCTGATAGGCGCCGACACCCGCCGCGAAGAACATGTAGCCCAGCTGCGAGCAGGTCGAGTAGGCGATCACGCGCTTGATGTCGTTCTGCGTCAGGCCGACCGTGGCGGCGAACAGGGCCGTCACCGCGCCGATGACCGTGACGATGTTCTTGGCCACGGGGGCGTACTCGAACATCGGCGAGAGCAGGCACAGCATGTAGACGCCGGCGGTCACCATCGTGGCCGCGTGGATGAGCGCCGACACCGGGGTCGGGCCTTCCATCGCGTCCGGCAGCCAGGTGTGCAGGAAGAACTGCGCCGACTTGCCCATCGCGCCGATGAACAGCAGGAAGCAGGCGATATCCATCAGCGGCCACATGTGACCGGCGAATTCCCAGGTCTTGCCGGCGTTGGCCTGGATCAGCGGGAACAGTTCGGCGAACTGGATCGTGCCGAACGCCCAGTAGGTCGTCATGATGCCGAGGGCGAAGCCAAAGTCGCCGACCCGGTTGACCACGAAGGCCTTGATGGCGGCGGCGCTGGCCGAGGGCTTCTTGAACCAGAAGCCGATCAGCAGATACGAGGCCAGGCCCACGCCTTCCCAGCCGAAGAACAGCTGCATGAAGTCGGCGGCGGTGACCAGCGACAGCATGGCGAAGGTGAAGAGCGACAGGTACGCGAAGAAGCGCGGCTTGCTGTCGTCCTCGGCCATGTAGCCCCAGGAGTAGATGTGCACGAGGGCCGAGACCGTCGTGACCACGATCAGCATCGTCGCCGACAGGGCGTCGATGCGGATCGACCAGTTGGCCTGGAAGTCGCCGATATGGATGAACGGCAGCAGTTGGACGGTGAAGGCCTCCATGTGCCCCCAGGTCCACTGGCTGAACGTGTACCAGGACAGCGCGCACGACAGGATCAGCGCGCCGGTCGTGACCGACTGCGAGGCGACATTGCCAATGCGGCGGCCGAACAGACCAGCGATAGCCGCGGCGATGATCGGCGCGAAAACGAGAATGGTGACAAGCGTCTGCATGACGTCGCTTAGCCCTTCATCATGCTGGCGTCGTCAACCGCGATGTCGCCGCGGTTGCGGAAGAAGGTGACGAGGATCGCCAGACCCACGGCCGCCTCGGCGGCCGCGACGGTCAGGACGAACATCGCGAAGATCTGGCCCGCCACGTCGTGCAGATAGGCCGAGAACGCCACGAGGTTGATGTTCACCGCCAGAAGGATCAGTTCGATCGACATCAGGATGACGATCACGTTCTTGCGGTTCACGAAGATGCCGAAGACGCCGATCGTGAACAGGATCGCGGCGACGACGAGATAGTGCGGCAGGCCGATCATTCGGAGATCCCCTCACCCGGCTTGATCTGAACCAGCTCCATGCCGGTCTTGGGGGTGCGGGCGACCTGCTTGCCGATGTCCTGGCGCTTGACGCCGGGCTTGTGGCGCAGGGTCAGGACGATGGCGCCGATCATGGCCACCAGCAGCACCAGGCCCGCCAGTTGGAAGAAGAAGACATAGTCGGTGTAGAGCACGCGACCGATCGCTTCGGTGTTCGGAACTCCGCCCGGCGACGCGTTCGGCAGGGCGTTCTTCGCGGCGGCGCCGTTGGTGGCGACGGCCGCGACGACCATCACCATCTCGGTGGCGATCACAAGGGCGATGACGCCGCCGAAGGGCAGGTACTGCACAAAGCCCTGCCGAAGCTCGGCGAAGTCCACATCCAGCATCATGACGACGAACAGGAAGAGCACCGCGACCGCGCCGACATAGACGACGACCAGCAGCATCGCCAGGAACTCCGCGCCCAGCAGGACGAAGAGGCCGGCGGCCGAGAAGAAGGCGGTGATCAGGAAGAGCACCGAGTGCACCGGGTTGCGCGCCGACACGACGAGAAGACCCGCCGCTATGGTCACGAAAGCCAGTAGATAAAATGCGATCGCCTGCACGGGCATTGGCCCTGGGCTCCCCTGAAATCTTAAGTCCAACAACGGCGCGCCGCGTGACGCGCCGCCTACCCCGGATTCGGCCCCGTCTTTAACGGTACGGCGCGTCCAACTCCAGATTCTTCGCGATCAGGCGTTCCCAACGGTCGCCGTTATCGAGAAGGCGTTCCTTGTCATAGTAGAGCTCTTCGCGGGTCTCGGTCGCGAACTCGGTGTTCGGGCCCTCGACGATCGCGTCGACCGGGCAAGCCTCCTGGCAGAGGCCGCAGTAGATGCACTTGACCATGTCGATGTCGTAGCGGGTCGTCCGGCGGCTGCCGTCCTCGCGCGGTTCGGCCTCGATGGTGATCGCCTGCGCCGGGCAGATGGCTTCGCAGAGCTTGCAGGCGATGCAACGCTCCTCGCCCGACGGATATCGGCGCAACGCGTGCTCGCCCCGGAAGCGCGGCGACTGCGGATTGCGCTCGTTCGGATAGATCACGGTCTTTTTCGGCGCGACCATGTACTTCATGGCCAGGCCGAACGCGCCCGCGAAGTCCAGAAGGGCCGCGCCCTTGACCGCCTGAGTGATGCGCTGGAACACCAGAGCTCTCCTAACACTTTTCCTTAGGGAGGGGACGGACGTCCCTGCCCTGCTCTTTCTGCTGCCGCCGCAACGTCTGCTCGAGGACACACTTTCTGGTCTTGTCGTCAGCCTTGCGGCGCGCCTCGACCTTGTCCTCAAGCGTCCGCCCCGGCGGTCGCGGAATGCTTTCGCCCCAGGTCGAGCATCCAGCCAGAAGGCCGATCGCGGCGATCCCGAGAGCGACCCGCCTCATTTCCCGGTCCGGGGAATGACGCAGGTGTAGTTCGATAGCTGGGCGGGGTCTCCCCCGTCCTGCTTGGCCTGGATGGTTCCACCCGAAGCCTTGCACTTGTCGCCCTCGCGCCGGAGATCGTCATAGCTGACGACGCCGTCGCCGAGGGAATAGGAACGGTCCGGAGCCGAGACCGACTGGCAAGCCGCGAGGCTGGCGACAGTCAAAGCCAAGGTCAGGATCGCGGTCCGGCGCATCAGGCCGCCGGACCGAACACGCGCCAGGCGGCGACCGCAGCAACCAGCACCAGCGACGTCGGCAGGAACACCTTCCAGCCCAGACGCATCAGTTGGTCGTAGCGGTAACGAGGCACGATGGCCTTCGCCATGGCGAACATGAAGAACCAGAAGCAGATCTTGGCGTAGAACACCAAGGCCAGGAAGAAATTGGCCGCGAACGGGTGCCAGCTGTTCAGGAAATCGGTCGGGAACCCGGGGTTCCAGCCGCCGAAGAACAGGACGCTGATCATCGCGCACATTAGGACGATGTTCGAATACTCGGCGACCATGAACAGCAGGTACGGGGTCGAGCTGTACTCGACCTGATAGCCGGCCACGAGTTCCGACTCGGCTTCCGGCAGGTCGAAAGGCGGGCGGTTCGTCTCGGCCAGGGCCGAGATGTAGAACATGCCCATGGCCACGACCATGACCGGCAGCAGGACGAGGTTGTTCAGCCCGCCGCCAAAGACATTCCAGTTCCAGATCCAGCCCGTCTGCTTCTCGACGATGGTCGACAGGTTCATCGAACCGGCCAGCAGGATCACCGTGATGATGATCAGGCCGATCGACACTTCATAGGAAACCATCTGCGCGGCGGAACGAAGAGCGCCCAGAAACGGATACTTCGAGTTCGAAGCCCAGCCGCCCATGATGATGCCGTAGACGCCTAGCGAGCTCATCGCCAGCAGGTAGAGGATGCCGACGTTGAGGTTCGAGACGACCCAGCCCGGCGCGAAGGGCACCACGGCCCAGCCGACAAAGGCCAGGACCAGGCTGATCAGCGGCGCCAGGATAAAGATGACCTTGTCGGCGCCGGCGGGGATCACGATCTCCTTCAGCACGAACTTGAAGAAGTCGGCGAAGGACTGCAGCAGGCCGAACGGGCCCACGACGTTTGGCCCCTTGCGCATCTGAACGCCGGCCCAGATCTTGCGGTCGGCCAGCAACAGGAACGCCAGGCTCAGCAGCACCCAGATCACGACCAGCAGGATCCCGCCGGTGGTCAGCAGGGTCCAGGAGACGGCGGGGTTGGCGAAGAACGCTTGCATCGGCCTACTCCGCCGCGATCTTGGCGGCGCCCGAGGCCACGGCCGCGCACTCGGCCATGGTCACGCTGGCGCGCGCAATGGGGTTGGTCAGGTGGAAGGCCTTGATCGGGCTTTCGAACGGCGCGTCCGAAACCTCACCGTCACCGCCCAGGGCGCCGACGTCGAACGAGGTCGCCACCGAGCCCGGCGCGTAGTCGATCTGACCGAAGGTCGGGTGATCGGCGAACAGCTTGGCGCGCAGTTGGTCCAGGCTGTCATACGGCAGCTTGTGGCCCAGCACCTCGGACAGCGCCCGCAGGATTGACCAATCTTCCTTGGCCTCGCCCTTCGGGAACACGGCGCGGCGGCCCATCTGGACGCGCCCTTCCATGTTCACATAGAGGCCGTTCTTCTCGGTATAGGCCGCGCCCGGCAGGATCACGTCGGCCTTGTGGGCCCCGTTGTCGCCGTGGGTGCCGAGATAGATCTTGAAGGCGTCCGACGCGGCCGTTTCGCACTCGTCGGCGCCCAGCAGGAACAGCACGTCGAGCGCGCCGGGCTTCAGCATGTCGCCAGTCGCAAGACCGCCCTCGGCCGGGACGAAGCCCATGTCGAGGCCGGCCACGCGGGCGGCGGCGGTGTGCAGCACGTTCCAGCCGTTCCAGCCTTCGCGCACGACCTTGATCGACTTGGCGAGGCCCGCGGCGGCCTTGAGGATCGCCGCGCCGTCGGCGCGCGCCAGGGCGCCCTGGCCGATGATGATCGCCGGACGTTCGGCGGCCTTCAGGGCAGCGACAAAGTCGTTCTTGCTCTTGGCCAGGCTCGACAGCGTTTTGGCGCCGGCGCCGAGATAGTCGTAGCCGAAGGTCAGGTCGGCCTGTTCGCCGATCACGCCGAAACGGGTCTTGCCGGCCAGCCACTGCTTGCGGAACCGGGCGTTGAGCACCGGCGCCTCAAGACGCGGGTTGGCGCCGACGAACAGCACCACATCGGCGTTTTCGATGCCGGCGATCGTCGAGTTGAACAGCCAGCCCTCGCGCGGACCCGCGCCCAGAGCCGAACCATCCTGACGGCTGTCGAGGTTCTTCACGCCCAGGGCGGTGAAGAGGTCCTTGGCGGCCTTAAGGCTTTCGGCGTCCTGCAGGTCGCCGGCGATCACGCCAACACGATCCGGAGCCGTCATCTTCACCTTGGCGGCAATGGCCGCGAAGGCCTCGGCCCAGGTCGCCGGCTTCAGCTTGCCGCCGACGCGGACATAAGGACGGTCAAGACGCTGACGGCCCAGGCCGTCGACCGCATAGCGGGTCTTGTCCGAGATCCACTCTTCGTTGACCTCGTCGTTGATGCGCGGCAGCACGCGCAGCACGGCCGCCCCGCGCGCATCGACGCGGATCGACGAACCCAGAGCGTCCATGACGTCGACGCTTTCGGTCTTCTTCAGTTCCCACGGACGGGCTTCGAACGCGTAGGGCTTGGAGGTCAAGGCGCCGACCGGACACAGGTCGATGACATTGGCGCTGAGCTCCGAGGTCACCGCCGCGCCGAGATAGGTCGTGATTTCAACGTCTTCGCCGCGCGAGATCAGGCCGATCTCCGGCGAACCGGCGACTTCGGTGATGAAGCGGACGCAGCGCGTGCACTGGATGCAGCGCGTCATCACGGTCTTGATCAGCGGGCCCATCGACTTTTCTTCGACCGCGCGCTTGTTCTCTTCATAGCGGCTGTCGTCACGGCCGTACCCGACCGCCTGGTCCTGCAGGTCGCACTCGCCGCCCTGGTCGCAGATCGGGCAGTCCAGCGGGTGGTTGATGAGCAGGAACTCCATCACCCCTTCGCGGGCCTTCTTGACCATCGGAGTCTTGGTGAAGATCTCCTGGCCCTCGGCGGCCGGCAGGGCGCAAGAGGCCTGCGGCTTCGGCGGACCGGGCTTTACCTCAACGAGGCACATCCGGCAGTTGCCGGCGATGGACAGGCGTTCGTGATAGCAGAAGCGCGGGACCTCTTCCCCGGCCAGTTCCGCCACCTGCAGAACCGTCATGCCGGGTTCGAACTCGACCTCGACGCCATTGACCTTGGCGATTGCCATTCTTGTTACTCCGCCGCGATCAGCTTGGCGCCCTGCACGTGCAGGCGACCGCTACGATAGGAAGCGATCCGCTCCTCCACCTCGTGGCGGAAGTGACGGAACAGGCCCTGGATCGGCCAGGCGGCCGCGTCGCCCAGGGCGCAGATGGTGTGACCCTCGACCTGGGTCGTGACGTCCAGCAGGGTGTCGATCTCTTTCGGATCGGCTTCGCCGGTCGCCATGCGCTCCATGACGCGCCACATCCAGCCGGTGCCTTCACGGCACGGCGTGCACTGGCCGCAGCTCTCGTGCTTGTAGAAGTACGACAGGCGGGCGATCGCGCGGACGAGGTCGGTCGACTTGTCCATGACGATGACGGCGGCCGTGCCCAGGCCCGACTTCAGGTTCCGCAGGGCGTCGAAGTCCATCGGCAGGTCTTCGCACTGCTCGGCCGGGATCATCGGCACCGACGAGCCGCCCGGGATGACGGCCTTCAGGTTGCCCCAGCCGCCCCGGATGCCGCCGCAGTGATCTTCCATCAACTGACGGAAGGGGATGCTCATGGCTTCCTCAACGTTGCAGGGCAGGTTCACGTGGCCCGAGACGCAGAAGAGCTTGGTGCCGGCGTTGTTCGGACGGCCAAAGCCGGCGAACCAGGCCGCGCCGCGACGCAGGATCGTGCCGGCGACGGCGATGCTCTCGACGTTGTTCACCGTGGTGGGCATGCCGTAGAGGCCCGCGCCCGCCGGGAACGGCGGCTTCAGGCGCGGTTGACCCTTCTTGCCTTCCAGGCTTTCCAGCAGGGCCGTCTCTTCGCCACAGATATAGGCCCCGGCGCCGTGATGGACGTAGAGGTCGAAGTCCCAGCCGTGGACGTTGTTCTTGCCGATCAGCTTCGCCTCATAGGCCTGCTTGATCGCCGCTTCCAGGCGCTCGCGCTCGAAGACGTATTCGCCGCGGATGTAGATGTAGCAGGCATGGGCCAGCATCGCGCGCGAGGCGATCAGGCAGCCCTCGATCAGGAGATGCGGGTCATGCCGCATGATCTCCCGGTCCTTGCAGGTGCCCGGCTCGGACTCGTCGGCGTTGACCACCAGGTAGTGAGGACGACCTTCCTTCACTTCCTTGGGCATGAACGACCACTTGAGACCGGTCGAGAAACCGGCGCCGCCCCGGCCACGCAGGCCGGAGTTCTTCATGTTGTCGATGATCCAGTCGCGCCCGGCGTCCAGGATGTCCTTGGTGCCATTCCAGCAGCCGCGCTTCTTCGCGCCCTCGAGGCCCCAGTCGTGGAGACCGTAGAGGTTCGTGAAGATGCGGTCCTTGTCTTCGAGGATACCGACCATGACTCAGCTTTGCGGATCGAATGGATGGGCGCGCACATAGCGCGTCCGACGAATGATGACATAGACGAAAAGCGACCAACCCACGCCGATGATGGCGAGACCGGCCACAACCGCCCAGAACGGCGCGCCTTCGACGACACGACCCCACACCAGCAGGATCGCGCCCACGAGGCACGCAACGAAGCCGAAGCTCCGTTCGCGACGATGCAGACCCCGGAGAGTGTCGACATACGCCGCCTTGCGCATGTTGAGGTCGCTGTCGTCGATCATGACGAGGCGCCCTCCCCCTTGCTCACGCGCATCCAGCCCAGGATGAACCAGATGTGCGAGCCCAGGCCCGCGACGATGGCGCCCAAGAAGACCAGCCGCAGCCAGTCGATCCGCAGCGACACCGCGCCATAGATCGCGACGCCGGCCAGCACGAAGCACACCGCGTTGATGACGAGCATCGCGGTCAGGCGCTTCTTCTGGAGGGCGGCGTCGGCGGTCATGTTAAGCGGCGGGCTCCGACTTCGGGGCCTTCTTCGGCTTCTCGGGCAGGTTCGGGATCTTGATCTTCTTGGCGTACGAGCCGTCGTACAGCTTGGGATCGGTCAGGGTGTGGATCGCGCCCTTCGGCTCCGAAGCGCCACGGCCGTCGTAGCTACCCGGCTGCGGCGCCTTGCCGGCGGCGAAGTCGTCGAGGATCTGAGCCAGGCTCTCCGGCGTCAGGTCTTCGTAATAGTAGTCGTTGATCGCGGCCATCGGCGCATTGCAGCAGGCGCCCAGGCACTCGACCTCTTCCCAGCTGAACTTGCCGTCGTCTGAGACGTGATGGGCCGGACCGATCTTGTCCTCCAGCACCTTGCGCAGGTCGAGCGCGCCGCGCAGTTGGCACGGTGTGGTGCCGCACAGCTGCACGAAGGCGACCTTGCCGACCGGCTGCAGCTGGAACATCACATAGAAGGTCGCAACCTCCAGCACGCGGATCACCGGCATCTCGAGCTGCTTGGCGATCTCCTGGATCGCGGGCTCAGACACCCAGCCTTCCTGCTTCTGGGCCAGCCAGAGCATCGGGATCACGGCCGATTGCTTGCGCTCGGCGGGATACTTGGCTTTCCACCAGTCGGCCTTGGCCTGGCTGTCCGCCGTAAAGGCGAAGCTGGCGGGTTGTTCCTTGGCAAGACGACGGACGCTCATCGGGCGAAATCCACGCGGGCGATCTTGTCGCCCTTGAAGGTGTAGATGGCGGCGACCTGGAACGGCTCATCGCCGTTGCCGCGGTCGACATGCTCATGATCGATCACGTTGGACCCGACCACGATGCGGTTCAGCAGCTTCGCCTGGTTCTTGGGGAACTCGGCGAAGGTCTTGGCGTAAAAGGCGCGATAGGCCTCGATGCCCGTGCGCGCGACGTCCCCGTTCAGGCCCGCAACGACCACGTCGTCGGTGAAGTGGGCGCAATGGGCGTCCAGGTCCTGGGCGTTGTAGGCGTCGAGCTGCGCCTGGGCGATATCGGCCAGGCTCACCGGTCGATCTCCCCGAACACGATGTCCAGCGAGCCCAGAATGGCCGAGACGTCGGCCAGCTGGTGACCACGGTTCAGCCAGTCCATGGCCGCCAGATGCGGGAAGCCCGGCGCGCGGATCTTGCAGCGATAGGGCTTGTTGGTGCCGTCAGAGACGACGAACACGCCAAACTCGCCCTTCGGCGCCTCGACGCAGGCGTAGACTTCGCCGGCCGGCGTCTTGAAGCCCTCGGTGTAGAGCTTGAAGTGGTGGATCAGCGCTTCCATCGAACGCTTCATCTCGGCGCGACGCGGCGGCGAGACCTTGTTGTCTTCCGACAGCACCGGACCATGCGTCTTGCGCAGCATCTCGCAGGCCTGACGGATGATCTTGGTCGACTCGCGCATCTCCTGCATGCGGCACAGGTAGCGATCGTAACAGTCGCCGTTCTTGCCCAGCGGGATGTCGAACTCGAAGTCGTTGTAGTTCTCGTAGGGCTGGCTGCGACGCAGGTCCCAGGCGATGCCCGAGCCGCGCACCATCACGCCGGAGAAGCCCCAGTTAATCGCGTCTTCCTTGCTAACCACGCCGATATCGACGTTGCGCTGCTTGAAGATGCGGTTGTCGGTGATCAGGCCTTCGATATCGTCGCAGATCTTCGGGAAGGCTTTGGCCCAGGCGTCGATGTCTTCGACCAGTTCCGGCGGCAGGTCCTGGTGGACGCCGCCCGGACGGAAGTAGTTGGAGTGCAGGCGAGCGCCGCAAGCGCGCTCGTAGAACACCATCAGCTTCTCGCGCTCCTCGAAGCCCCACAGCGGCGGCGTCAGGGCGCCGACGTCCATGGCCTGGGTCGTCACGTTCAGCAGGTGGTTCAGGATGCGGCCGATTTCCGAATACAGGACGCGGATGATCTGGCCGCGGATCGGCACTTCAACGCCGAGCAGCTTTTCGATCGCGAGGCAGAAGGCGTGTTCCTGGTTCATCGGCGCCACGTAGTCGAGGCGGTCGAAGTACGGGATGTTCTGCAGGTAGGTGCGCGCTTCCATCAGCTTCTCGGTGCCGCGGTGCAGCAGGCCGATGTGTGGATCGACGCGTTCGACGATTTCGCCGTCCAGCTCCAGCACCAGACGCAGCACGCCGTGCGCGGCCGGGTGCTGGGGGCCGAAGTTGATGTTGAACTTGCGGACGGGCGTCTCCGGAATGGCCGGAGCCGTCGCCTCGTCTCGGAAATAGTCGGTCGCCGCGGCGGGCGAGTTCGTGCCGGTCATGGCTACGGACCTTCGTTACACTGCTCGATGTCGGCGGAGTGATGCCCCTCCGACAAGGTGATCGACGACGAACGCTTCAAGCGCCCATCGCCAGCCCTACGCGTCTCCTGCCCGCTTCTCGACTTTCTCATCGCCGGGCAGCGCATACTTTGCGCCTTCCCACGGAGAGAGGAAGTCGAACGCACGGAACTCGGTGATCTTCACGGGTTCGTACACGACGCGCTTAAGCTCGTCGTCGTAGCGCACTTCCACATAACCCGTCATGGGGAAGTCCTTCCGCAGCGGATGGCCGTGGAAGCCGTAGTCGGTGAGGATACGGCGCAGGTCGGGGTGACCGTCGAAGAAGATCCCGTACATGTCGAACGCCTCGCGCTCGAACCAGTCGGCCACCGGGAAGACCGGCGTAATGCTGGGAACCGGCGTATCCTCGTCGGTCGAGACCTTAAGGCGGATGCGATGGTTCTTCACCAGCGACAGCAGGTGATAGACAACATCGAAGCGCGCGGCGCGCTCGGGATAGTCGACGCCGGCCAGGTCCACCAGCTGGTGGAAACGACAAGCAGCGTCGTCACGCAGGAACGTAAGCGTCTCGATCACCGACGCAGCGCGGGCGACGATCGTCAGCTCGCCGAATGCGACAGAATGTCCCAGCACGCCCGGAGCGCGGGCGACGATGTCCTGACCAAGCAGTTCCAGGGCTTCGCTCATCGCTCGATCGTCCCCGTGCGGCGAATCTTCTTCTGTAGCTGCAACACGCCGTAGACGAGCGCCTCTGCGGTCGGCGGACAGCCCGGAACATAGATGTCGACCGGCACGACGCGGTCGCAGCCGCGGACGACGCTGTAGCTGTAATAGTAATAGCCGCCCCCATTGGCGCAGCTGCCCATCGAGATCACGTAGCGCGGCTCGGGCATCTGGTCGTAGACCTTGCGCAGGGCCGGAGCCATCTTGTTGGTCAGCGTGCCGGCGACGATCATCACGTCCGACTGGCGCGGGCTGGCGCGCGGCGCGAAACCGTAGCGCTCCAGGTCGTAGCGCGGCATCGACGCTTGCATCATTTCCACGGCGCAGCAGGCCAAGCCGAACGTCATCCACATCAGCGAGCCCGTACGGGCCCAGGTGATCAGGTCGTCGGCGGCGGCCGTGATAAAGCCCTTGTCGGCCAACTGCTGGGAGACGCCGTCGAAGAACGGGTCATGCAGCTTGGGGTCATACCCCTCGACCGTCGAACGGCCGGCCGAGAGCGCCGGAACCGAAGACGAATTGGCGGGAACGATCACTCCCATTCGAGGGCGCCCTTCTTCCATTCATAGATGAAGCCGACGGTCAGAACGCCGAGGAAGGTCATCATCGACCAGAACGCGAACTGCGCCACATCCTGCGGCAATTTCATCAGCGTGACCGCCCAGGGGAACAGGAACGCCACTTCCAGGTCGAAGATGATGAAGAGGATCGAGACCAGATAGAACCGGACATCGAACTTCATACGCGCATCATCGAAGGCGTTGAACCCGCACTCGTAGGCGGACAGCTTTTCCGGGTCCGGCGCCTTGGGCGCGAGCACCGCGGCGGCGAGCAGAAAGACGATGCCGATAACCGCCGCGATCCCGAGAAAGATCACGATCGGCAGGTACTGGAGAAGGAAGGCGGTCATGACAGCCCTTGGCTTGAATCGAGCGGGTTGTAGCCCACTGTCGCCAGCGCTTCAAACACCCCGCGCACATTGAGAAACGATCGCAACTGGAGACGAAATGTCGGTTCTTCGAGATCGCCGTTGACACGAGTCTTCACCCGACATATCAGACGCGCCTCGCCGATTGGCGGGTCGCACTTTCGCTTCGGCGAAGGGGTATGCGGATGTAGCTCAGTTGGTTAGAGCGCCGGCCTGTCACGCCGGAGGTCGCGGGTTCGAGCCCCGTCATTCGCGCCACCCTTTCAGAAGCGAGGACTTCCCTCCCCTCGGTCACGGACGACCGTCGCGCCCTGGCGCACGACGCGGATGTAGCTCAGTTGGTTAGAGCGCCGGCCTGTCACGCCGGAGGTCGCGGGTTCGAGCCCCGTCATTCGCGCCACCGTCCACAGATCCCTCAAATCCATGAAGTTCTTTCGCGAAGGCTTGTGTCAGCCTTCGCATGCGCCATCTAGCGGTCATGACTCGCGCCGCGCTTCCGCCGATCTCCGTTCTCGACCTTGCGCCCGTTCCTCAGGGTTCCAGTGTCGGCCAGGCCTTGAAGAACAGTATCGATCTGGCGCGCCACGCCGAAGCGCTCGGTTTCCAGCGCTACTGGTTGGCCGAGCATCACAACATGCCGGGAATCGCGAGCGCCGCGACCGCTGTGGTCATTGGCCAGGTGGCGGCCGCGACGACGACGATTCGCGTCGGCTCGGGCGGTGTCATGCTGCCAAACCATGCACCGCTGATGGTGGCGGAGCAGTTCGGAACCCTCAACGCGCTCTACCCAGGCCGAATCGATCTGGGTCTTGGGCGCGCGCCAGGAACCGACCAGGCCACCATGCGCGCCCTTCGTCGCTACGCCGGCGCGGTCGATTCGTTCGCTCAGGACGTCGTCGAACTGCAGCATTGGTTCAAGCCCGCCGTCGCCGACCAGAGCGTGCGCGCGGTTCCCGGCGAAGGACAGGATGTGCCGATCTGGATTCTCGGGTCCTCGACCTGGGGCGCACAGCTGGCGGCTGCGCTGGGTCTGCCCTACGCATTCGCCGCGCACTTCGCGCCGGACGCCCTGCTGGACGCCCTTGCGCTGTATCGCCGCCACTTCAAGCCTTCCGAGACTTTGGATCGTCCGTACGCCATGGTCTGTATCGGCGTCTGCGCCGCCGACACCGACGAGGAGGCCAAGCGGTTGTCGACCTCGACCCAGCAGCAGTTCCTGGCGTTGCGTCGGGGCCGCCCAGGCCTTCTGCCGCCTCCCGTCGATGACATCCGCGAGCACGCATCGCCGACAGAGCTGGCCGGGCTTGACCACACCTTGCGCTACGCTGCGGTGGGGTCGGCGGAAACGGTCAGGCGAAAGATCGAACAGGTTCTCGAACTGACGGACGCCGACGAACTGATGGCGGCGACTCAGGTTCACGACCATGACTCGCGCAAACGCAGCTACGAAATTCTTGCGTCGCTTCGAACCTAGTGACTCGCTGGTGTGGCGCGCCCCTCGAAGGCGCGTCGCCCGGTCAGCCGGCCGTATATCCCGCAAAGCTCGGTGAAAACCGCGTCCCATCCATGGCGCGCGACAGCGCGACGGCGCGCGGCGGCGCCGATCGCGCGCACATCGGCGGCAAAGAGCGCGTCGATCGCCTCGGCGAACGCGGCGGCCTCCGAAACCCTCGCCAGACGTCCGACCCCATCGTCTACCGACTCAGCCACCCCACCGGCGGCCACGCCTACGACCGGCAGACCACAGGCCATGGCCTCCAGCACGATCAGACCGAAGGGTTCGTTGTCGTTGGCGTGAACAAAAGCGTCGCAGCTGGCAAGGATGGACGCGAGTTCTACGGGATCGCGGACGTAGTCGATGCAAAGGGCCCGGTCGCTCACCGGGGCGCCGCCCCCCGCGCCGACGAAAAGAAGCTTGTATGGATCGCCCAGGCGCTCGACCGCCGCCACCAGCACATCCAGCTTTTTCTCCTTGGCCGGACGCCCCGCAAAGACCAGCAAGCGCTCCTTCGCCGAGAGACCAAGACGTCGCCTGAGGCCATCACGATCAGCCCGGTCCGGCCGGAAGATGGCCGTATCCACACCGAGCGGCAATCCAATCGCGTTGTGGACGCCCGCCTCGATCAGACGTCCAGCGATGAAGCGGCTGGGCGCGACCGCTTGGTCGAACTGGCTGTAGATCGCCGCCCATCGCTTCTGAACGGGCTTTTCGGCCCACTCGCCGATATGCAGCGCGGCTAGGCGGCCGAGGTCTGTGTGGCAAAATCCGACCACAGGGACACTCAGAGCGTCGCCGGCCCTCAGCGCCGCGAGCCCAGGCGTGTAAGGGTCGCCCGCCTCGATGATGTCGGGCCGCTGACGGATCAGGCGCTCCATCCAAGCCTGCTTGACGACAGGCCAACGATAGCCAGCCCCGAAGGGCAAAGGCGCGGCGTAGATGGATACCCTTCCCTGTCCATCATACGAGTCGCGCGCTCCGGGCACGACCAGCGTGTGACGCACATCCGGCCGATTGGCGCCCAGCCAGGCGTGCTTCGACGACAGGTAGCGTCGCACACCTCCGCTGCGCGGGGCGTAGAGCATGGTGGTGTCGATCAGGCGAACCGGCTCGTCGATATTTGACCAGGCCGCGCCGAAGAGCCCCTGACAGCCAAGACGTTGGTCAGGTCTCGTATCCGTCACGCCGAATCCTCATCACACTGGGTCGCTCATTCGGCGCCGGAACGATAAAGCTTTTGCGACAGCTACGGTTCCTCGACGCTCCCCGATGACTTTGGGTTGACTCCGCGCCTCTTCAAGGCCTCGCGCAGCAGCACTTCGACCTGAGCATTCACGCTCCGCAACTCAGCTTCCGCCAGACGCTCGACAGCCGAGAGAACCTCGGGATGGACGCGCATTAGAAATGCGCGCCGCGCGCCCCGGCCGTCTTTAGGCTCCCCCGCCACCTTAGCCGTACAGCGTGCCGGTGTTTACGACGGGCTGAGCCTCACGATCTGCGCACAGCACCACCAGGAGGTTGGAGACCATCGCCGCCCTACGCTCGTCGTCCAACGTCACCACGCCGCGTTCGCTGAGCGCGCTCAAGGCGTTCTCGACCATGTCCACCGCGCCCGCGACGATCGTCCGACGCGCGGCCAGCACCGCCTCCGCCTGTTGGCGTTTCAACATCGAGCCTGCGATCTCCGGCGCGTAGGCAAGGTGCATCAGATGGGCCTCATCGATCGCGACGCCGGCGACGGCGGTACGAGCCTGGAGATCCGCGCGGAGGCGGTCCCCAACCTCTTCCGCATCGGCGCGTAACGTGGGCTCACCTTCCTCGGCATGGTCGTAGGAGTAATGCGAAGCCACCTCACGAAGGCCCGTCTCGATCTGAATGTTCACGAAGGTGGCATAGTCGTCGACGTCGAACAGCGCCTGAGCCGAATCCTTCACGCGCCAAACGATATTGGCCGCGATCTCGATCGGGTTGCCGCGCTTGTCGTTCACCTTCAGGGTCTCGCTCGTCACGTTGCGCACCCGAAGGCTGATCTTCTTGCGTCCGTACCAGGGCAGCACCCAACGCAGGCCGGTCGAGCGATCGGTGCCGACATATGAGCCAAACAGCGTGAGAACCATCGCCTCATTAGGCTGCAGGGCGTAGAAGCCCGCGCCGATCAGCGCCCCAGCAAGCAAGACAAGAACGCCGGCCACCGCGAACGGCGCTCCACCGCCAGAAGCCTTTAGCAGCCAGACACCCGCCGCAAGCAAAACGGGAGCCAGCAACAGAGGCAGCCCGCCTCCGACGCCGCCCCGAACGCGCTCGCTGGTACGATTGATGGTGTGAACCTCTGACATCAGCGCCTCCCAATTAGCAATCAAAGTGATATCACTTTGATTGCGGGGAACAAGATGCTGGCGCGTGCAGGGACGCCAGCCGAGCGGCCGCTGTTGGGATCGAGACGGAGGAATGGTGGGCAGTGAGGGGATCGAACCCCCGACCCTCTCGGTGTAAACGAGACGCTCTACCGCTGAGCTAACTGCCCTCTTGGGTGCGCGCTTCTAGCCGCCCCCGTTCTCTGCGCAAAGCCCAAAACGAAAGGCGGGGCGCCAATACCTGACGCCCCGCCTTGAATTCCGGTCAACCGCGTTAGCCGTTCAACGACGACTTCAGGCCTTCGCCGACCTGAAAGCGGGCGGTCTTGGATGCGGGGCGGTTCACCGTCTCGCCGGTGCGGGGATTGCGAGCGGTGCCGGCCGCGCGGCTCACCGCCTTGAAAGTACCAAAGCCGACAAGGCGAACATCTTGTCCGGACTTCAAAGAGTCGGTGACCGCCTCGATGAAAGCTTCCAGGGCATCCTTGGCTTGGTTCTTGTTGATGCCCGCCTTTTCGGCGATCGCCGTAACGAGCTCGGCCTTTGTTGTCATGTTTCTCTCCCAGCCTGAGCGGCGACGCTTATCGCTGACGACGCTGCGCTCGGCGGGGATTATGGCGGCTGAATAAGCCTCGTCAAACGAGAGCGGCGCGGGAAACTCCCGCGCCGCATAAGTTATCGCCGGTAAGTTAAACTCAGTGGGTCAACATGGCGTCGCTATCGCCGTCATCCTTCTTCGCGGATGCAGCAATCGGCTCTTCCGCCTCGTTCCATTCTACAGGAGTCAGCGGTCCGGTCAGAGCGTGCTTGAGGACCTCGTCCACCGTCGAAACCGGGATGATCTCAAGCCCGTCCTTCACGCTCTGAGGCACATCGGCCAGATCCTTCTCATTCTCCTGAGGGATCAGCACAGTCTTGACGCCGGAACGCAGCGCCGCCAACAGCTTCTCCTTCAAGCCACCGATGGCGGTGACCCGGCCGCGCAGGGTGATCTCGCCGGTCATGGCGATGTCCTTGCGGATCGGAATGCCAGTCAGCACCGAGACCATGGCCAGGGCCATGGCGATACCGGCCGAGGGACCGTCCTTGGGCGTGGCGCCGTCCGGCACGTGGATGTGCACGTCGGTCTTCTCGAAGACCGGCGGCTTGATGCCGAACTGCAGGGCGCGCGAGCGGACGTAGCTGTTGGCCGCCGCGATCGACTCCTTCATCACGTCCTTGAGGTTGCCAGTGATCTGCATGCGACCCTTGCCCGGCATCTTCACGGCTTCGATGGTCAGGATGTCGCCGCCGAACTCCGTCCAGGCCAGACCCGTGACGATGCCGACCTGGTCGACTTCGTCCGTCTCGCCATAGCGGTACTTCTTGACGCCCGCGTACTTGGCCAGGCGCTCGTCGTCGATGGTGATCGAAGCCACCTTCTCACGAGCCAGGTCGCGGACCGTCTTGCGCGCCAGGGCTCCCAGTTCCCGCTCCAGCGACCGCACGCCGGCTTCCCGGGTGTAGTAGCGGATCAGATCGCGGATCGCCTTGTCCGGCACGATGAACTCGGCCGGCTTCAGTCCGTGATCCTTGGCCAGCTTTGGCAGGATGTGCCGCTTGGCGATCTCCAGCTTCTCGTCCTCGGTGTAGCCGGGGATGCGGATGATCTCCATGCGGTCCAGCAGCGGCTGGGGCATGTTCAGGCTGTTGGCCGTGGTGACGAACATCACCTGCGACAGGTCGTAGTCGACCTCCAGGTAGTGGTCGCCGAAGGTCGAGTTCTGCGACGGATCGAGCACTTCCAGCAGCGCCGAGGCGGGATCGCCGCGGTAGTCGCTGCCCATCTTGTCGATTTCGTCGAGCAGGACGAAGGCGTTGGTCGTCTTGGCCTTTTTCATCGACTGGACGACCTTGCCGGGCATCGAGCCGATGTAGGTGCGGCGGTGGCCGCGGATTTCGGCCTCGTCACGCACGCCGCCGAGGCTCATGCGCACGAATTCGCGGCCGGTCGCCTTGGCGATCGACTTGCCCAGCGAGGTCTTGCCGACGCCCGGAGGGCCGACGAGGCACAGGATCGGCCCTTTCAGCGAGTTGGTGCGCGCCTGAACGGCGAGGTACTCGAGGATGCGCTCCTTGACCTTCTCCAGGCCGTAGTGGTCGGCGTCGAGGATGCCTTCGCTCTCCACGAGGTCGATCTTCTTGGTCTTAGCCTTGCCCCACGGGATCGACAGCAGCCAGTCCAGATAGTTCCGGACCACGGTGCTCTCGGCCGACATCGGGCTCATGTTGCGCAGCTTCTTCAGCTCGCCCTCGGCCTTGGCCCGGGCTTCCTTCGAAAGCTTCGTCTTCTTGATGCGCTTTTCGAGGTCGATCAGTTCGTCGCGAGCATCATCGGGATCGCCTAGCTCGCGCTGGATCGCCTTCATCTGCTCGTTCAGATAATATTCGCGCTGGGTCTTCTCCATCTGGCGCTTCACGCGCGAGCGGATCTTTTTCTCGACCTGCAGCACCGAGATCTCGCCTTCCATGAGGGCGAAAACCTTTTCGAGACGCTTCACGACGTCGAAGATTTCCAACAGGTGCTGCTTGTCGCCGATCTTCACCGAAAGGTGAGCGGCGATGCTATCGGCTAGCTTGCCGGGCTCGGCGATCTGCGGGATCGACGCCAGCGCTTCCGGCGGCACCTTCTTGTTCAGTTTGACGTAGTTTTCGAACTGCTCGACGACCGCGCGCGACAAAGCTTCGGCCTCAGGGCCAGCGCCCTCGTCCTCGGAAACTTCGCCGATCTGAGCCTCGTAATAGGAGTCCTGGTCGGTGAAGCTGACCACGGCGGCGCGGCCCTTGCCCTCGACCAGCACCTTGACGGTGCCGTCGGGCAATTTCAGCAGCTGCAGCACGTTGGCCAGGACGCCGACATCGAAGATGTCGCCCGGCGCCGGATCATCGTCCGCCGAGTTCTTTTGGGTGACGAGCAGGATCTGTTTGTCGCCGCGCATCACCTCTTCGAGCGCGCGCACGGATTTATCGCGGCCCACAAAAAGCGGCACCACCATATGCGGGAACACCACGATGTCCCGCAGCGGCAAAACAGGAAGCGTACGTAGTTCGGACATGTTCTCAATACTCCCGGCCGAGCCCTGGAAGGCGCCTGGCCACGCGGGCCGCCGTAACACCAGACGATGCGCCTGAGTCGATCGGTCCGTCCGCCCTGGACTGGGCGAATGCTCGTTATTTATGTGGACGTTTTACAACAGGGTTCAAGGATACTCGCCCCATAGCGGCGACGAGTCGCGCGACGCCAGCCAAGCTGCAGCAAATACATCCAAAAGCCGCCCGCAGAAGGCAAGAATAACCCCCTTGCGCTCGAAATAGGTCCATCATAACGACAGCCCATCACTGCGCGCAGGCCACAGTAGCTAACAAGACAGTAGCCCAGATGGGTTATCCACGAAAAAGGCGCGCCCTCCGCAGAGGACGCGCCCGCTTTTTCGATCCGCGAGGTTCTTTAGGCCGAAGCCGCCCCGCCCTTCTTTTCAGCGTAGATCAGCAGCGGCTGCGCTCGGCCCTCGACGACCTCGGCGTTGACCACCACTTCCTCGACGCCCTCATAGTTGGGCAGTTCGAACATGGTTTCGAGCAGGATGCCCTCCATGATCGAGCGCAGGCCCCGGGCGCCGGTCTTGCGAGCGATGGCCTTCTTGGCGACGCCGGAAAGGGCGTCTTCGGTGAAGGTCAGGCCGATATTCTCCATCTCGAACAGCCGCTGGTACTGTTTGACGAAGGCGTTCTTCGGCTCGGTCAGGATCTTGATCAGCGCGGTCTCGTCGAGATCCTCCAGGGTCGCGACGACCGGCAGGCGGCCGATAAACTCGGGGATCAGGCCAAAGCGCTGCAGGTCGTCGGGCTCGACATTGCGCAGGATCTCCCCCGTACGGCGTTCTTCCGGATCGGTGACCTTGGCGCCGAAGCCGATCGACTTAGCCGCGCCGCGCGCCGAGATGATCTTCTCGAGGCCGGCGAACGCGCCGCCGCAGATGAACAGGATGTTCGTCGTGTCGACCTGCAGGAACTCCTGCTGCGGATGCTTGCGCCCGCCCTGCGGCGGCACGGAGGCGACGGTGCCTTCCATGATCTTCAGCAGGGCCTGCTGCACGCCTTCACCCGACACGTCGCGGGTGATCGACGGGTTGTCCGACTTGCGGCTGATCTTGTCGATTTCGTCGATATAGACGATGCCGCGCTGGGCCCGCTCGACGTTGTAGTCGGCGGCTTGCAGCAGCTTCAGAACGATGTTCTCGACATCCTCGCCGACGTAACCGGCTTCGGTCAGCGTCGTGGCGTCGGCCATCGTGAACGGCACATCGATGATTCGAGCCAGGGTCTGGGCCAACAGGGTCTTACCCGTACCGGTCGGGCCGACCAGCAGGATGTTCGACTTGGCCAGCTCGACGTCGTTGTTCTTCGACGCGTGGTTCAGGCGCTTGTAGTGATTGTGCACCGCGACCGCGAGGACCTTCTTGGCGTGGCCCTGACCGATCACGTAATCGTCGAGGACTTCGCAGATCTCGCGAGGCGTGGGAACGCCGTCCTTGGACTTCACGAAGGCGATCTTATGCTCTTCGCGGATGATATCCATGCAGAGCTCGACGCATTCATCACAAATGAACACCGTCGGTCCCGCGATGAGCTTGCGCACCTCATGTTGGCTCTTTCCGCAGAAAGAGCAGTACAGAGTGCTTTTCGTGTCGCCGCTCGCGGCTTTCGTCATGATCGCTTCTCACACTATGGCGACTACGGCTTACGCCGAGACGCCCCTTCCGAGCGCATACGCCGCCACCGAAGCAAGCAGGATACACGCCGGGAGTTGTCTAATCCTTGACATTCCCCGATCCGGGCTCTGTTCACAAGCCTCGCCGGGTCCTTTCGGCCGTGAAACGCGTGAACCTCCCGGATCGTGTCATGAGTTCATCACCTAAATTGGGCGATTGGCCTCCCAGCGCAAGCGCCGAGCGCCTAGACCCTTACGGCTCACCCCGGATGGCCTTATTACCGAACAAGGATTCGCGGGGAAACGAAGCGCCTTTTTGGCGTTCGCATGGAAGTTGAATGGCTAAGCGTTCTTGGATGGCCAAGGGATTGAGCGCCTCGCGCCCGATGACCGGCGAAATGGGTCACGAGCCGTTGCTTGTCGCCTTCGATTTCGACGGCACCCTGACTGTGAAGGACAGCTTCAACGCGTTCCTGAAGTGGCGCGCCGGTCCCCGATGGACCGTCGGCGTCCTTCGGCTTACCCCCGCCTTGTTGACCTACGTATTCGACCGCAACCGCGCGAAGCTGAAAGCCGCTGCAGTCCGTGAGTTCCTCAAGGGGGCCACCGTCTCTCAGATCGAGAACGACGCCCGCGCCTTCGCCGAGGCCTTCGCGCCGTTGCTGCTGCGTCCCGACGCTGTCGCGGTATGGCGCAGCTGGCGCGCCAAAGGGGCCAAGATGGTGATCGTCACCGCCTCCCCCGATCTGATCGTAGCGCCGTTCGCCCGTGGCCTTGGCGCGGACATGCTGATCGGCACGCGCCTGAGGTGCTCGGACGACGGACGCATCCTCGGCGGACTGGACGGCAACAACTGCCGTGCGAAGGAAAAGGTCATCCGCCTGCGCGAGGTCTTCGGCCCGGACGTGCGACTGACGGCCGCATACGGCGACACCTCCGGCGACACCGAGATGCTCGCGATCGCTGACGAGAAGGGGTACCGCGTCTTCCGGGGCAGGCCCGCCTAAGGCTTTCGCCTTGACGGCTATCGCAACAAAAAAGCCGCCGACCTGAGGTCGGCGGCTTCGTCGTTCGATGCCGTCGCTTACTCGGCGCCGGCTTCGGCGGCGTCGCGCGTGTCATAGACGTGGTCGACCAGACCCCAGGCCTTGGCTTCGTCAGCGCTCATGAAGTGGTCGCGGTCCAGCGTACGCTCAACCTCTTCATAAGTGCGGCCGCAGTGCTTGACGTAGATCTCGTTCAGGCGGCGCTTGGTCTTGATGATGTCTTCGGCGTGGCGCTCGATGTCCGAGGCCTGGCCGCGGAAGCCGCCCGACGGCTGGTGCACCATGATCCGGGCGTTCGGCAGCGAGATGCGCTGACCGGCGGCGCCAGCCGCCAGCAGCAGCGAGCCCATCGAGGCGGCCATGCCCATGCACACGGTCGAGACCGGGCTCTTGATGTACTGCATGGTGTCGTAGATCGCGAGACCCGCCGTCACCACGCCACCCGGCGAGTTGATGTACATGGCGATTTCCTTCTTCGGGTTCTCGGACTCGAGGAAGAGCAGTTGGGCGCAGATGAGGCTGGCCATGCCGTCCTCGACCGGACCGGTCAGGAAGATGATCCGTTCCTTCAGCAGGCGAGAGAAGATGTCGAACGCGCGCTCGCCCCGGCTGGTCTGCTCGACCACCATCGGCACCAGATTCATCGCCGTCGAAACCGGATCGTACATCATTGGGGTTCACCCTTTTCGTGTGTGCTGGCGGCGCGAAAACGAATCAGCCCCCGCGCGGCGTCGCCCACGCATATCGCGTTCCCCTTAACAGGTTGCAAGGAGCGCTCACCAAGGACCGAAATGAAAAAGGCGCGGCCCTCGCGAGCCGCGCCCTGTTCAAGTCCAGCCTCAGCGAGCCTTAGCCGCCGTAGCCTTCCGGCAGGTCGTCTTCTTCCAGAAGCTCGTCCTTGGAGACTTCCTTTTCCTCGACCTTGGCCTTGCCGAAGATCAGGTCGACGACCTTGTCTTCATAGATCGGGGCACGCAGCGCGGCCTGCAGGTCGGCGCGCTGGCGGTACATGTCGAACACTTGCTGGGCCTGAGCGCCGTACTGGCGGGCTTCGCGCATGATCGCGTCGGTCAGTTCCTGGTCGGTGACGACCACGTCGTTCTTGCGGCCGATTTCCGCGAGGACCAGACCCAGGCGCACGCGACGCTCGGCGATCTTCTTGTACTCATCCTTCAGCTGGTCTTCCGACTTCTCGGCGTCTTCCGGCGGCAGGCCGCCGCGAGCCTTGTCGGCCTCGACCTGCTGCCAGATGCCGGCGAACTCGGCGTCCACCATGCGCGGCGGCAGCGGGAAGTCGTGCTTGGTGTCCAGCACGTCCAGCAGAGCGCGCTTCAGCTTGAAGCGCGACGAATTGTCGTAGCGGCTCGACAGGTTCGACTTCAGCAGCTCGGTGAGCGCAGCCAGGTCGGACAGACCCAGGCGCTTGGCCAGCTCGTCGTCGGCCTTGCCGTCGACCGGCGCGCGCACTTCATGAACCTTGGTGGCGAACTCGGCGTCCTTACCGGCCAGATCCTTGGCTTGGTAGTCTTCCGGGAACTTCACCTTCACGACCACGTCGTCACCCGGCTTGGCGCCGAGCAGCTGGTCTTCGAAGCCGGGGATGAACTGACCCGAACCGAGGACCAGTTCAGCGCCCTCGGCCTTGCCGCCGGCGAATTCGACACCGTCGATCGTGCCGACGAAGTCGATCAGAAGTTGGTCGCCGTCCTTGGCCTTCTGGCTCTTGCCGGTGCGCGGCTCATAGGTGCGGGCCTGCTTGGCCAGCTCTTCGAGGGCTTCTTGGACTTCCTCGTCCGAGACCTTGTAGACCGGCTTCACCAGCTCGATCGACGCCGGGTCGATCGGCTCGAATTCCGGCATGACTTCGACGGCCAGGTCGAACGACAGATCTTCACCGCCAGCGATGACCTTTTCCATGTCCGACGAGGGGTTCAGTTCGGGCTGGCCAGCCGGGCGCAGCTTGTTCTCTTCGAGGACCTTGGTGGTGGTCTCGTTCAGGGCCTGCTCGATGACTTCGCCCATCAGGGCCTTGCCGTACAGGCGACGAACGTGGGCCGTCGGCACCTTGCCCGGACGGAAGCCCTTGACGTTCATCTGCGGGGCGACTTCGGCGATCCGCGCTTCAAGACGCGTGGCCAGTTCACTCGCGGGCACCGTGACGCCAAAAACGCGGCTGAGGCCTTCGCCCGACTTTTCAACGATCTGCATCGACATTCTTAATTCTCGGGTCGGGGCGCCGGGCGCCCGAGCTCCGCCCTGGGGTCCAAAAGATCGACGCCGCCCGCGACGAGCCGGGGCGGCGAAAGAGCGCCCTTATGTCACGACGTGCGCGAGCATCCAAGAGCAGCGGCGATAAAACTCACGCCCGCCCGAAGGGCGGTGCGAGGGGTATGGTGCGGATGAGAGGACTCGAACCTCCACGCCTCGCGGCGCTGGAACCTAAATCCAGTGCGTCTACCAGTTTCGCCACATCCGCGTGGGTCCGGCATTACGGGTTACGCGTCGGACGCGCAAGTCCGCTCAGCGCTCTTGGTACAGACGGGCCAGGATCGCAGGCGCCAGGCCCGGCAGATCCTCAGCGATCAGACCGGGGCCATGCAGAGCGCCGCATTCGGCGTGAATCCAAGCGCCGGCGCACGCGGCCTCGAAGCTTCCCATGCCCTGCGCCAGCAGCCCGCCGATAAACCCGGCCAACACATCGCCCGAGCCCGCCGTCGCCAGCCAAGGCGATCCGTTGAGCGATACCGCCGCGCGACCATCCGGCGCCGCGACCACCGTGTCAGCGCCCTTGAGCAAGACGACCGCACCTGCCGTTCTCGCGGCCTCGCGGGCCGCCAGGATCCGATCCGAGGACCGAGCAAGCAGACTCGGAAATATCCGTTCGAATTCGCCCGGATGAGGGGTGAGGACATCGTCCCGATCGAGACAGGCGAACAACTCGCCGGGATCGTCTCGAAAACTCGTCAGCGCGTCGGCGTCCGCGACGAGGGCTGCGCCCGTCCTGGCCAGGGCGCGGAGATTTCGCGCCGTAGCCTCGCCAACGCCGGCGGCGGGACCAATAATGACTGCGTCGGCCCTTTCGGCCCGAAGGGCGAGATCCGCGTCCGACTCGAACGGCGCCAGCATCACGGCTTCGAGGTGGGCGGCGTTTACCGGCAGCGCGGAATGCGGCGACAGCAGGGTCACCGCCCCTGCCCCAATCCTCAGTCCCGCTCGGGCGGCGAGCCGGGCGGCGCCCGTGTTCCAAGCCTCCCCGCTCACCACCTTAAGCCGGCCTCGACTATGCTTGTGAGCGTCGATAGCGGGCCAGGGATATCGCTGCGCCCAAAGGCTAGGATCGTTCTCGAAAAGCGCGATGTCGCCAACCGTGGAAAGGCCGATGTCCGCGACCAAGACCTCGCCACACGCTTTTCTTCCCTCGACCAGAACGTGAGCCGGCTTCCGGCGATGGAAAGTGACCGTGACCTGTGCCGGAAAGGCCGTGTTATCCAACGGCCTGCCCGTGTCGCCTGCTATGCCGGAGGGCGTATCCACGGCCACGATCGAGAAGGCCCGCGCCGAGGCTATCCGCGCGAGTTCCGCCACCCCGCCTTCGAGCGGGCGAGACAGGCCAGCGCCAAAGATCGCATCAATATAGAGCGCCTCCCCCGAGCCTTCGCAGGACAACGGCTGGACCTCACCCCGCCATCGTGACGCCGCCCAACGGCAGGCGTCCGTGGCTGGCGCATAGGCCGCTTGAACAACGACCGGCCAGCCATGCTTGCGCAGATGGCGCGCCGCGACATAGCCGTCACCCCCATTGTCGCCAGGCCCGCACCACACGACGACGGGACGCCGGTGATACCGCGCCCGAACCGCCTGCGCGACCGCCGCGCCTGCGCGCTCCATCAGAACCGGCGTCGGCGTTCCCGCCTGCACCGCAGCGCGGTCGCACGCGGTCATCTCGGCGACGGTCAGGATTTCTCGGGCCACGGGTTTTCTCTCAAAGCACTTGGCTCTGAGCTTCTCGCCCTTTCTCGACCAGGATCAAGCGCTGACCTTCGATCCCAAACACCGTCCGGGAACAGTGGTCCGGTCGAAAGGCCATCACTTCGGGACGGCCGGTCGCCGCCGACACAGCGCCGTTGAGCGCGACGAAATGGCTGAACACCGCCGCGCCCCCGTACTCCCGGAGCGCTGCGGCGACGCTCTGGATCCAAGCGGTGTAGTCGAGGTCGCCGACGATCTCGTCCCACCGCCCGGCAAAAGCCGCGCGCAGCCAGCCGGGTCTCTCCTCGGGCGACAACGCCGCAGGGGTCGGGATCTCGCCGACGCGAGGGTCAATCTCAACTTCGACGCCGAGCGCTCGGGCCAGGGGCTCGGCGGTCTCGCGGCATCGTCGAAGCGGCGACGAGACGACGCGTGTCGGACGCTGATCGACCGGCAGCGCCAAGATAGAGTCGGCGACGCTCCTGGCCTGCGCGGCGCCGACCTCGTCCAACCCTGGATCATCGTCGGCGCCGCCCCAGGTGGAGGCCGGCCGACCATGGCGGATCACATGCACAATCTTCATCAGGATCAATCCGGAACAAACAGATTGCGAACCCCGTCGGGGTGCAGGCCGACGGTCCCTGTCCGTCCAACACCCTCGCGCGCCTCAAGATCGCGTAACACCGAGGGATCGTCCGGAGTCTGCGCCACAAACCGGCGGCCTTGGGCGTCGCGTCCGATGACAATGCCCATGCGCACCCCCTCACGCCCATGGACTACGGTGTACGTCTCGATCACCGCCCTGCCTTCGGGCTTGTCGATGATCTCCGGATGCGGCAGCGCATCGATCTTGGCCTGGATCACCGAGGGCGGCTCACGCTCCCATTTCCCGGTTATTGGCCTCGTGGAATAAATTCCGACCGATTGCTTGGTCAGGAACCAGCCGTTGGCGGTGGACAGGCCGTAGGCGCCTGGCCGCTCTCGCAATCGCGTCACCATCTCGGCGATCGCGTGCAGCGCGTAGTTGTTGCCCGGTCCGCCGAAGTAAGGAAGGCCGCCCGTGACGGTGAGCCCACGCGGGTCGTCGAGCGGCAGGCCGATTTCTTCTGCCCCAATACGCACCGCCGAAGGGAAGCAGGAATAGAGATCGATGATGTCGAGGTCGTCCAGCGTAATCCCCGCCATCTGCAGCGCGCGTTCGCCGGTCAGACGCATAGCGGGGCTGGAGTGATAGTCTTGGCGCTCCAGCGGGTACCAAAGATCCGAGGCGTCCGCGCAGCCGTGCAGATAGACCCACCTGTCCTCCGGCACGCCCAACTCCCGCGCCTTGCGCGCGCTGGCGATCAGCACCGCAGCCGACTGATCGACCTCCATGATCGCATTGAGATACTTAGGATAGGGATAGCCGACCATGCGGTTGCGGTCGGTGACCGTCACCAGTTCCTCGGCCGTCCGTTCGATGGGGAACCAAGCAAAGGGGTTCGCGGCTGCGACCTTGGTGAACGGCGCGAAAAACGCCCCCAGGCGTTGTTGGTGCGCCTCCAGCGAAACTCCGTCGCGGGCGCGCAGCGCGTTCTCGAACAGGGGATAGGTGTTGACGGGATAACCGAGGCCATGCGCGGCCTCCTGCGGCGTGACGCCTGGTCGTGGATCACCGATCCGCGCCGGAGCCGTTTCGATATCGTCACCCCACCCGTCAAAGCCGAGGTTTCCTTTCATGCGCTTCATCAGCGATCCCAGGAACTCGGCGCCCGCCACAAGCGTGAGGTCCGACTCGCCGTTGGCGATGCGCTCGCAGGCGATGTTCACGGCCTGTTGCGGGCTATTGCCGCCCGTCTCGGTGTAGACGCTCCAGCGCGGCGCGGCCGACAGCGCGCGAGCGAGCGAGGCGGGCGGGTTTTTCAATCGCGGCAGGGGAAGCTTCGAAAGTCCGCCCGGCGCGTCAATGCTGAAAGCCACGACCGCCAAAGCGTCGAGCGAAGCAAAAACCGTCTCCGGAAGCCCCGCGTCGCGAACAGCCTGTTCCGCCGCAACTTTCAGCAGTTCGAGCGGCGACGGCGAACTAGCGGCTTCCCCTCGATAGGTGAATTGTCCCGCACCGATCAAAACCGGCGTGTCGTCGCGCATATCCGCCCCCATTCAAACGTTCGTTGGGCGCGATCGTAGGCGTCAAATAGAGCCCGGCAAGGGCAATTGACGGCGGTTTCCGATTTGCTCGAACAATGGGCATTCGGCGCCTACCATTTAATCACATGCCCATAACTCAACCGTTCGGTCATATTTGTCGCGAGCGGTCGCTTGCGAGGGTTCGGGCGGCGTGATGGGTGCGCCTCAGTGAAGGCGGTTCGCCGCCGACGGGCCCGAAAGTGGAACCGATGAAGAAGATCGAAGCCATCATCAAGCCGTTCAAGCTGGATGAGGTGAAAGAGGCCCTGCAGGAGATGGGCGTCCAGGGCATGACTGTGCTCGAAGCCAAGGGCTATGGCCGTCAGAAAGGCCACACGGAGCTCTATCGCGGCGCTGAGTACGTCGTGGACTTCCTCCCCAAGATCAAGGTGGAAGTCGTTGTCGAGGACAGCCAGTTGGAGCCCGCGTTGGAGGCCATCACCCGCGCCGCCCGGACGGGCCGTATTGGCGATGGCAAGATTTTCGTCTCGGACATTGCGGAAGTGATCCGCATCCGAACCGGAGAAAGCGGCCCGGCCGCCGTCTAGGCCGGGATCGTCAGCAGTTAAAGAGTTCTACAAGGGGATACGGAATGAGCACCGCCAAGGACATCCTGAACCTGATCAAGGAAAAGGACGTTAAGTACGTCGACGTCCGCTTCACGGACGTGCGCGGCAAGATGCAGCACGTCACCTTCGACATCGATCTGGTTGACGACGACTTCCTCAACGACGGCACGATGTTCGACGGCTCGTCGATCGCCGGCTGGAAGGCCATCAACGAGTCGGACATGAAGCTGCGCCCCGACCTGTCGAGCGCAATCATCGACCCGTTCTACCAACAGACCACGCTGGCGCTGTTCTGTGACGTCGTGAACCCTGACACCGGCACCCCGTACAACCGCGACCCGCGCTCGATCGCCAAGGCCGCGCTGAACTACCTGAAGTCGGCGGGCGTCGGCGACACCGTCTACTTCGGCCCGGAAGCCGAGTTCTTCATCTTCGACGACGTGCGTTGGTCGACCGCTCCGCACGACACCAGCTACTCGTTCGACTCGACCGAACTGCCGGTCAACTCGAACAAGCAATACGCCGAAGGCAACATGGGTCACCGCCCGGGCCCGAAGGGCGGCTACTTCCCGGTGAACCCGGTCGACAGCTGCCAGGATCTGCGTGGCGAAATGCTGGCCGTCATGGGCGAGCTGGGCATGAAGCCGGAAAAGCACCACCACGAAGTGGCCCCGGCCCAGCACGAACTCGGCCTGAAATTCGACACCATGGTCACCATGGCCGACCGGATGCAGCTCTATAAGTACGTCATCCACAACGTCGCTGCGGCTTACGGCAAGACGGCCACCTTCATGGCCAAGCCGATGTTCGCCGACAACGGTTCGGGCATGCACGTGCACCAATCGATCTGGCAGGACGGCAAGCCGCTGTTCGCCGGCGACAAGTACGCTGGCCTTTCGCAAGAATGCCTGTGGTACATCGGCGGCATCATCAAGCACGCCAAGGCGATCAACGCGTTCTCGAACTCGACGACGAACTCGTACAAGCGCCTGGTGCCCGGCTACGAAGCCCCGGTGAAGCTGGCCTACAGCTCGCGCAACCGCTCGGCCTCGATCCGCATCCCGCACGTCGACAGCCCGAAGGCCAAGCGCCTGGAAGCCCGCTTCCCCGATCCGATGGGCAACCCCTATCTGACCTTCGTCGCCCTGCTGATGGCCGGCCTGGACGGCATCATCAACAAGATCGATCCGGGCGCTCCGGCCGACAAGAACCTCTACGACCTGCCGCCCCGCGAGCAGAAGAAGATCCCGGAAGTCTGCGGCTCGCTGCGCGAAGCCCTGGAAAACCTGGACAAGGACCGCGCCTTCCTGAAGGCCGGCGGCGTCATGGACGACGACTTCATCGACAGCTACATCGAGCTGAAGATGGAAGAGGTGATGCGCCTGCAACTGCACCCGCACCCGGTCGAGTTCGACATGTACTACAAGTGCTAAGCGCCTAGGGCTTAGGACAAAAGCTAAGGGGCCGGAGAGTGATCTCCGGCCCCTTTTTCGTTTCGCGCTCAGCGAGCCCGCTTCAAAAGTAGAATAACTTATTACTTAATGGGCGCCCGCTGAACAAAATTGTCGCAAGTTCGCAACATTGCCGACGCAATCGCCCGCAAGGTCCTGAAAAGACGTGATGCGCGATATCTCTCGGGCGGAAACTTGGCCTATCGCAGCGCAAACGGAATCGCCGCCAACGCCTGGATTACAACTCAGCGACGCGGCGTCTCGACAGGACATCTCATGCACAGCCTCAATAGCTCCCTTCGTCGCACCCTGACGCTCTCCTGCGGCGCCGCCGCGCTGGTCACGGCGATGGCCGCCGCACCGGCGGCTTTCGCCCAGGACACCAAGGTGGGCGAAGTCATCATCACCGCCCAAAAGCGCAGCGAAAACCTGCAGGACGTTCCGGTCTCGGTGGCCGCCATCAGCGGCGAGCGTCTGCAGTCGACCTTCGCGGCCGGCGACGACATCCTGGCCCTGTCGGCCAAGGCGCCCGGCCTGTACGCGGAATCCTCGAACGGCCGCGTCGCGCCGCGCTTCTACATCCGCGGCCTGGGCAACGCCGACTTCGATCTGGCCGCCTCGCAGCCGGTGTCGATCATTCAGGACGAAGTCGTTCTGGAAAATGTCGTCCTGAAGAGCTCGCCGCTCTACGATCTGGACCGCGTCGAAGTGCTGCGCGGCCCGCAAGGCACCCTGTTCGGCCGCAACACCACGGCAGGCATTGTCAAGTTCGACACCATCAAGCCGTCGGAAGAAATGAAGGGCCGCGCTTCGGCGACCTACGGTAGCTTCAACACCTTCACCTTCGACGGCGGCATCGGCGGCGCCCTGGTCGAAGGCAAGGTCGCGGCGCGCGCCTCGGTGCTGTTCCAGCATCGCGACGACTGGATCGACAACGGCTTCACCAAGAAGAAAAACGTGATGGGCGGCTTCAACGAGCGCGCCGCCCGCCTGCAACTGCTGTTCACCCCGAACGAAAAGCTGGACGCGCTGTTCAACGTCCACGGCCGCGACCTGGACGGCACCGCCGCCGTGTTCCGCGCCAACGTGCTGACCAAGGGCTCGAACAAGCTCAACGCGAACTACAAGCGCGACACCGTCTACTTCGACGCGGGCGCCAACAACCCGCAGAGCTACAAGGGCTACGGCGCGTCGGCCAACATCGGCTACGACTTCGGCTCCGCCAAGCTGACCTCGATCACCGCCTATGAGAACACCCACGGTTTCAGCCGCGGCGACATCGACGGCGGCAACCCCACGGGCCCAGGCTTCATCCCGTTCCAGTCGGACACGCAGGACGGCATCAAGGACCTGGATCAGTGGACCCAGGAAATCCGTCTGGCCAGCGACACCGACGGCGCGCTGAGCTGGCAGGTGGGCGGCTTCTACTTCGACACGAAATACGCGATCCAGACCAACCCCTTCTTCGCGCCCGCCACGACTCTCCAGCAGAAGAACACCGCCTGGGCCATCTTCGGTCAGGCGTCGTACAAGGTCAGCGACCAGCTCTCCGTCACCGGCGGCCTGCGATACACTGACGACGACAAGGACATGAAGGTGCTCTCCGGCCCGAACATGGCCGCGCCGGTTTCTGTGTCGGACTCGCAGGTCAGCTGGGATCTCTCGGCGTTCTATAACGTCAGCGAGGACGTCAGCGTCTACGCCAAGGTAGCCTCGGGCTTCCGCGGTCCGTCGATCCAAGGCCGTGACATCGCCTTCTTCTCGCCGGCCTCGGCGGCGAAGTCCGAAACGATCATGTCCTACGAACTGGGCCTGAAGAGCGAGCTCTTCGACCGTCGCGTTCGCCTGAATGGCGCGGTGTTCGCCTACACGATCGACGATCCGCAGTTCAGCGCGGTCGGCGGCGGCAGCAACTCCAACCGCCTGATCAACGCCAAGAAGGGCGAAGCCTACGGCCTGGAACTGGACAGCGAATTCGTGGTCACCCCGAATTTCGTGATCACCGCCGGCTACAGCTACGCGCACACCGAGATCAAGGACAGCAGCCTGGCCGTGGCCGTCTGCGCGGCTTGCACGGTCACCGATCCCAAGACCGCCGCCGGCGCCGCGCTGGTCAACGGCAACCCGTTCCCGAACGCGCCGAAGTACACCTTCGACTTCACCGCGCGTTACGCCTATCCGGTCGCCAGCGGCGAGCTGTTCGCCTACACCGATTGGAAGGTGCAGGGTTACACGAACCTGTTCCTCTACGAGTCGAAGGAGTTCTACTCCAAGGGTGACTTCGAAGGCGGCCTGAAGCTGGGCTACGCCAACAAGGAAGGCGGCTGGGAGGTTGCAGCCTTTGCTCGCAACATCACCAACGAGAGCAACATCAAGGGCGCCATCGACTTCAACAACCTGACCGCGTTCGTCAACGAACCGCGGGTGGTCGGCGTTTCGATCGACGCTCGTTTCTAAGTCGAGCGATTTTGCTGGACGGGGAAAGGCCGTGGAGCAGTCCACGGCCTTTCTTTCGGTTAGGCCTGCAGACCGTGCCCCCCGACGGGCGTCGTTTCGAAACGTTGCGGGAAGCCTGCGATGATCGGCCTGGCCTTAGCGATCGCGGCCTGAACCGCCGGTAGCTTCAACGAGGCTGAATGCGCCTGCATGTCGGTCCAGACCTCCGTAATCCAGATCGCGTCGGGATTGGTCGGGTCGCTGGCGAGCACGTAGCTCAAGCAACCAGGCATCTCAGCCGTCCCGTCGCGAAGAATCGCGAGTAGGTCATCACGCTTGCCGGGTACGGCGAGCATCTGACCAATCAGTCCATACATGGGCGCTTTTCCCTCAGCGGCCTTGGAAACAGTAGGACACGCGATGGCGGCCGCACCGCCCGCCAGCACATCCCGCCGGCCAAACTCAGTTTTGCTCATCCAGGCCCCCTTTTGACGCTTCGGCCATATCGGCATTGACGCGCAAACCGGCGCTTGAGGCGCCGCGCAAGGTTTTTGCTGACGAGCGAACTCTTCCGCGCCGTTTGACTTGATAACGCGGTTCTTTTCGTCTGTCCTTCCGCCCTCTTCGAGAGTCGGGGTTTTTCATGATGAGATGGCGTTCCGTGGCGATGGCCACCAGCCTGCTCGCGCTGGGTCTTACGGCCTGCGCGACGACCGGGACCGGCGGTCCCTCCAAATCGTCCGCGCCCGCCAAGCCGGCGGAGAAGGCCGAGGTCAAGCCGCTGCCCAAGGGTCTGGATGGTCAGGCCTCCACGGGCTTCCCGTCGACCTATAAGCCACTCCCCTCCCGCGCGACCGCGTTTGTCGGGGCCACCGTGCTGACGGCGACAGGCCAGCAGATCGAGAACGGGGTGGTGTTCGTCTCCGAGGGCAAGATCACGTCGGTCGGCGGCCCGGAGACGCCAGTCCCGGCGGACGTCGTCGTGCTCAACGCCAAGGGCAAGTGGATCACGCCCGGCATCATCGACGCGCACAGCCACCTTGGCGTCTATCCCTCGCCGGGCGTATCGGCCCGTTCCGATGGCAACGAGGCCACCGACCCGAACACCGCTCAAGTCTGGGCGGAGCATTCGGTCTGGCCGCAGGACCCGGGTTTCAACCGGGCGCGGGCAGGCGGCGTGACCACGCTCCAAATTCTACCGGGCTCGGCCAACCTGTTCGGCGGCCGCTCGGTGACCCTGAAGAACGTCCCCTCGCTGACCATGCAGGGCATGAAGTTCCCCGGTGCGCCCTACGGTCTGAAGATGGCCTGCGGCGAGAACCCCAAGCGAGTCTACGGCGGCAAGGGTCGCAACCCGTCGACGGCGATGGGCAACGCTTTCGGCTTCCGTCGGGCCTGGATCGACGCGGCCGACTACGCCCGTAAGTGGGACGATTTCCGCACCAAGCAGCAGAAGGGCGAGAAGGCCGATGCGCCCAAGCGCGACTTGCAGCTTGAGACCTTGGCCGGCGTTCTGAAGGGCGAGATCCTGGTGCAGAACCACTGCTATCGCGCCGACGAAATGGCCGTGATGATCGATATCGCCAAGGAGTTTGGCTACAAGATCACGATGTTCCACCACGCGATCGAGAGCTACAAGATCGCGCCCGTGCTGGCCAAGGAAGAGATCTGCTCGGCCACCTGGGCCTCGTGGACCGGCTTCAAGATGGAAAGCCTGGACGGCATCGACGCCAACGCGGCGATCCTGGCCAAGAACGGCGCCTGTGTCGTGATCCACTCCGACGACGCGATCATGACCCAGCGCCTGAACCAGGAGGCCGCGATCGCCATGGCGGCCGGCGCCAAGCTCGGGATCAACATCCCGCGCGCCGAGGCCATCAAGTGGATCACGGCCAACCCGGCCAAGGCCATGGGCATCGGCGACAAGACGGGTTCGATCGAGCCCGGCAAGGCCGCCGATCTCGTGGTCTGGAGCCGCGACCCGTTCAGCGTCTACGCCCAGGCCGAGCAGGTCTATGTCGACGGCGCGCTGACCTACGATCGCAAGGATCCGCGCTTCCAGCCCAAGTCCGATTTCGAGCTCGGCCAGCCCGGCCAAGGAGCGTTCAACTGATGATCCGGTCCCTGCTTCTCGCCAGCGCCGCCTGCGTACTGGCCTTCCCCGCGGCGGCCGAAACGGTCGCCATCGTCAACGCCCGCATCGAGCCGGTGTCCAGCGCCGCCATCCCGAGCGGGACCCTGGTGATCAAGGACGGCAAGATCGCCGCCTTGGGCGCCAGCGTCCAGGTTCCGGCCGGAGCCCGCGTCATCGACGCCAAGGGCGGGGTGGTGACCCCGGGCCTAATCGCACCCTCGTCGAACCTCGGCGCGTCCGAGATCAGCGGCGTACGCGAGACCCGCGATGACGGCACCGGCAATGCGCTCAGCGCGGCCTTCGACATCAGCTACGCGATAAATACGGCCTCGACCTTCCTGGGCCTGGCGCGGGATGGCGGGATCACCAGTTCGGCCGTCACGCCTGTGCTGTCCGGCTCCGGCGGCGGCGCTCACGAGCACGCCGATGACGGCGTGGTCGAGGAGATGACCGCCGGCGCCCAGGGCGACGGCGATCCGCCGCTGTTCGGCGGCCAGGCGGCCTTCATCCGCCTGAAGGCCGGCAGCCCAGACATCGTCGAGGCCTCCAAGCTGGCTGTCACCGTTTCGCTCGGCGAAAGCGGCGCGCGGTCGGCCGGCGGCTCGCGGGGCGCCAACCTGATCCTGATCCGCTCGGCTCTGGAGGACGCCCGCGCGTTCGCCAACCGCCGCGCCGCGTTCGAGCAGGGCGCCACGCGCGACTTCGGGCTCTCGCGTCTGGACCTGCAGGCGTTGATCCCAGTTGTCCAGGGCAAGACCCCGCTGCTGATCCGCGTCTCCCGCGCCGCCGACATCCGGCAGGCGCTGAAGCTGGCGGCCGATGAAAAGATCAAGATCGTCCTCGAAGGGGTCGAGGAGGGCTGGATGGTCGCAGCCGAGATCGCCAAGGCGGGCGTGCCGGTCATCCTGGATCCGCAGGCCGACCTGCCCGACAGCTTCGAGACCCTGGGCTCGCGCCTCGACAACGCCGCTCGGCTGCACGCCGCCGGTGTTCCGGTGGCGATCAACGGCTCGCGGGACTTCAACAACCTGCGTCAGGAGCGCCTGAACGCCGGCCTGGCGGTCGCCAACGGCCTGCCCTACCCGGCCGCCCTGGCCGCCGTCACCCTGGTCCCCGCCAAAATCTGGGGCCAGGGCGACAAGGTCGGATCGCTTGAGGTCGGCAAGATCGCCGACGTGGTTGTCTGGAACGGCGACCCGCTGGAGACCACCAGCTGGCCGACGGCCGTGCTGGTCGGCGGCGTCGAGCAGCCCAAGGACGGTCGCCACCAGCAACTGAAGGCCCGCTACGCGGCCAGCGACGAGAGCGGCTACCCGCCGGCCTATCGCTAGGCGCTCCAATCCGCCCCCAGTCCGCTGGGGGCGGATTTCTCTTTTCAGGGGAAGCCGCGACGGCCATACGAGGCCCCCGCGTTCGAATCGCCTAGACTTCCCTTGATGTCCTCCTCCGATAAGACCCCATCCCTGTTTGGTGACGACGACGCCCTGGCGCCGGTCCCCGCCGCGCCGTTCAAGGCCAGCGTGGAGCCGCACGTCGAGGCGACGCCGCGTCCGATGCCCCCGCCCCCGCCGTCAAAGTCCGCGCCCCCGGCCGCGCCCGCCGGGAAGCCCGGCGAATACTCGGCCGCCGACATCGAGGTGCTGGAAGGCCTGGAGCCGGTTCGCAAGCGGCCGGGCATGTACATCGGCGGCACCGATGAGCGGGCCCTGCACCACCTGTTCGCCGAAGTGCTGGACAACTCGATGGACGAGGCCGTGGCCGGCTTCGCCAAGACCATCGAGGTCAAGCTCGACGCCGACGGCTTCCTGTCGGTCAAGGACGACGGTCGCGGCATGCCCGTCGACCCGCACCCCAAGTACCCCGGCAAGTCGGCGCTGGAGGTCATCATGACCGTCCTGCACGCCGGCGGTAAGTTCACGGGCAAGGCCTACGAGACCTCCGGCGGCCTGCACGGCGTCGGCGCCAGCGTCGTCAACGCCCTGTCCGAGCGCGTCGAGGTCACCGTCTGGCGCGACGGCTTCGAGCACCTGCAGGTCTTCGCCCGCGGCAAGCCGCTGGGGCCCATCCAGCAGGTCGCGCCGTCGCGCAAGAAGGGCACCATGGTGCGCTTCAAGCCCGACGACGAGATCTTCGGCGAGGGGACCAATTTCAAGCCCGCGCGCCTCTACCGCATGGCCCGGTCCAAGGCCTATCTGTTCCGCGGCGTGCAGATCAAATGGTCCTGCGATCCCTCGCGGATCCATGACCAGACCCCGCCCGAGGCCACGTTCCACTTCCCCAACGGCCTGGCCGACTTCCTGGCTGAGCGGACCAAAGGCCTCACCACTATCACGCCCGAGAGCTTCTCGGGCCGCATCGAGCGCCAGGGCGAGGCCGGCGCCGTCGAGTGGGCCGTCACCTGGACGCCCCAGGGCTTCGGCGAGCACGACGGCTTCATGCAGTCGTACTGCAACACCGTGCCCACGCCCGAAGGCGGCACCCACGAGAGCGGTTTCCGCGCCGCCCTGACCCGCGGTCTCAAGGCCTACGCCGAGCTCAAGGGCGAGAAGCGCGGCACGATCATCACCGCCGACGACGTCGTCGCCCAGGCCGGCGCGCTGATCTCGGTGTTCATCAAGAACCCCGAGTTCCAGGGCCAGACCAAGGAAAAGCTCTCCACCAGCGAAGCCCAGCGCTTCGTGGAAGCGGCGCTGCGCGACCCGTTCGACCTGTGGCTGTCGTCCAGCCCGAAGAACGCCCAGGCCCTCCTGGAATTCGTCATCGAGCGGGCCGAGGAGCGCCTAAAGCGCCGCAAAGACAAGGAAGTCTCCCGCGCCAGCGCGACCCGCAAGCTGCGCCTGCCGGGCAAGCTGGCCGACTGCGCCGGGAGCGCGGTCGACGGGGCCGAGCTCTTCATCGTCGAAGGCGACTCGGCCGGCGGCTCGGCCAAGCAGGCCCGCGACCGCAAATTCCAGGCGATCCTGCCGCTGCGCGGCAAGATCCTGAACGTGGCCTCGGCCAGCGGCGAGAAGTTCACCGCCAACAAGGAGCTGTCGGACCTGATGCTGGCCCTGGGCGCCCAGGCCGGCTCCAAGTACCGCGAGGAAGATCTGCGCTACGAGCGGATCATCATCATGACCGACGCCGACGTCGACGGCGCCCACATCGCCTCCCTGCTGATCACCTTCTTCTACCGCACCATGCCGGACGTGATCCGCCAGGGGCACCTGTTCCTGGCCCTGCCGCCGCTGTACCGCCTCAGCCACGGCGGCAAGTCGGAATACGCCCGCGACGACGCCCACAAGGACGAGCTCCTGGCCACGGTGTTCAAGGGCAAGAAGCCCGAGATCGGCCGCTTCAAGGGCCTGGGCGAGATGATGGCCTCCCAGTTGAAGGAGACCACCATGGACCCCAAGAAGCGCACCCTGGCCCGCGTGACCCTTCCCCGCCACGAGGAAAGCGTCGAAGACCTGGTCGAGACCCTGATGGGCCGCAAACCCGAACTGCGCTTCCGCTTCATCCAGGAAAACGCCGAGTTCGCGGCGGCGGATCTGGATCTGTAGGTCAGGGAAGCTCCCGTCCTCGTGATGCAGATGGGCCGGGATGGGGTGACTACTGAGCGAAAGCCGCCTTTTGCCCCCTCCGCGCGAAGCCTGTCCCCGGGGCGCGCCAAGCGCGCCCCGGGGGCGCTCCCCCCCCCGGAGGGGGAGGGTTCCAAAAGGACAAGGCTCGAGGAGTCGGCTTGACCAATCGCATTACACACGTAATCTCAACGTCGATTTTACATGCGTAATCAACGGGAGCCTACCATGCGCATACGCCACCTTTCCCTCATCGCCGCCGCAGCCGCCATCCTCGCCACCCCCGCCTTGGCCTCGACCGCCGTGGCGTCCTCGGACCACAAGCCGTTGACGCTTTTGGCGATCTTCGCGAACGCCGCCATCCCCGTGCAGTTGGTCGCTTTCCTGCTGGTCGCCGGGCTGATCGCCGCTCCCGTCATGGCCGCCATACGACCCGGCGCCCGTTGGCTGACAGCGATCAACAAGAGCGCCCTGCCCCTGGGCTTTGCTGCGGCCGCCTACACGCTTCTGGCCGGCGCGGTGGGGATCGCCAATCTGGGCGCCACACCGAGCCTTGCGGTTCTGGCGCCGGGCCTCGCCGAAGCCCTGATGATGGCGATGCTGGGCCTGCTGACGGCGGGCGTCGCCCGCCTGGCCGCTGAGCTCTCAGCGCGTCGGTCGGACGATCCAAGCGTCGCCTGACCCGCGACAAAACCGCCGTTCACACAACCGCGCTTGCTTTTTGCACCGCAGCAAGCGCATAAGGCCACTCATCGGGCCCCCTTCGTGTCGCTTCGGCGGCGGAAGGGGGCTATTTTTGTTGGAATTCGACCAAGAAGCGGTCCGAGGGAAGCGTTCAAGGCTTCAAAGGGGCCCGATTTGGTCATGGCGCGAGCCGCGCGTGTTTGTGTGCGGCCGCAGACGTGAACTGGACCCTTATGCCCTTCCCTGCCTCCCACCCCGCTCTTGAGCGGGCGCTCGCCGCTCAAGGTTACGCCGAGCCCACCCCCGTCCAAGCCGCCGTTCTGGCCGCCGACGCCGCAGACCGCGACCTGCTGGTCAGCGCCCAGACGGGCTCGGGCAAGACCGTCGCCTTCGGCCTCGCGGCCGCCCCCACCTTGCTGGGCGACGCCGAAACCTTTGGCCAAGCCGCCGAGCCGCTGGCCCTGGTCATCGCCCCGACCCGCGAACTGGCTATGCAGGTCAATCGCGAACTGGGCTGGCTCTACGCCGAAGCCAAGGCCGCGGTGATCAACTGCGTTGGCGGCATGGACGCCCGTCGCGAGCAGCGCGCCCTGAACTACGGCGCCCATATCGTCGTGGGCACGCCCGGCCGTCTGCGCGACCACATCGAACGCGGTCACCTGGATCTTTCCAAGCTGAAGGTCGCCGTCCTCGACGAGGCCGACGAGATGCTGGACATGGGCTTCCGCGAGGACCTGGAGTTCATCCTCGACGCCGCCCCGCCCGAGCGCCGCACCCTGCTGTTCTCGGCCACCCTGGCCCGCGACATCGTCGAGCTGGCCAAGCGCTACCAGAACGACGCCGTCCGCATCGACACCATTGGCCGCAACGAGCCGCACCGCGACATCGAGTACCGCGCCGTGCGCGTGGCCCCCAACGAGGTCGAGCACGCCGTCGTCAACCTACTGCGCTTCTTCGAAGCCCCCGGCGCCCTGGTGTTCGCCAACACCCGCGAGAGCGTCCGCAGCCTGCACGCCAAGCTGCGCGAGCGCGGCTTCGCCGTGGTCGGCCTGTCGGGCGAGCTCAGCCAGCGCGAACGGGCCGACGCCCTGCAAGCTCTTCGGGATGGCCACGCCCGCGTCTGCGTCGCCACCGACGTCGCCGCGCGCGGCCTCGACCTGCCGGATCTGGGCCTAGTGATCCACGCCGAGCTGCCGATCAACAAGGCGACCCTCCTGCACCGGTCGGGCCGCACCGGCCGCGCCGGCAAGAAGGGCGTCAGCGCCCTCGTCGTGCCCTACACCCGTCGCCGCAAGGCCGAGCAACTCTTGTACGCCGCCGGCGTCGAGGCCGACTGGGGCGGCGCCCCCAGCGCCGACTCGATCCGCGAGAAGGACCAGGAGCGCCTGCTCGGGGACCCGATCTTCAGCGAGACCTCGACCGAGGAAGACATCGCCTTGGCCGAAGCCATGCTGGCCAAGCGCACGCCGGTCGAGATCGCCGCCGCGCTGATCCGCACCCGTCGCGCCAAGCTGCCGTCGCCGGAAGACATCTACGACGATCCGCGTCACGGCGCCGATCCCGGCCCGCGCCTGCGCACCGGCGAACCGGGCGAGCGTCCCGAGCGCGAGCCGCGCGTCAGCATGGAAGGCTCGGAGTGGTTCCGGATCAGCGTGGGCCGTCGCGGCAACGCCGACCCGAAGTGGCTGATCCCGATGATCTGCCGCCTGGGCCACATCACCAAGAAGGATATCGGCGCGATCCGGATCTTCGACTACGACACCAAGTTCGAGATCTCGGCCGAGGCGGCGACCAAGTTCGGCGCCGCAGTGCAGGCGACCGTCCGCGAGGACGTCTCGATCACCCCGACGACTGCGCCGGCCCCGCGCGGCGAGCGCCCGCCCCGCGAACCGCGCGACCACGACGCGCCG
>VYKS01000026.1_pt1 | contig 105717 bp, 102 predicted proteins | sample 5114511 | NCBI WGS metagenome assembly VYKS01 (sample SAMN12291795, study PRJNA351875) | freshwater metagenome | isolation source: freshwater lake | place: USA: Michigan, Gull Lake | collected 2011-07-05 | reverse complement strand
GCCGAACGCGGCGGCGGTACGCGCCGCGCTGCAGCATCGCCTCGCGCCCGCGTCGGTCCTCGCGCCACGAGCAGCACACCTCGAGGCCCCGCCCGCCTCCCTCCCGGGGGCGCCCACGTGTCGGCAGTGCGGGCAGGGACATCTCTCCCGCACGCGCCGACTACTCCGCGCGAGCCACGCGCCGGCGTGGATCGACCCGCCATGACGACTCGCTGCCGCGCTCGCATCGCCGGTCCCACCGGCACATCGATCCGACCGATGTGTGGCCTCGTCGCGGCTGCCATCGACCATCCGCGCGTCCTCCGCGCCATCAGGGCTCGCCAGACCCCGCCTCCCGCTGCCCGATCCTGCCGCCGCGCCGGTGCGCGCTCCGCGTGTGCCGTGAAACGACCGGTGGCGGGACGCTCGCTCGCCCTGCAAACTCCATAGCGGACCTCCCGCGGTTCAGTTCAACGGAGGTTTGGCGTCGGCTACGCGACGCAAAACCTCTATTTTGTTATGCCTCAAAAAGGATGAATTGAGCGACTCATGTTTCCATCGCAACTCTTCTCTCTCTTCCCACCGTTCCCAAGGTCAAATCGCGTTTTTGTGGCGATGAGCTTCGCTGAGCGGTTTGCGCCGCGATGGACGAACGTGATAGCACCAGCCGTCGCCGCAGTCACCGCCAATGGCGCTGCTCTAGAACCTCATCGAGTCGATACGCGTTCAGTAAACGATTCGATCTTGACTGAGATTCTCGATGGGATTTCGAGTGATCGCCTCGTGTTCGCCGACCTATCGTCAATGGGCCAGCTTGGCAACTACCCTGTTCGGAACGGAAACGTGATGTACGAGGTCGGGCTAGCACACGCGGTGCGCCTTCCAGAAGAGGTGCTACTGTTTCGATCGGATGGAGCAGGGCTGCTCTTCGATGTCGCAAGCATTCGGGTAACTCAATACGACCCTGACGGCGATCCAGCAGCGGCTCGCGAGCTAGTGGGCAACGCTCTAGTAAACGCGATTAAAGAAATTGATCTACGGCGAAGCAAAACCGTCCAAGCCGCACTCCAGTCACTGGGATTCGACGGATGGATACTCTTGGCTGAAGCAGCTGAAAGTCTTACTCAGCCGGCAGCCCGGACGGTGGGCGACATCCTGAGTAGCATGGGCCGACGAAATGCGATTCCCCGCCTTCTAGACTTGGGACTCATTTCGTCGATCTTCCCAAAATGGACCCCAGACGCATCACCACAGTTGCTTCATTCGCCAGCGGAGAAGCACTTTCAATACGCCATTACTCCTCTCGGGCAGGCAGTCCTCGAGGCGTCTGCAGAGGGGATGGGAATTTCGGCAAGCAATGTGGAGCAGATGATGCAGCTTATCGACCGTGAAAGCCCTCCAATACCTATGCCACCCGAAGCATAACGATGCTTGCTGCAGTCGGGCGCAGTGTTCGGAAGCGCGCTACGCGCGCATATCGCTGGAGCGCGCCCGCTGCAGAAGCCAGCGCTATGAAAAAAACCGTAGAGAAGCCTGATCTCTGATGCCGCTGCTTCGAGCTGATCGACTCAACCTGTTTGCAAGCGAGATCGCGCTGGGAGTCTCTCGGTTTGCGGTAAATAGCGCGCAGTCATTGTTGGCCCTTCAGCACTTGGTTTGCCACCGATTCATCGAGGGCGACATCGAGTCTCTGCTTGCGAGGATAGAGGCGCACCTCGATTCCGATGACTTCGCCGAAAAGGTGGGGCAGCCAGTGGAGGCGCCGGACTCCGTGGCTATGACTCGCTTCGAGCACGCGTGGTTTTGCTACTACTACGCACGTCTCCCGCTCCTCCTGCGACAGAATCGCCCGATAGGTGATCAAGGAGCGCTACGCATAGATCGCGCGGAAGTTCACCAGATTGCCGTCACAACAGGTCGAAACTGGGGTAACCGACTCAACGATCTTCAGGTGATAACGCGAATTCCGGTCCAAGACTTCGAACGGATGAGCACTCTCATCGGGAACGGCTACGCTCTCTCTCGCTGGTGGATAGCTCGGAAGCGTTGGGAGCATTGGCAGTACGATTCGGAGTGGTTGTGGGAGCCGTTTCAAGCGGTCCTTTCTCCGATCGCAAAGAACCCTCGCAAGGTGACAGACATGATCATCGAACAGTCGTTCCCACTGTTCTGGAATGCGCACGTCGAGTGGTATCGGCGACTATGCCGCCATTCATCGCTCCATGGCATCATGCAGGGAACGCTCGACACTTCCGAGTGGTCGAACACGATGAAGAAGGATGTTCCATCCGCATAACGATGCTTGCTCAAGACGGGAGTTTTCGGAAGCGCGCTGCGCACGCATCGTATTGGCTCGCCCGCTGCAGAAGCCGGCGTTAAACATCACACTCAGATCGATGCAATGAGAGAATTTCGCTTCGCCATTGGCGATCCATTTAGACTGCGCTCTACAGTCTGGCTCCTCAAGTCAACAAAGGCGGACTTCTATATTCATTCGCGCATGATGGGTGGCAGTACGAAAGTGAGTATCCATGAGAGCGGGCAGGCGCAGTGGTCAATGCAGGCTGAATGGTACGGGAAGAACCGCCCCAGCCAGCCCAATGCCATGCGACACATCGAGAAATGGACGTGGACCGCGCCAAACCCGAATACCGCGACCCACACCTTTCGCATCTTCATTCCACGGACTGAGCTGCGCACTTTTACAACCAGTGAGGATTTGTCTTTAGTCACGTGGCTCCCTGATCCAGGACTCGGGAAGCAAGTCGTCATCGAGACCTACATCTCGCCATCATCTGCGGCGGACGCTCCCTCGAAGGACGCTGGGTTCTTGTGCGCACTCGAGCGTGATCACGGGACGAGCGTCGTGGCGTTCGCGAGAATTGCGGATATGAGCGAACACGATAACGAGCAACTTGCGCAGGTTCACGCAGAGGTCGCGCAAGTTGTCGCTACACAGGATCTCACGGTCAAGCCGGGCTATCGCGTCGTGGCGTTTGCAGTTGATGACAATGGGATTCGTGGGATGATCGAGCTTGTTCCGGATGGAGCGTAAGCGACTCGTTTCCAGATCAACTCGCTCTACTTCTAACTGATGTTTCACCCAACAAGGGAGCTATAGATATTTCGAGGCGAAGCCGCGCGTTACGATCCGATCCCCTTGCGGCTGAACTTTGCGTTCGCTTTCCACCAATTTCGAACATGTCACACTCGGACGAGCTACCTAACCCGCTAGCAGAGGCACTTCAGTTGCTTGAGTCGGATTTGCACCTGCCTCGGGGCTTTCTTGCAAGTCTCTATGCCGAGGAGTCAGACTGGGCATTCGTGATCAAGACACATGCTTTAGTCGAGGCCGCGCTCACCCACCTTATTGTGACGGCCATTGGAGACAATCGACTCGGTCAACTTGTCGGACGCCTTGAAACAAGCAATGATGTCACAGGAAAGCTGGCCTTTATCAAGAAGATGGAGCTACTCCCCGATCGATATCGGCGATTCGTAAGAAGTTTCTCCGAGCTTCGAAACTCTCTTGTCCACGATGTTAGCAATTCCAACTTCGCGTTCGAATCTCATGTCGAAACGCTAAGCAAGGAGAGGCGGAAGACTTTCAAAGAGGCTTTCTCATTCAAGACGCGTCCACGGCCTGAAGCGCCACAAGATGATTGGGAAGAACAAGTTCTGAAAGATCCCAAATTTGCAATATTGATGAATACGTTCAAGCTTCTCGCGGAGGCATATCAGAAGAAGCAGACATACCTGATCGATGACGAAGACGTTGACGACGAGCTTGATAGCAGCGAGGGTGAGGGGTAAGCCTTGCGAACCGTTAGCAAACGATGTGTGCTGCAGGAAGGCGTTAGACCGCTCCGGCCAACAACGAAACCAGTCACAGCTTCACCTAAAGTCCAAATACAATGACCAGCAAGAAGGCAGCAAAGAAGGCGGGCAAGAAGGCTTCGGCGGCTCCGCCGAACTACCCGCGCCAGAGCCCGGAGAAGGCGCTCAGAATTCCTCGAGCAATCCTTGAGCAGAACGCCGGGAAAGAATGCTCTGATTCAGAGGCTGTTGGCTACCTTGGCCTGAAGTTGAGCGGCGCACTCCAGGTGGAAATCAGCTCTGGCGTCAAATTCGGCTTTCTCGAACGACCAAGTGCTGGCCAGCTTCGTGTAACAGAACGCGCCAAGCGGGCGTTGCGTCCGCAGTCGCCGCGCGACGGAATCGACAGTCTGCGGGAGGCTGTCCTCGATGCTCCGGTTATCGCGGATGTATACAAACATTATCGTGGTGAAAACCTTCCGGATCAACAGTTCTTCGACAATGCTCTGACGGACACGTTCAAGATTCCGCACGCGTCCCTTTCGGAATTCAAGGCAATCTTCATAGAGAGCCTGAAGGCAGCGGAGCTTCTGGGCGAGCACGGTGGTAAGTCGAGAGTGCTTGATGTCTCAGGCCAAGGACTCGGAGGACAGGATGCTGACGAGACTCTCAAGAAGCTCGGACGAGCAGTCAACATCACTACTGCTGATACTTGCTTCGTAGTGATGCCGTTTGCTGAGCCGCTCGGTAGCCACTACTCGCTCATCTATGAGCCAGCGATCAAAAAGGCCGGACTAAAGCCCGTACCCTCGGTAGACACCCAAATCCGGCCACCAGTGGACACCTGAAAACCGGCCACCACAGGCGAGCTGAGGCGTAGCCCGGCGGAGCGTTCCGAGAGGGACGTTTCTCGCCATGAGCAACGTCTTGGACGAGACCAAACAACAGCAGGTGATCGCGCTGGGGCGACTCGGGTGGTCGCTGCGGCGCATCGAGGCGGCGACGAGCGTGCGCCGCGAAACGATCAGTGGGTACCTCAAGGCCGCCGGCGTGGCCGTGCGCAAGCGCGGCGGTCGCGCGACGCAGTGGCCGCCGCCAAATCCGGCCACCACGGGCGAGGTGTCCACCGACTCGGCGACCACCACCGACGTGGTGGCCAGTCCGGTGCGACCCAGCCGGGCCCCGACGGCGAGCGCGTGCGAGCCGTATCGCGACCTGATCGTCGAGGCGGCACGCCGCGGCCGAAACGCGATGGCGATCTGGCAAGACCTCGTCGACCAACACGGCTTCGAGGGGCGCTAGGCCAGCGTGCGCCGCTTTGTGGGTCGCCTCCGCGTGACGACGCCGGAGCCCTCGGGCATCATCGAGACGGCCCCCGGCGAGGAGGCACAGGTCGATTACGGCGAGGGACCGATGGTGCGTGATGCGACGAGCGGCACGTACAAACGCACGCGGCTCTTCGTGCTCACGCTCGGGTACTCGCGCAAATCCGTGCGGCGGCTGACGTGGCGCTCGAGTAGTCAGCGGTGGGCCGAACTCCACGAGGACGCGTTTCGTCGGCTCGGCGGCACGCCCCGGGTGGTGGTGCTCGACAATCTGCGCGAGGGCGTCGTCACGCCCGACGTATACGATGCCCAGCTCAATCCACTGTATCGCGATGTGCTCGCGCATTACGGCGTCGTCGCGCTGCCGTGTCGCGTCCGCGATCCGGATCGCAAAGGCAAAGTGGAGTCGGGCATCGGCCACACACAACGCACGCCGCTCAAGGGACTGCGCTTCGAGACCCTCGAGGCGGCACAGACCTATCTGGACCAGTGGGACACGCACTGGGCGGACACGCGCATTCACGGCACGACCAAGCGCCAGGTCAGTGTGATGTTTGCCGAAGAGCGCCCGCATCTGCAGCCGCTCCCGCTCGAGCCCTTTCGCTACTATCGCCACGGCACGCGCGTCGTGCATCTCGACGGCTGTATCGAGGTCGAGGCGGCGTACTACAGCGTCCCGCCGGGCTGGATCGGGCAGCAGGTCGTGGTGCAGTGGGATGACCTCCACGTGCGCGTGCTCGATCCGAAGACGAGCGGGCTGCTGCGTGAACATCTGCGCACGCGACGCGGGCATCATCGCGTCGACGACGCGGATCGCCCCGCGCGCACGCCCGTAAAAACGCTCGCGCTGCTGGAGCACGCGCGTCGCGCCGGTCCGTCCATCGGCGCGGTCTGTGACCAGATCCACCGCACCGACGGTGCCTGCGCGCCCCGTCGCATCCTCGGCGTGCTCGCGCTCGCCCGCAAGCACGGCCCGGCGCTCACCGAAGCCGCCGCCCACTTCGCCCTCGAAGCCGGCGCCCCGTCCTATCGCTTCCTCCGCCGCTATCTCGAACGCGTGAAGCGGCCGGCCACCGCGCTCAAACAGATCGACCCGCTCATCCGCCATCTCACCGAGTACCGCGCCCTCATCGAACAGCGAGCTGCCGCCTCATGAATGTCACCGAACTGGATCGTGCCCTCCGCAAGCTGCGCCTCTCCGGCATGGCCGATGTGCTCGAAACGCGCCTGCGCCACGCGCAGGCCGAGCGGCTCCCGCCGCTCGATCTCGTCGCCGTGCTCGTGAATGATGAATTGCAGCGCCGGCAGGATCGCCTGCTCGAACGGCGGCGCGTCCAGGCGCGCTTCCGCGACCCGAATCGCTCACTCGATTCCTTCGATTTCACCTTCAACAAGAAGATGAACCGCGCGCTACTCTTCGAGCTGGCGACGGGCCGCTTCATCACGCAGCGCGAAGATTTGCTCCTCGTCGGTCCGCCGGGTACGGGCAAGAGTCATCTCGCTCAAGCCCTCGGGCAAACGGCGATCCAGCAAGGCCATCGCGTCCTGTACCGCGAAGCGCATTTGCTCCTCGAAGAGCTCACCGATGCGACACTCGATGGCACGCGCAAAGAGGTCTTCACCGAGCTGAGTACCGTCCCGCTCCTGATCATCGACGATCTCGGCATGCGCAAGCTGCCCCCCACGGCCGCCGAAGATCTGCTCGAACTGATCATGCGCCGCTACGAACGGGCGTCCACGATCCTCACCTCCAACCGCCCCGTCGATGACTGGGGGAAACTGCTCGGCGACACGGCCGCGGTCACGGCCCTGCTCGACCGGCTGCTCCATCACGCGCACGTCATCACTTGCGGCCCCCGGAGCTGGCGGACCAAACTCCACGCGGCGACCGACACCTCCGTCACGCCGACCCGATAACCAGCCTCAACCCGCCCGTGTGGTGGCCGGTTTTGCGGTGTACATCAGTGGCCGGATTTGAGGTGTCCACCGAGGCGATGCACTGGGGGGTGCAGGCACGAGGGCAGGGAATGCCGATGGCATCTCGGGGCGGCTCTTTAACTTCAGCGCGAATGATCGGTGCCGCTGATGCGAAACCCCGAAACGGCATGGCACGTCGCTGCCCTGACGATCGCGAACACGTCTGTTGTGCCAGCAATGTGTCGATTGCTTGAATCTCGGGATAACTCCAGGCGATTCAAAGATGGCTATCTACGCATCGCGGGACAGCTCAAAGCGCAAGATTGACAAATTCATAGTTGCCAACTCGACGCCTGAGAGCAACTTAGGAATGATTAAATCGACGTCTACGCGACCGGACCGTATCACATTCTACCGAATGTGAGCGCCGCGATAGCCGAGCATCTCCCAGCAGCCTAAGTCTTCCCCATGCCAACGATTCCTAAAGCGGTCATTCGGCGAGTCAATCGCGTCCGGGACCGAATTGATCCAGTAGCGGAAGAGCCGGAGTTGGTACTGGATGACATTTTCGTTCTATGTAGGGCTTTCGAAGGGACGTGGAGTGGCGAAGGCGGAGAGCGCCAGCAGGCTGAAGATGCGACGGTTGAGACGATCAGGGTCCACGGGATCACCGAGCTACCCGCATTGAAACAGTTCGTCGAGCAGCTTCGAGTATTCGTGACCGCTGCTGCGGACGAGTTTGCCGAGTGGTTCGGCTCCGATGACCGGCTCGCGTCCGACTCGAAGCCTCAGATTCTCTCGATCATTCGAGCACTGCAGGGCTCTGTGACACATGGCACATGGAGTGAGCGCGACTCACGCAAACTTGGGAAGCTCTTCTATCGCATGCGGTGCGCGGTCGTGCATCCTCGTCTGGATACCAATAACAATCTTGCGGTCACCGTATTGCCGTCGTTCCGCGCGGCCCTGATCGAGCTCACGATCGCAAGGGCGGCTGTTCGATACGACGTAACGCTCGCGGAGACTCGCCGGCAGTTTGACGTCGCGTCATGAGAGACTATGGCATGATCCCGACGCGCCTTCGCGACTTCCAACTCATTGACCTGAAACATCAAAACCGCCGCACACGCTCTGAGGTTTGGCTAGCGACGGCGCCTAACGGTGCGAAGGTCGCCCTCAAACTCGTCGCGCGCGAGATCGATGAGGAGGAGCAGGCGTATCGTGATGGCCGCCTCAGAGCTGAGATAGAGGCGAGCCAGCTGTACCACGAACACGTGCGTCCCCTGCTTTGGTTCGGTAGCGACAAGCAACCGCAAGAAAACTACCCCTCCGGTGTTGACTGGATCGCGTTCAAATGGGTCGAGGGTGCAACGCTGCAGGAGTTGCTTGCGCACCGCGGCTCGCTATCGCCACGCGAGATTCGCGACCTCGCACGAGCGCTTGCGAACGGACTCGCGGTGCTTCATCGGGAACAACCACCGCTAGTCCACCGCGACGTCAAGCCGGCGAATGTGCTGCTCCCAGGAGATGACTGTCGCGCGGCGCTGCTCGCCGACATGGGTATTGCTTGGAAGAGCGGATCGCCGCGACTCTCGCACGCGATCGGTCTCGCCGATTCCGGAACGCCGTTTTACATGGCGCCGGAACAATTCTTGTCGGCCGATGTGGGGCCCAGCGCCGACCAGTACGCGTTGGCATTGGTGTTATGGGAGTGCTTCTCCGGATTCGTCCCGCACACAGAATCACCCGAGCACTCGGAGATAAGGCGTGCGCGCACGACCCCCTCGGTAATTCCCCCACTCACGATCGCGGTGCACCGGTCAGCGACTGTCGAATCGGTGCTGCGGAAAGCGCTAAGTGTTCAGGCAGACCATCGCTACACGGATATATCGCACTTCCTTCGCGAATTCCATGGGGCGGGCGTGGCTGACGGTCTCTGGGACATCGACATCGCGTTTGGCGAACGCCTCGTGGTCGGCCCGACTGTCGCACCGCGTGACCCATCCCCAACACCGCTGCCGCGCTCGGAGTTTGAGGTCGCCGGCGTTTGGGCGGAGCAGAAAGATCACGTCGTAAGGTTCGTAGGGCGCGAGTCAACGCTGAACACATGCAATGCGTGGATCCGAGGGGAGTCGATGAGCCCGGCTCTGGTGATCGTGGGACCGCCTGGGCAGGGGAAAAGTGCTCTCCTCTCTCGTCTCGCCGACTCGCTTGGGGCGAGTCGGGGAGGCCCCGTCGATGCGAAGCGAAACGGCGTGTGCCTCTTTCACATGGTGAAGAGCCACCGCGAGCCGCGGAGAATTCTTCAATGGCTGATCGTGCAGGGCCGTACCGTCCTGGGCGCAGAGCGCGACAGTGGCCTTCAAGGAAGCCAGGATGACTTGCGAGCCGAGCTGTCCGGGGTGCTAGAGGACCTAGTCTCCCGTCACGGGCGCGTGACCGTTGTCGTCGACGCCCTCGATGAGCTTAACGACGAGGCGCTAAGTCTCGACTTTCTGCCCCCTGTATCACCGCGTGGAGTGAAGTGGGTGCTATCGAGCCGGCCCGACAGGCGAATTCTCGATGCGCTACGTCGTCATTTGGGAGGCGTTGATGAAGAAGTGTTGCACGCACTGACCGTAGATGACTGTACGCGGCTGATCGCCAATGAGCTGACGTTAGACGAACGGGCTGTCCGTCGAGTGCTAGATGTTCCGAAGCTCACGTCTCTGACAGGAGGATCGCCGCTACTCGTTCGACAGTCCATTCGGAACCTTGCTGCCGACATACAAGGAGCCATCATTGAGGGGACCACTCGGCGGGTCCCACTTGACCGAGTCCCTTCGTCGCTCGAGAGCCTTTTTCGAAGCATTTGCGAAACCATTAGTGGGCGCGGCGTCACCGAAGCTGATCTTGCTGATGGGCGCGTGCGGGATTGTCTGGTCCAAGTTCTGACGTGTGCCCAGAGGCCACTCTCCGCAGTGGAGATTAGGGCAGTCCTTCGATTCGGCGACGTGACGGTGAGTCGCGCAGGGCTTGAGCGACAACTGTCGAACGTCAGTCAGTTCCTGACGGAGCGCGAAGGACGTTACGAGCTCTACCACAAAGGACTGCAAGACCACATTCGCGAATTCGTGCTCGACCATGACGGCGCGCGAACCGTTCACGACTGGTTCATTCGCTGGATCGGTACGCTACCAGAAGGTATCCACGCAGAGACCGAGAGTGCGCAATATGGTCGCACGTATATCGCGGCGCATTTGAAGGCGCGATTCATTGCCGCAGGCTCTGACACGGTGGATGGACAATCCGCACTCCTCGAGTGGTTCTTGCAAGTAGTCGACCTGACGTATGTCCAAGCGCGCATCGATCGTCGTGAAGCCTACGAGTTGCTTCATGATCTGCACGAGACCATCGCGGAAGGTACGAAATATTTCGAGCGCGTCGTCGATGAAGTGCAACGCACGTTTCTTTCCCGGATCTTAAATGCCGGACGGTTAGTAGGGCAGTTGATGTCGTGCTTGCTTAGCTCTGCCCAAATCTTGGCCGAGTCCCCATCCATGTTGGCGCAATGCCTTCGTAACGTGGAGGACGCCCCCGAACTCCGATTCCATGCGGAAGCACTCCCCCTCAAGTTTCCCGCGCTCATCGTGGTGGAGCGGTCGGTGGATGCCAAGCATGCCGCCCGGCATAAGTGGATCTCGCGGCTTGTTCATCAGAGCATCGTGGTACCGGCTGTCACCAGTTTGATCGCAGGGGCTAAAGGCGAAGTGGTACTCACTGCTCACTACGACGACGTCTTCCGAACATGGAGCGGTATTCTTCAATGTATCGGCAGCATCCCGTGCGAGTCCGCGGAGCTGTGGGTGCACGGACTCGGAAATGCCAGCACGCTATACGTTCAATCGGCGAAGTTCATGGATTCCACCGCCGCACACATTGTTCTCGATTCTCACGGGGGGGCCGTCCGATCGATACCTTGGCCCGATGGCGTGCTGGCGATGGGGCCGACCGTGGTCGTAAACAATCTGATGTTTGTTACCTACGCTTCGCAGGAGAAGGGATATCAGAACGCGCTCTATCGTGTCGACCTGGAGACATCTGAACGAACGTTGCTCGCCGAGTTTCCTCTGAGAGTGTGGAGTATCTCCGCCATAGCGACTCTTGACTACATAGCTGTAGTTGCCGAAGCTGAGCCACAGTTTGAGGGCGATGAGAAGACTACATCAGTCCTGCTAATCGACGCGACGAGTGGAATTGAAATCGCCAGCGCTCCGGTAGAGGCTGTTACGCCTTGCTATCTGTCGAGCTCCGGATATCTGCTCTTGTCAGAGGTACGCGGAATTCGGATACTCAGCGTACCTGATCTGCGGGAGATTGGATGTACTGATTACGTGGATACCTTCATGGTACTCCATCCAACCCTCCCGTTGGCGGCATCGTTCTCTTTCGGTAGGGTATCCGTCATAGATCTTCGCTCGGCCACAGAGATTCGGGAGGAGAGATGGAAGCAATGTCCCAGCCGATGTGCCGTGCTAACCGACGCTGGGTCGATTCTTGTTGGCGAAATGACGCGTAGCGGAAGTGAGTTCGAGTACGTGGACGCTCCTCTCGGAGTCTGGCATCTACCACCCAGCTTCTGGCAGCCGATGGACGGCGAGGTCGTGAGCGAGCCGATGGACGGCGAGGTCGTGAGCGAGCCGATGGACAGCGAGGTCGTGAGCGAGCCGATGGACAGCGAGGTCATGAGCGAGGCGATGGACGGCGGGGTCGTGAGCGATTCGTGGGTCGCGAAGGCGAAACGCTTTGGGCCACTGACCGGCGGACGGCGCCTTCTCGTAGCGCCCGGCATTATCGTGGAGTCCGATGATTCGACGCGAAGACTCTTGCGCGGCTTCACTGGCGCCGTTCTAGCGGCAGCGCCGGCCATCTATCCCATCGAAGGAGCTGAGATCGCCATTGTGAACGGAAGAGTGGACATCCTTGACCTCGACGAGCGCCGCCTCTCGCGCTCTCTTGCCTGCGGCAACGCGCAAGTCAAACTACTCTTAGTTCGAGCCTCCGACGGGGCCGTTTTCGCACATTGGAAGTCATCCGAACCTCAGAGCTATCCGCCGCGAGATCTCACAGAAACGCTTTATCCTGTCCTTGCAGATATTCTTGTCGCTGGCGCGGAGATCATCGATCTCGAAGGCGCGAGCGAGACCATCTCGATTCCAGCGCTACCCTGGCCGGAGAATCAGCATTCCGTTGAGATGGAGGGTTTCAGTCGACTGGACACGAAAACGGGACGATGGACAGATTTCTTCTGTTTTCAATATCCTTCTTACGTCGGCTTTCTCGCTGGAGAGCGGTTTATCCGTACTGTCAGCGCTCTACTTGGCCACAAGCGTACTACTCAGATTATTGACATTGCCTCGGGGGAGGTCATGTTTGAACGAGGAGATTCTTGGAGTGTGCTCTTCGAGCTTCAAGACTCGCGCATGTTTTGGGGTCACGAATTGGACGGCACAACGTGCCTCGTCGATCCTCGGACCGGCGAGTGGCAACCATGTGCGTTGAACATCGGTGGGTTTCAACACCCGGACAACGACTTCTGTCTAGCGCTGACCGCGGACGCAACTCTCGCCGTCTGGCCAATGGAGTCGGCGATCGTTGTCGGAGATGTCTCGAGCGGCGCAATACTGGCTCGTTACCCGGTGCATGACTGGCGTGGGTCTGTCACGTTTATCGATGATCGCACCATTCGCGCTCAGGGAAACGATGGAAAGGATTTCGTGATGAAGCTGATTGGAGTCGCTGGCTAACGCTTTTCCTTATAGTTGGACAGTGACTCGCCTCGGGCCTGCAAGAGACTGATCTCTTTAGAGTACGCTCGCTCACGTGTAGATGCGGTAGTTGTTGCAAGCGTTCATCCCAAGCTCCGCCGGCGGACCGTAGACCAGCGATTCAGGCAAGCGCAGTCACGCTCGATGCTAGAAACGCTCGCACCAATTCTACCCGGGTGTTGCGAATGATGCCGTACCGGGCGCACCGTTCGGTCATGGTTCACAGCGCGATAGCGAGGTCCTGCGCAAGGTGATGTCGCTCGAACATGGGATTTGTCTCCAGCCAGAGCGTCACGATGACTCCGAAAGGGAACTCGGAAGATGCTAACCATGTCCCCGGACAAGTGTGACCATGTCCTTCTACTGAATCCGCACACGCTGATGAAGGCCCATAGTTCGGCGCTAATGGCTGGGGTCGAATACACTACGAATACGTAGCGGCTTTGAATAAAGTGAAGCACAAGCCCAGCCTACCTCGCAGTCATCAAAAACCATGAGTGCAACACTCGAAGTAACGCTTTGGAACGTCGCTTGGGCGACTCCGAATTCATCGCGCGGTGCCTTCTTTCGCCGTCACTTCGCAGAAGCTGGGAGCGATGTGATAGCCGTGACCGAGGGGGACGCTGATTTGCTGCCCGCCGGGGGTCACATCATAACGTCCGAGGCGGACTATGGGTATCCGATACAGCAAGGTCGACGAAAGGTGCTACTCTGGAGCCGAATGCCGTGGCGAGATAAAGACGTGGCAGCAAACTCGCTTCTGCCGTCTGGTCGCTTCATTGCAGGCACGACAACTACCTCAGTCGGGGAGGTGCGCTGCTTCGGCGTTTGTATCCCGTGGCGCGATGCTCACGTGCGAACCGGCAGACGTGACCGCGCACCCTGGGAAGATCATAAGGAATTCCTTAAGCACCTCTCTCCCATCTTGGCGAACCGTCCCGACGGAATTCCATCGGTGATCATAGGTGACTTTAACCAACGGGTGCCTCGCGCCCGCCAGCCTCTAACGGCTTTCGAGGCGCTCATCGCGACAGTCGGGGACGACTTTGAGCTCGTAACCGCCGGTCCAATTGGCGGCACGTCGGAACTGACCATCGATCACCTTGCCGTGACTCGTGAATTGGCGTTAGGTGGACTCGACTATCTGAGGCGCCACGATATCGACGGCGCTGCGATGAGCGATCACTTCGGCCTTCGCGCTAAGATTCGACTTCGTCTTCCGGTCGCGGGAGCAATACCATGAAGTCTGGAACACAGGTTCGCGGCAATCACCAGCGCCCAATCACACTCAATACCGAGTTGGGAATGTCCGAAAAAGGCTTGACAGCCTATATCCTCGCTTCACTCCCAAGCACGTTATGAAACCGCCAATGACCGTGCGTGTTTCGCACCCCGAATCTGCGGACGGCATGATTGAGGGGTTCCGGTATCTCTGGGCCGGTAATCCCCCCACTTGTAGGGGGCGCCAGAAGTGGAGCTATGCTGCGAGTGCCAACTTCATAGATGGGGTGATGCCACCCAAGGCCATATTAGGGCGTTCGTTGTTATACGTCCAGAGCCAGCGCGTTGCCGATTCTTGCACGGCTTCAATGCTGTCGAAGAGCGTCTGCGCCAGCCAATCGTAGCGCACCGTCCGGTTGTAGCGTTCGATGTACGCGTTCTGTTGCGGTTGCCCTGGCTGAATGAAGTCGAGCCGAATGCCGCGCGTCTTCGCCCACTGCTGCACGGTTCCACTGATGTACTCGGGACCGTTGTCGCAGCGAATGATGGCTGGTACGCCACGCCATTCGATCAGCTGGTCGAGCGCGCGGACGACGCGGATGGCTGGCAGCGACAGATCCGCCTCGATGATGAGCCCTTCGCGATTAAAGTCGTCCAGGACGTTGAAGAGCCGGAAGCTGCGACCGTCGGATAGTTGATCGTGCATGAAGTCCATCGACCATACCAGGTTGGGTTTGTCCGGCACGGCCAACGGCTGTGGCGTCTCCCGCACGAGCCGCTGCCGCGGCTTGATCCGGAGGTTGAGTTCGAGCGCCCGATACACGCGGTAGACCCGTTTGTGATTCCACGCGAATTGCTTCACGTTGCGGAGATACAGGAAGCACAACCCGAATCCCCACGTGCGATACGTGGTGGTGAGGCGCACGAGCCAGTCCGCGACCTCGGCGTCCTCGTCGACACCGCGGCCCTGGTGCCGGTAGCAGGTCTCGCTGATGCCGAACGTGATACAGGCATGTTGGATAGTCGTACGCTGGTTTTGGACCGCGTGCTGGGCCAGCGCGCGTCGCTGCGCCGGCCTCACCATTTTTTTGCCAAGGACTCCCGCAGCAGGTCCGCGCTCAGCTGGGCATCAACGTACAGCTTCTTCAGCCGCCGGTTTTCGTCCTCGAGCTCCTTCATGCGGGTCATCAACGACACGTCCATGCCGCCAAACTTCGACCGCCACTTGTAAAAGGTGGCGTTACTGATGCCGTGCGTGCGGCACAGCTCGGGCACCGGGGTGCCGCCCTCCGCCTCCTTCAGGACCGCGATAATCTGGCTGTCGGTAAACCGCGATGTCTTCATGGGAACCTCCTCGGGTCAGTGTACGAGAAAATTCCACTTTTGGCGACCATGCTTTTCCGGGGGGATTACCGGCCTACTACGTGAAGTCGTTCGATCCCGCAGCTCACTGCCAGGCATGTCTCGGGGGTGCGCTGGCCGCCAATTTCAATTGCAAGACGGCGCAGATCGGCCGAGACATCGCGCTTGAGCGGGCGCCCGCGTTTCCGTTTGTCTATATCTGCGGAGTGGCGTCAGGCAAATCTGAGTTCAGGGGCGCGCGTAACCTGCATTTGCCCCTCCGATATGCGGAGGGTCGCCTCGCGGAATGCGTTACGTACAATGGCTATCGTGTAAGCGTAATGAACGCTGAGGCGCTACGCATTCCTTCGCTGCCCGACTACTGGAACGGCCTGCCAGACGTGCACCGCCGATGTAAAGTCTTCCAGTTCGGGGTCGCGTATCTGCGGGAATGCGTACCAGAGCTTCGACCCGTAGATGAGAGCCTGGCGCACGACGGCACCTTGTGGAGGATCCAGGAACTGTTCCGTGGCGTCATCATGTCCCGTGTGCGAGAGGGACGCCTCTCGGTCCCACGCCACTTGCCACGACTAAGCCGGAACATGCTCCGTGAGAAAGAGGCTCGGTGGTTCCCCATACCGGGCATGGCCGGCGGGTTTGCGTACCGGATGTCTCTCCGTGGCGACGTGCTTGAACTGGTCGCCGAGTCTTGGTCTCGAATGGCCAGCGGATCGGGCATGAGGCACCGGATTACCGAGAAGGAGGCTCTTCTTGAGGCAGCGGGTTTTGTGTGAGACTCAAGCAACCGTGACGTTCGTTCCGTAGGCATTCTCGACTACGTGCGTATTCCGGTCAAAGCGGCCAGCTAATCCGGTTCAATTCGGCCAGGCGTTCTGGTTCAATCCGGCCAGCGCGTCCGGTCCATTTCGGCCGGGGCGTTGGGGGGTGAGGGGGTGATCGTGGGCGCGCGGGATCGGTGAGGGGGGTTACGTCGTCGAGGGGTCGGACACGGCGGCGGCGCTGAGTTTGCGCAGGGAGCCTCCGGTGAGGGTGATGCGGTGCGCGTGGTGGACCAGTCGATCCATGATCGCATCGCCGAAAGTGGCGTCGCCGACGCCTTCGTGCCAGTGTTCGACGGGCACCTGACTGGTGAGCAGCGTGGCGCGGCGGCCGGTCCGATCTTCGATCATCTCCAAGAGATCTCGGCGTTCGCGATCGCCAATCGGGGCGAGGCCCCAGTCGTCGAGGATCAAGAGATCGGCTTTCCCGAGTTGGGCGAGCACTTTGCCGTAGGTGCCATCGCTGCGCGCGATCGCGAGCTCCGGCAAGAGCCGCGGCAAGCGCAGATACCGCACGAGGTAACCGTGGCGACACGCACTATGCCCCAGCGCACACGCTAACCACGACTTGCCGGTACCGGTCGGACCCGTAATGAGCAGCACCCCATGCTGCTGGATCCACTCGCCGGTCGCGAGTCGCAAGAGCTGCGATTTGTCGAGACCGCGCTTGACGCGGAAGTTCACATCCTCGATCGACGCGCTGTGCCGCAGCCGCGCCAGTTGGAGCAGACGCGTCAGTCGTCGATTCTCCCGCGCGACGTGTTCGCGTTCGAGGAGGAGCGCGAGCCGATCTTCGAAATCGAGCGAGACGACGTCGGGCTGCCGCCGTTGTTCATCGAGCGCCTCCGCCATCGCCGGCAGTTTCAGGCGATGCAGCAGGTCGGTGGTTTGTTGGGCGAGCATGCTATTCGACTCCGAGGAAGAGGGGGAGTGGGGGAGACTCCGCGTAGTACGCGGCGCCGCGCACATTGTCGTGGGTCGCCGGGAGGTGCGTCGTGGCGTCGGCCGGGTCGGGCGGCGCCTGATCCAAGCCGTGTTTGAGGATCGAGTGGAGCGAGCGATACGTCATCGCGCCGGTTGCCTGCGCGCGCTGGGCGGCGGCCTCGAGGCGCCCGTCGCCGTAGCGCTTCCCGAGCGACAAGAGCCCGAGGCACGCGCGATAGCCTTGCTCGGGATGGGGCGTGTGGTCGAGGATGTGCGCGACCACCGCCCCCGTGGCGACGCCGATGGATTCGCCCCAGTGCACCAGGCGCGAGGGCGTCCATTCGAGATGCCGCGTATGCGACTTCGGTCGATGCGCGGGATCGGTGGAGTAGCCGCCCGGCGTGTGGCGTCGGAGGTGCGCGGCGACCCGCGTGCCCTGATGCAGGATCTCGCACATCGTCGCGGTCAGTCGTACGTCGACCGTCGCGCGCACCAGGCGATACGGCACACTGTAGCAATGCTTCTCGACCGCGATGTGATAGTCGATATTCACCTTGGCGGTGCGCCACTCGGCATACTCGTAGCGCGTGGCCGGCAGCGGGCGGAGCGCCGCGCGATCGGTCGCGGCGAAGTGCGTGCGCCGGGTGCCGGGCAGTTTCTGAAAGGGCCGGTCGTTCAGCGTCTCCAAGCGCTCGCGGAGGGCCTCATTCAGCGCCGCGAGCGAGGAAAAGCGGTGATGGCGGAGCGGGGCCAGCAGTTCCCGCTCGACGATCTGTACGGCCGTTTCCACTTTCGCTTTGTCGCGTGGTGCGGCCACCCGGGTCGGCAGAATCGCGGTGCCATAGTGGGTCGCGAAGTCCGCGTACGTCGCATTGATCTCGGGGGCGTAATAGGACGCGTACGTCACGCCCGACCGCAGATTGTCAGGGATGATCAGCGCGGTCACGCCCCCGAAGTACTCGAGCATCCGCACGTGCGAGGCGATCCAGTCGGGCAGTTGCTGCGTCCACGTGGCTTCAGCAAAGGTATAGTTGCTCGCCCCGAGGACGCCGACAAAAATCTGCGCCGCGCGGACGTCGCCGGTGGTGGGGGCCGTGATGTCGACCGTGACGCCGGCGTAGTCGACAAAGGTCCGTTCGCCCGCGCGATGCTCCTGGCGCATCACCGGATCAATCGTCGTGCGCCACTGCCGATAGTGTTCGGCGAACTGGCTGTAGCTGTAGCCCGTCGGTTCGGCTTGCCGATACTCCTGCCACAGGAGCATCAGCGTGACCCCTTTCCGCTGCTTCTCTTGGGCGATCCGCGCCCAGTCGGGGAGCGGGCGACTCGTCGCCACCGGCACCCGGTCGCGCGCAAACAGGGCCTGCTCGAGCGCCCCGTCATCGAGCGCGGCCGCGAGCGGCCACGTCAGGCCGCTTGCCCGAAAGCGGGCGCAGTAATCCTGCACGGTCGTCCGCGGCACGCCCAGACTGCGCGCCGTGTGGCGCTCGCTCAGTCCCGCGTCGAGGCGCAGCCGGAGTATATCACGAATAGTTCGCATCGAAATCCTGTCACGTGGCACGCAGTCGCTCCGGAAGAAGTCTCCGAAGGATGCGCCTCCCACATGGATGAGGATCCCGCGTCACGTACCGCCATCACCTCGCCGCCCCCCTGGCCGGCATCCGCCGGAAGGGTGGCCGGATTCAACCAGAACGGGTGGCCGGAATCCGCCGGAATGGGTGGCCGGATTCAACCGGAATCAGTGGCCGGATTCCGCCGGAATACGCAACTACGAGTTCTCGTCTGTAATCGATCGCGCGCCCATCAAATACTGCGCCATACCCGCTCAGGGCGCGGCAGCAAAGGTATTCATGAAACTGCTGGGCGAATCATACAGTGGTAGGCAACTGTTGCTCCGCAGTTGGCCTTCGCATTATTCATCCGATGACGACGGTTTGAAGGAGCCTCTTCGCCGAACGAAATGCTCAGGTTCATCCCTAGACCACTGATCGAATGGCTGAAGTCACGCGTCGACGCTGCGGCGAACTGCTTCGCGGACTCTTTGAAGTTCTTATGCCCCTCCCGGATGGCCTCCCGGCGGCTCAGGCGCTCGACTGACATTCGCTGTCCTCGAAAAACATCGGCACGACCGTCTCAGGCCAAATGGTCATTGATCAGGGCGGCAATTTGTTTCGCCAAATGCACTGGCACTGCATTGCCCACCTGATGGTACTGCGCAGTCCGCGGGCCGCAGAACCAGTAGTCATCGGGAAAGGTTTGCAGCCGCGCGGCTTCGCGCACGGTCAGGCTGCGGCACTGCGCGGGGTCTGGATGGATGTAGTAGTGCCCATCCTTCGAAATGTGCGAGACCACGGTGGTGGATGGCGAATCCCAGACTTGGACGCGAAAGCGATCGCCGAAATGACCACTCGCCAACGCCTGCTTCACGTTGGCATGTTCGGGGAGCAGCGAGGGCGGGTAATCGCGAAGCGTGGGTGATACCCCGTGACATTCGGTCCATGCTGAAGCGAAGAGATATCGATGCAGATCCTCGGGCATATGGCCGCGAGTCTGGTGGTTCACCACCGCGTGCAGTTTCGATCCCGCGCGTACCATCTGCGCTTCACGTTCTAGCGTCTGGTCGCGCGTCTTGTCCACGGCCTCGCGGATGCAGCGGGCCACGTCCCCCGCAATCTCTCCCCACCACGGTGCCTTCCGGGCGTTACACAGTGTGCTGAACCAGCCTTCCCAAGTGTCCACGGTACCCGACAAACCGCTCCGCAGAGGGGGGAGGGCACCGATGGCGTCCCGGACCGTGCGCGCTCTGCTGCGCTCGAGGCGCAGCTGTGGCTTGTGAGGGGTCGTTTCGCACACGCCCACGAGAATAATCCGGTGCCGCGCCTGCGGAACACCATGCTGCTCAGCACGAACGATGAATGACGAAGGGCTCATGGCGCCCTCGCCCGCGAATAACAATGGAATTGGGCTGTCCACGGGCTGGACGATCGGCACGATACGATACCGGCGATGCACACCCTTCCCTCCGAGTGCCTTCACGGGATCGCCAAGGTCCTCGAGAATCCGATGAAAGAGAGACTCTCCGTTCAACCGCGCAGATAGCAAACCCTTCACGTTCTCCATCACGAAGGCCACCGGTTGGACATGCGCGAGCACATGGAGATACTCGCGATAGAGATGACTTCTATGGTCGCTCTCGAGCGACCAGTCACTCTTTGCACCATTTCGTGACCGGCCCGCCAAGCTGTAGGCCTGACACGGAGGGCCTCCGATCACCACGGTCCGATCGCGGTCCAATGCCAGTGCATCGAGGCGTGCCTCGAGCGTCTTCCTGTTGGCCTCTCCTAACTCGAACGGCTGTGCGTGCTCGCGCGCCAGAATCGCCTGGCTTGGATGCTGCGCGAAGAGCTGCTCCCGTGACATTCGCCCGCGAAGAAAATCGGCATACTCGCGCGGGCTCTTAGTTTCGTCACGAAAGGCGCGCACGAATGTGCGCAACTCCAGCGTTTGCTGAGCAAAGGGATCTTTCTCGGCCGACAGTCGTATGTCGAAAGGGTGACCATCGTTTTTGTCGGTGAACGACGCAAAGCCCTCGCCAAGGCCCCCGGGGCCCGCGAACAGATCGATCACCGAGAGATTTGAGTGGACGCGCAACAGTTGGCCCGGTTGATGGTGGTCGCGTATGATTTTACCGCGAAGTGGACGGTTCTCCAGGCCCCAGGTTCATGGTTCCCTATGAAAGTGCAACGCCCCGCACCAAGTCCGTTGGACCGACACCGATCCCGCATGCTGTCTGCAGTGCGTTCCAGGGGGAATCGTTCGACGGAACTGCGCATGGCGGGGATCCTTCGTAGACTCGGACTCTCTGGATGGCGTCGCCATCAACCTCTGCCCGGACGTCCCGATTTCGCATGGCGCCGTGAGCGCGTGGCCCTGTTCGTGGACGGGTGCTTCTGGCATGGGTGTCCCAGATGCTACAGCGCGCCCAAACACAACAGCTCGTTCTGGGTGCGCAAGCTGGAAGAGAACACCGTCAGGGACCGGCGAGTGAACGCCGAACTGCGGCGTATCGGGTGGCGAGTCGTGCGCGTTTGGGAATGCCGCGTCGACTCGTCATCGACGCGGCAACGACTCCTCAAGATACTAGAGCGATAGGCGAAGGTCGCGCGGTTGTCAGCGCCTCGGCGCTCCAGCAGGACGCAACTCGGGGATCAGACCGGTTGGCGCCGGATACTCCGCGGAGCGAACCTTGTTCCACGTGAGCTCTCGCTTGGCGACCTCGGAGAACTGCTGCCCCGGCGCAATCTCCTCGAACTTTCGGTTGACGAGGGTAGCCCACTTCAGAAGATGCGCGGCGAAGTCCTCCGAGATCTTCTGGTTCTGCCAGATCATCTGGAGGTCAACTCGATCTCCCACGCGATCTGCCGCCAGCGCCACCACATAGGTGGCAATGTTTACCCAGCCTTGGCGGAAGGTGTCCCGCACGTTCTTGGCCTTGACGAGCGACTCGATTGCCTTGAACAGAATCACTTTGGCGATCATAGCACGATACCACTCGGCGGTGAGGGGATTGGGCGTAATGCTGGGGTTCTCCTCGAGTGCGTCCATGAACGCCTTGAAATTCTTCTCACCTGCGAGTGCCACTTGGTGCGGGAGCCCACGCCACGACTCGTGGTACTTGGCAATGTCATTCTTTGTGAGCTTATGCTTTGGAGGAATCATCTCCTGCAGCTTGCGACGCTTCGCTGGAGTTGATCCCTCCCGCAGTAGCATCACATTGTACGCCCCCCCGGCGCGCTCATAGAACCAACGAGTGGCGCCATCCGGGCACCAAGTTTGCTCGGAGAGCTTCTCCAGCTGGACGTGGAACGGCCGATTTGCCGATAGATCGGACATTTTCACGGCGGTCTGGCTGTTGGCGTATCGCGATACCTTGGAGATGAGCGTGTCGCGGGCGCCCTCGTCGAGCTGCTTGATCTTGATGATCTTTACGGGCACCATCACGTGACTCAGGTCGACGTTGCGATCCTCTCGCGTGGTAAAGTAGATCGAAGACGTCGTTTGCCCACCGTTCACGATCTGGATCCCGCTCATGCGGGTAAGGCAAACCCCATCCTCCGAGCGTTCGAACCCCACGTCATCACACACCAACACCAGACCGTTATTGAAGGCGAGGAAGTGTTCCGGCTCCGAACGCAAGGTTTGTACGATCCCCTTGTTGGCCTCCTTCTTGTTTCCGAGGAATGTTCGTACATTCGCCTCTAGCAGTCTCGTATTGAAGCGCACGTAAAGGTCGCGCAGCACCACGCCGGGAAGCGCAACCAATACGCACTCGTAGTCAGCCTCGGCATCCGGGACGTGGACACACGGGACGGAACGACCGAGCATGTGCACCAGATCGACCTCTATTTCGTCGCGGGGACGCCCCTCGAGGTGGCGAAAGAGCCGCTCGATGTCCATGGATTCCACGCTGACGAGCTTTCCCTGAACGTCCCTAGGCTGAAACTGCTTGGTACCCGTTCGCCCATCGGTGAGTACAAACACCCTGATGCGATCAAGGGTCGGCCACCGATCGACGATCACGTCAATCAGCTCCCTGATCGGATGCGTGTGCGCAACACGATCGGTCAGCTTACCTGTTGCGGCGCCAGTGAGTAGTGCAACACCTTGGCCTCCTACGGTCGCTGCTTCCGAATCGCTCACCTTGGTGATCGCTTCAGCATTGCAGAAGTGCGTCACGAAGAGATCTAGGCCGGTACCATCCGACGACAAGGCGTAGCCAGACCCGCGCAGGGACTTGTTGCCTATCTTCCCCGCCCAATGGCAGATCACGGGATCCTCGCAGATTCCCGCTGCTTCCAGATGGTCCATTGCCCACTCGGCGAAGACGAGTTCTTCCGAGGGATATGGCTGATCGTCAGCAAGACGTCTGTCGGCCACCATCTGCTGGAGATTAGCACGCAGGTCGGCGTGAAATGCCTCAAGACTCATGAAACGTGAGCTGGAGAGAGGTGAAGAGGTGTGCCAAGTCCGCTGCGCCCTGCGGGATGGCATCGAGGTCCAGCGCGTACGATACCGCGCGAACCGCGGCGGGCATCATTGCCCGAGTGAGGTGGGGAAAGCTTGGGGTGACTTCGAATATCTTGGCATCCGCCAGACTGAGTCGCCGACCGTATTGGTCCGCATGCTCGTCGAGATACCCCGCAGTCATCAACAGCGCGTCAAACACCCGTACCGCACCATGCTTGACCATTTGGGTTCGCAGATTGGCAACGACAGCGGGAAGCGACAAGCCATCCTCATGTTCCTTGAAGCGCATGCCACACAGGAACATGGTCTCGCAGTCGTTGTCGAGTTGCTCGATATTGCTGATCTTGGCAAGGAAGGCTCCTGCACCAGCAGTGCTTTTGACCTCAATGCCCGTTGTGCCGATGTGAAAGTCAAACGCGGCACGGAGGGGCCCTTTCCACACACGAAGTGCAGAGGGTCCGAGTTCACTTCGCTCGAGGGCGGAAAGCAAGAGTAGCTCTCCCAGCAGCCCCACCTGACGATCTTGGGAAAGTTGTCGATGGGAACGCTCCATGAACAGCTGCCAGTCACGAACCCGAGCAAGGACATGCTTCAGGACATCTTTAGCCGGCTCACGGTGCACATCGTCGATGAGGCGAAGCACATCAACGGCGACTACGGCGAATATGTCGGCGCTCCCAGCACTCTCTCGGGTCAGAGCCACCACGAATCGATCGGGGAAGGCCTCGCCGTCGTGAACGACGGACACCTCGAATCCTCGTCCCTTTGGGAGGGTGCCTAGATCGATGCGCTCCGATGTCGGTACCGCGACAAGAATGGCCTCCCTGCTCCCGGGGAAATGTCGCGCCGCCTCGATTTCGACATCGCCGAACTCCGTGAGACGCACGAAACGCCACTCCTCTCCTTCCACGCGATCGGCAAGGGCGCGCCAAGCCCAGACCAAGCCGTCCTCAGTCCACCCAGGCATTGAGCTCCTCCCAGAGTACGCTGTTGCCCATATATGCGGCATTGGAAACCGTCCTACTCGAAACGCTGGTGGGGAAACTGATCGCCCACGCCAGCACAGGCTCTGCCCCGAGAATTTCCTCGCAACCACTCGCGTTTGGATCGAGGAGATAGAGCAGCAACAGCCCCCGGTCCCGACGAGGCACCACACCATGCTCCGGCGAGCCGTCACCCAATACCCGACGAATCTGTGGTCCGTTTGGCTCCGTCGGGGGCTCTTTCTCCTGATTTCGGTCCTTGTCACCTCGCCATGTACGCTGCGTCAACGCGAGCGCCGCCTTCCATTCCGCCTCGGTGAGGTCGATGGCCTGATCGCGCGGTGAGATGAGCGTTTTGATGGAGTAGCGATCCCGGTGATCGGCCGAGCGGCCACGCGTCAACATGGTGACGGGCAGCCCTCCCAGCGTCTTCACGTCTTCTTTCGCCGCATCGTCCTTTCCAATCAACGCCACCGTCCAGTTCGTTAGCTCTCCATCCTTGTTCATCTCCTCGATGAAGTCGGCGATGAGCGGACTCATGACGCGAATGCTCTCACGATGGGTCTTGTAGGAGCGAAGGAACGAAACGATCTCGAGCGCCGGAACGTCCCGCCAGAGGTGTCCATTCCAACGCTGGTCCCCATTGATGAAGTGCTGCTTCCGAAGACTCACCGACGGCCCGAGCCCCTCCACAAAGCGGTCTCCGGCCTCGTAGTTGGCGCCAATCTCCAGCTTATCGTTGGAAAAGACAATGGTCTGCAGAAGATCACCGGCGTAGGTGAAGCGCATGGGCCTAGCATGGCGCATTTTGGTGCGTGACGTAACGGTCAGCACTGAGTGCGATTTCACGCGAAGACCGAACTGCTTCGGCGTTGCACCCGCGGCCGCCATGTTGTCGAACTCTTGGCGTAACTCTTCCGCGGCGTCGGCAATGTGACCAAACCACTCGATCAATTCGCCGGTCGTATACAGCCGACACACATCGAGATAGCCGTCGCGGTAGCCGAACCATCTCCCCATTTGCATGAGGGTGTCATACATGCGAGCGGTGCGCAAGAAGTAGCTCGTGCACAGTCCCTCGAGGGTCAAACCGCGAGCGAGCTTGTCGCCACCGATGGCAATGACCTTGAGCCCCGTGGCGTTGTGCTCGGTGTAGTCGAGCACATCGCCCGCCGTTCCGTTAATGGTCCGCACGCGAATGTCATCGAGCACATCGGGAAGTATGGCACGAACTTCCTGCCACTCAAAGTCTTCGCGTGGCTCACCTTCACCGAATGCGTCGTGGATGCGATGCATGTCGGGCACGAACAGCGCTTCGTACTCCTCTCGCATTAGGGCATCGATCTCTTGCATGTCGATGCCGCGAATGAACCGTCCTCGCAGGTCCCGTACGTACGCGACAATCTGCTCCTGCACGATCGATTGCACGTTCGTGAAGCGAGTCACGTGAACCAGCATGGAGGAGTGCGCGGATCCCTGCCCGCGCAGCGTGCGGACGGCGCAGGCGCAAATGAACGAGCGAATCGCCATGGCCAATGAGTCCGGCACCTGTGACGCGCCCTTCCATCTCGGGCGATGACTGCTCTTGTGGGACTTTGGCACCCACTCCGAGAAGTCCTTGTCGGCTAGTGTCTTCAACAACGCGGAACCACCCTCGTTCTTCGCATCGGATCCGAACACTTGGCCGGGGCCCATGTAGTTCGACGGTGCGGACAAGTTGGTGATGAACGCCGCCGGAAAGAGATCCGGACCGTGCTCAACGGTCTCTCCCCGATCGTGAATGAAGATGTTGGCAAACGGCGTCGCGGTGTAACCCACATACGCCTTGCGGGTGAAGTGATGGAGCACGGACCGGATCAGCCGATTGATGGTGGTCGGCTGATGTTCGGTATCGGGGTTGCCGTTCTCGTCCAGTACGGTATCACCAGTATCCACCGAACCGTGGTCCGATTCGTCATCGATCACCAACAGGGGAAGATTGGTCACAACACGACGGCCCGTCACTGGATCGATGTGGTTGGCCGCACGATTCTGAATCCAGTGGACGAGCAACTCCAAGACGGTTTTCTGCTTTTTGACCACGAACAGCCACGGACGTTCCTCGGGGCTAATGTTCATTTTGTTCGCGATGGCCGTGTTGAAATCGCCCTTTTCGGTTCGATCCGTTGCGGCGTTGGGACGTGCGGACAGATCTAGGTCAATCAGGCCGACACCAACGGCAGGGCGAGGACCCTCACCAGTCGTGGTGGCAAAGCCAAGAAAGCCCTCATCAAGGCGGGTTTGGGTCTGCGAGCGCAGATTGTTGTGCATGCCTGCCAAGACGATGATGATCTTGAATCCCGCGTCCGCAGCCTTGCAAATGAGTCCGGTGTAGTTGCTCGTCTTGCCAGACTGCACGTGACCAACGACGAGGCCACGACGGTCCCAAGACCCCGACCTGCGCGGATCTTCGAGGTTGCCGAGAATCTCGTCCGTCGCCTCGTCCAATGAGTCCAGGGCGGACCACGGCAATTTGGGTTCGAGATACTCGCGATATCGACGCCAATAGTTCCACCCCTTCTTGCGCTCGGCATTCAGCCACACAATGTGATCATCACCCGACGAGAGCGTGGCAATCTGACCCACGGAGCGGCTCGAGCGACGAATCAGCTCAAGTAGCACGGTTTCTCGCTCCTCCTCCGAAAGGTCAGCGCCCACCACCGGCATGAGCTTCGAAAGTACGGTTTCAATGGTCTCGGGCGTGATCGGTTGCTCAGTCTTCTCCGATTCCATGCGGAGAAGGTTCTGAGCCATGGAGAGCAGCCCATCAACGGCTGAATTGGGTGAGTTCGTCATGGCGTCTGTGAATCCGAACCAAGAGTGTTGATCAGTTTGGCGTATGAACCAAACGGCGGGGTGCGCAAGAGCCGAGCACGAGCCTCGTGCACCGTCAAGCGGCTGAATTGTGTCAGCGATTCAAAGAGTGCCCGGAGGGTATCCATGACTTCCGTTTCGCCGGCATCTGCGAAGCCCGTTCTCGGTGTCTCCTTCTCCTCTGCCGTGTCAATCCATATGCGCTGCACCGGCAACGTTTCCTCCAGCAAGCGAAGAAGGGCAAGCAGATCGGGCTTCAACGGACCGGCGCGATCCAGAATGCTTGCCACGAGAGCATGATCACGGGCAACCTTGTAGGACGTACCCGAGGTGGCTCGAACAGTGGTCCACGGATCGGGGAGCTTTTGTTCGTCCCGGCTGTCGCTGCGAAATTGCACGCCCCTTCCGGCGAAAGCACGTCGCGCCTCAGTGCGCGCTTCGCCGACCAGTCGAATGAGCTGCCGGCGTAGGCGTAATGGCGGAGTGGCGGTCGACTTGCGCACATCGATTTTCCAATCGACGTCCTCGGTATTAAGAATGTCGAGTCGGATGCGAGTGAGACGGTGAGGTTCGTCTCGCGTCCACGTACGTCCTCCGTCACCCAGACCGAGCCATCCACCGGCCACTAGGAGGCGCTTGTTTCGATAGACATAGATCCCCTGCTGTTGGATCCAGCCACCTGGGCCAGCCGCGTCCGTGAACTCCCTATCGGACAGGAGATCTCGATGAGGGAGCACGTGCAGCTGCGCGCGAACGGGCGAGCCACCAATCAACGAGTACTCCGGGCTCTCGAGCGCCTTGCCGGGATGACCAAGGAGAAAGGGATCCCAGCCCTTCACGGCCCTGCCATTGAGTGTTATGCGGAACCCAGCCCGCCCCGGTACGAGCAGGCGATGAAACACCATGGCTAGGTGCGCATCGAGCTCGTCGAGCAAGCGAATCAAGTCGTCGGTCCGGTGCTGGCCATCGACGAGGCGGTCGAGCTTCTCGATGAGAACCACGGTACCGGAATTCATCGATGCCAGCTGTTCGACACGCAACTCGGAGCCCGCGGCGGGGCCCTCGAACAAGGTCCAGTCGTGTCCGTCGCCGTCCTTCAGAAGGTCAAGATCCCAACGCAGGCAGCTTACCACTCCACCGAGACGCTTGCTGGCGACCGTGAGTCGCCGACCCTGTGAGAAGCTGGCGGTCTTCAGCCCGAGTCCAAAGCGCCCAAGATCGTTCGCCGCACGCTCGGCACGCGGGTCACGCGCCCCAAGGCGCATGGCCGCCTCGAGGGCCGCGTCGTCCATGCCGCGGCCATCGTCGGTCAGCGTGATCCAGCGCTCGCCATCTTCCGAGTGGATTTGGACCTCCACTTGGGTGGCATCCGCAGCAATCGAGTTGTCAATGAGATCTGCGAGTGCCGTGGAGAGGGTATAACCCAGGCCACGAAGCGACTCGAGGATACACGACGGGGCGGGTGGACAGTTACGTCGGCTCACGGCTCACCCTCAAATTCGGCGAAGTAATGGAGTTCAGTCTTTTTCGCGAAAGCTCTGAGGCGCTCAAGCATCCGCTCCCGAAGCTGGCGAATACGCTCTCTTGTGACACCGAGCATTGAGCCAATCACCTCAAGTGTATGATCACCAGCGTGGTCAAGCCCAAAATACAGTCGGATCACCATGGCATCACGCACATCGTATCTCTCGATCGCCGCGTCGATCACCTCGGACAACTCTTTGTTCATATAGTCAGCCACTGGGTTCGCTCCCCATTCACCGTCATCAGCGACATCAGTGAGCGGGACCGAAGTGCGTAGAAGACATTCGAATTCCGCAACCCTTTCCAGATCCCAGCCGAGTTGAGAGGCGAGGGCTTGCCGCTCGGAGGGTCGCGAGGGGCTCGTTTTGAGGGTCAATCGGGCACGTTCAAAGTCTCTAATATCTTGGAGGCGGTTCTGCGGAATGCGAATGAGGCCATCGTGATTCCCTCGCCACTGGAGAAACTTCGCGTTCACCCACTGAGATAGGTAATAGCGAAACGCACTAGCCGATTTGCCATTCAGCAAGTCCAGCGCTCGAAACAGTCCTAGCGTGGCCGATTGAAACGCGTCTTCCATCTCCTCCTGACGCGCGAGGCTGCGCGACACCAAGCGGCGCACATATGGCAGGTATCGGGTTCGCGTCTTGGTCAACAGGAGAGTGTATTGGTCAAACGCCCGAATGAGGTGCCGATTATCTCCCTCGTGCTGATGCCTAAGCCCACTCTCACTTACGACCTGACGATACTCCGCCTCGGAAAGCCAGAGCATCTCGACGGCATTCACCGCGGCACGCCAAGTCTTGCCGTGATTTGGTCGTCCGGAATCGGTCCATGCGGAAAGCTTCTGCATCTCTGAGAATCCATCGCGATTACCAGACAACCGAAGATTAATCGCCGTCTGTAGTGCCGAATCATGCGAGAGGACCTCTAGTGCGAGATCCTGTCGCGCCGCCAAAAGCGCTTGAAGTTCTGCCTCGTCGCTGGCCCGTTCCATTGTCAGCCGCTCGGTTCCCGGAAGCGTCACTGACCTGTTGAGTGCCGCGTCCACGGCCGTGAACAGCTCGTCTGGGTCAACGTCCGTCGGTTGATCCCACAAGGATGCCGCTACATCTGACTCGTTCTTCTCGGCGAAACCGAAGCCTTCCAAGGCGCGCATGATGTGGACACGAAGATCCTCCACAGAAGTGTCGCCAGCGCACTCGGCAAGGACTTCGTCGATATCACGCTTTGAGAAATGGCACCTCTCGATCAGAGCATCACACCATGCACGACAAACGACGGGATCGAGGGACACCCACGAGCCGCGTATCGAACGTGCGCGCCGCTTAGACTTGCGTCCATTCTTTCCCCGTTCCTTGAAGTCGTTGTTTCTCTTTTTGGCCTTTTTGGGCCTTGGAGGCAACCAGCCATCACCGTCGATGCCGATTTCAGTTTCTGACCAGAACCACTCGATGGAGTCTTCGTACCCAGCCCTGTTTACCACCTGCCAGCGCTCTCGCGGAAGCTCGGGAGGCATGTAGCTATCCTGCGTTCTGGCAGGCGGTGATGCGGCGGCGACAAAAACTTGAGCGTCGTTCTCTTCCGCGAAAATGTCGGAGAGATCGAATTCTAGGTCATCGGATGGAGTCGATTCCTGGCCGTCAATAGAGGATGGAGAAACGGCGGGCATGGCAATCGGCTCATTCGACGCAGACGAACTCCGTTCACCAACAATGTCTACATTGTCGATGTTCGGTCTGTGTTGGTTGGAGCCCTGCTCGAGTGGTCGCCCCGGATCACATAACAACAGAGCCCGGACGGCGAGGAGATCGTGCGGCAGCGTCTTGAGTGAATCGAGCGGCCGGCGGCGCTCTGGTGGACCGGTGTAACCGTCAACGCCCTCGGTGTACTGAACGAACAACTCCGGTGCCACCAGTCCCTGTAGCGCAAAGTACGGACTGCCGATCGTCTCAGCGTAAGGGATGCCCAATTGACCGCACCGGCGCATGATTCGGCTGTTCGAGTAGGGCGTCATGTACCGGTCAATGGGTCGAGTATGTTCAGGGGATCAACGCTCTCGGTACCGCTGGCCCCGCCGTAGCAATACTCGTTGGGCAGGTCTGCAGTGCCGAGCGGGGACTCGCTCGATTCAACGGAGGAGAAGCGCGATTAAATGAAATTATGAGAAGGGTCTGACACTGGTGGAGACTTTACGTCAATTCTCCGTCAATTGCTCGCCAAAGCGTTCTAGGCGGATTCGTTGTTCAAAAGGCAGGCATGGCCAGCTTGAGGAGTGTCGGATGGCGTGGCAAAGAATCGTTGTGATCTGCAAATAGCAAAAGTGGGTCACGCCTCGGAGAACAGTCCGAAAAAATTCAACTATCATCTTGGAATAGCACGCTCGCCACCGGGTGGCGCGTCGTTCTTGGAGAAGCTAGCGGAGAGGACGAAACCCTGCATAAATGAATCATACACATACGGTCCGACACTCCACTAATCTGTCACCCTCCAGCCGTCCCCGGAACGTCCGTAACAATTCGCCCACGTGGCGCCCGAGCTGGGCATCAGTCAACGCTTTGCGCAGGCCTAACGCCCGCGGACCCACGGCAAAGCCGCACGCTTATCCGCACATTGCTGAATAATGGGTCTTCGCCACGTAGTATGGCCGCTCCGCCCGGCGCACCGACGACTTACCGATCTAAATCACCTACTACAACTATCGACGACGTCACGGCGCCCTCAAAGACGCGCCACCGGCCACACGCTTGCTCATCGCCGTGTGAAAAACGACCTTTTCATCGATAGTTGGGTCGCGTTTTCGGAACGTCCGGGTTGACTTGAAGGATCTTGAAGCAGCTCGGAAGTCGAGCGCTTCCGAGTCGAGGTTGACTATCGGATGCTCGTCATAGGTCTGCTCGCGCGCCGCGCGGCGCAGCTCCTGTAGAATCTCGGCGTCGTCGCGGCGGTTGGTGGAGCCAGTGCTGACGGATGTTGTCGGACTCCGCCGCCTCGCGCTTCAGATAATCCGCTCGTCCAACCTTCGGGTGCACCTAAATGGCGATGCCCTGCGTGCGGCGCCACTGCAGGATCTCGATCTCCGGCAGTTGCCAGGGCGCGAGGGAAGAGCGTTCAACGAAATTAAGCTCTTGAACTACAGCGCAGAGAAGCCGCGCGTGGCGGCCGCCGGAGGTACAATCAAAAAGTGTGGAAATGAACGGCAGACGGTGGCACCTTTTCAGGTAACCCAGTCACCCCCGGGAGAATCCCGGCAACAAAAAGGAGCCACCGCCCGTGATGAAGATCGACATTCCTGCGACCGCGTCAAGCCCGACTTGGTCGACGCTGGAAACGTTTATTCGTGAGCAAGTGCAAACCTGCCTGCAGCGCGTGTTGGACGACGAGGTCGACGCGCTGCTGGGTCGCGGCCGTCATGAGCGCCGAGCGGCGGATGCCGTCGTCGGCTATCGCAATGGCCACGGGCAGCCCCGACAGGTGGCGTTGATGAACGGCACGATCTCGATTCGTCGTCCCCGCGTGCGTGGGCTCGACGCGCGCTTTGAGAGTCGGATCCTGCCGTTGTTTCAGCGCCGCACGCCGGAGATCGCGAAGCTGTTGCCGGAGCTGTATTTGCACGGCCTGTCCAGCGGCGACTTCACGCTGGCGCTGCGCGGGCTGCTGGGCGATGGCGCGCCGCTGAGTGCGAGCAGTGTGCAACGCCTGACCGAAGACTGGCAGCGCGACTACGCGCAGTGGCGCACGCAGGACTTGTCCGCGCTCGAGCCCGTGTACGTCTGGGCCGACGGGATCTACGTGAAGGCCGGCCTGGAGTCGACGAAGGCCGCGCTGTTGGTGCTGATCGCCGCGCTCGCGGACGGGACCAAGGTGGTCCTCGCCGTCGAGAGCGGTCACCGCGAGTCGAGTGAGAGCTGGGCGGAGATCTTGCGCGATCTCACGGCGCGCGGCCTGCCGGCCCCCGCCTGCGTGATTGGCGATGGCGCGTTGGGCCTGTGGAACGCGGTGGGCCAGGTATGGCCAGACGCGGCGGAGCAACGCTGCTGGAATCACAAGCTCCGCAACGTGGTCGACGCGGCCCCGCTCAAACACCAGCCGGACGTGCAGGGCGCGGTACAGCGCATCGCCGCCGCCGAATCCGTTGCCGACGCGGAGCAGGAGCGGCAGCGCTTCCACCGCGCCTATCGGCTCCGCTTCCCGAAAGCGTGCGAGCGTCTGGATCGCGACTGGGCGCGGATGCTCACGTACTACCAGTTTCCGAAAGAGCATTGGCGCCATCTGCGCACGACGAACGTCGTCGAGTCCCCCTTCGCGGCGGTGCGGCTCCGCACGAGCGCGGCCAAGCGTTTCAAGAAAGTGGAGCGCGCCACGGCGATCATCTGGCGGCTGCTGCGCGTCGCCGAGAAGCGCTTTCGCAAGCTGAACGCGCCGGAGCAGTGCCGCGATGTGTATCGTGGCGTCCGCTACGCCGATGGCATCGAAATCCCCGCTATGTCACCCACCCAGAAAGCCGCCGCCTGACGCGCATTTACACACTTCTTGACGAGACCTCGGCCGCCGCGCAATGGGACAAAGCCGTATACTCCGTGGAGAAGGGGCTACTTATGAAAAACACACGCCGCACCGCACGCTTGGGCGTCCTGCTGGCGCTCTCCGCCCTGGCATGCGCCAGCCCACCGCGCGCCCAGCGCGTGGTCCCAGTACACGAAGAACCCCGCCACCGCCTCATGTTCGAAGGCGGTGGCCTGCGCGTACTCGATGTGCAGATCGCGCCGGGTGATACGTCGCTCTATCACCTGCACGCCACGCCCATTCTGTACACCAGCGTGTCGGTGTCACGCACCATTGAGCAGCTCGTGGGCGGTGACTGGCCACCGTCAGGCACGCCACCCATTCTGCAGTGGGTGGTGGGGCGCACCTTGTCCGACACCATGTATCCCGTGCGCCCCAAGTCGCACCGGGTCACGAACATTGGCACGACGCTCTTTCGGCTCATTGCCGTGGTCACCACCGAAGGCACGCCGCGGCCGTTCACCACGCCCGTTGGCAATGAGCTGCTCGGCGCGCCGGAGCTGTCGAATTCGTGGTTCCGGCAAACGCGCGTGACCCTCGCGCTCGGCGATACCGCGCCGTTCAAGCAGGCCACGCGCACGGTGGTGGCCATTCTCCCCATGAGCGGCAGCGTAACCATTGAGCGCGACGGCGGCTCCGCCACGGTGCTCTCTACTCCCGGCGCGTTCACGGTAATCGTCGCCGGCACCCGCTACCGGCTGCGCCATGAGTCGGGGCCTGCATCAGAGGTGGTGCTGGTGCAGCCGCATTGACTCGCGGCATCGTTCACCCGTACGCCGCGGCCGTGTGATAGCCTCTGAATCCAAACAATCGACACCGTACTTGCGCCGTCCGCCCGTGAGCGCACAGCTTCGCACCATGTTCCTTCGCCGTTCACTCTTGATTGCCGGCATTGTACTGTGCCCATGCCTGGTGCTTGCACAGGCAACCGCTCCAGCTTCCCTTCGTGGCACCTTTCAGGACGACTACAACATCCGCTACGTGGTGAGCGACACGCTCATTCAACAGGGAAGTCGATTGCGCTATCGCGTACTGTCGTGGCATGCCCGCGAGCAGTACCTCATTGCGCGCAACGACAGCACTAATCCGGCCGATGGTGGGCTGTTCACTCGCATCGACTGGGTGATGCTCGCCGACATGCCGCCGTACACGTGGGCCTACTGCCTCACCGCCTATCGCGCTCCCACGGCCGACTCGGCGCGCGCTGCGCCGCCGGCCGATCGACAAAACCCGCGCACCGGGTGCAACGGGTTTCCGTTCTCGCGCATGGCGCCGCACCCCTGACCGCTGGAGCGTCAAGGGGTCAGAGTCGTTGAAGAGTCCCTCCGTTCAACGACTCTGACCCCTTGAAGCCCGCGCACCCTCACCGCCGCTGCAGCACCAGTGGCCCTGGCGGTGGAGTGGGCGGCGTGGTCCAGATCCCGCTCACCTGCGCAGTGATCGTCGAACCGGCCGGTAGGTTGTCCAGGCCGAGTAGCACATTCCCATCAAACCCGCGAATGAGCGTCACGGAATACGTGAGCTTCGCGGAAGGGTCGTAGACTCGCGGGAGACTGCCGGCCACGGGTCCACCACCACTGATCTGGCCGCTGAGGCCTTTCCAGCTCCACGAGCCGCTGATGGGCCAGCCAACATAGGCGGGGGGTGTCAGGCTACCCGTGCAACCACCTTCCACGAGCTGCAGGATGATTTCCTGACTGTCCAGCATCCCTACCCACGTGCCGTTGAGCGCCGGTCGCGTAGTTTCACACGTCCAGCTCGGTGGCTTGGTGATGCGTTCGGCGCTGCACGCCGCCACGAGAAGCACGAGCATCAAGCACAGTGTAGCGGCGACCGTGAAGCGCCCGCAGCGAGGCGCCTTTGGGCTGCCGTTCACGTTGCAGAGACGAGCGCTACGTGTGGTCATGGTGTCCCCCTTCTGATCAAGCATCTTGTGCGCCCGTGTCGCTGGCAACAGGGATTGCCGCACAGCGCGTCGGTGTCTCGCGCCATTCAGCAGCGTGTGGGTGGCAACTGGCCTGTTTCACCCCCACCATTACCGACCAGCACACACGGCACAACGGTAATCGTCGCCGTCACCCGCTATCTGTTGCGCCATGCGTCGGGATCAAGCGCGGAAGTGGTGCTGGTGCAGCCGCACTGAGCGACCCATACGGGTACATGGCACTTTCACGCAGGCCATCCGTATGTTTTCGCCATGAGCCTCCTCCTTTCGCTCCTCCTTGTTCCGTCCCTCCTTGCCGCGGCGCCGCTGCAGCCGCCGCGGGACGCCCGCGCTGACAGCCTTGATCGCGTCATTCGGCGCGAGATGACCCGGCGGAAAATCCCGGGGCTCTCCATTGCCGTCATCGACAGCGATCGCATTGTGGTGAGCCGCGGCTATGGCGTGACCAAGACCGGTGGCCCACCGGTTACCGAGCAGACGCTCTTCCAGGCCGGCTCCATCAGCAAGGCGGTCACGGCCGTGGCCACCATGCGTATGGTGGCCCGCGGCGAACTGCCGCTCGATCGCGATATCAACGACCAGCTCACCAGCTGGAAGCTCCGCGATACCTCGGCGGCCGAGGGGGAGCGTGTGACGGTGCGCCATCTGTTGAGCCACGCGGGCGGGCTCAATGTGCATGGCTTTCCGGGGTACGACCTGGCAGAGAAGCTCCCGAGCGCGGTGGACGTGCTGAATGGCGCGCCCGGCACGAATACGCCGGCGGTGCGCATTGAGGCCCGGCCGGGTGCGGCGTGGCGCTACTCGGGGGGCGGCTACACCATTTTGCAGGTGCTCATGCAAGACGTGGCGCGCACACCGTTCCCGGAGCTCATGCAGCGGGAGGTGCTGGGCCCGGCGGGGATGACGGCGAGCACCTTCGCCCAGCCGCTCCCGGCCAGCCACGCGCCACGGGCCGCCACAGGGCACTACACAGACGGTTCGGCGGTGAACGGTGGCTGGCATGCCTATCCCGAAATGGCCGCCGCCGGCCTGTGGACCACGCCGAGCGATCTCGCGCGGTTCGTGATGGCGGTGCAAGGCGCCTACCGGCGTGCGCCGAATGGGATTCTCCCCGCGACCGTTGCCAGCCAGATGCTGGCCTACCAGCGCAACGACCATCAGGGACTCGGGTTTGCGCTCAAGGGAAACAACGTGCGTCTCGAGTTCAGTCACGGTGGTCGCGACGAGGGCTTCGACGCGGATCTCAGTGGGACCAGTCTGTCGCAGCAGGGCGTGGTCATCATGATCAACGCGAACGACAACTCGAGTGCGGTGGCCCGCATTCGTGAGGTGGTGGCGCGTCTGTATGGCTGGCCCAACGAGCGCCCGCGGCCGGTGGCGCCGCGCGCCGCGGTGGTGCCCGCCACCGCGATCGACGCCGTGGCCGGTCGCTACGAAGTGCGCAACAACCAGATGCTCGGCTTCGAGCGACGCGGCACCCGACTGTTCAGCACGCGTGATGATCGCGATGACGAGGAGTTCGTGCCGGTCGCCCGCGATACGTACACGCGCGTGGACGGCGTGGTGACGCTCAGGTTTTTGCGCGATAGCAGCGGCGCCCCCACGGCGTTCGAGAGCGAGGATGCCGATGGCAAACGCCGCGCGCCCCGCGTGGGCCCCTTTGTGCCCGCGCTTCGTACGCAACGCGACCCCGACGTGGCACGCACGGCGCGACTCGATTCAACGCTGCGCGCCATCGCGCTGGGCACCATCAGGAATCAGCCACACCTCATGGCGCCGGGGGCGCTGGAGGTGTATGCCGGTGAGCCCATGCGCGAACTCGCCGAGCTAGGCGCGCTGCGGTATGTCGGTGAAGAGCGCGTGCAGGGGCGCGGCATTGTGCGTCACGGTGGTGCCGTCTCGCGCATCGTGTACCTCGCCACCACGTTTCGAGGGAAGGCGCGATTCGTGATGATGCACCTGACCGATGACGGGCGCACCACCGATTTTGATATCGTGGAACGCTGACCGTCTGGTATCTTTGGGGTGTCTTTTCCCGTCACGCGAAAGGATCCATGTCCGACGCATCTGCGCTGCGCCCATTCCGACTCGGCTGGTCGCAACATTTCGCACCGGTGCAACGAGGTGCTCCCGCTCAACGACTCTGACCCCTTTTTCGCTGAGTTGTAATGGTGGCGCCTTGCCGGCGCGTATGCGGCCTCCGGCGTCACCTGTGCGCTTCGGATTTCACTCGTGGCGGTACCCGCCGTCAGCCCGCAGCAGTTCCCGCAGAGCCGACGCTGGCATAAAGGCGTGAGCCTTCCCGATTTTGCGTTGACTCAGTAGTCCCTGCGCCACCAGCTTCATCAAGTCACTTCTCGCCGTTTCATAGCTGACGCCGTGCGAGATCTTGTGCGATTCCACCGAATAGCGCGCGAGCGGCTGCTTGAGCGCATGATTGATCAGCGCAAGCTGTCGTTGGTTGAGCTCGACGAATACCGTCGACGCTTGGCGTACAATTTCTTCGGCCTCGTGCATCTCCCGGGCCTTTCGCGCCAGGTAGCTGTGCAGATCGTCGATGGCACGGATCAGCACACGCATCTGATAGAGCAGAAAGTACGTCACGTCATTGTCGTCGCTTTCCGTATACAAGTACGACCGCGCGTACTGCGCCCGCGCTTTTCGAAGAATGCGTGAGATCGAGACATATTCGCAGAGCCAGTATCCCTGCCGCGCCATGGACCAGTAGAAGAGCGCGCGGGCCGTGCGGCCGTTCCCGTCTACGAATGGATGATCGTAGGCGAGCCAAAAGTGCAGAAGAATTGCGCGTACGGCCGGCGGCATGAACTCACCGGGTTCATCGGCATTCGCGAACGCGCACATTTGCTGCATGCGGTCTTCGAGTGTGTCGGCCGCCGGCGGTGTATGCAGGCGCGTTCCTGTTTCGTCCTCGACGACAATGTGCTCGTCGGCGCGCCGAAATCTGCCGGCCGCGTCCGGATCATCCAGTGCCCCGTCGGTGAGCTTCCGCTGAAGCTCCTTGACGATATCCGGCGTGAGTGGCGTTCCGATGAATTGCCGCACATACAGCAGACCTTGAAAGTTGTTCAGAATCATTCGTTCACTGCGATTTCGAGGGGCACGCCCCTCTTGGATCATCGCTTTGGCGACTCTTCTGGTCGTTGAAGCGCCTTCGAGCTGACTCGATGTAATCGCTTCCTCGACGATCGACTTGAACAGGTACGTGTCTCGCGTGGCAGGGTTCGTGACCTGTTCACTGCCGTGAATATCGCCGCCCGCATTGCGGTCAATTTGATGGAGCATCTCCAAGGCGGGATTCGGAAGCGCGTACTGAAATGGCGACCCCTCGACGTCCGTCAGCGGCAGTCGGCGATAGAGGGCCCGCCTCGCGAGCTTTACGGCAATCCACTGTTCCTCTGCCGTAAACCGTTTGGAAGGGGGCGCGTGCCGAAACGTGTCCCAGTGACGGTACTTCCCGCCGGGCGCCGCTCCGACCCCCTCTTCCATGAGCTCGTCAAATCGCGCGCTTCCGCGCTCGCTAGAGAGTAGGTCGCTGAGCAGCGTTCCAAACATCGGCGGCGGAACCGGCAACTTCATGGCGGCGAATTCCACGGAAACAGGGTGGCCAGCTACTATTTGATACTAATTCCTACAAAGTTAGGAGTTGGCGGTCCATCCGCAAGCGCATGTACTAACTTGGGAGAAACTAGTAGCAATCTTGGGCCCGCCGGTGCACGTTCTCCCCGGCCCGCTCTACGCCCCCCTAGGAAAAGACAATGCCCCGCCTCACTGCCGCCTGCCGCCCTGTTCTGGCGCTGGCCGTTCTGCTCGCCACCGCCGCCGCCCCACTCAGCGCGCAGCAAGCACCAACCCCCATGACCGCGGACGACCTCCTCAACGTCCGCATCGTGTCCGAGGGGGAATTCTCCCCCGATGGCCGCTGGATGGTCACTCGCATGGCGCGGCGCGGTGATGGCCTGGGGTTCGTGGCGGCACGCGATTGAGTCGCCACCTCACCGCGCCACCCGCTCCACCACGCGCATAACGTCAGACAAGCGCGGCTGCTTGGTGCACCAGAGCAGGCGGTCGCCCGCGGCTTCGCCAAGCGCGGTGGCGTCGTCGCCCACCGCCAATGACTTGGCCACCACCAGCACCAGCGGAACGTCGCCAATGCGCGCGACCATCTCGACCTTCTCGCGCAGATACTCCGGCGTCCAGAACCCCACCAGCTCCACGTACGCTTCGCGACCATCGGTGTGGCGCAGCGTGAAGTCGGGGAGCGCGACGCGCCCTTCGGCCACGAGTGGGGTGCGCTCGCGGCCGAGTGTCCAGCCGGCGGTGAGTCCGTTGCGCGCGGCGCGGAAATCGCGCGCGAAACGACGTTCCCACGCGCTGTCGTACCGCGCACGGGTGGGCTCAGGTCCTACGCGCGCCTGTGCCGCGCGCGCGCGACCACGCAGCACGAACGTGCAGGGGGTTCCGTCACGCACGATGGTGGCACGCAGCTGCCACGCCGTGGCCCGCGACACCGCCGGCACAATGCGGCTGAAGCGCACGCCGTAACGCGAGGCCCGCGCCACATACGCTGCCGCTGGCCCGGTGAGTGTGAGACGATAGCCGCGCCCCACGCGGTGTACGGTATACATGAGGCGCGCGAGTTTCACCGACGCAAAGAGCGCGCGCCACCCGCCACGCACGCGAATCTCCACGCGCTCCGCGTCGCGCAGCACCGCGCGCCCGAGTTCGAGGTGGTACTGCGCCAGCAGCTGCGCGCCGGTCCAGCGCGGCGCTTCGCGCAGCGGCCACGCGGCCTGCCGGTCGGCGTAGAAGCGGTCGTACAACGACGGCGCGCCGGTGGCGTCGCCAGCGATCTCGTACGGCTGCAGCGTATCACCTGGCACCGGTGGCCACATGGCGCCGCGCGCCAGAAACACCTGCGCGCGCTCCGCGGGGAGCGTGTGGAGATTGGCCGGCGGTTCGAAGCGACAGGCCATGAGCAGCGTGCCGGACAGCCCGCCCAACCGTGACGTGTCGCGTACGCGTCGCTCCTGTCGACGCAGCGCCTCTTCGACGGTGGCGCGCGGCTTCCCTTCGAGCTTGCGCACCAGTGTGCACAACCGGTCGGCGAAGCGCGTCACGCGACCGTCGGGATCGATGAGTGGCCGCACCGTCACGCGACCGCGCGCCACCACCACGAACGGATCGACGTCGGCGCGCTTCAGCATGCGCGGTGCGTCACGTTACCACCCCCAATCACAAGCCAAACCCCAGCTGCGGCTCGGCGACACGCCTCACGCCAGCGCCGCGCTTCTGCGAGGCGTAAAACTCCCACGTGCCCGCCGCAACGACTTCGAAGAGCGACGCCACCTGATCACCCTGGCGCCGGAGCAGTCGCCCCAAGCGCTGCGTATGCTGCCGCACACCACCCCGTGTGGAATCGCCCAGCACAATGCCGAGCTTCGCATTGGGTACGTCCCACCCTTCGTCGAGCACCTGCACCGTCGCGACGGCGCGTATGGTGCCGTTGCGCATGGCCGCGAGCACCGCGTGACGTTCCGATGCCGGCGTCGACGCCGTAATCATGGGCACGGCAAAGCGGCGCGACACTTCCATGGCCATGTCGACCCCGCCGCAAAAGAGCACCGACTGTTCGCCGGGAAACAATCGCAACAACCGCGCGCACTCGTCGAACTTGGCTTCCGCCATGCGCACGATGCGCTCCCGCTCCAAAAAGTCGCGCCAGGCGCGACGCGCCGACGGATTCCGCAGTGTGCTCGCCACGAATTTCTTCCACGCTTCGGCGCCAGTGGGCGCCGCCGAACGCCACCCTGATTTTTCGGTGTAGGCCTCGAAGCGCGCCGTGCAGGCATCGTAGCGCGCACGTTCGGCGCGGGTGAGATCAACGTAGCGACGTTCGAGCGCAAATCGCGCGAGTTCGGCGTCGGTCATCTCGCCAATGGCGCGACGGTACACGACCGGCCCCACGAGTTTGGCGAGCACGCTGTCGCGCCCGTCGGGATACGTCGCGGTAAGGCCGAGTCGTGCCGCCGCCGGGGCAATGGTAAGCGCGTCGTGCCAGCTGCGCGCGTCACCTTCGGCTCCGTCACTCAGGTGATGCACTTCATCGCAGATGAGCAGGCCGAACCGGGCGCCGTCCTGCTCGAACAGCGAAAAGGCCGAATGGTACGTCGTGACCGTAATGGCGCGTCGCGACTTTTCGTCGCCGTAATACGCACCCACCTTCTCCACGCCGAACGCGTCGGCGAGCTGCGTGAACCATTGCGCCACCAGCGCGCGCGTGGGCACGATCACACAGCACTCGGCGGCCGTCGCCGCAATGGCAAGGAGCGCGACATACGTTTTGCCGGCGCCGGTTGGCAGCACCACCGTGCCGCGGGAACCGGCTGCCCGCCAGCGCCCAAGCCCCTCCTGCTGCGCCTCGCGCGGCGCGCGCCAGTCGAGCATGGATGGCACCTCGAGCGTCGACGGTGCCGACAGCTCGGCGACCCCGTGCGAAGCCGCCCACTCCCGCAGCTGCGGATAGTGCACCCCTGCGGCCACCAGCGCGTGGATACGCGCGTCCCAGCGCAGACAGTCGGGCGCCTCCGGCGCGTCGACCCCGCGTACGACGGCGAGACCGCTTTCGAAGCTGAGGGTGGCGGTGGTTGTGGGGGCTGGCATAAAAAAGCTATTCCTGCATTGAATCGTGTTTGATGTAACTATTCTTAATAATCACGGGGTGAATATGTCGTCAGCCACCATCAGAAATGCGCAGCGAGCCCCTGCTCGTGTGGTCGATGTCGCCAGTAGCATGGGGCGCAACATAGCGCTCGCGCGGAAGCGTCGGCGGCTGCGATTGGCCGATGTGGCGGCGAAGGCCGGAATCACCATCCCCACGCTCCGCGCGGTCGAGGCCGGCAACGTGGGGACCAGCGTGGGCGCATACATCGCGGTGCTGTGGGCGCTTGGCCTGGAAGATGGTTTGCTCCCCGTCGCGACGCTGGAGTTCGATCCTGAAGGGCAGCGCCGCGAGCGTACCGCACTCCGCCGAGGGGTGGCGCAGCCGCGAATCAGCCGCGCTCCACTCGACGACAACTTCTGACCGCGCATGACGCTCCGGGAAGAGAGTTTCGTGTACGTCCAACTTCCACCGTCGGCGGAGGTGGTCACGTGCGGTCGGTTTGTGCGCGAGCAGAATGGATTCGGTGATACCCTCGGACGTTTCGTGTACGGCAAACGGTATCGAGAGCATCCGCTGGCGGTGCCACTCGATCCTATTCATCTGCCGCTCTCCGGCAACACGTACGAAACCACCAAGCTTGGCGGCGTGTTCGGCGCGATTCGCGATGCGAGCCCGGACGCGTGGGGGCGCAGGGTCATCGAGCATGCCTTAGGCAAGCTGGATGTAGGGGAGATTGAATATCTGCTGCACTCCCCTGAAGATCGCGCCGGTGCCTTGTCGTTTGGCCTGGGCACTGTTCCACTGCCACCCCATCGACCGTTCAACAGCACGGTGCAGCTCGAAGCCTTGCTCGAGGCGGCTCAGCGGCTCGAAGCGCTCGCGCCGGGCGATCCCGTGCCCGCCGCGCTGCAGCGACTCCAGTCGCTCGTGGAGGCGGGCACGTCGATGGGCGGAGCACGTCCCAAGAATGTGGTGGTGGACGATGAGGGCCTCTGGCTCGCCAAGTTTCCCGCGCGCGGCGACCGATGGAACAACGCCGCCGTCGAAGCGGCGCTGCTCTTCATCGCGCGCCAGTGTGACATTCGCGTTCCGCCGTACCGCATCGAGCGCGTTGGCACGGCGTCGGTGTTGTTGCTGCGGCGCTTCGATCGTGAACGTGTAGACGGCCACCCAACGCAATACAGCCGCGCGCGCATGGTCAGCGCACTGACGGTGCTGGACGCTGAAGAAACGCATGACCGGCAGCGATGGTCGTATCTGCTGCTCAGCGATGAACTGCAGCGATGGTCCAGTCGGGCCGGGCATGATCGCGCCGAGTTGTTCCGGCGCATGGTGTTCAACGCGCTCGTGACGAACAACGACGATCATCCACGCAATCACGCGTTTGTCGCACACTCCGCCGAGTGGCGATTGTCGCCGGCGTACGACCTTACGCCGGCACCGCTCCATGCGCATGAAGGGGATTTGGCGATGATCTGCGGGAGCGTGGCCGGGCGACGCGCGACCCGTGCGAATCTCCTCTCGGGGTGTTTGCGATTCGGCCTGACGGCGGACGAGGCGGCGCAGACTATCGATCGCCTGCGCAGCATCGTAACAACCACGTGGGAGAGCGCCATTTTGTCACACGGAGGCAGTCGAGCCGATTGCGAAGCGGTGCGTCCTGCCTTCGAGATTCCAGGCTTCGACGCGCTCTAGCTATGCCGATGCACGCCCGTGTTTCACCACCTTCCTCATTTCCCTGCCGCCCATGAACCCGCAAAAGACCGCGCACGAGTTCGATCAGGATCTGCTCATTCTGTTCGATGCGTACGTACACGGTGGAATCGACCGTCGCACGTTTCTCGATCGTGCGGCCAAGTATGCCGTTGGCGGCGTGACGGCGGCGATGCTGCTCGAACAGCTGAGCCCCAAGTTTCTCGAGGCGCAGACGGTCGCTCACGACGATGCGCGCATCGAGCAGCAGTACATCGAGTACGCGTCGCCCAACGGCTACGGCACCATGCGCGGGTATCTGGCCAAGCCCAGCGGCAGCGGGCGCGCACCGGGCGTGCTCGTCATTCACGAAAACCGCGGGCTCAACCCGCACATCGAGGATATCGCGCGTCGTCTGGCGACCGATGGCTTCGTGGCGTTCGCGCCCGACGCGCTCTTCCCGCTTGGCGGTTACCCCGGCGACGAAGAGAAGGCGCGCGAGCTGTTCCCCAAGCTCGACCAGGCCAAGACGCGCGAAGACTTCGTGGCGGCGGCCGTCTTTCTCAAGGCACGCCCGGAGTGCACCGGCAAGATTGGCGCGGTGGGCTTCTGCTACGGCGGGGGGATGGTGAATTACCTCGCCACCAAGCTTGGCGCCGAGCTGTTGGCCGGCGTGGCCTTTTACGGGTCGGCGCCCAATCTGCCCGATGTGCCCAACATCAAAGCGCCGCTCATGATTCAGTCGGCCGAGAACGACCCGCGCATCAACGCGAGCTGGCCGGAGTTCGAAACGGCGCTCAAGGCGGCCGGCGTGACGTACGAGCGGCACCTGTATGCCGGCACGCAGCACGGCTTCAACAACAACACCACGCCGCGCTACGACGCTGCGGCGGCCAAGCAAGCGTGGGATCGCACGGTGGCGTTTTTCCGGAAGTACGTGAAGTAAATGCGGTTGTCTCACTCACGCTTCATTTTCGCTTTTTGAGGGTTTTCGTGCAGAAGAAAAAGGCCACTGAGCTCCGGCTGGTGTGGGGCGACACGCCGTGCCCGCATCCGGCGTTCTCGCGGGAGTACGATATGGGGGAGCGCACGGGCAACTATTGCTGCACGCAGTGTGGGGCGTCGCTGAGCTTTCGGGAGAAAGCGGAAATCATGGCGGCGCGTGAACAGAACGATACATGAGCGACGCATGACGCATATCAGCAAACTCTTCGCGGTGTCGCTCACGACCCTGCTCGTGGCCGCCTGCGCCCGCGCCCCCAAGTATGCGGCGCCCATCCCTGCGGTGAACGACAAACCGCGCGTGCTCTTTGCGCTCAGTGCCGTTGATACGCGCGTGGGCACTGGTGCGCCCGTGACCGCGGGGAGCTGCATCTTTGCGCACTACACCGGGTGGACGACCGACGGCAAGAAGTTCGATTCGTCGCGCGACACGACCAACGCTGGTGCGGCCAAGAACCCCATCAGTTTTCCGCAGGGGTTCCGGCGCGTCATTGCCGGGTGGGATGCCGGGTTTGAAGGGATGCGCGTTGGCGGCGCGCGTCGTCTCATCATTCCGTATCAGCTGGGGTACGGGGAGAAGGGACGTCCGCCCGTCATTCCGCCCAGTGCCACGCTCATCTTCGACGTGGAAGTCATGCAGGTGACCGATACGCTGCCACGTCCCGAGGGTGCGCCGCGAGGCGCGGGGACGGCGCCGCCGTGTCCGGCGTGGGGGGCGGTGAAGCCGTAGTGGGCAGCGGCGGCTGATCGTAAGGTTAGGTAGCGGCTAATCGTAAGGTTAGGTAGCGGCTGATCGTAAGGTTGTATAGCCACGTCAGGTTGGCGACGGTCTGGGTATCTTTCGGGTGTCTTCCACCTCGAGCGCTGCCAAATGGGTCAGACCGTTGAGCTGATGGACCGGATCACTGTGAATCCCGACCAATGCGGGGGACACCCCTGTGTGAGGGGGATGCGTGTTCGGGTCAGCGACGTGCTCGATTTGCTGGCGGTAGGGCTCACCACCGATCAAGTGGTAGAGGAGCTCCCCGATCTGGAGCGCGACGATGTGGCCGCCTGTCTGCGCAATGCCAGTCGTCGCCTGGGGCATCCCCCGCGACCTTCTGCAACGGTGCAACCTCTCTCATGACCGCTCCCGACTGGCAACCGACCCTCGTCGGCCCCACGCTGCTCGTGCGCCCGCTCCGTGCGGACGACTTCGACCCGCTGTATGCGGCCGCGGCCGACCCTGAGATCTGGGCCATTCATCCGGAGCCCACGCGCTATCTGCGCCCAGTCTTCGAAGCCGGCTTTTTTGCGAGTGCGCTGGCGTGTGGCACCGCGTTCGTGGTCATCGATCGCGCCACCGGGCAGGTGATTGGCTCCTCGCGCTACTACGAGAGCAAGCCGGATGAGCGCTCGGTGTGCATTGGCTTCACCTTCCTCGCGCGCACGCATTGGGGGGGCACCACCAACGGCGAGCTCAAGCGGTTGATGCTCGACCACGCCTTACAGTACGTGGACACGGTGTGGTTTCACATTGGCAAAACGAACTGGCGCTCACGGAAGGCCATCGAAAAAATCGGCGCTGTTTTTGCACGCGAAGATGATTTTGTGGTGCACGGGACGCCGTCTACGCACGTGCTCTACCGCATCGATCGCCCCCACGGCGGCGCGGAGCCAGAGCGCTAAACGACTCTGACCCTCAAACGACTCTGACCCCTTGTTGCCCCCCGACCCTCCGGCGATGCCCACGACTCTGACCCCTTGAAGCCTTGAAGCGCCAAGACGGAGCTGCAGCTGCGCACCAATGGCCTGCGCCAGCAGCTCCTGCATACGAAACACATCGCGCGCGTCCTGCTCGAACGTATCCTGCCAGAGCACACGTCCGTCGCTCGCGTTGCTCAACTCGGCGGTGACGCGCACCCGGTTACCGTCGCGCCGCAAACTGCCGAGCAGAATGGTGCGCACGCCGAGGGTGTCGCCAAGTTGTTGGGCCGACAGCGTGGACTTCTTGAAGCGCGCGGATGTTGCGCGGCCAGCTAGACGCAGCCCGGGTACACGCGACAGCACGGTCGTGAGTTCGTCGGCAATGCCTTCGGCGAGATACGTGTTGGCGGTGTCGCCACCGACCGACAAAGACGGAATGCCGGCCAACGACGCGTCGCGCTCGGCGGGTGAAGCCGTCGTGGCCGCACTGCTGTCGGGAGAAGCCGACCGTGTGCGCCACCACAGTGCACCGGCCGCAAGTGCCACGAGTGCGACAACTCCCAAGGCGAGCGGTGCACGCGATTGCCCGGTTGCGCGCGCCGGAGCGACGGTTACCTCGCCACTGGTGGACAACGCGGCGAGTACTGCCTCCATGCTCGACGGGCGCTCGTCGGGATCTTTCGCGAGACACTGCGCCCTGCAACAGTTCGTCGGCGAGCACGCCCCATGCGTAAATGTCGGCGCGGTGATCGGTGTTGCTGTCACCGGTGGCCTGCTCGGGCGCCATATACGCGGGCGTGCCAATGGCCATGCCGGCTTGTGTGAGCGCGGCGCCGTTACCAGTATCGTTCGCTTGCGTACGGGATGCATTGAGCGCTTTGGCAATGCCAAAGTCGGCCACCACGGCGGTGCCGCTGGAGAGCAGCACGTTGTCGGGCTTGATGTCGCGATGCACGATGCCGCGTGCATGTGCGTAGGCGAGCGCCTGCGCCACGTTGCGCAGAATGCCCAGCGCTTCGGCCGTGGGGACCGCGCTGCGCGCGAGACGAGTGCGCAGCGATTCGCCGGAAACGAACGGCATGGTGAACCACGGGAGCCCGTCGCTGGTGGCGCCCGCGGTGAGCACCGGCACGATGTGCGGTTCTTGCAGCGACGCCGCCAGCTTGATCTCGCGCGTGAACCGTTCGGCGCTGAGCCCCGCCGCCAGTTCGGGGGACAACACCTTGACCACCACGTCACGCCCCAGCGACTCGTCTCGCGCCAGAAACACACGCGACATGCCGCCACCGCCAAGCTCGCGTTGGAGCAGAACGGTGTCGCCGAGGGCGCGCTGGAGCAGGTCGCGGAGCGGAGCGGTCATTCGGGGCGGGAGGGGGCGTGCGGGAGTCTACTATCCCGGATGAGTGGGGGTAATGACGAGACTGTGCCCGACGCGATCTGAACAGAAACTCTGCGCGGTGTTGCTTTGCTCAATATGCTGAGTAAATTTACTCAGTATGGTGAGTAAAAAGACCACGTACCGACGTGAAGCGGCCAATACCCTCGCCCCCCGCCTAGCCGAACCCCGCCGGTTCATCCAGGTGGTCGCCGGCCCGCGTCAGGTGGGGAAGACCACCCTCGTCCAGCAGGTGACCGACGCCCTTGGGGTGCCGGTCCGGAGCGCCAGCGCCGACGAGCCCACTCTCAAGGGCACCGACTGGATTGCCCAGCAGTGGGATGCCGCGCGGCTTGCCATATCCGACACTGCTGGCGCCGTGCTGGTGCTCGACGAAATCCAGAAGATCCCCGGCTGGTCGGACACCGTGAAACGCCTCTGGGACGAGGACACCGGCGCTCGGCGCCCTCTTCACGTCGTCCTGCTCGGCTCGGCCCCGCTGCTCATTGCTCAGGGATTGGCAGACAGCCTCGCCGGCCGCTTTGAGATCATTCCGCTGGTCCACTGGTCGTTTGCCGAAATGCAGGGCGCCTTCGGCTGGTCGCTCAACGAATACCTGTTTTACGGTGGCTACCCCGGCGCGGCGCCGTTGATTGGCGACCCCGCCCGCTGGGCGCGCTACGTGGCCGACAGCCTCATCGAAACGTCGATCTCGCGCGACGTGTTGCTGCTCACGCGCGTCGACAAACCGGCCCTGCTTCGCCGTCTCTTTGAGCTCGCCTGCCGCTACTCCGGGCAGATTCTGAGCTATACCAAAATGCTCGGCCAGCTGCAGGACGCCGGCAACACGACCACGCTCGCTCATTACCTCGATCTGCTGGCCGGCGCCGGCATGGTGTGCGGACTATCCAAGTACGCCGGCGACGTGGCCAGAAGTCGCGGCTCGAGTCCAAAGTTGCAGGTGTTGAACACCGCACTGATGACGGTGACCAGCGGCATCACGATCAACGAGGCGCGCGCCGATCGCGAATTCTGGGGGCGACTGGTGGAGTCGGCAGTGGGCGCCCATCTCACGAATGCCGCCATGCGCGGCGAATGCGCCGTGCACTACTGGCGCGAACGCAATCACGAAGTGGATTTCGTGGTGCAAGCTGGGCGTACCCTCACCGCGATCGAAGTGAAGAGCGGACGCGCTCCTCAGGCGCACGCGGGGACTGCGGCATTTCGCGAGGCGTTTCGACCTACACGAACGCTGCTGGTGGGAGGCGATGGCATTTCCCTCGATGAATTCCTGACCAAGCCGGTGACGCATTGGCTTGGCGCTCCACCGTGACCAGACTCCCTCGCGATCACGACGCAAGATGGCATGCGATCAAAAAGGATGTGTCATCGTTTCGTCGCACACGATATCTGAACCATGCCACCCCCTCACCGTTACACCCCCAACCGCCGTAGCAGTACCCCAACCACCAACGAGGCGCCGATCCGGCAAAGCCGGTCGGCGCCTTCCGCACCACCCCAAACCGCAGTGTTCCCCAACCGCCGTGGCTGTCCAGAACCGCCGTGGCTGTCCAAAAACCGCAGTAGCAGGTCAAACCCGAACCGCAGTGGCAGTAACGGCAGATAGCACAAAGAGCAGCGCCGCCGCCCCGCCCGTACATTCACCCCCATGACCCGCCTCCCCCTCCCCGCCGCCGCGCTCGCGCTGCTCATGGCCTCGTCGCTTGGTGCTCAGCCCAAGCCGTTCACGTGGCCCACCTCCACACCGCAAAAGGTCGGCCTCAACGCCGCGGTGCTCGATAGCCTCAACGCCGAGATCACGGCGGGCAAATACGGCAACATCGATCGCATGCTCGTCATCCGTCGCGGCCAAATCGTGATGGACAAGACGTACGCACGCGACTACGACCGCATCTACGGCGATTCGTTGCGCTCGGCCTCGTCGCTCAACAACTCGCACGACCCCACGGGCCCGTTCAACTACTTCAACCCGTGGTGGCACCCCACCTACCGGCGCGGCACGTTGCACACGTTGCAGTCGGTGTCCAAAACGGTGGCGTCCGCGGTCATTGGCGCAGCCATTACGCGTGGCGACTTCCCGGATATCAACACGCCCATTCTCAAGTATTGGGACACCACCACGGTGGCGAACCTCGATGATCGCAAGCGGCGCATCACCATTCGTCATCTGCTCACGATGTCGGGCGGGTTCGACTGGAACGAGAGCATTCCGTACAGCGATCCGAACAACACGGCCGGTGCCCTCGAGGCCAGCCCGGACTGGGTCAAGTTCACCATCGACCGGCCCATGATGCGCGAGCCGGGTACCAGGTTCAATTACAGCAGCGGTGAGAGCGCGCTGCTGGCGCATATCTTCTTCCGCGCCACCGGTGTGGATATCGAGGAGTACGCGGCGCGTCATCTCTTTGCGCCATTGGGCATTACCAACTGGCAGTGGAAGCGCACGCCGTCGGGGACCATCGACACCGAAGGGGGTCTCTATCTCGAAGCGCGTGACCTCGCGCGCATCTGGCAGCTGTGGCTGCAGGGCGGCCGCTGGAACGGCGCGACGGTCGTGTCGGAAGCGTGGGTGCGCGAGTCGGTCACGCCGCACATTCCCACGAGCACGCGCGCCGGTGCGCCGCAGTACGGCTACAAGTGGTGGCTGTACAGCAATCCCGTGCAGAAGGACAAGCTCATCTGGGCCGGCTCGGGTTTTGGCGGGCAGTTCCCCATGGCGTTCCCCGATCAGGACATGGTCGTGGTGTTCAACGCGTGGAACATCACCGGCGCCCCCACGCTACCGCTGCGCGCGGTCCAGGAGCGGTTGATCAAGGCGGCGAAGTAGCCGCACCTCACGCGCGCAGTTACTGCACTACATGACACGGGGAGAACAGGAATAATCGCTCCCGTTCTCCCCGTTGCATTACATCGACACTCCTTGGCGGCGCGTTACGGCCGAATCCCCGCCCCCGCCACCGGCACCGTGTAGCTCCACGGCTGCTTCACCAGCGGCTTCGCGCGCGGATGCAGTTCGTCGAGCGTGTTGGCATCGAACAGCCGGCCGTTCACCATGACCATGCGCAGCGTGTTGCTGTTGCGGATGTTCACCAGTGGGTCGGCATCGAGTACCAGCAGGTCGGCAAACTTGCCGGCTTCGAGGGAACCCACCTCGGTTCCCAAGCCAATCGCTTCGGCGCCCACGATCGTGGCGGCACGCAGCGCGTCGTGCGTGCTCATGCCTCCTGACTGCACGAGCCACAGCTCCCAGTGCATGCCGAGCCCCTGCAGCTGGCCGTGGCTGCCAATGCCAATGCGTCCGCCACGCTCCACCGTCTTGGCGAGATCCTCGGCGTGCTGCCACATGGCGTACTCCTCTTTCACGGCAAAGCCCGCGGGGCCAGGCGCGTTGCCGCTGCCACGACGACGCACCTTGCTGTCGAGGTCTACCGGATGCGTGAAGCGGCGCAGCTTGGCGTCGCTGAGCAGGTCTTCGGTCTGGTAGAACCACCCTTCACCAAACGGGCCGCCGTACTCCACGATGAGCGTGGGCGAGTTGACCACCTGCGTGGCCTTGTACCACTCGAACACGTCGTCGAACTTGGGCGTGATGGGCAGCGTATGCTCGATGCCCGGGTAGCCATCGATGCCGTGCGTGATGTTGAGCTTCTGGTCGAGTCCACCTTCGGTGGTGGGCATGATCCCCAGCGCCTTCGCGGCCATGATGATCCACTGCCGCTGCTGACGATTGCCGCTCATGTACATCTTGAGCGTTTTGGTGTCGTAGTACGTGGCGTAGCGCGTGAGAATTTCGCGCGCATGCTCAAGGTCACGCACCGGTTCGGCACTGAACACCCCCGGCCCCGTGGTGTAAATGCGCGGCCCGATCATCTCGCCGTTCTCCACCCGATCGCTGTACGACAGAAAGTCGGTCGTGGCGGTTTGCGGATCACGCGTGGTCGTCGTGCCGTACGCGAGCGTGGCGAGATACTGCCACGTTTGCGTGTTGTGTACATTGGGGGTGAGCCACTGCGGGTGATAGTGCGTGTCCACCATGCCGGGCATGAGCACCTTGCCGGTCACGTCGATGACCTTGGCGCCGTCGGGGATGCTCACCGTGCCGCGCGCGCCCACCGCCACGATGCGCTGGTTGCGCACCACGATGTCGGCGTTTTCGATGATCTCCTTGCCCTTCATGGTGATGGCCTTGCCACCGCGCAGCACCACGGTACCCGTGGGCAGGTCGCGCTGGCCGGTCACCACCACACGCACTTCGGCGGCCCTGTAACCCGGTGGCGTCTTCTTGGTGGTATCGGCCTTCGCAATGGAGTCACTGCGTGCGATGCTGTCCTTCACCGCCTTGGTGGTGTCGGCGCGCAGACGTGTCTTGCGACGGTCGTCGGCCTTGAGTGAATCCTCCACCACTTTGGCGCGATCGAGATCGTACGTGAACAGCGCGTTGCCCAGCGCCCAGTGCACCTTGCGGCCATCGCGAGACCAGGTGGCGAATTCACCACCAATGGTGTTGAGCTTCTTCGCGGGCACCGCCGCCGCCGCCGGCGCCGCCACACTCACGGTGGGCGCGGTGGCACCAACCTGCGGCACGGTCACGGTGTAGATGTCCATGCCGACGGTGGCCAGCGCGACCTCGCCATTGGGCGACATGATTATGAGCGACGCCGGTGGGGCCGACGGCGTGGGCTCCATGTCGTGTCCGTCGTCCAGGTGCATGCCCTGGCTGATGGGGCGCGCGGAGCGACCGCCGAAGGTGAGCTTCGCTTCTTTGGCCACGAGGGCGCCGTCGAGGTTGCCGGCGTTGGGCGGCATGGGGCCCGTGACGCGCAGATGCATCTTGATGTCGGTGCCGTCCCAGCGAAAGCTTTGCAGGCCGCCGCTGACGCTGTAGGCAAAGATGCGCGTCGTGTCGTTGGTGAAGTGCGGCGTGCCGAGTCCGCCCGACGGCGCAATCACGGAAATGGTGCCACCCGCGGCGGGGAGCCACACCAGTTCTGCGGCGGCCGGGCCGAAGAACGCGCCCCCCGCTTCCTGCATTTCGCGCGCGGCGGCGCGCAACGCCACCAACCGCGTGCCGGTGGGCGACCACACGAGGTCGGTGAAGAGTCCTGCGGTAGCGGTGAGCATACGTGTGCGCCACACGTTCTTGGCGTCGCGATCGGCGCGCACGATATGTCCACCGCGTGCGTCTTCCCATGTGACCCACGCGAGCGACTTGCCGTCGGGCGACCAGACGGGGTTGAACTCGCCGGTGGTCGCATTCGAGACACGTGCCGGCTTCATATCGGCGAAGGCCATGACGTACACACGGTCGAGCGCCGTGAACGCGAGTGACTTGCCGTCGGGCGACGGTTGCACGTCGCGAATCTGGCGCGCCGTGAAGGTGGGTGCGGTGTCCACCTTGTACGCGAACCTCACGTCGGGGCCCAGCTCGAGCTTCACGTCGGCCTCGAACGGAATTTTGACCGGTGCGCTCTTGTCGACAGGCACACGCCAGAACTCGCCGCCATAGCTTACCACGATGGCCTTGGAATCGGGGGTAAAGCTGTAGCCCGGATACGCGTCCATGGGCGTGCGCGATTCCATGTCGTCGCGCTGCACGGGATAGGCGAGCCACTCTTCCTGCTGCGTGTCGAGGTTGCGCAGCATGAGCCCCGTCTTGGTCTCGAAGCGCGTGGCGTACACGAGCCACTTGCCATCGGGGGATAGCGCCGGGCGTGCGCCCGAACCGTAGCGTGTGCTCATCTGCGACACGCGCCCCGTTTCCTTGTCCCACACGGCGAGCTGGAACTGGGGGCCGATGCTGTTGTACTGCCAGTCGCCCGTGCGCGTGGCGAACCACATGTAGCGCGGGTCCTTGCCGAAGGTGGCGCCCAGTTGCTTCTGATTGGCCGGCGCGACGGGCTGCGTGGTGAGCGGCACGCCGCTGCCACCGTCCACATGGTACATCCACAGCTTGGCAGGGCCGCCCAGTCCACCGGAGCGCGACGCCACGATGTACTTGCCGTCGGGGGTGTACTCGGGCGACGTGTAGAGATTGTTGCTTCCCTTGGTCACCTGCGTGCTGTCGCGATCGGCGAGCGACAGCGTCCAGAGATTCTCCCCGCCCGATCGATCGGAGACGAACACGACCGATTTGCCATCGGGCGCAAAGCGCGGCTGCGCGTCGTAGGCCATGCCGCTGGTGAGGCGCGTGGCGTTGCCGCCGGCCGCCGGCATGGTGTAGAGGTCGCCGAGCAGGTCGAAGACGAGCGTGCCGCCGTCGGGGGAGATGTCCACGCTCATCCACGTGCCTTTCGTGGTGGTGAAGGTGTGGGTGCGAGCGGCTTTGAGTGGCAGACCGGCGTTGGCGCCGGGGGCTCCCTGCGCGTGGGCGCCGGCCACAGGCACTGCCGCGGCGGCAAGGGCGAGCACGTGCGCCGCAGCGTTACGGCGCCATTGATGAGGGGTCATGCAAACTCCGTGTGAAGGGTACCGGGTACAACGGTACGATAGTGTACGCGGACTGGATAGTTCAGCGCGTCGTGAAGGTTGCTGGAACGCGCGATTTCACCGCCAACCGTTGTGGCGTGATTCCCGCCGCCTTGCGCATCAGCTGTTCGAAGAAGCCGGGGCGGTCACGATCCCGCTGTGACCACGCCACCGCCCCGGCAAAGAGCGCGACACCTACGAGCATTGCCCACACCGGCAACAGTTGCTGGTTGGTCCCTTTGGCGTACAGCGACATCGGCACGGCGATGTGCGGCAGGCACCACGTGAGCGCGCGCCGCCCGGTGGCGATGAATGGTTCCAGCTGCCTGCGCGAACGACGTGGCACGCGCGCGAGCGTTGTGCCCAGCACGAGCGAGGTGGTACCAGACGCCGAGAGCAGACAGTGCGGAAGCGGCGGTATTGAATAGGTGCCCACCAGTCCCTCGCGGCTGAGGGCATCGAATGACGGCATCGTGCGCACCAGCAGACGGCCGAGCCCCTACGAGAGTGCTACGGCACGCCGACGGAGGTGAGCGTGCCCAGCTGCCAGGGGGTGGTCCAGTCGATGAACAGCATGAGGACGGGGAACACGGCCACGCGCCGCAGGGACGTCGCGACGCGCACGCGTACTGACCAGCGCAGCGGCCATGGCGCAAGCAGGAATGCTACATCGTACACGCGCCCAACATCACCGGGCCACACAATGAGATCGACCACACCCATGATCCAGAGCACGAGCGCGCGCCGGTGGTGCTGTTGGGGCGTCATTCGGCCGCGCCACGGTGTATCTTCGCTGTGACGCTGCCAGTGTTCACATGTGGAGACCCCGTGCCAACCGACACCCTCGTGCCGTCCACCATCGACTTCGGCAAAGGCCAACCGACGCTGTCGCTGCTGCCAGTGTCTGCGCTGCAGACGGCCGCCGAGCACGTTCTGGCGCAGCGCGATCCCCTGTGGTTGCGCTACGGCGACGATCAGGGCGAAGCGCCGTTCTTGAACGCGCTCGCGGCGTTCCTCACGCGGCGATACGCTGCCCCGGTAGCTGCGTCGCAGCTCATGACGACCTGCGGCAACTCGCAGGCGCTCAGTCTGTGTTGCACGCGTTTCGCCTCGCCCGGCGACACCATCTTCGTCGAAGCGCCCACGTACTTTCTCGCGCTCGACATCTTCCGTGATCACCGGCTGCGCGTGGTGGGCATTCCCATCGATCACGAAGGGATGCGGATCGACGCGCTTTACGACGCCCTGGCCACTCACCGGCCGGCGCTGCTCTACACCATTCCGTCGTTTCAGAATCCCACCGGCATCACGCTGTCCGCGGCGCGACGGGAGCAGCTGCTGGCGGCCTGCGCGGCACACGACGTGCTCGTCGTCGCCGACGAGGTGTACCAGCTGCTCGACTTCGGTGCGCCGCCGCCGCCGTCGCTGGCCACGTATGCCAGCGACGCCCGTGTGCTATCGCTCGGCTCGTTCTCCAAGATCTGCGCGCCGGGGCTACGACTCGGCTGGGTGCACGGCGCGCCAGCGCTTCTCGAGCACCTCATGAATTCCGGGCTCGTACAAAGCGGCGGAGGGCTCAACCCGTTCACCTCGGGCGTGGCGCACAGCCTCATCACCCTCGGCTTGGCCGACCGCGTGCTCGACGACGTGAAGTTGGTATACGCCGAACGCAGTCGCGTCCTCTGTGAGGCGCTGCGGGATGCCATTCCTGACGCGCGCTTTGCGGAACCGAGCGGCGGGTACTTCGTGTGGGTGCAGCTGCCCGGCGTGTCGGTCGTGGAACTGCTACCAGTCGCGCGTGAAGCCGGTGTGGCGTTCCACGTCGGTCCGCGCTTCGCGACGGATGGCCAGTTTGGCGACACGCTGCGGCTCAGCTTTGCCCACTACGACAGCGACTTGCTGCGCGACGGGGTGCAGCGACTGGCGCGCGCGCGACGTACTCTATTGTCGTAACGCACTGACGGTGCGCTGACGGTACGTGCGTTCTGCGGCCTCCGGCTCGGCATGGCGCTGGGTATTCATCTGTCGAAACAGCAGCAGGCGAATGGATGGGCCACCAGGCGCGGTCGCCTCGCCACGCTCGATCCAGGTTTACGCTGGCCCGTCATCCGGAGCGCAAGCGGGTCGTGGTTCTTCGAGCCGATGGCACCGTGTCGGTCCTCGCGCTGCATGACACGCTCTTGGGAGACAGCGTGTTGCCGGGGGTTGCCATGACGATCGCCGAGCTGTTCGCTGACGACTGACCATGCCCGCGCGACCAGCGCGCTACGACTGGATGTAGCTCTCGAGCGACGCGATCGTGTGCTCATGGTCGGCGATGATGTCGTCCATGATGTCGCGAATGGAAATCATGCCCAGCACGCGCTCGCCTTCGACCACGGGAAGGTGTCGGATTCTGCGCGCGCTCATCAGTGACATGCACTCGCGCGTGCGCGTCGTGGCGTTCACGGTGATGACGTTCGCCGTCATGATCTCCGACACGAACGTCTCCTTCGAGTTGCGGCCCGCCAGCGTGATCTTGCGCGTGTAATCACGCTCCGAGAAAACGCCGGCGAGACGGTCGCCCTCCATGACGAGCAGGGCACCGGCGTCGAGCCGGGCGAGCGTTTCGACGGCGGCGTACACCGTCATGTCGGGTGTCACATGCCACAGCGTGCCGTCATGCTTCTTGAGTAATTCGCTGACAGGTTTCATGCGCTCGGTACCGGCTGGGGGGACCCTCCCGGCAAAGCATACGGACCAAGGATTCCGGGCGCCAGAATATGGGCGCCGCCGAGCCGGGCCGGACCGCTGGCGAGGCACCATCAACGGGAGTTTCAACGCGGGACGCCTATACCTCATCGCTGAACGTGTTGACTCGGAGCATGGATGTCCCAGAAGATCCTCGCCGTTTTCGGCGCGACCGGTGCCCAGGGTGGCGGATTGGCATGGGCCCTCGCGGCCGACCCCTCCAGCGGCGTCGTTGCGCGTGCCGTTCGCGTAACCCGGAGTCGGACAAGGCCAATGCCTTGGCAGCGCTTGGTATCGAAGTCGTTGCCGGTGACGCCCACAAGCCGGAGACGCTCGGTGCGGCGTTGGCCGGTGCTTACGGCGCCTTCGTGGTGACCAACTGCTGGGAGCCTATCAGTGCCGAGCGCGAAGGCGTGCAGGCCTCCAACATCGCGCGCGCCATCTGTTGCACGGTGCACTGTTGTGACGTGCCCTTCGACACGTACCGCGGCCTTGGCTTCCCTGGCGCTGCAGGACTTCGATGGCTGGCTCGCGGCGAACGCCTCGGCGGCTAGAGTGTGTCGGCTACGGCGGGTACCCACAGCGAGAACGTGGTACCCACGCCGAGCACGCTCGTGAGTTGTATGCGTCCGCCCGTGCTTTCGAGAATGCGCGAGACCATGGCGAGCCCGAGCCCGGTGCCGCGTTCGGCAGACTTGGTGGTGTAGAACGGCTCCCAGACGCGCGCCTGAAGCGCCGGGGCAATGCCGACGCCGGTGTCGGTGACGTCGATGGCCGCGCCCCCGTTTGCCGCCTTCGCCGCAATGCGCAGCGTCCCGCCATCCGGCATCGCGTCGCGCGCGTTGATGGCGAGGTTGAGCAGGATCTGCTCGAGGCGACCACGGTCGATGGCCAGCAGCGGGAGCGCTGTGTCAGCCTGCAGCGTCAGCTGAACACGGCGGCCGAGCAATGGGCGCAGCAGCAGATCGAGGCGCGGAAACAGTTCGTCGACCGATGTCTGCTGTTCGAAGTCCGAAGGGGGGCGCCCGACCGTCAGAACGGCTCGCAATCGCAATGCTGCCTCGTTCCCCACGCGCTGGAGATCTTGCACCGACCGTTGCGCTTCTGCGCGCAGCGGCTCGCCTTCCAGCAGTTCGGCGGTGGAGGTCATGACCTGCACGACGTTGGCGAGATCGTGAGTGAGGCCGGTCGACACCGTGTTCACGAGTTCGCGCCGTTGGAGCAATTCAGCCTCACGCTGGGCCTCGAGCATCGCTTCGTGTCGCTGTTCTGCGGCGGCGTGCGCGTCGCGATAAATCTGCACCGTACGTTGCACGACGCGGGCACTGAACCAGAGCCCGGAGAAGGTCACGCCGAGCGTAATGAGGCGGTAGCGAATGGGGAGTTGGTCGTCGGGCAGCGCCGGGGTGAGCACCCCCTGCGACGCAAGCCAGAGCCCCGCCATGGCGGCCGCGAGAAAGACGCCAAGGATGACGATGGCGGACTGGACGTGCTGAAACATCATGGCCAGCGTCACGACGAGGGCGACGGCCATGGTGGTGAGGGTGCGCGGCCCGTTGACGACCATGGCCGGAAGCGACATGACCATGATCACGACGATCGCGATCCACGCGCGTCGCTCGGCGCCCCAGTTGGGCAGGCGCAGTATTCCGCCCAGCAGCGGCACGCCGGTCATGATCAGCACAAACAGCGGCCGCTGCTCGACCTCACCCCAGCGCATGACAATCCCGAACGCGAAGATGGGCGTCCACAGGAAGAGCATGAGCCGTGACAACAGCACGAGCGCCGCCTGTTGAGCATGCTGTAGCGGATCGTCCGGAAGTGCCATGCAGGGAATACCATTGGAGAGACCCTCGCCACCCTTCTTGATACGATCGGCAGCTTCCCTTCGTTCGGTTACCCTGACGCCAGCAAATAGTGCGGAGGAGTGTCGGCGGCGGCGTGGACCGTGGGGAAACTTATCTGGCTCACCGGTCGTGTGCAGCGTCGTCTGTTCGCGTCTGGTCCCGATGCGGTGCGCGCCGACGCTGCGCTACGTATCGCCGCCGCGGCGTTTGTGGGGGCCGCGTTGTACGGTGCCGCGATGGCCACAGGGTACCTGACGGGATACGACAACGTCTCGTCGTTTCTCTTTGTGGCGCTCCCACTGGTGGGCTTGTTGTTGCCGGTCTGTCGTGCTGAGTATCTGCTGGGGTTCATCGCGGCACTCGGCATGGTGTTTGGCGGCGTCCTGCTGCGGATCATCGCGAGCGGTCTCGCCACCATGTCCTTCGTACTGCATGCCACGGTACGTCGCGCGGTGCGCTGGATGCTGGCGCGCCGCGCCTCATCACGGACCTGATGATGCGAGATCTACTGTGGGTCGATAGTCGTGCCGGGCTGATGGGCGGCACTGGTGGTGGCCAACGCCAGCTGGGCGCTCGGCTGTCTGCTGGCCGCGGTCCACTTCGCGCCGGTGGCGCCGGTGTTCGGCGTGCTCCATCTGGCCGGCGAGGGGTTCATCGTGGGGAGCTTGGCCGCGTTGGAGTGGCGTGCCCGCGACGCGCTGGCCACCGGCCGACGCGAGGCGTAGCAGCCAAGCGGTGCCCGCCCGCTACGGCACCCACGCCCGCTCGGCCACTGCCGGCACCCGTTTGCTCTTGGAGGTCGGTACCACAATGCCGTCGCGCTCCAGCCGTTGCTGCTGCCCTGCGGCACCCCCGGGCAGTTTGTCGAGGAGTGCGCCGTTGTCCCGCACCACGCGCCACCAGGGCATGTCGTCACCGGTTCCAGCGCGGTCGACGTCTGCGGCGAGCATGCGCAGAAAAATGCCGGTGGTCAGGGGACAGGTGTAGTTCGCGTCGTACGCGGCCGCGAGTGCTGCACGCAAATCGCCGAGCCGCAACACCCGTCCGCGCGGAATGTGCTGCACGATGGCGGCGATCGTGTCCGGAGAGGCGATCAGCATGCGCCCCGGGGGGTAGGCGTTTCCCTTCGGTTCGGTAAGCACCACGATGCGCGGCTCGATGGGGCGCGTGGCACGTTGGCGTTTGGCGGTCATGTGAGTCGTACGCGAATGTCCGTGCGCAGCCGATCGGGGGGCGTGGTGCGCGGATCGTCGAGGGTGACCTCTACCGTGGGTTCGTCGGCGAGCTCGATGCCGCGACGCGGCAGGGCTTGCCCCAACAATGCGTCGTAGGTCGACTGGATGCTATCGTACCCGCCCACGTGCACCAGGCAGGCCCAGGTACCGGCCGGAAGCGTGCGCACGATCATGGTGGGCGGCGCCCATTCCGGGACGACGGCCGGTTGTCCGTCGGGCACGACGATGGCGGCTTCGTAGCGGCACTGGGCGGCGTCGGTGATGTCGGGATCGTCGTACACCAGCCCCATGGTGATGGGCGGCGTGGCCAACCAGCCCAAGCGTCCGGCGACGCCAATGAGCGTCTCCCAGGCGGCGCCGACTCCCTCGTACGCGCCGATGTGGCGCGCCGCGAGCAACTGCCGCGCTGGCTCGCGCTGCAGGCGAACAGGCGGCTCGCTGGCGATGTCCGTGTCGCGGAAGGCGCTGGGCACCACCCCGAAGCGATCACGAAACGCACGGGTGAACGCTTCGTGCGACCCGTAGCCGGCATCGATGGCCACGGCGGAGACCGAGGCCTCGCCGTGCTTGAGGCGCAGCGCGGCACGTTCGAGCCGGAGGCGCCGCACGTAGCCCATGACGGATTCGCCGACCATGCCACGGAATACGCGATGGAAATGGTGCGGCGAAAAGCCGGCGAGGCGCGCGAGCTCGGCGGGGTTCACGTCGGCGTCGAGGTGCGCGTGGATGTGATCGAGGGTGCGGAGCATCCGCTCCACCCACGGAATGTGGCGGGGGTGACTGTCGGTCATGGCCGTAGCCGTTTCTGAGCAGTGGTGGTACGTGAAATGGTGGACGCCCACAAAGATGATATGGCCTGCGGGTAGCGGCTTGATCGCCCGTGCGGTGGTGGAGAGTGATGGCAGCCCGGCGGACTGTGTATTTTGCCGCACGAGTCATGGGGTCTAGTTTGTGTCTCGTCCCCGTGCTCGGAGCCGTCATGCCCATCCCGTTCGCCGTTCTGCTGCTCTTCCCGCTGACGTATCTGTCGGCGGCGCTGATGCCGCGCGCGCGTCTGGTGCCAGTCGGCTCCCAACAGCCCCTCGCGCCGGTCGCCGCCGCCGTGGCGGTGCTGCTCTCGCTGGTGGCGGCGGCGCTGCTGGTGATGCACGGCCCTGTGACGGGTCTCGTGCACGTTGGAGCAGTGCCCCTCGCGGCCGGCCCGTTCGCGCTGTCGCTCCGCCTCGACGCGGTCACGGTGGTCATGCTGCTGCTCGTCAACAGCATTGGTCTCGTCATTCTGCGTTTTTCGCGCCGTTATCTCGACGGTGAACCGATGCAGGCGCGCTACTTCCGTTCGTTCCTCGCCACACTCGTGGCGGTGTCGCTGCTGGTCATCACCAACAATCTTGGCGTGCTCGCACTCGCGTGGACGGTGTCGAGCATCACGGTGCACCAGCTGCTGGAGTTCTACGCCGATCGTCCGTCGGCGCTCATTGCCGCGCACAAGAAGTTTCTCATTGCGCGCGTGGCCGACGTGGCCATCGTTGGCGCCTTCGTGCTGTTGTTCAACGCCGTCGGTACGCTCGAAATAGATGCGGTACTGGCACGCGCCGCCCAGTGGAGAACGGCGGCCGAGATCCCTGCGCTCGTGAAGAGTGCGGGCGTAATGCTCGCCGCCGGTGTCGTGCTCCGCTCGGCGCAGCTGCCGTTTCACGGCTGGCTCATTCAGGTCATGGAAGCACCCACGCCCGTGTCGGCGCTGCTGCACGCGGGGATCGTGAACATTGGCGGCTTCATCATGATTCGCTTGTCGGGGCTCATGGGTCACCTCGATGCCGCGCAGCTGCTGCTGGTGGTGGTGGGGACGCTCACGGCGACACTCGCCGGCTTGGTGATGATGACACGCGTGAGCGTCAAAGTGGCGCTCGCGTGGTCCACCTGTGCACAGATGGGTTTCATGTTGCTCGAGTGCGGACTTGGCGCGTATTCGCTGGCGCTGCTCCATCTCGTGGCGCACTCGCTGTACAAGGCGCACGCCTTTCTGTCGTCGGGGCGCACCGTGGAAGCGTATTTGCGTCGCAACATGACGACAGCGGCGCCGTGGTCGGTGCGCGCGTGGCTCGTTGGTGGAGGCGCGGCGTTGCTGGTGCTGACGGCGGCAAGTGCCGCGTTTGGATTGCCTGCCAGCGGCGAGTCGACGCTGCTGCTCATGAGCTTCATTCTGGCGCTCGCCCTCGCGCCGGCGCTGGCCCGTGCCGTGGTGGCGCGTGATCGCTCCACACTGCCACTCATTGGCGCTTCTGTCGCGCTGTCGCTCGTGTACGCGATGGGCCACTGGGCCATGGGGCTCATTGTGGCGCCGGTGGCTGCATCGGAGGCAACGGTGATCGCGAGTGCGGCCGTCGTAATCGTGGCGTTCGCGGTGCTCTTCGTGGTGCAGGCCGCGGTGCTCACGGCGCCGCGCGGCCGTTTTGCGCGCGGCTTCTATCCGGCCTGCTTTGCTGGCTTCTATCTCGACGAAGTGTTCACGCGGCTCACCTTCCGGTTGTGGCCACCGTCGCCAGAGCGCCGTGCCGCTCGCATAAGCGCCTCGCGTGAACGCGCGATGGCAGACGTGCCGGTATGAGCATGCTCAACGCGACGATCTCAGACGCCGTGGTTGCAGCCTGTGCGCGCATTGCCCCCACGTGGCCGCTCGATCGCATGATTGCGGTGAATCCCTATTGGGGATTCGTGGGGCAGCCCATCGAGGATGCGGCGGCGGAGTTGGCCGCCATGACGGGCACGACGTTGCTCATGCGGTGCCGCTGGTTCCGTGCGCAGTGGCGGGCAGGCCGCTTTGCTGAGCGGCATCTCAACGTCGCGCTTTCGCTTGCGGATGTTCGTGCCACGGGGGTGCGTGATCTGGTCGCCCTCCTCGACGCCGCGACGACCGTCGACGACGACGCGTTACCTCCGCGTGCTCTCGTGACCGATGTCGCCGACATCGGCCGTGATCTCGCCCACGCGATGTCGTGGAGTGAGTTCGTTACGCGCCACATCAGCCAGGCGTGCGCGGCGTACTTCGACGAAGGGCAGGCGCAGTGGGGCCCCGCGTGTGGCGAAGGCCTCTGGCGCTGCTGGCGTGAGATCGCCCTGGACGACAGCAGTCCGCGTCTCCTCATGGCGTTGCGCGGGTTTCGCGAAGCGGTGGCCGCGCTGCCGGACAACCCGCACGCGCTCATTGCCCACGCGGTGCAGGCGCTCCACGTCGCCCCTGAGCACTGTCAGGACTACTTCACGGCGCTGCTGCTCTCGGTGAACGGGTGGGCGTCGGCGTGTGCGTATCGCCGGTGGGAGGCGCGGCTCGCGCAGCGCGACGACGACCAGATCGTGCATCTGCTCGCGGTGCGTCTCGCCTGGGAGCTGCTGCTTTATAAGTTGGCCAACCCCGCTGCGCTGCCACAGGCGTGGCACACCGCCCAGCGCGCGTGGCCCACCGCGAAGGCGGACATGGCCAACGCGCAGCAACAGGACTGGTTGCTGCAGCGCGCGCTCGAAGCGGCGTATCAGGAAGACACGGTACGTCGTTTGTCAGGGGCACCGCGTACTGCGCCAGTCGCTGCGCCCACCGTGCAGGCCGTGTTCTGCATTGATGTCCGCTCGGAACTGTTCCGGCGAGCGCTCGAGCACGTGGCGCCCTCGGTGCACACTCTGGGCTTCGCCGGGTTCTTCGGGCTGCCGGTGGCGTACGCCCCTGCCACGGGCGCGCCGCGCGCGCAGTTGCCGGGGTTGCTGTCGCCAAGCCTGCACATTGTGGATGTCGATCAGCAGACCCGCGCGCGTGTCCTGGCTGATGGCTCGCGCCCATGGTCGTCGACCATCAAGGAGCTTGGCACGCTCGCCGGCTCCGCGTTCTCGTTCGTCGAGTCGGCAGGATTGGGGTGGGCGGCGGCGCTGGTGCGTGACGGCTTTGGCCGCGGCGAGCAGACGGGCGACGTGTTGCGCACCACACTGCCCACGCACACCGCAGTCGTGCCGGAGATCGCCACCGTTGCGGCAACGGGTGCCCCGGTGGATCTGTCGTCGCGGGTGTCGCTTGCGGCCGGTGTGTTGCGCGCCATGAGCCTTGCGCGCGGCTTTGCACCCGTCGTCGCGCTCATTGGGCACGGGGCCTCGACCGAGAACAACCCGCAGGCGGCAGGGCTGCACTGCGGCGCGTGCGGCGGTCAGACGGGTGAAGTGAACGCGCGCGCGCTCGCGTCGTTGTTGAACGACGCCCAGGTGCGGGCCGGCCTCATGGCCGAGGGCATCGACGTGAACGACACGCTGTTCGTTGGCGGTCTGCACGACACCACTACCGACGACGTGCACTTGTACGACGGCGACGTGAGCGTGTCGGTCCATCGCGAGGTTGTCGCGGCGTTCCGCGTGCAACTGGATGCTGCGGGGCGCATCGCGCGACGCGAACGCGCACCGTCCCTGGGGCTTGGTGATATGCCCGAGGCGAAGCTCGACGACGCCATTCGCGCGCGCGCCGCAGACTGGTCGGAAGTGCGCCCCGAGTGGGGGCTTGCCGGCAATGCCGCATTCATCGTGGCGCCGCGTTTGCGCACACGTGGCGTCAATCTCGGGGGGCGGTCGTTCCTGCACGAGTACACATGGCAGGACGATGCCGGTTATGGCGTGCTCGAACTCATCATGACCGCGCCCATGGTGGTGACGCACTGGATCAACATGCAGTACCACGCGTCTACGGTGGACCCGCTACGCTACGGCAGCGGCAACAAGGTGCTGCATAACGTCGTGGGCGGCCATATTGGCGTCATGGAAGGGGCCGGCGGTGATCTGCGCATTGGTCTCGCGTGGCAGTCGGTACACGATGGCACGCGCGAGCGTCACGAACCGCTACGTCTGTCGGTGTTCATCGATGCACCGGCCGACGCGATCGAGGGCATCATGGCAAAGCATGCCGTTGTGCGCGATCTCGTGCGCAACGGCTGGCTCTTCTTGCATCGCTTTGCTGATGATGGTGCGGTCCACCGGCGCGTGGGGAATACCTGGTCGCCGGTGGACGTGGGGACACAGGCGTGAGGCGGCTACTCCGCGGTGACCAACCGGCCACCATCGTTCCAGCCGCCGAATAGCTTGCCGGCCGCACGCTTCTCAACCAAGCTGTTCAAGCGTGTGGTGAACTCGAGGGGCACGCGGCGCTGCTCCTCCACGTAGCCGGCGCGTACGCGTTGGTAAAGCGGCGCTGTCGACGCAAAAAAGTCCCAGGCACCAGCGGCGACGCGCGCACGCCGAATGTCGTCGGCCAACACGAACGGCACATCGAGATCGAGGTAGGCCACCGAGGGGACGTCGGGGCGGTCATCGGCAATAAGCCAGATTTCCCGTGTGTCGGCGTGGTGCGTGATGAGCCACTCGCGCCACGCGGCGCGAGTGGGAGCCTTGAGGGTTTCGCCGACAGTGATGGGCATGGGGACAAGCTGTTCCGTATCAGCACATAGCGGAAGGAGTAGCAGGATTCACCAAACGGGTAGGCGCATCTCTTGCACCCACGGGAGGAAGCGCCCGACAGATGTCGCGCGCATCGTCGCCTATGGCCAGAGAGCGCAGATGAAAGGGTACATCAAGAATATCGCGACCATCGCCGTGGCGAACACGGCGTTCCGGCAGGTGCTGTATACCGCCAGGTATTGCCAGCTCGTCGTCATGGCGCTGAAACCACAGGAAGAGATCGGCGCGGAGGTCCACACGCTCGATCAGTTCTTTCGGGTGGAGGAGGGCGACGGCGATGTGACCCTCGACGGCGTGCGGACGGCGATTCACGCCGGGTTTGCAATCGTAGTGCCGGCCGGTGCACGGCACAACATCATCAATACGGGCACCATACCGCTCAAGCTCTACACGCTGTATGCGCCGCCCAATCACCTCGATGGCGTAGTGCACCGGACGCGCGCTGCTGCTGAAGCCGACACCGAGCACTTCGAGGGCCGGACGACCGAATGAGAATGGGGCGGTAGCCGCTACCAGACTGCTTCGGAGAAGAACGCGCGAATCACTCGATCGGACGACAGCAAGGTCAGCGACGCTCGCTCAGGCGACATCCCACTCGTCGCCGGTCGGTGCATTGGGGTCGCCCGTAAAGCGGACCGGTCCAATGGCGCGAAACTCTGCCAGCACGTCTGCCATGGGCCGCTTGGCGGCAAAGGGCAGTACCTGCAGCACCGGCGTGCCGTGATCAGTCACGATCAATGGCTCGCCGGTCTCCTCGACATGGCGGAAGTACTCGAGCATGCGCGCTTTGAGCGCACTCTTGGAGATGGTTACCATAGTCATAATACTAGTCATATTTTGGGTGTAGGCCAGTTGAATTGCCGTGCCCCCATAGCCTCTGCGACAGTTCAGACCCGTGTCGTCATCTCCCGAGCAGCTCATAACGCCCCGCCTCGTGCTCCGGCCCTACCGCGATGGCGACGTCGATCACATTGTCGCGTACGCTACGCTCGAGCCGTGGAGTCGCTACCTGCCTGTACCCGTGCCGTACACTCGCGATCATGCGGTGGAGTTTGTCGCCGCCATGAAGGCGTTGGATCCTGTTGTACATGAGGCGTGGGCGATCAGTTTGGACGATACGGTGGTGGGCGGCATCAACATACGGTTCTTCTGCGACGGCATGATCGGCGAGCTGGGGTGGTCGCTGGCGCCGTGGGTGTGGGGGCAGGGGTACGCCACAGAGGCTGCGCGGGCCGTGCTCTATTCGGCATTCACCGCGCGCCAGCAGCTCGTGCGCGTGCGGGCCATGGCCGACGTTCGCAATGTCCCGTCGCAGCGTGTCATGGAGAAGATCGGAATGACCCGCGAAGGCACGCTACGGCAGAACCGCACCACGCGCGGTGCACTGATTGACGAGGTGTGGTACGGCATCTTGCGCGAGGAGTGGTTGGCTTAAGTCCACCCGCACGGCCCTTTCGTTACGACAACGCCCGGCACATCACCTCGCCCGGAAGCAGCGCGCGGACGATGCGCACATCGGCGTCGAAGCGATGTGTACCATCGAGCGACGGTGTGTTGATGCGGTCCATGCGGAAAGCGCGGGGCGCCTGCGCGGTGACATCGTAGGCCAGTAGGTACCACACGGGTAGCTGAATCAATACGCCGTGCGGTTCGACGAACCGCGTGGACACGCGTCCATTGCGGTCGCGATACCCGAAGCGGAGTGCGAGCCCTTCGTACGCAGCGCGTTCGACGAGGGACATCAACTCTGGAACGCCGGTGCCAGCCAGACTTCGGATCGCGTCACTGGCTGGCGGGCCAACATGGATGCGGCGGCAGAGATCACGCAGCGCCCGCGCGCGCGCCGGCGGCAGCGCCGACAACAGCTTTGGCACCACGCGCTCGGCGCGCCGTCCCCACGGCAGCGGCCCCGCCAGCGGACCGATGGCCTGCGCGATGCGCACGGCGAGCCACAGCGACACGACATCCTCGACGGCCAGATGCACGGCCGCGAGTCCGCGCCGTCCTTCAAGCCGAATCCCGCCGCCAGGGCCCGGTTCACCCGTGATGCTGAGCCCTTGCGCCCGCAACGTCGCAAGGTCTCGACGCACGGTGCGCTCGCTGACACCCAGCGCGAGCGCGAGCGCGTCGACGGTGGTTTCTGCCGCGGCCTGAAGGCGCTCGCGAAGCTCGAAGAGACGGATGGCGCGGGACACGAGAATGGCGCGTGAGAGGACAGCAATAAATACTGACAGTTTTTGTCAGGGTAACCCGTATCGTACTCTGCTCAGACCGCGCGCACCAGCGGGCCAGCGTGCATCGGCACGCCACCCGTCGCCTCAACTCCGTACTGCCATGTCGCCGACGCCCACCACAACGCCCACCACAACGCCCTGCCTCGAAATCGCCGTGTACGACGTGCACACCTCGGCGCTCGACGGATTCCCTGCGCAGCAGGCTGCCGTTCATGACGCGCTGCGAGCACTGCCCGGGTTCATTGCTTCAGAGCGGCTTCAGGGACTCTCTACCCCGACGCTCTTTGCCGACTGCATCACGTGGGCCTCGCGTGAGTTGGCCGAGGCCGCCGCAGCACAGATGGCCGTCATGCCGGAGGCCGCAGGGTTCATGGCATCCATCAGAACGATGCGTACATTCACACATGTGCCCATTGAACCGTCAACACCCTGAGCCGGTGGACGCTGATCATTCCCGCCGCCGCGCCAAGGGCGGGCGGAACGTGTCGGCTGCGGATGCTGCAGCCGACGCGTTGCTGGCCGGTCTGCGCAATCTTGGCCCGGTATCGGCGCGCCTGCTGGTATCGGCGGGCATTCGCACACCGCAGGAGCTGCGGGCGTTGGGCGCCGTTGGCGCCTTTCGTCGGGTGCTCTTTCATCGCGCGGGGCGGGTGAGCACCAACCTGCTCTGGGCGCTGGCAGGGGCGCTGCGCAATGAACGATGGGACAAGCTGGATGCGGAGACGCGGGCGCAATTGCTGGCGGAGCTCAATGAAGGGAGCCTCGGGGTGCCCGATTCCGATCGTTAAAAATGATTGTGGGGTCGTTGTCGATTACGCGGCTGCTCACGCGACTACCGGGTGTCCGCCCCGAGATACGGGGCGGTGTTCAGCCCCTGTCGATCACGGAGTAGTCTCCATGCCCGTCGTAGTTGCCCGTCGAGCCGTTGTCCCCATGCTCGTTGCTGCCGCGTTCCTGTCGAGTGACCGCGTGCAGGCCCAGGCGCCCGCTCCCATGGCAGCGCCAAAGACCACCGAACAGCTGTATACCGTTCTCATTTACGAGCGCCCGGCCGATCTGGCCAATCGGACCTCGGCGGCCAAGAGCGACGCCTACTGGACCAGCTACGACAACTTTGCGGCCGCGCTGATGAAGGCGGGCGCCCTGCGGGGTGGCTCGGCCCTCGACGAGAAGGTCACGGTAACGGTTCGTGGCACCGGCTCCGCCGATGGCGCTGTCAGCGGTGCGCGACTTGGCGGCTACTTCGTGATTGCCGCCCCAACACGTGCCGACGCCGAGGCGCTCGCCAAGCTCGCCCCGTCTGCCGCGCTCACCGTTGAACTGCGCCCGCATCGCGACAATCCGCACGCGGCGAACATGCCGGGCAAGTGACCGGTCTCAGACCGTAACGCAGGTACCCGTGCGGTTGCGAACTGTTGACCGCGAATTCGACTTCATCACATCATCACATCATCACAGACACTACTCTCATGAACTACGCCATTCTCGTATACGAAACACCCGCTGAACTCGCGGCGCGCGAAGATCCCACCCGTGCGCCTGCGTACTGGGCGGCTTACACCGCATACTCGCAGGCCCTCGTCGAGGCCGGGGTCGCGCGTGGTGGTGCGGGGCTACATGCACCGGCCATGGCGACCACGGTGCGCCTGCGCGGCAACGAGCGACTGGTACAGGACGGCCCGTTTACGGAGACCAAGGAATTGCTCGGCGGGCTGTTCATGATTGAGGCCCCCGACCTCGATGCCGCGTTGGCGTGGGCGGCGCGCTGTCCGGCGGCCGCCACCGGCTCGGTGGAAGTGCGCCCCATGTTGCCGCCGCCCCCGATTGGCGCGTGAGCGACAGCACCCCGGCGCTCCGTGCCGTCGAGTGGGCGGCACGGAGCGCCTACGGTCGTCTGGTGGCGACGCTCGCGGCGCGCACACGCGACGTCGCAGAGGCCGAGGATGCGCTGAGTGACGCGTTCGCGGCAGCGCTGCAGCAATGGCCAACCGCGGGGGTGCCGGATCATCCCGATGCGTGGCTGCTCGCTGTCGCGCGCCGCCGGTTGGCCGATGCGGCGCGACACGCCGCAGTGGTGAACACAGCCGCTCCGGCGCTCGAATACGCGGCCACGCTGTTGCGCCCCGACGCCACCGCCGAGCGTCCGGCGTTGCCAGACCAGCGGGCGATGCTGTTGTTCGCGTGTGCGCATCCGGCCATCGATCAGGCGGTGCACGCGCCACTCATGCTGCAAGTGGTGCTCGGGCTCGACGCGGATCGCATTGCGGCGGCGTTTCTGGTCAAGCCGTCGGCCATGGCGCAACGCCTGGTGCGGGCCAAACAGAAGCTGCGTGATGCCGGCATTCGCTTTGCGCTACCGGAGGCCTCTGAACTCGCCACGCGCGTGCCGAGCGTGCTCGACGCCATCTACGCCGCCTTCGGGACGGCGTGGGATGCCGTGACCGGTGGAGACTCGTCGCAGATTGTGCTGGCCGACGAGGCGATCTGGTTGGCGCAGGTGGTGGTGGAGGCCTTGCCGGAACAGGCGGAAGCGCTCGGACTCCTGAGCCTCATGCTGTATTGCCACGCGCGCCGCGCAACGCGACACTCGGCAGACGGCCGCTACGTGCCGCTCGACGAGCAACAGCACGACGCGTGGGATCAGGACGCGATTGCCGAGGCCGAGCGCCTGTTGGTGCGGGCCGCGAAGTTGTTGTCACCAGGGCGTTACCAGACGGAGGCGGCTATCCAGTCGCTGCATGTCGCTCGTCGTCGCGGACATCGCGTCGCGCCCGACACACTGCTCTCGTTGTACGACGCGTTGTGGGCGTTTGCGCCCACGATTGGCGTCGCCGTGAATAGGGCGGCGGTCATGGCGCAGGCGGGGCAATTGCTGGAAGCGTTCGCGCACATCGACGCACTGCCCGCCGATGTCGTGCGCACGTATCAGCCATGGTGGGCGCTGCGGGCGCACATTCTGGCGGCACTCGGGCGCCGCGACGAGGCCGAGGTTGCGTACGACATGGCGAGCGGGCTCACGGAGTCGCCGGCGGTGCGGGACTTTTTGCTGGCGCGGCGCGCAGGGTGAGCTGTCCAATGCCTTCTCGCCATCGGCGCATCGGCCACTCTTCGGCTCGGCTGCGTGTTACGACAACGACCGGCACACCACCTCGGCCGGAGGCCGCGCCCCGACGGGCTTGACGATTGTAGTACGTGTACGTAGTATAATGATACGCACACGTACTATACAATTTCTCCGGGAGAGTATATGTGGATGCACGAGGCACACGCTGAGTCGGATCTGCGCCCTGCGGCGCTCTGGGCGCACTATGTCGACGTCCCGCGCTGGGTCGAGTGGGATCCCTCGCTCCGCCGCGCGGCCGTTCATGGAGCGTTCGTCGTTGGCGCGGTCGGCCGACTGGAAGCCCAGCATGGGCCACCGACGGCTTTCACGCTGACCCATGTGGAAGCGCCGGCGCGCTTTGACAGTCGCGCGGTCCTGCCGCATGTCCGCGTGCCACTGGTCCGTCTCGAGTTCGAACATCGACTCACCCCCACGGCCGCGGGGAAAACGCGCATCGTACATCGTGTCGGCATTGGTGGGCCGTTGGGGTGGCTCGCCGCACGACTGCTCGGACCGGTACTCGCCGCCGATGCAGACAGGGCAGTGCGCACGCTCGCGGCGGTCACGGCTCCCGAGCCGTCGCATGTCTGAGCGTGGCCGGATGGCCGCCGGACGCGGGGCGACGGCGGTGGGCTCCCGCTTTGGCGGACCCGCCGAGAGTGCCGGCTTTCTCCTCTGGCAGGTGGCGTCGGCGTGGCAGCGGGCTGTCCGGGCCGTGCTCGATGATCTCGATCTCACCCACGCGCAGTTCGTGCTGCTGTCAAGCGTCGTGTGGCTCGAGGCCGAGTCGCCCGACGTGCCGGTCACGCAAACCCTCGTGGCCACGCACACCGCGACCGATGCGGTCATGACCTCGGAGGTCATGCGCACGCTCGAGCGCAAAGGATACGTCGAGCGCCGGGCGCATCCGGACGACGCGCGCGCGAAGCGCCTCGTATCGACGGCGACGGGTCGGCGTCTCGTGCGCCGCGCGCTGCCGCTGGTGGAGGCGGTGGACGCGCAGTTCTTCGGAACGCCGACCCCGGCGCTCCAGTCGTTGGGACAGCGGTTATCCGCCGGGAACCGCGCCAACGTCTGATGCACCACTTGGGTTTCACCAGCGCCCGATCTCGAGCGAGAGCGACCTGCCCGGTCCCACGAGACCGGGGCTTCCATCTACACGCTCATTGTTGGTGAGGTTCTCGCCGCGCAGGCGCCATCGCCACCCGGCCAACGGTACGCCTTCGAATGCCGCGTGCCATCGCGCCAACGCTGGGACGGTGACGGGCGCACTCGGGTCACACGTGGAGTCGAGGGTGGCCACGCACCCGAACGCTGCCGTACGCCACGCGCCGATGACGCTGGCGCCGACGGTCAACCGACTTCTCCCGCGGCGTATCGTCCACGTTGCGGCACCACTACGCTGTGGCGCCTCCAACGGTGTGGCGCCGAGCGACAACACGCCCATGTAGCCCGACGCCAGCGTCACGATGCGCGAGCGCAGCAGTGTACCACTTCCTCGCCCCTCACCCCATCGCGTGCGTACTGTCCCGCTGAACTCGAGTCCGTGCGCATCTATCGTCCCCAACACGCGATACTGCAACTCCCGACGAAGGAACCCGTCCAACGTGTCCACCCGTCCCGTCGCCACCATTTGGGTGAAGCCCTCGGTGCGTTGGCGATACGCCGTGACGTCGAGCGCTCCGACCGAACCCAGGACGCTACTGATCCCCACTTCGGTGGTACGCTGACGTTCTCCAGTGAGCGCCGGGTTCGCCCGTTGCAAGAACCGCGAGGTACTTCGCGCCGCGCTCATGGACGGAGCGGGTGCGCGCGCACTGCTGCCGTAGGCCACACGGATGCGTGACGCAAGCGCGCCGACGGCCGGCAGATCGAACTGGCCTCCAGCGGATGGGAGCCAGAACCAGCGCCTGTCCTGCCCGAACGCGCTGTTCCACTCTCTTCGCAGGCCGAGCGACCAGCGCGAGTGCGGGACGATCGCTTGCACGATGGCGCTCCCACCCAGCAGTGTCTGCGTGACCGAGCTGTCGCCGAGGGCGTTTGCAGCGCCGTTGGTGTCTGGCGCCGTACGTACCAGATGGCCGGCGTCACCGGCGAGTGACAGCGACAGCGCGCGGTGCCCCAAAGGGATCTCGCCGCGGTATCGAGCCGTCCATCGACGAACGGGGCCACGCCACGCCACACGAATGCTGTCGAGCACCGAGCGGCGCCGCGCCGCGCTGCTCGCATCGCGATCGGAAAAGGAAAGCGCCGCCTGCACGGCATGCATCGAGCGTGGCGTGCCCCACTGCAGCGACAGCCCGGCGTGTCCATCGCGCACCTGCTCTTCGTCCAGCGCCGAGACGCTGGCGGGCACTGATCGGGTCGGCTCACGCGATGACGCCGGCGCCGGCTCGAACGCCAGAATCTGTCGACCGGCGGCTCCGCGTACGTTGAGCTGCGCCCGCCACTGTTCCGTCTCCACGCTCGCCGACCACACGACTCCCGCAACATGCATCGGGGTGGCGCTGGCAGGTACATCCTGTTGCCGATACGAGCCGGATATTCCGGTGCCGAGTCGCGAGGGGCGTCGCGCCTGGCGCGTGACGTCGTCCGGCGCCCCCCATGTTCGGGCCCACCGCGCCGATCCTGCGCCGTCGATCATCCACAGCGAGCCTGCCTGACGTTGTGATTCGGCAGCGCCAACCCGCAATGACGCCAGCAGGGGTGCGGCGTTGTCGGCCGGCAGTCCGGCCCGGGTCCTGATCGCCAGCACGCCATCAAGCGCATCGGTTCCGTAGGCCGCTGTACCGGCGGCGCCTGGCAACCAGTGCAGCTCGGCGATGTTGCGCATATCCAACGACAGCACGGACGAAGGGTCGGCTACCTCGATGCCGTCGACGAAGATCTTGACCCCCGCACCGCCGTCTGCGCCGCGACCGCGCACACTTGCCACACGGAGGGCACCGGGGCCACGATCCCATGCGGCGAGACCGGGCAGTTGTCCGCGGAGCGCATCGGCGAGCGACAGCACACCACGGGCGATCAGGCTGTCCGCGTCGAGCACCGTTGGCGCGATGCCGGCGCCCAGCACCGCGTCCGACAGGAGCGCGCGCGACATTGCCAGTCGCCCCTTGATCTGTTGTGCCGGCAGTTGTTGCGGTCGTACACGACCGGCGTCCTTGACGTCGGTCCGGCCATGGGTCGGCGGCACCACGATGAGTAATCCGTCCCGAAGCACCGCGCGCAATCCGGTGCCGCGAAGCACCGCGTGTACCGCCTCGAGCCCGCTGAACGGAGCGCACCACACCGAGACGACCGTTGGCGGTACGTACTCGCTGCTGTAGGACAACCGCCAGCCGGCCCGGTCAGCGATGGCGTGCAGCGCCACCGCCAGCGGCACGCGCTGCAGCTGCCATGCGCCGGTCACCTTGGCCGCTTCGTCTTCACGGCATTCCGCCACGTACCCCTTGCGCGGCCTCCGTGACAAAGCGAACGCGTCGCGCGCTGCAAACACCAGCGCCGACGCGAGCAACACACACCGCAAGAGGCAGACGCGTGCGTTCATGGTGACTGGCTTCGAAGCCTCCACCCCGCCGATGTCGAATCCAGTGATGCACCCACGGTGGTCGCCAGCACATGGAACATGGTAGACGGAGACTCGCCGTCGAATGTGACCGTGACCGGTCGCTCCTTGAGCGCCCCGTCCACCCGCAGCGTGTGCCCTGTCCAACGGCTCAACCGTTGCGCGACTTCATCGAGCGGTTCGTCATTGAAGACCAACGCGCCGTTCGTCCATGCGGTGGCGCTGCGCAGTTCGGCCGACGATGCGGGTCTTGCCAGACCGTCACGCACGACCACGCCGCCGGTACCTTGGCGCAACGTGTCGCGACGGGCTCCTACGACCACGGCGCCATCCGTCACGACGACGAGCAACCCGTCCTCCCGTCCTCGCACCACGAACTTCGTACTGACATCCTCCACCAGCACACCGCGCGCCTTCACCAGAAATGCTTGGGCACCAGGATGTACCATGAACAGTGCCTCTCCATCGAGCTCGAGCAACCGATGCGTCGATCCGAATCCTGGGGCACTTCGCAGCGAGCTTCCGGGGGCGAGCGTCACCTCCGAGCCGTCGGCGAGTGTCACCGAGCGCGGCGAGGCACCGGCCGCCGCCCCGACCGCTACGGTCGAGGCGACCGTAATGTCGGCCGTGGACTTCGAGCTCTCTCGCTGCCACAGGGCGCCACCCGTCAGCGCCACGGTCGCCGCGGCCGCTGCGGCCATGGCCCACCGCCAGCGGCCGAGTGGGGCGGTGCCGGCGGCGCGTTCGACATCCGTGGCGACGCGGCCTCTGGACATACCGATCGTCCCGTCGACGATGCGCGCTGTCCGAAATCGCTGCATCGCCAGATCGGTATTCCAGGCAATGCTCGGTACCGCCGCGACGGGCGCGGTCTCTGCCCACACGCGTTCAGCGTCGTTCAGCAGCGCGTCGCCTTCTGAGGTTTCGCGCAACGACGCACGGACCCGCGCGGCGACGGCCTGATCAACGTCCCCCGCGACTACGCGAGTGGCCTCCCGCCAGCGGAGATCGTCTTCGTTGGGCGTTGGTTGGGACATGAAGGGTTCCAGTACGCGAAATGAGTAGGGGTGCGATGGGCCAACGGTGTATTGAATGGACACGCCAATCGCTCGTACTCAAGGACACACGTATGCTGTCGCACCCTGACATCCTTCGATAATCGGCATGCCGAACCCTGAGCAGTCATCACCTCGCGCGTGGGGGCCGGATGATCAACGCCTGACCGACGTATTCGACGACGTGGTGCGCGAGCTGCATCCTCGCTTGGCAACGGCCGTGTTCGTGATCGTGCGTGACGTGATGGCCGCGGAAGACATCGTGCAGGACGCCCTGCTCGCCACGTGGCGGCAACGCCATGCGGTCGATATTCCCGAAGGCTTGCCGGCGTATCTGTTTCAGGCCTGTCGAAATCGTGCGCTCAACCATCTCCGCAATAGTCGTCGGCGGCAGCGTACCATCACGGACGACGTGGAGATCACGGAGCAGGTTGCCGGCGGCGCGCCGACTGCAGATCAGGATCTCGTGGCAAACGACCTGCGGCGGGTGCTGGATCGCGCCATTGCCAACCTCGCACCGGGCGCGCGCATGGTCTTTCTGCTCAGCCGCCAACGCGCACTGACCTACCACGAGATTGCCACGGTGCTGGACGTCTCGGTGAAAACGGTCGAAACGCAAATGAGCCGGGCGCTGCGTTCCTTGCGCGAGCACTTGCGGGATTCGTGGTCGTAAGTCCGTCAGGGTCTGCCGCACCAGCGGTGTGATGTACGCAGCAGTCGTCGTGGGAATCGTCCCAACGGCGCCGCTGCGTACTCACCTCATTTGCGGAGCATCTCATGTTCGGATTCTACACGCGCGGTCGTACGGTGGCTGCAGCAGGCTGGCCTGCCGTCGTCGCGTTGGCCTTCACGACGGCCTGCGCCGCCGACGCGCCGCTGGCGCCGTCGGCCGAGACTGGTACCAGTTCTCTGGCGGCGCAGATGGCGGCGAACGACAGCCTCCTCAAGTCGGCAACGTCCACCGTGCAGCGTGCGGCCGGCGACAGAGCCGGCTCACGCGATGTCGTTGCGGCGGGTGGGTACCTGTTTCCGCTGCCCGCATCGTTGGCCTTGACGTCGGCGCAGCAGGCGCAGATGAACGCGCTACTGGCGAAGCTCGAGCAGGAGACGGCGAGTGATCTCGCCGCCTACAATGCGATCGCCGCGCAGGCCCGGTCCGCGCGGCAGTCGGGAGCCTCGTCGGCAAGCATCGATGCCATCATGGCGACCGGCGCCGACATCAAGAAGCGCCTCGACAGTGCCGACGCGGCGCATCGAGCGGCCATCGAGGCCATCCTGTCGCCGGCCCAGCGGGAGTGGCTGGCCACATGCGCCAACGGTCCGGTGATCTCTCCCGCCCAAGCACAGCAGATCGCGGCGATCGAGCAGGCGTTCGCGTCCGCCAGCAATTCCGATGTGGCGGCCATCGACATGGCGATTGCCAGCATCATGGCGCTTCGCAACGGCGGACAGGCCAACATGACCGCAGAAATGCAGATCAGCAGCATCCTCGAGCAGATCAGACCGGCACGGGAACGTCTGCGGACCCTCCAGCAGCAGCGGGACGCCGACATCGCCAAGGTTCTCGGTACCTCAACCTGCCAAGGCTGACGCTTGCGCAGGACGGCTCTCGCGACCGGATGCGTCCAAGTGTATCCGGCTGCGGGAGTCACCTGCCGCCGCCGCTCTCGAGGACATTGCCTGCCGGCACGCATCATTCGATCTTGCGTGGTCATCGCAGGCTGAACATGCGACGTCCACCTTGAGCCTCGTCGGCACCCGCATGGCCAACCCCGTCTACCACTTCGAAATTCCCGTCATCGATCTCGATCGCGCGGTACGCTATTACGAGGTCGTGCTCGGCACCACGCTGGAGAAGCGCACTGTTGACGGCTACGAGATGGCCTTCTTCCCGCGTGCCGATGGACTCCCCGGCGCGAGCGGGGCGCTGGCCAGGGGCGATGTGTACGTGCCGTCGAAAACCGGCGCCCTTGTGTACTTCGATGTGCCCGATATCGACGCGGCACTGGCCCGTGCCCGGCTCATCGGGAGCACGGTGCTCTATGACAAGAAGGACATCGGCGAGGCCGGGTTCGTGGCCGAGATCGAGGACAGCGAGGGGAATCGCCTCGCGCTCAGCCAGCCCCCCGCGTAGACCGCCTTTCGGGCGTCGAGCTCCTTGACCCAGTGAGTTAACACTGTTAATTAAATGATATGAGTAACGAAGAGCAGCCAAGTGGCACCCATTCGCGAGCCGAACGCCTCAAGAGCCGCTCTGCGGCGCGGAGAGAGGCGCAACGTGGGCGCCTGCGTGACTTGCTGCTCGTGGTCGCCGAAGAGCAGTTGCGCGAAAAGGGGTACGAAGCGTTTTCGTTGCGGGAAGTCGCGGAGGCCACGCAGTACACCCCCACCACGATTTACCGACATTTCCGCGACCGCGATGCCCTTATTGAGGCGGTGCTTCAGAAGTGGTTCCAGCAGTTTGCCCGCGCGCTCATGGAAGCCGATCGCCCGGATTTCACGCCCCGCGAACGAATAATGGGGTTGGGCGATGCGTACCTGCGTTTCGCGCTGGCGCAGCCAGAACGCTATCGCGTGATGTTCCTCAACCGGCCGGACATCGGCGTGATGCCGGACGAGGGCGCAGAACTTCGCGACGACCCGGCATTCGGCGTCCTCATTCGCGCCTGCGACGCGTTGTGTGCGGCCGGTGAGGCCGGCGCGCACCAGTCCATGCAGGCGGCCATGATGGTCTGGCTCGGGCTTCACGGCGTGGCGGCTATGGCCGTCGCGTCGGAAATTGTCGATCCCCGCACGGCGCATCAGCTGGGGATGGGGATCGGTCATGCCCTGCTTCGCGGGCTGCGTTCGACCGACTGACGGTTCTTGGTGGGAAATGGTTCATGGCGCGCCTACTTCCATTTTCCCACACGGGAGCACACCTGCGTGCCAAGTACCACGAACGTTCAGGCCGTCGTGAACGGTCTACGCTTGACCCTGAGCGGTTCGTCACGGCGCTGACGTGGTCTCGAGCGCCTTCCAAGAAACTACACGACTATCTCTGATGGAGACTGGGCCCGCCTTGATGCAAACGACACGACCTGCCGACGCGCGCCGATTGGCGCGGGCGGCGTTCGAGGAGATCCGCGCCGCCTCCCCGCGCTTGCAGATGGTGATCGACGAGGCACCCACTCAAGTCGATCTTGCGCTGACGATCCCCGAGCAGCCGGGGATCGACTTCGCCCTGGAGCTCAATCTGCAGGGCGACGAGCTGCATCTGTCCGCCGGGGCCTTCTGGCTCCGGTGGTTTCCCAGTGACAACGACGTCGTCGTCGCGGCTTTCCGCACGGCCGTGATGGGGCTGCTGCAGGGTGACTATCGAATCGTCGAGTACTCGGCCGGTGGGCGAGTCTTCCGTGCAGAGCTCGAGCGGGCGGTCGGCGGTGCTTGGGAGTCGATCGGGGTGTCCACCCGTCACTGGAATCTGCTCCGTTGCCGGCTTACCGCGCGGGTGCTGTGGAATCGCGTTTGAAACGCCCCGCTCCGCTGGCAGGCCACATACCCAGGCGTCGGGTGTGCATCCTGCCAGCGACTGCGTGGGTGACGTCGACTGGTTCAGCGCTTCCCACCAAGCCCGAAGGTGTAGCCGATGCTTACATTGGCGATCACACCTCCTGAGCCGGGAAAGCCTTGCTCTGCCGCCTGGTGTATTTCCTGCCGCCCGGTGCGCGTGTTCGTGTAGCGGAGCTCGTCGTTCGGCAGCGAAGAGGATACGTTCGGCCAGTACCGGACGCTCGGTACGATCACCACTCCACGCGCGGCGCCCGAGCGACTGGCAAATGGGTAATACCGATAGTAGGCGCCTATTCCTACAGTGGTCGTCTGATACTCCGCAATGGTGGGCCCTGCAAAGTCCTGATCATCGTACCGCATGGCAAAGCGATGTCGCTTGACATCCACGCGCACGTCGAGTGCACGCGTCACGCGGTAGCCGATGCCAAAGCCTGTGGTCCAGGGCATGGTCAGCTGCAACTGCTGATCTTGGACCGCCTGTGGAAGCGCACTCCCACCCAGCTGCAGATTGAAGCCGTGAGAATACGCCACACTCAGACGACGGGAGTACCACGTGCCTTCGATGTTCCCTCCGCCGAGCAGCACTTGGCTCACCCCCCCGACCAACGAAAAGCGGTCGGCGTAGGGATCGACGGATGATTGGGCGGCCAATGGTGAGGCGATCGGAACGAGGACGAGGGCGGTAGCCAGTACCAGCCGGGCGGGCGTGAGAACGCGAAAACGGGGAGAGCGCTGCATGATTCCTCCGAAGGTGATGGGTGACGCTTCGGCGTGAAGCATGTGGCCATGCCAAGGTCGCTCGCATTGACCGCGTTCAATGCTGTCTTGGTTCCGTCGATCTGGGCAACGGAGGAACCTGCTCGCTGACGACACTCCCCAGCCGCCGCCGCAGCTTGCTCAGCCCTTCGGGGGTGAGCCCAAGGAATGACGCAATCATGTACTGCGGGAAGCGCGTGAACCACGCCGGCTTCTCGCGTTGCAGGGCGAGATAGCGCTCGGTCGGAGAGTCGATGAGCGTGGACCAGATACGGTTGGCAAACGTCACCGTCAACCCTTCCGCCACGTACCGCATCGCGCGATTGAGTTCGAATGGATACTGCCGTTCGGTGGCTTCGAAGTCGGCTTTGGTCAGGGTGCACAATACACAGGGTTCCGTTGCGACCAGATGCAGCCGTGACGGCGCGGCGGTCACGAACGATGAGTAATCGCTGAACAGCTCCCGCTCGAGGTGAAAGTCTCCGATGTGCTCACGGCCATCGCGATACCAACACAGGCGCACCGATCCCTCGACCACCAGCCACACCGTTTGGCAAACGTCACCCGCGCGAAGCACGGGCGTTTCCTGCGGCACCCGCGTGAGTCGCGCGCGGCGAGCCAAGTAGTCGAGGGCGGGACCGTCAAAGAGCCCTGCCAGCGCGGCTTGCATGAACCGCGCGGCGGCCGCGTCGTGACCAAGAAGGTTAGCCATACAGGCAATATGCGGCAGGGTGCGGAGCGCTGGTACTTTCGAAGACGCATCCCGGGTACGATACGACAAGCTGCTGGTGTGGTCGGCGTCACCTCTGACGCGGTGCCATCACCAATGTCGGCTGGCGCATCGATGGCCCGAGGCGGACGATGCGCGAACACGAGGGCGTGCAGCGGTGGCTTGCCGTACCGCACACGATCGTTTTCCGACCCTCTACGGGATCGGGCGCACGGTTGCACCCACGATGGTGCCCCCGGAGCTGCCGGCGGATATTCCGGCCGCCGGTCACGACGTGGCCTCCCTGGTCATGGCGCCGTTGCACAGCTGAACGCTCGAGGACGTCCTCGAGAGGCGCCAGTGACAACCGCTGATGCAGGAGGTGGACAGCGTCGAGCCGGTCGCCACCGCCCCGGTGGCGGCGCGCGCGCGTGGTGTGGTGCATCGTGACCTCACGCCGGCCAACATCTGGCTCGAGCCAGACGACGGCAACACCGGTCGGCGGATCAATCGGTTCCCCCGCAGACATGTCCCCCGAGCCATATGTCGGTGACGGCGTCGACTTGCGCAGCGACGTCTATCCCCTCGGCGTCGTGGTGGTTTGCCGCAGGAACGGGCGAACCGAATGCCCGAAGACCGCCGAGGCCACCAAGGCCGCCGAGCCAGTTCCGCGGCGGTCGTTCATCTTCATTCACGAGAAAGGAAGCCGTGACGCCATCGCATGGGACACGACGAACTCGGTTGCCTCGGTGGCCTTGGCTGTCGTCGCGCGACCGGTACCGCGAACGCTCGGGTGCCTGGCTGCGCGCTGTCCAGCACACGACCGTATCCCGCACGCAACGACTGCCACGCTAGATTGACGGTCGGACGCACACGGTGTAGAGATCTGTCCAGGAGCATGGTGCCGGTTTCCCCGCAAAGAACGCTCACGGTAGTCGCCACGATGTTGGCGTTCGCCTCAGCACTGCCAGCGCAAGCACCGGGGGCGGACCCTGACGCGTTTCTCGTGGGGAACTATCAGGGTACCATGGCCATAACGCCGACGCCTCGACGCATCATCGTGCGCGTGTTCGAGGGGCCGGATCATCGCATGGCCGCGTACCTGGTACAGCTCGATCAGGGCGGCATGGACGACCGCCAGATTGCCGATACGGTGCAACTACTGAGCAGCGGACTGCGCGCGGTATTCGGCGGGCGCACGCGCTATGAGGTACGGACCAACGCGGACGGCGTCACCATGACCGGCCGCTATGGCTCAGGCACCACGATGCGTCCGTTCACGCTGACACGCACCACCCGCGACACCGAGTATCGCGCGCCGAACGCGCCAGCGGCCAGGTTTGTCACCATCGCGAAAGACGTGCAGATCGAGGTGCTCGACTGGGGCGGGACCGGCCGTCCACTCGTACTGCTTCCCGGACTTGGCTCCAGCGCGCACGTGTTCAACACGTTTGCCCCCACCCTCGCGCAACGGTATCGCGTACTCGGGATCTCTCGCCGCGGCTATGGCGCATCGACCATCGCGTCGACGGGATATCGCACGGATAGTCTCGCCAACGACGTCCTCGCCGTACTTGATTCACTCGGGCTGACCAAGCCGGTGCTGGCCGGCTGGTCGTTCGGTGGCGCCGAGATGAGCTCCATTGCCGCGCGCGCTCCCGAGCGCGTATCGGGGCTCGTGTATCTCGACGCGGGATACGTGTATGCGTTTCAGGATACCCGGCGCGGCGACTTGTTCGTGAGTGCTGGTGAAGTGCGGCGCCAGCTCGAAACCATCAGTCTCGCATCCAGTGCATCGCCTGCTGAACAGATCGCGGTGCTTCGCGGGTTGCGCGAGCGCACGCTGCCGGATCTGCAACGCGATGTCCCCCTCTCGATAGCCGCCTTGACGGAATCACCGCCACCGCCACCGCCGTCCCGAGCCTGGGAAGCGGTTCCGACATACATCTTCAACGGGATGCAGAAGCACACACGCATCCCGGTGCCGGTGTTGGCGATCTACGCGTATCCGCACATGATTCCGCCAACGGTGGATTCGCTCACGCGTGAAGGCATGCTGGACGCCGACAGGACGACCCTCGTGCAGGCCCGCGCCTTCGGGCGCGATGTGCCGACGGCCAGAGTGGTGCTCATCCCTAACGCAAACCATGCAGTCTTCACGTCGCACGAGGCCGATGTGCTGCGCGAGATGCATGCGTTCATTGACGGCTTGCCCACGCCCAAACAGAACCGGTAGTATATTCGCCATACTCGGATGCCTCCGTGAGAGCCGTTCAAACCCCGCCTGCCAGGCTCCCGCCGGAGTAGCATGCCGCGCCTCCAGTTGCTCTCACTAAACAGGAATTGACCAGATGACTTCAGGCTATGGGCCTTTCGCCATCGGCGTACTGTTCGCCGGGGCCGCGAACATCGCGCAGGCGCAGGGAATCCCGCTCACGCGCAACGCGCCGGCGCCGTCAGCGATTTTCGCGCGCACGCTTCCGCTCGAGCAGTACGCCGGTTCGCTCTCCGTGGCCACGCCACCGGGGCAGCTGCGTCGCGCGATGACCATCGACTCGCTGCCGCTGCGGGCAATGACGGCCGCGCCGCTCAATCAGGACACCGTTCGTTCCGTGCTGTTGGACGAGGGTACCCCGACGTGCAACATGCCGGTGTTCGTGCGCGACTCGGCGATGGTGCCGCCCATGCCGGTGGTGCGCGGCAATACCACGGCCGCTGAGGTTGGGCGGCTCCGGGGCTGCCGCAATTCGCTCAACGATTCGCGCTGAGCATCGTCATCGATCTTCTGCAGAAACGCGTTGAGCCGAAGCTCGTGGACCAGCCCCTCCATGGCTGGCGGTGCCTGCGGCCAGAACCATGAAAGGCCGAGAAAGAAGCCATACATCGTCACGATGATTTGAACTGCTCTCACTGAGGCATCCGAGGATCGGAGGTCACGGAGTCGCGCGCGGGCGAGATCGATGAACCGCTCTCGCTACGGAAGAATCCGCGGTGTGATGCGGTCCGGAAGCGATTAGCTTTCAGGCGACCTCTTCCACCTGTCGCTTTCATCGCCGCGTGACTCTTCTCTCCTGCTCCAATATCGGTATCTCCTTCGGGGCCACCGAACTGCTCAAGAACATCACCTTCACCGTTGCCGAGGGCGAACGGTGGGGGATTATTGGACGCAACGGCGCCGGCAAATCGTCGATCTTCAGCGCCATTACCGGCGACCGGCCGCCCAATGTGGGCGCCGTAGCGCGCAAACCGGGCATGCGGCACGCGTTGCTCGACCAGCATCGCGCTTTCGAAGGGGCGACCACGGTGTGGCAGGCCGGCGCGGCGGCGTGGCGTGAAGTCATCGCTCTCGAGCAGAGCATCGCCGACCAGGCCATGAAGTTGGGCGAGCTGGGCGACAAGGTCACCGACGACATGCTCGAGAAGTTCGGGCACGATCAGGAGCGTTTTGCCGACATGGGCGGCTACGAGTATCACGCCCGCGTCGATGCGGTGTTGCAGGGCCTTGGCTTTGACGCCGAGGAATCAAAGACCCGGTTGGTGTCGACATTGTCCGGTGGTGAACGCGGACGCGTGGGCTTGGCGGCGCAGCTCATTGCGCCCGCCGACTTACTCATGCTCGACGAACCCACCAATCACCTCGATCTCGACACCATTGCGTGGTTGCAGGAGTGGCTCAAGGATGCCGGTGAGACCGTCCTGGTGGTGTCACACGATCGTGCGTTTCTCGATGCCATCTGCACGCACATTCTGCACATCGAAGCCAAGTCGAGCGAGTGGTACAAGGGCAACTACAGCCAGTTCGTGCCGCAGCGCGCCGAGCGCCGGCTCACGCGTGAACGCGAGCTGGAGAAGCAGCGTGCGTACGTGAAGAAGGAGGAGGAGTACATCAAGCGGAACATCGCCGGCGTGAACTCCTTCCAGGCCAAGGGGAAGCGCAAGCGTCTCGAGCGGTTGCCGCGACTCGCGCCGCCGCCCGGCGATCCGGCCGCCATGTCGCTCGAGTTCAAGGTGGGCGACCGCGGTGGTGATCAGGTGGTGGCCATCAAGGACCTCCGTGTAGAAGTTCCCGGCCGCGTGCTGGTCGACGACTTTACGGCTGTGCTGCGCCGCAACGATTTCGTCGCACTCGTGGGCCCCAACGGCGCCGGCAAGTCGTCGTTCATTTCCACGATGCTTGGCGATCGTGAGCCGAGCAGTGGCAGCACGAAGGTGGGGAGCTCCATTACTCCCGCGTACTTCCGTCAGGACTTGAGCGACCTGCCGCTGAACATGGCGATGTTCGACGCCATTCAGGCGCAGCGGCCCCTGTGGAATCGCGGGCAGGTGCAAAACCATTTGGGCGCGTTCGGATTCAGCGGCGAAGAAGTCTTCCGCGAGATTCGCACCCTGAGCGGTGGCGAGCGCGCGCGCATGGCGCTGGCGCTCATGACACTCTCCGGTGCCAACCTGCTGGTGCTCGACGAACCCACCAATCACCTCGACGTCGAAAACATCGAAGTGCTCGAAGACGCGCTCGATGAGTACGAAGGCACGGTACTCATCGTGAGCCACGACCGCGCGTTCCTGCGCCAGGTCGCCACGCGGGTCTGGTGGTTCAACGGCACTCGGCTCATGGATTTCGATGGGCCGTTCGACGAGTGGGAAGCCGATCAGGCACGACGCGCCGCGAAGTAGGCGACGCCAAGACGGCAGGCTACCTCGTCGCGCAGCGCCGAGCCATGAGCACCTGACGGGGGCGGTTCGACGATCCGCCCGTTTCGCCACGAGCGGCACGTTGGCAAGATGGAGACCAGCGGCCTTACGCCGTGTACTGTACCCGCTTCCCCAGCGGGGCGAGGCTCACGCCAGCCAGCCGGAAATGCGCCAGGCCGAACGGAATGCCAATAAGGGTGAGGCAGAGCGCCACGCCCGCGCAGACATGCGCGATGGCCAGCCACAGCCCTGCAAACACAAACCAGAGCACGTTGGCGATCCCGGTGCCGGGAATGATCTGCTCCCCCACCGAGCGCGCGTCGACGAGCACCTTGCCGAACGGAAACGCGGCAAAGCTCGAGATGCGGAACGCGGCGTACGACCACGGCAGCCCCACCACCGTGATGGCCAGCAGGAAACCGGAGATCACCCACGCGAGCCACGAGAGAAAGCCGCCGCAGATGAACCAGAGAATGTTCAGAAGTGTCGTCATGCAAATCCCTACGTCTGTCGCGTGGCCACGTTTCATGGTTTGCGCGCACCCGGGCGCCTGTGAACATTACGAGTGCCATGCCGCTGTACGGTCCACTCACAATCGACAAGACCTACTGAACATGTCTTTCCTTCGCCTCACGATGCTGTTGGCAGCCAGCGCGATGGCCGTGTCGCCAGCGGCGACGCAGCCGACACCGCCATTACCATTGCGCTACCCCGTCACCAAGACGGTGCCGCACGTGGATGACTACCACGGTACCAAAGTGGCCGACCCCTTCCGCTGGTTGGAGGACGACACCGCGAGCGCGATGAAGTCATGGGTCACCGAACAGAACGCCCTCACCTTCAGTGTGCTGGGACGCATCCCGTATCGCGCGGCGCTGCTCGACCGACTCAAGCAGCTCAACAACTACGAAAAGATCTCGGCGCCCTCCCGCAGCCACGGCTGGGTGGTGTACGCCAAGAACAGCGGCCTGCAAAACCAGTCGGTGTTCTACATCCAGCGTGGGCTGGCCGGTTCGCCGCGCGTGCTGCTCGACCCGAACACGTTGTCGAAGGATGGCACCACGCGCGTTGGCGCGATCTCCATCGACCAAAGCGGCACGCAGCTCGCCTATACCACGTCACAGGCGGGATCGGATTGGCAGGAGATCCATGTCATGGACCCCGCGACGGGTACCGCCAAGCCCGATCGTATCCGCTGGGTGAAGTTCTCGGGGGTCGCGTGGCGCGGCGCCGGCTTCTACTACTCGCGCTATCCGGCGCCGAGCGACACGACGCGGGCATTGAGCGAAGAGAACGGCAACCTGCAGGTGTACTACCACACGCTCGGTACGCCCCAGTCACGCGACCGGCTGGTGTACGGCGACCCCGCGCATCCGCAGCGCTTTCACTTTGCGAGCACCACGAGCGACGAGCGATTCCTCATTCTCGATCTGCAGGATCGTGGCGCCGGCAAAGACGGCAACGCGCTCTGGGTGCGAGATCTCACGTCGCGCGATACGGCGTGGATGAAAATCGTCACGTCGTTCGATGATCGCTTCACCGTGCTGGACAACGACGGCGCGTCGCTCATCGTGCAAACCAATCGTGGCGCAAAGAACGGGCGCATCGTACGCATTGATCCCACGCGCCCTGCCGAAGCGAACTGGGTGACGCTCGTTCCCGAGCGCGCGGAGGTGCTCGAGGGCGCGAGCACTGTCGGACGGTGTATCTTCGCGAGTTACCTGAAGGATGTCGTGAGCCTCGTCGTTCAGTACCGCTATGACGGCACTCGCGAACGCGACGTGTCCCTGCCGGGGCTCGGTTCGGTGAGCGGCTTTGCCGGCGAGCAGGAGGACACCGATGCGTTCTTCACCTTCGCCAGCTACACGGCGCCGCCAACCACCTATCGCTACGACCTCGCGACGGGAAGCAGCACGAAGTATCTCGAACCCAAGCTCCCATTCGACCCCACGAAGTACGAAACGAAGCAGCTGTTCTTCACGTCGAAGGATGGCACGAAGATCCCCATGTTCCTCGTCGCGAGGAAGGGGCTGGTCCTCGATGGACGTAACCCCACCATGGTGTACGGCTACGGCGGGTTCAACATCGCCGAGACGCCCTCGTTCAGCGCCAGCCGCATGGCGTGGCTCGAGCAGGGTGGCGTCTGGGTGACCGTGAGCCTGCGCGGTGGCAGCGAGTACGGCGATGCCTGGCACGAAGCGGGGATGATGTCGAAGAAGCAGAACGTCTTCGATGATTTCATCGCGGCGGCCGAGTATCTCATCGCCAACAAGTACACATCGAGCGATCGCCTGGCGATGAAGGGAGGTTCCAACGGCGGGCTGCTGGTGGGTGCCGTCATGACGCAGCGTCCGGAGCTGTTCACGGTGGCGCTCCCGGCTGTGGGCGTCATGGACATGCTGCGCTTTCAGAAGTTCACCATCGGCTGGAACTGGGTGGCCGACTACGGCTCGTCCGATACTCCCGACGGCTTCCGTTATCTCAAGGCGTATTCGCCGTTGCACAATCTCAAGGACGGTACCGAGTATCCCGCGACGCTCGTTACCACCGCCGATCATGACGATCGTGTGGTGCCGGCGCACTCGTTCAAGTTCGCGGCGCGGTTGCAGCAGGCGCATCGTGGCGCGAGCCCGGTGCTCATTCGTATCGAGACGGCCAGCGGTCACGGCAGCTCGTCGCTGACGAAGTCACTGGCGATCGCCGCTGACGAATACGCCTTCACGATGACGCATCTCAAGATGGCGCCCATTTTTCCGCCGGCGATTACCCCATAAGTCGCCGCGTCGCGCGGGCTGACTGAAACGACAACGAGGGCGCCCCGCACATCGGAGCGCCCTCGTTGCCCTTCACGCCACGCGCGTGGTGCTCAGGCCTTGGCTGGCGCGTCGGCGCCACGCCACAGGTTCCACGTGTTGAGCTCTTCCTTGCCGCACAGCTTGAGGCTGCAGAACAGCTGCGTGCGATACGCGGCGTAGTTCGCGAGCACCATGGTGACGAAGTGCGCACCACGCGACATCGGGCCACCGAACAGCTCAATGGTACCACGCATGTCGTCGTCGCTCATGGCGCCGATATGCTCGGCGAACCAGGCGCTCTGCGTGGCGAGCAGCGCGTCGAGCCCGGCCAGATCGAGCGCATCGGCCTGCCCTTGCGCCGCACCCCACGCCGCGCCGTCGAACGCACCGGCCTTGATGGCCGAGGTAAGCACGGGGCCCTGCACGACCAGGTAGCGCACCAGTTCGATGTTGCTGCGCTGCTTGGGGGTCGCGCGGAAATCGGCCGTGTCGGCGGTGATCTTGGTGATCAGGTGGCGGACGATGCCCACTTCGTGAGCGAGCGCGCCAATGAGTTCGTCTTTGGAGAAGACCACGAGGCTGGAAGGGGTTGGGTGCGAAGGAAGCGCGGACGTGGAAGCGTCGCGGTGCCTAGAGTATAGCCATTCCAGATCTCGTTGGGCTGCAGTAACTCCATAAGTTTGGGGATACTGGCGCTGTGAAAACGCCGATCGAGCTTCCGGCGATCTTTAGCGCCGCGTGAAGGCCCGGAGCGCCCTCGACGGGGAACGGTGCGGGAGGTGGCCATTTCGCTGAAGCCGTCGTATTCGCCCCTCTCGTTCGCCTCTGAACCAACCCTCTTAACTGCCTCTCACCGATGTCCCTTCGCTCAGCCATCCGTCAGCAAGCAGGCCTACTCCTTGCTGCTCTGTGCGTGCTGGGCGGTTGCCGGTCGATGGCCGCTTCAGCGCCATCGCGGACGCTGCAATCGTCGGCATCGACACGCCGCGCCCTCTGGCTCGACCCATCGCACGCCGAGTGGCGGCGCGAGGCGCCAGCGGTATCCCGCCTCCGCTTCGAAACCACCAAAGGGGCGTTCGTGCTGGAATTGCACCGCGCGTGGGGCCCACTCGGCGCCGACCGTCTCTACAATCTCGCGCGACTCGGCTACTTCGATGACACGCGCTTCCACCGTGTGAATGCACGCTACATCGCCCAGTGGGGGCTGCACGGCGATTCCGCGGTGAACGCCGCGTGGAAGGGGCGCTATCTGGCGGATGATCCGCCGCGCTCCCGCAATGCGCGCGGCACCTTCGCCTTTTCGTACGAGGGGCCAGGGAAGCCCAACACGCGCAACACGCAGCTCTACGTCAACCTTGCGGACAATGCGCGCAACGACGCCGAGCCGTTCACGATCCTCGGCACCGTGATCGAAGGAATGGCCGTGTTGGACAGCTTGTACAGCGGCTACGGCGAGAACTCCGGCAGTGGTGTGCGGCAAGGACGACAGGGCCCGCTGGAACGGGGCGGCAATGCATTCATGGATCGTGAGTATCCGCGGCTGGATCGCATTACTCGCGTAACCGTGTCCGTGCCGAAGGGGTCACGCGGTCAGACTTCTTCGGAGCCGCCGCCTTCTTCGCTGCTGTGGCTTCCGTGATCTTCGCACGTGATGTTGGCTTCCGCGTTTTCGCCGCCTCGTTTGCCGCGATATAGGCCGTCGTCGGCACGCTGCGAATGGCGTCCTGGATAGCGCCCAAATCCAAATCGTTCACCGCGCGAAAGCGCAGGCACGCCTTGCCCATGTCGAGCTTCTTGCCCGCCTTGGCAAAGCCCTCACGCAGCCGCTCCTGCCGCGGTTCGTCCATGTACAGAAACATGAGATGCAGCGAGATGTGGTTCTTCTGCACCCCCAGGTTCATGAACGGCAGCGGCACTTTCGGATTGCAGTGATACCCGGCCGGGTACACCCGGTGCGGCACGTAGTAGCCGATCATGCCGTACGACATCCCTTCTTCGATCTGGTCGTCCACGGCGTCCAGCAGTGCCGCGCGTACCACCTCGATGGTCGCGCGAGTCGCGTCCGGCAGTTCGTTCAGGTACTCCGCAACGGTCGTGGCCTTGCTCGGCATCGGTACTCCGGGTGGGTGGCGGCGGAAGCCGGTACGGGACAGTCGGGTGCGGGCGAACATCACGCGTGATGCTCGGGTGGGCCGCGCCCACGACGATATAGCTCGAGGGGGTCACAATGGGACGCGGTGACGGAACATGGTGGTACATTTCTACAAGTACGTCTATATTCTAGAATCATGGCCATCAGCATCAAGGATCCAGACACCGACCGTCTCGCCCGTGAGCTCGCGGCCGTGACCGGAGAGTCGCTCACCGAGGCGATCCGTGCCGCACTGGTCGAGCGACTCGAGCGTCACCAGCGTCCTGAGCGTCGCTATCCAATGCGTGAAGCTGCGCTTCGCATTCGTGAGCGGCTGAACGCGTTGCCGGTCGTCGATGCCGCGTCCGGCGCCGAGCTCGAATACGACGAGCACGGTCTCCCCGCGTGATCGCCCCATCGCGCGCGGCGGTCATCGACACATCGGCGCTGGCGGCAATCGCACAAGGCGAGCCTGAAGCCGATCGGCTGGTCGGCGCCCTGGAATCGCTCGCCTTCCGCCTGGTCTCTGCCGGTTCCATTCTCGAACTGTCGCTGGTGCTGCAGGCTCGCTTCGGCACGGCGGCAGACATCACCGTCGACGAGCTCGTGCGGGATCTGCACCTCGATGTCGTACCGTTCGACGGTCCGCAGCTGGTGCTGGCGCGCGATGGCGCTCGGCGTTTTGGCAAAGGTCGGCACGTCGCGCCGCTCAACTACGGGGACCTCTACGCCTACGCGTTGGCGATGGACCGGCAACTGCCGTTGCTGTATGTCGGCAACGATTTCTCGCGCACCGACGTGCAAACGCTCGCCGTCTAGACGGCGGATACACCGCTACTGCGCTGCGTCTATTTTCGGGGTCTGTCCTTACAATAACGCGACGTCCTCACGCCCACATGTCCGACCTCACCCAGCTACCCACACCCACGCTGCACGCCATGAAGGCGCGCCTCACCAACTGGGTCGTGTACGTCGCGGCCATCGACCTCGTGGCGGTGGGGGTGTTCGTCTATCTGCTGATGAACAGTTCCCCGGCGAAGGCGTTGCCGTTCGCGCCGCTGCTCATGCTGCCCTCCATTGCGCTGGTTCCGCTCATGCTGCGCGCTGGCGCCATTAAACGCGAACTGGCGCGTCGCGAAGCGAGCAGCTGAGCGCGCTGCTACTGCTGCTTCTTCCACTCCGCGTACTGCTCCGGCATGCACGTGGCGCAGGGGCGGTATCCCGCCGCAATGGCGCTGGCTTCGTCGGCAAAGAAGACGCGCTGCTGTTCGTAGCTGCGCCCGGTGCCAAGCGCACGACGGGCAGCCTTGCAGTCGAGCCGCCCGTAAATGCGATTCTTGCGATGTCCCCCGATCGTCCCCTTGGTGGGGCTGGAGATCGTGCTGCCGTCGGCGGCAATGAGACGGTAAAGCGGCGAAATGGTCATCGCTGAAAGCTAGTCGTTTTCGCTACCGACGGCGCGGGTGCTGCCAATTCCGTTTGCTTACCGCAACGATTGCTCGAGATCGGCCGCGATATACGCCATGACGGCCATGACCGCCACACACCGCTGCACTTCCTTGGGATCGAGCTTGTCGGGGGTGTCGGCATCGGTGTGGTGGAACCAGAAGTAGCGCGTCCCATCGACCTCGAGCCCCATCCCCGGCACGCCGGTCGCCATGATGGGACCGATGTCCGCGCCGCCCCCACTCGGTCCGATCTTGCCGGCGCCAATGGGTACGAGCAACGAGCCGATGGCCTCGACGGCCTTGCGTGCCTCGGGCGTGCCCGTGAAACCAAAGCCGAGCGGGCTGAAGACGCCGCCGTCGCTCTCGATGGCCAGCTGATGCGGCTCCTGCTTGTGCATGTCGCGATACGCGTTGCCGCCGCGCATGCCGTTCTCTTCGTTCGTCCATCCCACCGCGCGGATGGTGCGGCGCGGCGTGAGGCCAAGCTTCTTGAGCAGACGAATGGCTTCCCACGCCACCACCACACCGCCCGCGTCGTCCATCGCGCCCTGGCCCACATCCCACGAATCGAGGTGACCACCCATCACGACGATTTCGTTGGGCTTCTCACGGCCGCGCAGCTCGCCCATGACGTTGTGGCTCTGCGCATCGGGGAGCGTCTGTGCGTCCATGGTGAGCGTGACACTCACCTTCTGTCCGCGCGCAATCATGCGGCGCATCATCATCGCGTCTTCGGCGGTGACGCTCGCGTGCGGAATGCGCGCGACGGTGCTGTCGTAGCTCATGCTGCCGGTGTGCGGCGTGCGCATGCTGTACGGACCGGCGGCACGCGCGAGGCTGGCCACGGCGCCAGCCCGTGCGGCCTCGATGGCCCCCAATCGACGGAACGCGCCGTTGTAGCCATAGTCGCGCCACTCGGCGTCGTACAACACGATCTTGCCCTTGGCTTCACTTGCGCGCGCCTTGAGCTCCTCGAAGCTCGCCACCACCATCACGTCGGCAGTGATACCCCCCTTGGGCGTGCCGATGCTGCCACCAAGGCCGAGCATGGGGAGCCGCTGCTTGCGAGGCAACACCAGGTCGAGTGATTCCTCACCACGCACCCAATGCGGCACCATCACCGCTTCCTTCTTCACGTTGTCGAGCCCATCGCGCTTCATGGCGTCGACGGTCCAGTCGATGGCCTGCTCGAGCGCGACACTGCCGGACAACCGATGACCGAAACGATCCGTGAGTTCCGCAATGCGATTCCACGCGGCGGCGCTATCTGCCTGCGCGGCCGCAATGATGCGGTTGGCAATCTCGCGGTACTTCGCGGGGATCTCGGCGGGTGCCTGCGCCGAGAGTGAAGAGGCGCTTGCGGCCGAGAGCAGCGCGCCGGTGACGAGTGTGCGGAATGTTGGGCGGAATATTGTCATGGAGGTCACTGCCGTTGTACGAGTTCGCGACCGGTGCGGATGATCGCGTCGGTCTGTTCGGCGGTACCAGCCATCAGCAGTCCCAGATACCCCTTGGCAATGCGGTCGGCGATGGTTTTGTCGTTGGCGGTCATCATGCTCGGCATGCCTTTCTTCGCGCCGGCATCGCGCACATTCTTGCACGCTGCCTCCGCGCCTGGCGCGTCGCCACCCATGTCACGCGTGAGGCTGCCAATGCCGCACGACAGCAGGCTGTACCCTTCGACTGCGGCAATGGCGTCGGTTTCCTGTACGGCGCCTTTGTCTTCGATCATGAGCATCGCGATCGTCGTGCCCTTCGTGTTCGTGGGTGACCACACATTGGCTTTGGCGTCCTTGAAGAAGCTCACGGCCAGCGTGGCTTCGTCGGCGCTGCGCACATGCGGAATGACCACACCATTCGCGCCGAGCGACAACACTTCGATGACCCGCGCGCGTGTGAGCTCTGCGCCCGCGTCGGCAATGGTGGGGATGCGCACCAGCAGGGTGGGATGCCCGCTGCTGGCCTTCAGCCCGGCGACCATGGCCTTCACGGCCTCGACGTCGTACCCGCCCTCGAGATTGAGAAAGAGGTAGTCGAGGAGCGGATTGGCGCCCAGTGTCTTGGCGCCGTCGACGGTATAGAGCGGTGGCAGCCGCTTGCCGTTGGCGTCGGTCGCACCCGGCGCGCGCTCGCTGGGCACGAAGATGCCGAACGCCGGTTTGTTGGCCTTCCAGAGCGTGAGCGCAGGCGACGGCTGAGCGGCGAGGGGAGCCGGGAGCAGCAAGGCTGCCAGCAACAGAGATGGGCGCATGATGGGGAGCGGAGGGAAGAGCCGGTGGATACCTTCTGCACATGCTGACACTGACTACGCAGAGCATGCGGGCGGCGCTGCTGGTACTCGCCACGGCGACGGGTGTTGCCGTCGCGGCGTGCGGGCCAGCGGCGGAGCGCTCGCCGATCACAGATAGTACTGCCAATCGCGCAGCGGCGCCCGCTATTGCGCCGCCGTCGCCCACGCCGGTACAGAGCCCTGCGCAGTTCCGTGTGCGTTTCGAAACGAGCAAAGGGTCGTTCGTGGTGCAGGTGAAACGTGCCCTCGCGCCGAACTCGGCCGACCGCTTTTACGAGCTGGTCTCCAACGGCTACTTCGCCGATGTGCGCTTCTTTCGCATGGTGCCGGGATTCATTGCGCAGTTCGGTATTCACGGCAATCCCGACGTCAACGCCGTGTGGGACACCGCCACCTTTGCCGACGACGTGATGCGCACCAGCAACCGCAAAGGTACGCTGGCGTTTGCCGCCAACGGATCGCACTCACGCTCGACGCAGCTGTTCATCAGCACAGGCGAGAACGCGCAGAAGCTGGACGGTCAGAGACTCTTCACGCCGTTCGGCACCGTCGTGGAAGGCATGGATGTGGTAGAGAAGCTCAACGCCGAGTATGGCGAAGAGCCGAATGCCAGCCGCGGCGTGCGGCAGGGGAACCGGTACTTCACGCGATGGTTTCCGGCGCTCGACTACATCACGCGCACGCAGATCATCGAGTAAGGCCCGAGTAACGCCGTCAGCCGGTAATGACCGGCGTGTCGCTCTGGCTGCCCCACTCGGTCCAGCTACCATCGTAAAGCGCGGTCTGCTTGGCGCCGGCCACATCGAGTGCGAGCAACACGGCGCACGCAGTGATGCCCGTACCGCAGCTCGCGGTAACGGGCGCGTCGATGTCGACACCGGCATCGATGAAGCGGGCGCGCAGGTCGTCGGGGCGCATGAGTGTGCCGTCGCTGTTCACCACCGACGCGTAGTGCACATGATGTGCGCCGGGCATGTGTCCGCCGCGGACTCCGGCACGCGGTTCGGCTTCGCTGCCGCTGAATCGTCCGAGCGAACGCGCGTCGACCACCTGCTCGCGTCCACCACTCACGGCGGCGCGCATGGCCTCGAGGTCGCGCCAGCGTGTGCCGTCAAAGGTTGGTGTGAGCTGTGCGGGCGCGTACGACGTAATCTCCGTCGAAACGGGGCGCTGCTCCCGCTGCCACGCCACGAGTCCGCCGTCGAGGACGGCGACGTTGTGGTGGCCGAGCGTCTTGATCATCCACCAGAGACGCGGGGCACTGAAGTGCTGGCCGGAGTTGTCGTAGACCACCACGAGGGTATCGTCGCCAACGCCGAGGGCCCCGAGGCGCTGCGCCAGCACGTCGGGTGCCGCGAGCGTATGGGGAAAGGGGGCGGTCTCGTCGGCGAGTGCGTCGAGGTCGGCGTACACGGCGCCGGGAATGTGTGCGGCGGCAAACTCCTCACGCGGCACGCGACCCGCCGACGGCAGATACCAGCTCGCGTCGTAGACGCGCAGCGATGGCTCGTGCAGATGCGCGGCGAGCCAGGCGGTGCTGACGAGGGGCGTGGGGAGGACGGGAGTCATACGCGGGCGCTCGAAACGAAAGGGAGTGTGAACCGCTCCCTCCAATGTCCGCACAAGGCGCTCCGGTCGCCAGCATACGCGCGTTATCTTTGCGGTGCCATGACACCAATTACCGCCTTCCTGCTGCCGGGGCTCCATAACTCCGGCCCCGACCATTGGCAGAGTGTGTGGGAGCGCACCGACCCCACCTGCCGACGCCTCGTGCAGGCCGATTGGGAGACACCGCGCGGCAGCGATTGGGCGGCGGTGCTCGACGCGGCGATTGTGGCGCACGACGGGCCCGTGGTGCTGGTGGCACATAGTTCGTCGAATATCATGGTTGCCGCTTGGGCGCGTAGCGCGAGTGCGGCCGCACTGGCCAAGGTGCGCGGCGCACTGCTGGTGGCGCCGTGCGATCCTGACAGCCCTGCGTATCCTGCCGGCCCCACGGGTTTCTCGCCTGTCCCGATGCAGCCGCTCCCGTTTCGCAGCCTCGTGGTGGCGAGCACGAACGACGAGTACTGCGCCATCGATCAGGCTCGTGCGTTTGCGGCGGCGTGGGGGAGCGAGTTCGTCGATGTCGGCGCGCGCGGGCACCTCAATGGTGAGAGTGGGCTGGGCGAGTGGGCGGAGGGATACGCGCTGCTCACGGCGCTCCGTGCAACACCGCCCGCGTCATCCAAGCGGGTGTTCATGGTGGGGGCCACCGGCACCATCGGTCGCGCGACGACGCGCGCGCTCGTGCGCCATGGTCACGAGGTGGTGTGCTTCGTGCGCGCCAAGCACGGCCGCGACGTGGTCATTCCCGGCGCCACGGTGCGCACGGGCGACGTGACCAACGCCGAGAGCGTGGCGCGCGACGGGTTCGGCGGTGAACGGTTCGATGCCGTGGTGAGCTGCATGGCGTCTCGTACCGGCGGACCGCGCGATGCCTGGGCCATCGATCATGTTGCGCAGCGGCACGTACTGCAGGCCGCGAAAGCGGCAGGCGTGCAGCAGTTCGTGTTGCTGTCGGCCATTTGCGTCCAGAAGCCATTGCTGGCGTTTCAGCACGCGAAGCTCGCGTTCGAGCAGGCGCTCATGACGTCGGGGCTCACGTATTCCATTGTGCGTCCCACGGCGTTTTTCAAAAGCATTTCGGGACAGGTGAAGCGCGTGCAGGCTGGAAAGCCATTTCTGCTCTTCGGTGACGGCACGCTCACGGCCTGCAAGCCTATCAGCGATGACGATCTCGCGGAGTTTCTCGCGACCTGTCTTTCCGATGTGTCACGGGCCAATCGCGTGCTGCCTATTGGGGGGCCTGGGCCGGCCACGACGTTACGGCAGCAGGGTGAGTTGTTGTTCACGCTGGCGGGCAAACCACCGCGCTTCACGCGCGTCCCCGTGGCGATGTTCGATGGCATCATTGCCGTGCTGCGCACACTCGGCATGGTCATCCCGCCGCTGCGCGACAAAGCGGAGTTCGCGGCCATCGGCCGATACTACGCGACGGAGTCGATGTTGCTCTGGGACCCGGTCGTGGGTCGCTATGATGCTGACGCGACACCGTCGTTCGGGCGTGAGACACTGGCGTCGCATTACGCGCGGTTGTTGCGGGGGGAGATTACCGATGACCGGGGAGAACACGCGGTCTTCTAGGCACCGTTAACGGCGGTTGGGGTTGCCTACTACTGCGGTTCGGGTTTGGAACTGCTACCGCGGTGGATGGACTGCCACTGCGGTTCTGGACCGCCACTGCCGTTGAGGTGCACTGCAGTTCGGGATCATATGGAAGCGCCCGCCGGCTTTGCCGGCGGGCGCATTCCTTGGTGGTTGTCTCACTACAACTGCAGTGGCAGTTACCCAACCACCAAAGAACGGCGCCGAACCGGCGAAGCCGGTCGGCGCCTTCCGCAGAGACCCACACCGCCGTGTTCCCCAACTGCAGTGGCAGTCCAGAACCGCAGTGGCAGTCCATCCACCGCGGTAGCAGTTCCAAACCCGAACCGCAGTAGCAGTTCCGCAGTGCTACAAAGGCGCCCTGAACCGTCCACTGACCGCCTCGTACGACGCCGCCAACGCGAACAACGCGGCATCGCTCCCAGGCAATCCCACGAAGCTGAGATTCCCCGCCGGCATCCCGTCGGCGGAGTAGCCGGCGGGCACGGAAATCTCCGGAAGACCAAGCCAGTTGCCGTAGCCCAGCGGTGTGCGCACATCGGGCCACGCGTCGCTCGCGTTGGGCGCCTGGAATGGCATTGTGGGATAGATCATCGCATCGAGGTTACGCGCCTTCATGTGCGCGGCGAGCAGTGACACGGCGGTCTCGCGCGAGCGCAAAAAACTCACCGCCGCCGCATCGGTCTCGTATGGCTGCGCCATCAGCGCTCCCATGGCTGGCCACTCGGCGGGAAGCACATCGTAGAATGCACGGTACGACGCGAGCCCACGTTGTGCGGCGTCTTTCGGATCGACACCCTGCCGTTGGAAATAACGGCGGAGCGCGTTCGCCGTGGCGGCCGGTGAATTCGCGTTGGGCGCAACGTCGCCACGCTCGCGTGCGAAGGTCGCGAACTGCTCGCGGTACGTCACGCGGTCGACCGGTGGCGCGTAGCGCTCGACGATGGCGCCGGCACCGGTGCAGTCGGCGAGTGCCGCGTCGAGCACGCGCAGGCACTCGGCGGTCATCTGTGCGCGCGGCGCGTGCAACTCCACAAAGCCCAGTCGCGCGCCACGCAGCGCCTTGGGAGCCAGCGTGCCAAGTGTCCCGCGACGCCATGCACCGCGTAGCGAGAGCGCGTCGTCGGCATCATAGCCAGCAATGGCGTCGAGCATGAGCGCCGCATCGGCTACCGAGCGTGAGAGTGGGCCGTGCGTGTCGAGCACCGGCCACGTGGGGATGACACCGCTGCGCGCCACCAGGCCGAAGGTGGGCTTCACACCCACCACGCCAGTGAACTGCGCGGGAATGCGGTTGGAGCCGCCGTCGTCGGTACCGAGGGCGCAGAACGCCATGCCGCAGGCGACCGCAACGGCTGAGCCGGCACTCGAACCGCCGGGCGTGCGAAGCCCGGCGCGATCGTGCGGGTTGAGGACCTGCCCGGTGAAACTCGACGTGCCGTTGCCGCGATAGGCAAAATCGTCGGCTGCCGTCTTGCCCAGAATGACCGCGCCCGCCGCACGGAGACGCGTGACCTCGATGGCATCGCGCGACACCGGCTGCGGAAAGAGACGCGACCACTCGGCGCTCGACGCCGACGTCGCGGTACCTTCCACGTCGTAAATGCTTTTGGCAAAAAGCGGCACGCCATCGAGCGGACCACGCAGCGTCTTGCTACGGAGGCGCGCATCGGAGGCACGCGCCTCGGCGAGCGCGCTTGCGGAAAGCATGTCGATGGCGTGGAGTGCAGCGCCACGCGTGCGGCAGCGTTCCAGTGCACGGGTGGTGACGTCGAGCGCGGTGAATTCGCCGCGCAGGCGTCCCGCCTGATACTGCGCAATGGTGCCACCAAGCGGATCGGCCGCCAACGACCACGATGGCCACTCCACGAAGGGCAGGGCGAACAGTGCGCTCAAGCCCGCGAGCGCGTCGCGGCGGGACAGCGGCGTGATGATGGACATAGTGATGGACATAGTGATGGGCATAGCGATCGTCACTCAGTGTTCCAGGGGCGCGTCTCGAGGCGCAGCACGGCCCGAATGCCTGGACGCGTGTCCTGCATAACCGGTACCTCGAATACCCAGCTTTCCGGCAGTGGGTTCTCGGCAGCGGCGGTGTGTTGCACCGCATTGGGGCCGTGCGTGTCCCATCCGTAGCGCAGCGACCAGCCGGTGTCCGGGGCAAAGAACGCTTCGAGATTGACCTTGTCGCGAAACAGGTAGCCGCCGTCGTAGTGATCGCGTTTCCAGAATGGTACGCCATCCACCAGATACTCGGGCACCTGCACGCCGATGTCGAGTGAGAAGCCAAGCGTGGGGCGAAGGGTATCGACGCGCGCGGCGTTCGACAGAAAGACACTCGCCAAGTGCAGCGGCTGTCGTGCACGCACATGCTTGTCGTAGTCTACGAGCACCGCGGACCCTTCGTCGCTGGTGCGCCGGTGCAGATCCCACCGGGCACCACGCACCCGCGCGATGACGTCGACAAGATAGTCGGCGCGAATGGCGTGCCCCTTGTCTTTCTGTTGCTGCACCACGGGAGGCAGCATGAGCGCCTCGACGTCGAGAAACGCATCGACGCGCACGTTGCCGAAGAGAAAGCGCCGCAGATTCTGATAGCCGTCTTCCGAATTGACGATGCCGTAGTGCCCCGAATGCGAACGGTGCACGAACGCGCGCGGGGTATCGGCGACGTACGCGTTGGCAATGCGTACGAGCCCGTCGCTCATGGGGCCAACCGCATACCTGGCGAGGCCGTAGTCGTCGTGATTCGTGCCCACGAGACTGAAGAACCGCTCTTCGGGAAAAGCGCCATCGAGCGAGTTGACCGGGGTGTCGGCGGCCAGCGAGAGATACTCTCGCATGCGCCCTTCGTTGAAGTTCTCGGATTGATTGAAGCCGAACCCCGGCACGTTGCCGATGCCACGCAGGTCGATTCCGCCGTGCGGTGTGGCATAGGTGAACACCTTGTCGATGCGCCGGTCATTGCGCGACAGCTGCTGCAGCAGCGAGCGGCAGATGAGGCCACCCATGGAGTGTGCCACCAGATATACGCGGAACGCGTCGGTGTGTGCACCGTGCTGTGCACGGTCACCCGGTGCATAGCGGTCGTGCAGCGTATTCACCAACTCCAGCAGTCCCTGCGCGTATCCTTCGATTTCGCCGCGCGTCCCCCGTCCGGGCTCCGTGGACGCGTCCTCGTAGTATCGGTAGATGAACACCGAGCGCGGCGACAACGCGGTCCCCTCGGGGATCTCTGCGCCATCGACAAAGGTGTCGCGATAGCCTTCGTCCTTCATGAGGCGCACGAGCGGCGACTCGAAGATATGCCGCACCACGGAGCGCGGATATCGCTGCCGCAGTTTGGTGGAGCCCACATTGAAGCCCATGTACGGATCGGCGACGGTGTTTTCCACGTCGCCGCCGGTCATGGCATAGCCGCGCACGTAGATGATGGGGAAGTACGGTCGCTCGAGCTGCATGCCGACGAGGCCTCACCGCAAAGGGTCCACCGCAGAAACGATGGACCCGAATTGCGTCACGGCGCGCGCGCTGTCAAGCGCATGGCTAGCGTTTACCGTACACCGCGCGAAAACGAATCGTATCGCCGCCAGTGGTGGTTCGGGGCAGCGATACTTTCCTATTGCTGTCATCCTGCGAGTCCGAGAACTCGAACGTGCCGTTCACGACGAACTTCACCTCGGTCGAGAGGCGACCGGTCTTCGTGGTCACCGTCGCGGTGTATAGTCCGGCGCTGTCGGCCACCGGGGTGAGCGGCGTGTCGCTTCCCCACGACAGCGGCGTGTCTTCGCCGCGAATGCCCACCGTGGTCACGTTGGGCACCGCCGAGACGTCGACGACATAGATCACCGTGCGATCGTAGGCGGCCTGCACGCATCCCATCGAGGCGGCGACGGTCGTGAACACTCCGGCGCGCACCATCCGGCGACGCGAAACGCGACTCATGTGCGCGCTTCCCGCGACAACAGCGCATCAACGCTGAACCGTCCCGCGCCGAGCACCATGGTGAACATCGAGAACCAGACGAAGCCGGTGGCCGGCAGCATGTTCCAGTACCCGGCTTGCCACTGCTGCATGAAGATCGCCGTCAGCATGGTGCACATGACCAGGAACGCGAATGGTCGTGCGAACAGCCCGAAGAGCAGGGCGACGCCGCCCACCCCTTCGGCGAAAGCGCCCAGCCACGCCAGCGTGTCGGGGAACATGGCAAACGGTCCACCAAAGGCGGCAACATCGGCGGGGAACCAGTACGCCACTTCGAAGAAACCCAACCCGTTCTCTGGCGGCGACCATGGGAGACCGAACTTGGGGGCGCCGAAATAGACGGTGAGCATGAAGCCGCACACCGCGCGCGGGATGAGCAGCAGCAGATCGGCCACGAGCGGTAGCGGAACCGGGCGGGTAATGCGGAGCAACCAGCTGGGAAGCACGTGTCGCCTGAGGGTCGAGGCCAAACTGATGATCGATTGGCCTGATGCTTCGACGCCCGCCGTCGGCCAAAGGTATGAAGATGCTACGGCCTCGTGCCGAATCGTGCTAGCTTTGAGCGTTCATTCATCCTGTCCCGTTCGAGCACCGAGTACTCCGTGGCCAACATCCTTCAGCGACTCCCTGCCGGCGAAAAGGTCGGTATTGCCTTTTCCGGCGGTCTCGACACCAGCGCGGCGCTCCATTGGATGCGCGCAAAGGGCGCCATTCCCTACGCGTATACGGCCAACCTCGGGCAGCCCGACGAGTCGGACTACGACGAGATCCCGCGCAAGGCGATGGCGTATGGCGCCGAGAAGGCGCGCCTGATCGAGTGCCGCTCGCAGCTGGTCGCGGAAGGACTCGCTGCGCTGCAGTGCGGCGCGTTCCATATCAGCACCGCCGGCCAGACGTACTTCAACACCACGCCGCTCGGTCGCGCCGTGACGGGCACGATGCTCGTCGCCGCCATGCGCGAAGACGACGTGAACATCTGGGGCGACGGCAGCACGTTCAAAGGCAACGACATCGAGCGCTTCTATCGCTACGGGTTGCTCACCAATCCCAGCCTTCGCGTCTACAAGCCGTGGCTCGATCAGCAGTTCATCGACGAACTGGGCGGCCGCACGGAGATGGCGGAGTATCTCATCACGTCGGGCTTCGAGTACAAGATGTCCGTCGAGAAGGCGTACAGCACCGACTCCAACATCCTCGGCGCAACGCACGAAGCGAAAGACCTCGAGTTCCTGAACAAGGGCATGCACATCGTGCACCCCATCATGGGCGTGGCCTTCTGGCGCGACGACGTGGCGGTGACGCGCGAGACGGTCACCATCCGCTTCGAAGAAGGCTATCCGGTGGCGATCAACGGACAGGAATTCGGCAGCGCGCTCGAGCTGTTCACCGACGCCAACGTCATTGGCGGACGTCACGGACTCGGCATGACTGATCAGATCGAGAACCGCATCATCGAAGCGAAGAGCCGCGGCATTTACGAAGCGCCGGGGCTCGCGCTGCTCTTCATTGCGTACGAGCGCCTGGTGACGGGCATTCACAACGAAGACACGATCGAGCAGTACCGCATGAACGGCAAGAAGCTCGGCCGACTGTTGTATCAGGGACGCTGGCTCGACCCGCAGTCGCTCATGCTGCGCGAAAGCGCGCAGCGCTGGGTTGCTCGGGCCGTGACTGGTGAAGTGACCATCGAGCTGCGTCGCGGCAACGACTACTCCATCATGGACACGTCGAGCCCCAACCTGACGTACAAGCCCGAGCGTCTCACGATGGAGAAGGGACAGGAATACTTCTCGCCGCTCGATCGCATCGGTCAGCTCACGATGCGCAACCTCGACATCGTGGACACGCGCGACAAGCTCGCCATCTACTCGGCGACGGGGCTGCTGCAGTCGTCGGCGACGAACGGAGTGCCGCAGTTGAAAGGTGGTCCTGAGGGCTGAGCTGTTTCACCTACGGGAGGGGAACTCCGGGAGGATGAAAACGGGAGGGCAACCACGACCCCGTGACAGCGCCCCCGACGACGACCTTCCGTGGTTGTCCTCGCGTGGCCGCCCTGTCGCGGGGTCGTGGTTGCCCTCCCGTAGTTCCCCTTCCGTTTTTCCCCTCCCGTTTGAACCCAAACCGCATTTCAAGTTCCCATGTAGGCCAGGTGCGCCCCTTGCGCATCGCGCGCAATCATGACGCGCCCGTGGGGGGTCGGAATGGGCCCTGCGACGAACACGCCGCCGTGCCGCTTGAAGATTTCGTTCGCACGGTCGAGATGCTCGACGGCGAAGTAGGGGAGCCAGTTGGGGTTGATCCCTACCCAGTGTTCGTCCATTTGCATCACGCCGCACACCGGCTCGCCACCGGCGGCGGGGGTGAGGGTGTGGTACACGGTACCGGGCATGTCCACCTGCTGCGACGCCAGGTCGAACACGTTGGCGTAGAACGCGCCGTTGCTGGCGGCGTTGCGTGAGTTCACCTCGCTCCAGCACATGGAGCCATGTTCGCCCTCGATCTCGGCGCCGATGAACGGTGCGGCTTGCCAGAGACCGAACACTGCACCGTCCGGGTCGAAGGCCACCGCCATGCGCCCGCTGCCGGGGATATCCATGGGCGGCACCATCATGCGTCCGCCGTTGGCTTCAATGCGGGCCACCGTGGCGTCGGCGTCGGCCGTCCCCCAGTAGACCGTCCAGACGGTGGGCATGGCTTCCTGCCCGGGCATCTTGGGCGCCATCGCAGCAGCGGCGCGCCCGTTGGGGGTGCGGGCGATGGTGTAGTGACCGAAGGCGGGGCCCATGTCTTCGTAGCTCCAACCGAAGAGTTCGCCGTACAGGGACTTGGCGGCCTCGATATCCGACGTGGAGAGATCGAACCAGCAGGGACGGTGCAGCTGTGGGGCGTCGATGAGCGGCATGGCGGTCCTCGGGGGGTAGGAAGTGGAAGGAAAACGTACGGCCGCGGCGTGGCCCGTGCATCGTCTCCGCGCGTCGTTTCCGACCCCCCGTTGGACCACGAATCATCGCGCACAGTTGCATCCCTGTGGGAAAGGGCGAGTATTCAGCTTCCCACCGAGTCATCCTACCGAAGCACAGGAGTTGCCCATGAAGCGTTTCATGCAGGGTGCCGCCGCGGCACTCGCCCTCGCCGTCGTGCCCCAGCTCGTGCACGCGCAGGACAACGAGAAGTCGATGGCCGTGAAGGGCGGGATCCAGATGAAGGGGTGGATGGGCGTCGTCGACGCCAAGGAAGCCAAGGCCGGATTGACGGTCGACAGCGCCAAGTTCGTCAGCATGGGCGCCGGCATGCACGCCACGACGGGCCCCGCGATCACGTACTGGAACCCGTCGATGACGGGCAAGGGTGACTACACGGTGAAGGCGACGTTCCTTGAGAGCGAGTACATGGGGCTCAACAACCATCCGCACCCGTACGGCATCGTCATGGCCGGCAACGGCATGGGCACCGACGGGGCGAGCTACCTGTACTGCGCGGCGTACGGCAACGGCAACTTCATCGTGCGCGGCTTCGGGCCGGCGCCGTTCCAGATGAATGGCCCGCGCGGTGGCGCCAGCGAAGCGGTGAACAAGGCGGAAGCCAAGGGCAAGCCGGTGACGCAGCAGATCGCGATGTCGGTGAAGGGTGACAAGGTGAGCTGCATCATCAACGGCAAGGAAGTCGCGAGCTACACCAAGGCCGAAGTGACCGGCGAAGGCAAGCTCAAGACGACCGATGGTGTGGTCGGCTTCCGGATGGGGCACAACACCGACGCCCAGATCACGGGCTTCGCGCTCACCAAGAACTGAGTCATAGCACCATGCGTATCGCCGTGATTGGCGCCGGTGCGGTGGGTGGCGTCTTTGGTGCCCGCCTCATCGTCGCCGGTCACGACGTGACGTTCGTGGCACGTGGGACGACCCTCAACGTGCTGCGTACCGAAGGACTGACCCTGGAGAGTGTGCACGGAAACGTGCACCTCCCCGCGGTTCAGGTGACGGACGACCCCGCCTCGATCGGCCCCGTCGATGTGGTGCTGGTGGGGGTGAAGGCGACACAGGTGGCGGCGATTGCGCCGTCGCTCCGCCCGCTGCTCGCGCCGCACACGGCGGTCATTCCGCTGCAGAACGGCGTCGAGGCCAGCGTGCTGCTCGCCCAGGCACTTGGCGATGCCAACGTCCTCGAGGGCGTCTGCCGAGTGATTGCAGGGCAATCGGCCCCCGGGCGCATAAGGCACATGGCCGTCGTGCCGCATCTGGAGTTCGGCGTTCGCGCCGGCCATCCCCCCGCCGCCGCCGTCGCTGATGCGATCCCGGCCATCGCCGACGCCATCAACGGCGCCGGGATGCAGGCCGTGGTCGCCGCCGACATGGCCGTGGCGCTGTGGGAGAAGTTTCTCTTTATCGAGCCCATCGGGTTGGTGTGTGCCGCTGCCGACGAATCGTTCGGCACCGTACGATCGGTGCCGGAAACACGCCAACTGATCGATGCGGCGCTCGACGAAGTGATTGCGGTGGGGCGAGGCGTTGGCGTGCAGTGGCCAGCCGACGCCAAAGCGAATGTGTGGAAGCGGTACGATAGTTTGCCGCCGGACGAACGGACGAGTATGGCGCGCGATCTCGAGGCGCGGCGCCCCTCCGAATTCGACGCCCAGACGGGGGCCGTCGTGCGACTTGGCGAGGTGCACGGGGTGGCGACGCCGGTACACGTTATGCTGCGGGCGCTGCTTATGCCGCGCGTCGTTGTGGCGTAGACCCTGTGTGGTCGTGGTCGGGGTTTGGGGCGGGGGGTCGGGGTACGGCCACCACAGTCGGGGCACAGCTACTACAGTCGGGGTACTGCCACGACAGTCGGGGTCGATAAACAGTCGGGGTCCTGGTCGGGTCTCGCGCTACGCTGCGCTGGCGCGTCGGGGTCGGGGACAAGGTGTC
>VYKS01000047.1_pt1 | contig 107493 bp, 104 predicted proteins | sample 5114511 | NCBI WGS metagenome assembly VYKS01 (sample SAMN12291795, study PRJNA351875) | freshwater metagenome | isolation source: freshwater lake | place: USA: Michigan, Gull Lake | collected 2011-07-05 | reverse complement strand
TCGATTGCGACCATGCGGATCTGTTCCATGACGGCCTCCTCGAGGGGTTCGAGATGGCTCACTTTGACGCCTTTCGGCCGTCAGGGGCCATCCACCCCATCAAGGGTGGCGCCTGCGGCGCCATCGCGGAGCGACGGCGAAGCCGCCCTTGACCCTCACCTGGCCGCCCGGCAAGAGGCTCTCCAAGCGCTCCAGGGCGAGCCCCGACCGTTGCCGGTCCTGGCTCCCGCCAGCCGCCTACTTCGCCAGGCGAACGCCTGGCCCGCCGTTGGCGTCGGCAGGCAGGAACACCGCCCCGGCCTCCTCAAGCGTGGTTTGAACCTTGTCTAAGTTGGCGGCCAGGATTCCGCCCCGTCCAGTTTCAAACCGGAGGATTGTGGACTCAGCGACGCCGGAGGTGCGGGCAAGCTCTCGAACACTGATCCCGAGGGCTGCACGTGCCATGCGGACTTGCGGCGGGGCGAGGATAGTCAACGTTTTGCTCCACAAGTGAACGAATTGCGTTGACTCAGTCACCGTAATTCGTTTGAATGTACGCTCATTCCTTTCAAACTCCACCGATCTGCGTGCAGGCCGGGCCGAGCGCTCGCGCCGGGAGCCGCCCTATGTCCGAAGATCAGGCCGATCCGACCGCCCTATCCCGCCGCGCGCTGCTGGCGGCCACGGGCGCCGTGCCCCTGGTTTGCGTCGCCGCCGACGCCTCGGCGGCGGCCGAGACAGACACCCTCGTCGGCCGCTGCGCTCAATGGCTGACCCTCGACTTCGAGAGCGACCGCCTTGCCCGTCGATGGGCGGCGCTGGAAACTCAGGCCGTCGCGGACTCGACTACTTCAACATGAGCGACCGCGAGCGGCTGCGCCTGCCCATGGGGCCGGAGATGGACGCGATCGAGAAGCAGCTCGACCAGCTCTTCAACCGCCGCAAACGCCTCTATCGGGCGATCACCAAGATGACCCCGGCCAACGTCCATGAGGCCGCCAGCCTGATCGTCATCGCCGCCCGTATCGAAGTCCACGATCCAGGCCCGACCGCGCCCCTGGTGCGCAGGGCGATGGAGTTCATCGCCCAGGCGACATGCCCCCGCTGCGGAGAGGCCTATGTGCCCAAGAGCCTCCCCACGGCGTGAGCGGGCGGGCGGCGGTCTTCCCGCCAGATTGTCTTTCGTTTCCGCAGATGACGGCGCGCCGGATTTGCTTGCCGCGCGCATGTCGGTTCGCACCGTGGGGTCATGGCCCCTCGTCAGCCAAAGCACCCTGGGTCTGAAGGCGCACCGGCCCGCGTCATCCGCCGTAGTCGCCGCCGCTCGGATAAGCCCATCAAGGTCACCGACGACTGGCCGGGCATGGTCCCGATCACCGACCTTGAGGTCCGCCTCATCGAGGCCTTCTTCGCCGATCTGCTGGACGAGCTTTTCGGCCCCATCCCCTGAACCCCGGAGGACGTCATGGGCCGTGCGCGCCTAGCCCCTTCCGCGCCGCCCGTCTCCAAGGCGGCGCTGTATCTTCGCGTCTCCACCGGCCGTCAGGCCGAGCATGACCTGTCGCTCCCCGACCAGCGCCGCCAGCTTGAGGCGTTCTGCGCCGGGCGGGGCTGGAAGGTGACCACCGAGTATCTGGAGCCGGGCAACACCGCCACCGACGACAAGCGCCCGGCCTTCCAGGAGATGATCGAGGCGGCGACGGCCAAGCCGCCGACCTTCGACGTGATCCTGGTCCACTCGTTCTCGCGGTTCTTCCGCGATCAGTTCCTGTTCGAGTTCTACGTCCGCAAGCTGGCCAAGAACGGCGTGAAGGTCGTCTCGATCACCCAGGAGCTGGGGGACGACCCGATGAGCCAGATGATGCGCAAGATCATGACGCTCTTCGACGAGTACCAGTCCAAGGAGAATGGCAAGCACACCCTGCGGGCCATGAAGGAGAACGCCCGCCAGGGCTTCTGGAACGGCTCGCGGCCACCGCTGGGCTATCGGGTCATCATCGCCGAGCAGCGCGGGGCCAAGCTCAAGAAGAAGCTGGAGATCGACCCCATCCAAGCCGAGAAGGTCCGCACGATCTACAGGCTCGCGCTGCGGGGCGTGGACGGGTCCGGGCCGATGGGTCTGAAGTCGATCGCGACCTGGCTCAACGCCAACAACATCCGGACCAAGGACGGCGGTAAGTTCGGGATCGATGCGGTCCACAAGGTGCTGACCCGCACGACCTACAAGGGCGAGCACCGGTTCAACTTCACCGACCACAAGAACCGCTGTCGCAAGCCCGACGAGGAGCACGCGGTCGCCAAAATCCCGGCCATCGTCACCGAGGCCGAATGGCAGGCCGCGCAGGATCACCTGAAGATGCGCAGCCCCGGCATGATGCACTCGCGGCACGTCAACAGCCGGGTCCTACTGGGCGGCATCTGCTTCTGCGGTCTGTGCGGCGGGGCCATGACGCTGCGGACGGGCAAGAACGGCGCGTATCGCTACTACACCTGTTCGACCAAGGCCCGGATGGGCAAGGACGGCTGCACGGGCATCACCGTCCCCGAGGCCAAGCTCGACGACGCCGTGGTCGGCCATCTGGAGCGCAAGCTTTTCCAGACCGATCGGCTCTACATGCTGATGGGCAACGTCCTCGACAAGCGCGAGGCCTGGATAGAGCGCAGGCGCTCCCACGTCGGCGAACTGCCCAAGCGGGCGGCCGAGGCCGCAAACAAGCTGACACGGCTCTACGCGGCGATCGAGGACGGCATGATCGGCCAGAGCGCCGAGGGGCTGAAGGATCGCATCAGGGAGCTTGAGGCGATCAAGGTCGAGGCCAAGGCCGACGCCGACCGCGCCGACGCCGCGATCGAGAAGCTTGGGCCGATGATCACGCCCGAGAGCATCGAGCGCATGGCCAGCGCCACGCGCGAAGCTCTACGCGACGCTGACGGCAAGTATCGCCGGTCCCAGGTGCGCGCGGTTGCTCAGCGCGTGGAGGTGCTGTCCACGGAAGAGATCAAGATCATGGGCGGGAGGACTGAACTTCTGCGAACCATGGCCGTCTCGGCGGGCGACCACTCTGCTCTGGTCGAAGTTCGCAGTTTTAAACCGAAGTGGCGCGCCCGGAACGATTCGAACGTCCGACCCTCAGATTCGTAGTCTGATGCTCTATCCAGCTGAGCTACGGGCGCGCACTGCCTTGCGGCGAGGCGGGGGAGATAGCCCAGCCGTTCGGGGGACGCAAGCCCGGTTTGGCGGATAATTTCGAAAAGTTTCGCGCACCCGCGTTCGGTCTCGCGTCGCGCCTTGCCTGACGGAGCTTCAAGGGCGGTGTTTTGGGGGCGTGTAGCGGCGAACGGGCGTGACAGCGCCGCATGATTGGTGTCCATGGAGACATCCGGAGCGGCGGGCAGGCTGCTCCCCGCGTCCGTCACGAGGATCCGTATGCGTCGTTTGGCTTCCCTGCTGGCCCTGTCCGCCGCGCTGCAACTCTCCCTAGCCCCGCTCGCCGCGCACGCCGAGTCCATTCCTCTTGCGATGCGGACCCCGCGTCCGGCGGTGACCTCGACACCGGCCAAGGGCATGGTCGCCGCCGCCAATCCGCTGGCCGTCGAGGCGGGCCTGCGGGTCCTGCGCGACGGCGGATCGGCGGTCGACGCGGCCGTCGCGATCCAGGCGGTCTTGAGCCTGGTGGAACCGCAGAGCTCGGGCCTGGGCGGCGGCGCATTTCTGATGGTCTACGACGCCAAGACCGGCAAGGTGACCGCCTATGACGGTCGTGAGACCGCGCCGAGCGGCGCGACGCCCGATATGTTCATGGGGCCTGACGGCAAGCCCCTGCCCTTCGTGAAGGTGCTGCTGTCCGGCCGCTCTTCCGGCGTCCCCGGCGCGGTGGCCATGCTGGCCCAGGCCCAGAAGGAGCACGGCAAGGTCGCCTGGAGCACGCTCTTCAAGGACGCCGAAACCCTGGCCGCCGACGGCTTCGTGGTCAGCCCCCGCCTGGCGGGGATGATCGCCAGTCGCGCGCCCCAGGCCTCGCAGCCGGACGCGGTCAAGTATTTCACCAAGCCGGACGGGACACGCTACAAGGCTGGCGACGTGCTGAAGAACCCGGCCTATGCCGAGACGGTGCGCCGGATCGCCGCCGAGGGCCCTTCGGCGCTGTATGAAGGTCCGATCGCCCAGGCGATCGTCGACCGGGTCCATGAGGGCGAACTGCCTGGAAGCATCTCGCTTGAGGACCTGAAGGCCTACAAGCCGAGGTCGGGATCGGCGTTGTGCCGGCCTTGGAAGGTCTACACCGTCTGCGTGCCCAATCCGCAGTCCAGCGGCCTGGCGGTGATCCAGGCGCTGCAGATGCTGGAGCACACCGACATCGGCAAGCGCGGCCCGACCGATCCGGTGGCCTGGACCCTGCTCGCCCAGGCCGAACGGGTCATGTACGCCGACCGTGACCGCTATGTGGGCGATCCTTCGTTCGTGACCGTCCCGGTCGATGGCCTGCTGGATCCCAAGTACGTTGCGGAGCGCGCCAAGCTGATCACCGACAAGGCCGGCGCAGCGCCGCCGTTCGGCAAGCCCAAGGGCGCGCCCAAGGTCGGCGTCGACATGACCCATGAACCGGGTGGCACAACCCACTTCGTAGTGGCGGATACGCAAGGCAATGTCGTCTCGATGACCACCACGGTGGAGAGCATCTTCGGTAACGGTCGGATGGTGGGCGGCTTCTTCCTGAATAACCAGCTGACCGACTTTTCGTTCTCGCCGGTCGAGAAGGACGGCGCGCCGGCCGCCAACGCCATCGCGGCGGGCAAGCGGCCCCGCTCGTCGATGTCGCCGCTGATCGTGCTGGACAAGAAGGGCAAGTTCCTGGCCGCCGTCGGCTCGCCGGGCGGCAACGCCATTCTGTCCTATAACCTCAAGGCCATGGTCGGGCTGTTCTACTGGAACCTGAACATGCAGCAGGCCGTCTCGCTGCCGAATCTCGTGGCGCGCGGCGAAAGCTTCTCGGGCGACGCCGACCTGTTCGGGCCGGAGATGCTGGCGGCGCTGAACGCCCGAGGCGTGGGCGTCAAGGTCGGTCAGCTGGAGACCTCCGGCTTGCAGGGCGTCATCGTGCGGCCCGGCAACGTGCTGGAAGGCGGCGCCGATCCGCGTCGCGAGGGCGTCGCCAAAGGGCTCTAAGGACGGTTCATGTCTGGGCCTGGTGCTCTTCCAGGCCCGCCTCGACCTCGGCGCGGGAGAAGACCTCTTCCTGTCCGTCGACCAGCAGCTCGGCGTCGGCGGCGTTCTGGACGGCGACCATGGCCGCGACGCGGCGCAAGGCGGAGGGCGCGTCAGGCGCATCGACCGTGATCTCGTGTATCGGTGCGCTGTCTGGCGAGGCGCCGAGCTTCACAGCGATGGTCCAGGTCGTGGCCATTTGGGGCCTCCTCAAGAGCGCGTTAGGTTTGAGTGTACGCGGTTAAACCGCTCAAACGCGCTCCAAGTGTAAAAATAGGGCCTAGGTGTCGGCGGCTCGGTGGCCCGGCTCCTGCGGCGCCTCGGGCAAGGGGTCCGGTGCGCCGGACAGGGTGAGATCGAACACCGAACCCCCGGGTCCGGTTTCCACCAGCACGAGGTCCCCACCGTGCCCCTGGGCCAATTCGCGGGCGATGGCCAGGCCAAGTCCCGTCCCCCCCCGTCGCACCGAGCCCACGAACGGCTGGAACAGGTTGGCGCGGGCCCGCTCAGGAACGCCCGGACCGTCGTCGGACAGGCGCAGGACGCTGCCCCCGTCCGCCCGCCGCAGTTCGATGAACACCTTGCCCTTGCCGCCGCGATCCGGCGCGCCTTCAATGGCCTCGCGCGCGTTGCGCAGCAGGTTGGTCAGGATGCGATGCAGCTGATCTGGATCAGCCAGCACCTGCTCGCGCGGACCGATGACGGTCTCTAGGCTGACGCCCGCCGGGGTCAGGCCGGCGTCCTCCGCGGCCATGTCCAGCGCCGGCCGAAGCGGGATCACCCGAGCCACTGGCTCCGGTTCCCGCGATTTGCCATAGGCCATCACGTCGGAGGCCAGGTTGATAGCGCGGTCCAGAGCGCGTTCCAGACGCGGCAGGGCTTGAGCCACCTTGGGGTCGCCTAGCGCCGCCAGACGGTCGGACGCCATCTGGGCGCTGGTCAGCATGTTGCGCAGATCGTGATTGATCTTGGCGACCGCCTCACCCAGAGCGGCGAGCCGCGCCTTCGAGGCAAGGGCCGCCAGGAGGTCGGCCTGCATGCGATCAAGCTCTAGCTCGGCGCGACCGATCTCGTCGCGGCGATTGGAGACGGCGATGCGCGCGGCCGGGTCGTCAGGGTCGCTGCGGAACGCCTCCATGGCGCGGGTGATGCGTTGCATCGGCCGCACCAAGAAGATGTTCAGGAAGGCGTAGACCAGCACCCCAGCGAGGGTAGCCACGAAGATGGTCACCCCTGCCAGCTGCCAGAAATAGGCGACCAGCTTGGCCTTCAGAGGGGCGTCGGGCAGCACCACCTCGATGAACTCAGCCTTGCGAAAGCGCGGTTCGGCCATCACGCGGACCATGGCGCCCTTGGGGCTGGTCAGGGTGAAGAACGGCGCAGCGAGCCACGAGCCCGGATTCTGCCGACGCAGGTCAACCAGATAGGGCGTCTCGAACGGCTGCTTGGGCGGAAGCACTAGACGGCGCGCACCATCGACCTGGACGGCCACGGTCACCGCTCCGGCCTGATCGAACATCTGGCTGGCGACCGCGTCGCTGACGCGCAGCTCAGGATCGGATTCCGCGATGGTAGAGGCCAGTTCCCCCGCCCGCACCCGATCCAGAAGCCACTGCTCCTCATAGGCCGCCAGGGCCGGTGGCAGAATCAGCAGGCCACCGAAATTGACCACGATGGCGGTAAAGAGCAGGAGGCGCGCCGACAGTCCGCCTGGCCACGGAAAGCGCCTCCGGGGCCTGGGGTTTTCGTCTTCCGAGGGCGAGCCGGGTTCGACCATCCGGGGCGGTTACTTCTCGTCCAGCGACGCGATTGCGCGCCCATTGCGCCAATGGCGCCACAACGGCGGCAGAAACGCCAGAACGCCCATACCGATGATCGGCAGATAGACGCGCGGCGACAAGAGGCTTTCCACCGTCACGGGCCCGCCCTTGGCGAACACGTGCCCCAAACCCGCACCTATGCCGGCATAGACGAAGGAGCTTGGGATCATGCCAAGCAGAGACGCCAGCAGAAAGGTGCGCACCCGGACGTTCATCACCCCCGCCGCGACATTGACCGCCAGCAGCGGAAAGGCGGGGATCAGGCGCAAGGTGAGCAGATAGTTGAAAGCGTCGCCCTTGAAGCCCTCGGCGAGGCGCGAAACAAAGGCGCCGGACTTCAGCCGCAGGGCTTCGCCAAACGCGGTGCGGAAGACCAGAAAGGTGACGGTGGAGCCGCCCGTGGCGCCGGTGACCGCTGCAAAGCCACCGCCCACTGGCCCGAACAGAAAGCCGCCGGTCAGAGACAGGATCAACGCGCCGGGCAGCGAGATCGCGACCGACCCCACATAGATCGCCAGATAGATCGCCGCGCACAGCAGCGGCTTCTCTCGCGCGAACGTCTGGAGCTCTGTTCCCCGGCGGCGAAGCTCCTCCAGCGACAGATGTTCGACAAGGCCGCTGGCGAAGGCGACCGCGCAAAGGATCGCGACCACCGCGAGCGGCCCGAAACGACGCAGAAGCGTCAGGACCCTTTGACGCGTCATGCGGCGCCGATCGCGTCCTCGACGGCGGCGAAGCCGTCGGCGCGAAGGCGGGCGGCGAGATCGCGCTTGATCCGGGTAACCAGGCCCGGACCGCCATAGACGAGCGCCGAATAGAGCTGCACGGCCCGCGCGCCGGCGCGGATCTTCGCATAGGCGCCAGCGCCGTCAGCCACCCCGCCCGCGCCGATCAGGGCCACCCGGCCTGCAGCGGCCGCGTGGAAGCGCGCCAACACGGCGGTCGAGGGAGCCAGCAACGGTGCGCCCGATAGACCCCCGCTCTCGGCGGCGAAACGCGACGTCAGCGTCTCGGGGCGGGCGATGGTGGTGTTGCTGACGATGATGGCGTCGAGCCCCGCGCCCACCACGGTCTCGACGATGGCCTCAACCTCCCCGTCCTCGAGATCGGGAGCGACCTTCAGGAAGATCGGATAGTCGGCGCCGGACGCGATCCTTAGCGCCGCGCGGGTTTCCGCCAGCCGGCCGAGAAGCTCTTCCAAGGCAGCCTTGGTCTGCAGGGCGCGCAGGCCCGGCGTGTTGGGCGAGGAGATGTTGGCGGTGAAATAGTCTGACAACCCCCAGAGGCGCGTCAGGCCGGTCACATAGTCCTGGATGCGATCGCTCGCGTCCTTGTTGGCCCCGATATTGGCTCCGACAACGCCCCCCCGGGTCCTACGCGCCGACAGACGCCGCGCGAAGGGTTCCAGACCGCCATTGTTGAAGCCCATGCGGTTGATCACCGCCCTGTCCTCGCTCAGTCGGAATAGGCGTGGACGAGGATTTCCGGCCTGGGCCATCGGCGTGACGGTGCCCGCCTCGACGAAACCGAAGCCCGCCGCCAGCATGGCGTCGGGGACCTCAGCGTTTTTGTCGAAGCCCGCCGCCAGGCCCACGCAGTTGGACAGCTCCAGACCGGCGATCGTGACCGCCAGAATCGGATCGTCGGGCTGATCGTCGCGCGGACCAAGGCCCCACTTCAAACCACGAATGGCCCAGCCATGGGCGTCCTCCGGATCGAAGGCGTGGAGAGCACGGGCGGCGATGTCGTGAAGGCTCATGCGAGGTGGGCGTCCAGCTGCGGCACGCCCTCGGCGTCCAGATCAAGATCGGCTTCGCGCGTCACTTCGGCGACGAGCAGTGGACGATAGAGGTGCGGGAACAAGGCCCCGCCCCGCGAAGCCTCCCACTTGAGGGCCTCGCCCAGCGGCTCGGCCTCGATCGCCAGCAGGACCAGGCTCTCCTGCCCCTTGAACCATTTGGCGGCCGTCTCCTGGGCCTGATCCGTAGAGGAGAGGTGGATGAACCCGTCGGCGAGATCGACCGCGGAACCCTCGAAGCGCCCGACAGCCTTGGCGGCGTCCCACTCGGCGCGGGACAGGATCTTGTAGATCAGGGTCATTCGCCGCCCATTCCACCGTTCTCGTTGGCGTAAAGCAGGTGCTCGAGACGCGGGCTCTGGGCGCCGTCCCAAGCCAGCACCACGACGGTCGCCGTCGGAAAACGCCCGCGCAGCTTGTTGGTCTGGATCGGCGAAGACTCGCCGCCCAGCGCCAGCCGCAGAGCCAGCTCATGCATTCCGGGATTGTGTCCGACCACCATCACCGTACCGGCGCCGTCGCCCGCGTCCTCCAGCGCCTGTAGGATCTCCTCCGGGTCGGCGTGATAGAGGTCACGCAGATGCTCAACCCGCGCCTTCGGGAAATGAGCCAGCACCTGGTCGGCGGTCTCGCGCGTCCGCCGCGCCGACGACACCAAAAGAAGATCCGGCGCATAGGCCAGGCCCGCCAGCAGCTTGCCCATCATCGACGCGTCGGCGCGCCCGCTTTCGACGAGGGCGCGTTCGAAGTCGCCGCCGGTCTGGGCGTGCCGCTCGGCCTTGCCGTGGCGCATCAGGATCAGTCGCTCCATGGCGCTCTCCATAGCCGTCTCACGCCCTATCAGGAAGCCGGCGGTTGACACCTTCTTCGCCAAGCGCTCCAAGGCGGCATGGCTGCTCTCAATCTGGTCACGCCCACCAGCGGGGGAACCTGGCGGTTTCCCGCCAACGAACCTCTACGGCTGGACTCCGGGGGGGTCATCGAAGGCCTTGAGATCGCCTATCAGACCTATGGGCAGCTCAACGCCGACAAGTCCAACGCCGTTCTGATCTGCCACGCCCTCACGATGGATCAGTATGTGGCCTCGCCCCACCCGGTGACGGGCAAGCCCGGCTGGTGGCCGCGTCTGGTCGGTCCGGGCAAGCCACTGGATCCCGCGCGGCACTTCATCATCTGCTCGAACGTCATTGGCGGCTGCATGGGCTCGACGGGGCCGGCGTCGATCAATCCGGCGACCGGCAAGACCTACGGCCTGTCGTTCCCGGTTATCACCATCGCCGACATGGTGCGGGCCCAGGCGATGCTGGTCTCGGCGCTCGGGGTCGAGACCCTGTTCGCCGTCGTTGGCGGCTCGATGGGCGGCATGCAGGTGCAGCAATGGGCCGTGGACTATCCCGAGCGGATGTTCAGCGCCGTTGTGCTGGCCTCGGCCTCGCGCCACTCGGCCCAGAATATCGCGTTCCACGAGGTGGGCCGACAGGCAATCATGGCTGACCCGGACTGGCGCGGCGGCGCCTACGCCGACCACGGCGTTCGCCCGGAAAAAGGCCTGGCCGTGGCGCGCATGGCCGCCCACATCACCTATCTGTCCGAGCCGGCCTTGCAGCGGAAGTTCGGCCGCGAGCTGCAGCGTGACGGCCTCTCCTGGGGTTTCGACGCCGACTTCCAGGTCGAGAGCTATCTGCGGCACCAGGGGTCGAGCTTCGTCGATCGGTTCGACGCCAATAGCTACCTCTACATCACCCGGGCGATGGACTATTTCGACATCGCCGCCAGTCACGGCGGCGTGCTGGCCAAGGCCTTCACCCGAGCGCGCCACGTGCGCTTCTGCGTGCTGAGCTTCTCCAGCGACTGGCTCTACCCCACCGCAGAGAACCGCCATCTGGTCCGCGCACTGACCGCCGCCGGCGCCCGCGCCGCCTTCGCCGAGATCGAGAGCGATAAGGGACATGACGCCTTCCTGCTGGACGAACCGGTGATGGACGCCGCGCTGGAGGGCTTCCTGGCCTCGGCGGAACGCGATCGGGGGCTGGTTTGAGCAACACCGTGATCCGTGAAGACTTCCGCGAGATCCTGCGCCTGGTGCGCCCAGGCTCGCGCGTGCTGGACGTCGGCTGCGGCGAAGGCGCGCTGCTGGACCTCCTGGCTCATGAGAAGCAGGTGGACGCCCGAGGCCTGGAGCTCAGCGCCTCCGGCGTGGCGGCCTGCATGGCGCGCGGATTGTCGGTCGTTCAGGGCGACGCCGACCTGGACCTCGACCACTTCCCGGACCGCTCGTTTGACTACGCGGTGCTGTCGCAAACCCTGCAGGCGACGCGCAATCCGCGTCACGTGCTGGACGAGCTGCTGCGCATCGCCGACCGCGCCATCGTCTCGTTCCCGAACTTCGGCCACTGGCGCGTGCGCTGGTCGCTGCTGAGCCGCGGCCGGATGCCTGAGACCAAGGCCCTGCCCCTGCCCTGGTGGTCGACGCCGAACATCCACCTCTGCACCCTGGCCGACTTCATGGCTCTGACGGAGGACCTGAACTTGCGGGTCGACGCCAGCGCCGCCTTCGCCGGCAAGGGCGCGGCGCGGCCGATGAACCCTTCCAGCGCACTTGAGAACTGGCGAACCGAAACCTGCCTGTTCATGCTCAGCCGCAACGGCGCGCCGCCGACTCGGGAACTTCCGTCGAACTCGGGCGATCTCTTCGACGGATGAAGACGCTTCGTCTGATGACCTACAACGTCCACCGATGTGTGGGCACGGACCGCAGGCTCGACATCGAGCGTGTGGCCGAGGTCATCGCGGCTGAACGGCCGGACGTGGTGGCCTTGCAGGAACTGGACGTGGGGCGCGCCAGGACGAATGGAGTCGATCAGGCCCATCGCCTGGCCGAACTGCTGAAAATGAGCTTCCACTTCCACCCGGCCATGGCCGTAGAGGAAGAGCTCTATGGCGACGCGATCCTGACCGCCCTGCCGGAGCGCCGGATCAAGGCCCAGGGCTTGCCAGTATATCGCCGGGTGCCCGGCCTGGAGCCGCGCGGCGCGCTGTGGATCGAGGTCGAGGTCGGCGGCGCCAAGGTTCAGATCATCAACACGCACCTTGGCCTCGTCCCCCAAGAGCAGAAGCGCCAGGCGGCCGCCCTGCTCGGTCCCGAATGGATGGGCGATGACGCCTGGGTCGCCCCTGGCGTGGTGCTCGGCGACTTCAACGCCACGCCCTACTCGGCCACCTACCGCATGCTGCGGACGGCGCTGCGCGACGCTCAGGCGCCGGGCCCCGCCTGGTTACGCCCTGCGACCGCGACGTTCCCGTCGAGCTTCCCGTTCATGCGGATCGACCACGTATTCCTTACGAAGGGCTTGGAGACCCGCGCGGTCAGCTCCCCCTACGACGCCCGCGCGCGACTGGCCTCAGATCACCTGCCGCTGGTGATCGAGCTTGAAATTACGGACGAAGGTGGTCCGGAGGCAGCGGCGGCGGCGCGGTGAGCCGGGCGATGTCACGCCGCAGGCGCTTGCGACGACCCCAGGGCCGCCAGGCGTCGTCCGGCGCGATGGCGTCGCCCAGACTCCAGTCCGCGATGAACTGCTCGACCGCGCTCAGCTTGCGCACCGGCACCGGTTGAAGCCGTCTCGGCGGCCCGCCACGCACGTCGAGGGCGTTGATCGCCGCCGCCAGTCCGCCCTCTCGCGCCATCGCCTCCAGCACATCCAGCGTCGAGCGATCGATGAAGTGACCGACTAGCCGTCCGAGGAAGCCTCGGATCGTCTCGCGCTCGCGATCGTCGCGCGCCTCGAACGCCAGATCGCACTCACTGTCGAGGCCGATGGAGCGGTTATTCAGGTTGGCCGACCCGATCCGCAGCACTTCGTCGTCGATGATCGAGACCTTGGAGTGAACGATGATGGGTCCGCCCTTTGGCGTATGGGCGGAGAAGGCTGAAAATCGGCGATGGATGTCGACCTCGCGCAGACGGTTGATCGCCGCCGTCCGGGCGCTGTCCATGGTCATCTGGTCGAAGTAGCTGGGGCTGCGGGCCGGCCCGATGGTGACGACCTCGGGCCCATCAGGCTCGGCCAGCCGCTCGGCCAGGGCTTCAACGAGCACCGGTGAGGTGACGTACTGGTTCTCAAGATAAATGAGCCGCTTGGCCCGCCGGATGGCGGAGAGGTGCAGCAGCATGCACTCGGTGACCTCCGGACGTCCTTGCCACGCGGCCGAGGTGCGGGCGACGGCCACTGGCGTGCGGCGCAGATCGGGGACCAGCCCTTCTGGCCAAGGCGTTTCCTCTGGGCGCGTGGGACGCTCGATGGCGTCGCCGCCCGATGCCCGCCAGCGATCGACAAACAGGTCCGCCATCGCCTCGCCCGCGCGGCCATCAACCAGCATCGAGACCTCGTGGCGGGCGGGATAGCGCCGGCCCGTCGGCAGGCGACGTAGCGGATTGTCGTCGAGATGTCGGGTGTCGTCCCAGCGGTCGACGCTGATATCGCCGCCGCTGACCAGCGCGGTCACCCCGTCGATGATGACCGCCTTCTGGTGATGGCAGGCGCTTGCCGGCAAGGTGGCGTCCAGCCGGTACTTGACCTGCGAACCGGCGAAGAACGCCGCGCCGCGGTGGGGACCGAACAGCTGCGATGCGGCGATAGGGAACGGCATGTCCCAGGTCAGCACCCTTACGTCGAGCCCCGGGTTAAGCGCGGCCTGACGGCGCAGGATCAGGCCAATCCGATCCGCCGAGGTGGGGTCACGGCTCTTTCGCACCCGGTCCGGATCGAGACGGGTCAACGGATCGAACACCCAGGCCAGAATCCAGATCGACTTCCGCGCCGCCAGAAGCAGGGGCTTCAGCGCGTCGAAGGTTTCATCGTTGTCGATGAACAGGGCTACGCGGTCGGCGGGCTCGACCCGCCAGCAGTTGTAGCCTGGTTGGAAGACTGAAGCGCGCTCGACCATGTCCACCCTAACGCCGCGACTCGCTGTGAAACGCGCGTGAAGGCGTTATGGCTCCGCTTGAGCGCGCGGTCTCGTGAACTCTTGTTCGGGTCAGCCGGCGATGGCGGCGGCGTCACGCTCGCCGGTGCGAATCCGCAGGGCCTGTTCCAAGTCCAGGACGAAGACCTTGCCGTCGCCGATCTTGCCGGTGTTGGCAGTGCGCTGGAGCGCCTCGATCACCGGTTCCAGCACATCGGTGGGCACGGCGATCTCCAGCTTCACCTTGGGAAGCAGCTTCACCTCGTACTCGGCGCCGCGGTAGACCTCGGTCTTGCCCTTCTGGCGGCCATAGCCGCGGACCTCGGTCACGGTCAGACCGGACGCTCCCGCCTCGGTGACCGCTTCGAGCACCGCGTCGAGGCGGCTCGGCTTAATCACGGCGACGATCATCTTCATGGCGCGGCTCCAGCCAGCGAACGGTTTCTACGACTCCAAGCTAGGCGTCGAGACGCTTCGCTCCAAGTGCGTTCAGAGATCAAGGCCACTCGGCGCCTGAGGAACGGGCGCCTTATGGACCGAAACGGGGCGATCACCGGTGTGGCGCGCGGGAGTCGGCCCTGCCGGACTGGGTAACAACACGCCGGGCGCGAAAACTCTCGCCCGGGCGCGATGACCGCGCGGCTTGACCGCGAAGGTCTGCTTGATCGCCTCCATCAGGATCACGCCGGCGAAACGCGGCCAGAGGGTCGCGCCGACCTGCTCGAAGCCCTCGGCCCAGTTCGACATAGCGGCGATGGGCGGAACATAGAGCGCGCGCGTCCAGCCCGCGGGCTCAAGTTCAGCCTCGCGAATCAGGCTCTCCAACTGACTGCGGCTATAAGGGCGGCCGTGCCCGAACGGCGTGCCCTCCGCGCCCGCCCAAGCGCCGTCGCGGGAAGAGACGGCGACGATCAGCCGACCGGTCGGCGCCATCACCCGGCCGATCTCCCCCAGCAGAGCGCTCGGGTCATCCGCCTCCTCGAGCGCGTGAACCGCCAGGACGCGGTCGAACATGGCGTTGGGCAGAGGCAGAGCGGCGTCCTCAACCAGGCAGGCCAGGTTACGCCCGCCGTGGGGCCAGACCTCGACCCCCTGTTGGGCGGGCATCGCGGCCACCACGCGGCGGGCCTTGGCGCGAGGCGCGTCCAGGAACGGCGTCGCGTAACCCACGCCCAAGACATCGAGATCGCGGGTGTCGCCCCAGGCCTCTTCGACCTTTCGGGTCAGCATCGTCCGCGCCGCGCGCCCCAGCGGCGAAGCGTAGAAGGCCCTGAGATCGAGCACGTCGCGACGCATTGAGTCTCCCGAACCACGAGACCTTCGTTGTAGGCTCCCCGGCGTCACCGCACCAGAGCACCCTCATGGCCTTGATCGTTCACCAGTTCCCTTGCCTGTCCGACAACTACGGCTTTCTCGTGCGCGACGAGGCCACCGGCAAGGTCGCCGCCATCGACACGCCCGACGCCGAGGCGATTCTGGCCGAACTGGGCGGGCTGGGTTGGCCCCTGGACATGATCCTCAACACGCACTGGCATCCGGACCACGCCGGTGGCAACGAGGCCCTAAAGACGGCCACCGGCGCGACGATCGCAGGCCCCGCCGAGGTCACCCGCATCGCGCCCCTGGACCGCGCGCTTCGCGACGGCGATGTCGTGATGCTGGGCGAGACCCGTCTGCAGGTCATCGACACCGGCGGCCATACGCTTGGCCATATCAGCTATCATGACGCCGAGAATGCGATCGCCTTTGTCGGTGACACCCTGTTCGCGCTCGGCTGCGGACGACTGTTTGAGGGCACGGCTGAACAGATGTGGGCGTCGCTTCAGAGATTGGCCGCCCTGCCGGACGAAACGGCCGTCTACTGCGCCCATGAGTACACAGCGTCGAACGCGCGCTTCGCCCTCGCGGTGGACAATGCGCCAGAAACAAAAGCGCGGGCCGAAAGTGTCTTCGCCGCCCGCGATCGTAGCGAGCCGACCGTGCCCACCACAATCGGGGTCGAGAAGGCCACCAACCCCTTTCTCCGCGCGCCTTTGCTGCGGCCCGGCGCAGCCTCGCCGGCGCAAGCCTTCGGCGACATCCGCGCGGCCAAGGACGGCTTCAAGGGATGAGCGACATGACCAGAGCGGGGCTTGGCCTCTCAGGCGATCTGGGCGCGCGGGAGATCGTGCGGATGCTGGACCTTCAGCCGCATCCCGAAGGCGGCTGGTATCGGCAGACGTTTGAGGATGCGCCGGGCCCTGACGGCCGCGCCGCCTCGACTTGCATCTACTATCTGTTGGAAGCCGAGCAGATGTCGGCCTGGCACCGCGTCGATGCGGTCGAGACCTGGCACTACTACGCTGGCGCGCCGATCTCGCTGACCCTGTCTCCGCCCGATGGCAAGGGCGCTACGGCCCATGTGCTTGGCCCAGATCTACGCGCCGGATGCCGCCCCCAGGTGATCGTCCCGACCCTCTGGTGGCAGACCGCCGTCAGCCTTGGAGCCTGGACGCTGGTTGGCTGCACCGTGGCGCCCGGCTTTCAATTCGAAGGGTTCGAGATGGCCCCGCCCGACTGGACGCCCACCCAGGGCTAGCTCACCAGATTTTGCCGGCGGTTTGCCCTGGATCAGGGCGCGCCTGCCTTTCGCGCGCGAGATGCGGGGCGTGTTTTCGCCTTCGGCCAGCTTCTTTAGCCGCACGCCGCGAAGCCCTGCGACAGGATGTCGCAGGCGCCCAAGGCGGGTACCCATTGTGGGCAACTTGGTCGCATGGCGTCGTTCGGTGAGCCATGCAATCCTTTTCAAGTCACATTACAAGTGCTGATTCCGGGGGGAAGAAGTCGTCTATGTCCGAAGACTACGCCAACGCGCGGGCCGCATCGCGGTACGCGACCGATTATATTCTGCGCTGGGTTGAGATCGCCAACGAGGTCCATGGCTCCGACCTGCTTTACGCGCTGGTCTTCACCACCTTGTGGGCCGGGAACTGTTCGCATATCCGGGGCGGGCACTACGCCGACGTAGATGACGTTCCGCCAGACCATGAGCGACGCCCGCTCACAGTGCGGCAGGTTGCCGATTCTCTGGGCCTTCCCTACGAGACGGTTCGCCGTCGCTTTGTGGAGATGCTGGAGAAGGGCATGGCCCAGCGCGTCGGACGCGAGGGCTTCATCGTGCCTCACTCGGCCTTGGCCAAACCGGAAGTGCTTCAAGGCCTGCGCCGTTCGCACCAGAGCCTGACCCGCTTCCTGAAGGACTTGAAGGCGATCGGCATCGAAGCGGCCTGACGCCCCACGCTTCTAGCTAGAGGCTGCTCCCCCGCGTCACGAGGTCGACGGGCGTCAAGGCTGAACGCACCGGTCCGCCGGACATGCGCTCGAACAGAAGATCCACCATCGTCCGGGCGCCCATCGCCAGATCCTGGCGCACGGTCGTCAGGGGCGGGGCGCTATGTCGCGCAAGCACGATGTCGTCAAAGCCGACCACCGCTACGTCCGCCGGGACGCTTCGACCCGCTTCGTTCAGCGCCGATACCGCCGCCAGGGCGATCACATCGGAAAAGGCGAAAATGGCGTCGAAGGGAATCCCGGCAGCAAGAAAGTCGGCGACCGTCCGGCCCGCCTCTTCCATGGTGTAGTGAGCAGGCACGACAAGGGCGGGATCAAATGGCAGGCCGGCTTCCGCCAAACCCTGTCGGTAGCCGTCAAAACGCTGCGCAGCTTCCGGGGCGTCGGTCGCCCCGAGAAACGCAATCCGCTTGCGCCCCGCCTGCGCCAGATGCGCCACCGCCAGTCGGCCGCCCGCGACGTTGTCACTTCCGACCGCGCAGTACTTCTGTCCGGGTAACTGCGCGCCCCAAACGACCAACGGCCGGTAGGTCTCGGCGATGGCGTTCAGCGTTTTGTGCTGATTGCTTTGCCCGATCAGCAAAAGCCCGTCCGCCCGGTGCGATTGTATGATCCGTTCCAACCAACCCGTCTGGGTGATCACCACCTTGTGCAGCAAGACCGCGTAATCACGCTGCGTGATCTCGTCGGCGAGCCGGCCCACCATTTCCAGAAAGAACGGATCGGAGATCAGTTGCCCGGTCTCGTGCGCCAGCGGGATGATGACCCCGATCGTATCGGTCTTGCGCAGGCGCAGGGATCGGGCCGACTGATTGACGACATAACCGTGTGTGCGCGCAATCTCGACGATCTGGTCGCGCAGCGGCTTGGGAATCAGGGGATTGCCGGCCAGGGCCCGCGAGACCGTGGAGATCGACACACCCGCCATCCGGGCGATGTCGGCCATCTTCAGACGCCTTGGTTCAGGCGCTGCGGCGGGATCGGGACTGACCATCAGGTGATATTAGGACTCTGCGAACGCGCGAAAAGACGCAATGGCGTCGCGTTATGCAAGGTTGAATTCGCGCGCCAACACCTCACGGCAGTATCGTTAGCGACCTCGTTCAGCGGCGTAAATGCCAGCGGAGGGCGCGACATCCAATTTAAATAACGATGTTCGACGAACTGCTAGCGGTGGATCACCTTGATAATCTTCTTCGAGGACGGCCGCCCGGCCAGCCCCTGGTCGGGCGAGTAGGTCACGGTAAGCGCCCCGTCCTTCAAGGTCGCCGAAGGCTTGCGCCCCTCGGCCAGCAGCACCCGAGCGATCTGTGACATCAACGAGCGGTCGCCCTTGCGGGCCATGCGCTCGAACGCCTCGGCGACCACCGTGGCCGAGTCGGCGGCCAGCACCGCCGTTTCCGGGCGCACATCCTGCACAGTGGCGAATTCGATATCGCGCTGCGCCGCACGACTGGCGCGCGCAGTGGCGATACGCACGCGCTGCACGAACACGTTGAACGAGAGGATCGCCGGCGGCTGGATCGAGGGCGCGCGTCCCGAAAGCGCCGCGGCCGCGCCCATCGGCGCATCGTCGGTGAAGAGGATAATCCCGCCCAGCTTGGTCACCCGCAGGACCGGCTCGCCAAGATCGTTACGGTAGATGACGTCGCCGCGCGAAGCCGGTTGCGGCTGGAGGACCCAGATCTCGGCGCTGTTGTCGAACTTGATCAGAGGGCGCGACGCGGCCTGGTCGAAAACAAAGGCGCCGCCGGTCTCGGACACGTAGCGGGCCACGGGCGGCGCGGGCACGCGGCGCGCCTCGGCCGGGCCCTTGTGACCCAGCAGAGCGTCACGCAGCGAATGCGGGAGCTGCTGGGCGTGCGCCGAAGCTCCCATGAACGCCAGAGCGGCGATCATCAGCGCCGCCCGGGCGCTCCATCCGCCAAACTCCGCCTTACAGAATGTCATGCGATCCGTAGTGCCCCCGGAGTGGGGCGAATCTTGGACGCGTAAACGCCGATCACCCAAAGCTCGGAACATGAGGCCAAACCGCAACAGTCAGCGTCAAGTCCGAGCTTCGGGGCCGCGTCACTAGGCCATGTACTGGCCGCCGTTCAGGGTAAGCGTGGCGCCGGTCACGAAGCCCGCGCGCTCACCGGCCAGGAACGAGACCATGTCGGCGATTTCCTCGCCCCGGCCCAGGCGTCCCACCGGGATCCCGGCGACGATCTGCGCCAGCACGTTTTCCGGCACGGCCGCGACCATGTCGGTATCGATATAGCCGGGACAGATCACATTGACCGTCACGCCCTTCTTGGCGTTCTCCAAGGCCAGCGCCTTGGTGAAGCCGATCAGACCGGCCTTGGCCGCCGAGTAGTTGGTCTGGCCCATCTGGCCCTTCTGGCCATTGATGGAGCTGATGTTGATGATGCGGCCCCAGCTACGATCACGCATGCCCTCGATCACTGGACGGGTCATGTTGAAGGCCGAGTCCATATTGACCCGGATCACTTCCGACCACTGTTCGTAGGTCATCTTGTGCAGCATGCCGTCGCGGGTGATGCCGGCGTTGTTGACCAGGATGTCGATGGGGCCGAGCTCGGCCTCGACCTTCTTCACGGCCGCCTGACAATCCTCGAATACGCCGACATTGCCCTTCACGACCATCACGCCCAATTCCTTGGCGCAGGCCTCGGCGGCGGCTTCGTTGCCGGAGTAGCCGGCCGCCACCTTGTGGCCGTCGGCGATCAGCCGCTCGCAGATGGCTCGACCGATCCCGCGGGTGCCGCCGGTCACGAACGCAACTCTCGTCATAAATCTCTCCCGATCGCTTTTCTTATGGTTGGCGGTGACCCACGGAAGGGCAGGTCACCGAAGAGTTGCCTCAGACCGCTTCCACGCACATGGCCACGCCCATGCCGCCACCGACGCACAGCGTGGCGAGACCCTTTTTGGCGCCCGATCGCTTCATCTCATGAACCAGGGTGGTCAGGATGCGCGCGCCCGAAGCGCCGATCGGGTGGCCGATGGCGATCGCGCCGCCGTTGACGTTCACCTTGGCCGGGTCGAGGCCCAGCTCGCGCACCACGCAAAGGGCCTGGGCGGCGAAGGCTTCGTTGCTCTCTACGAGGTCGAGCTCGGACACCGACCAGCCAGCCTTCTCCAGCGCCTTCTTCGAGGCCGGGATCGGGCCGGTGCCCATGATCTCGGGCTCGACACCGGCGTTGGCCCACGAGGCGATCTTGGCCAGCGGTTTGAGACCGCGCTTGGCGGCTTCCTCGGCGCTCATCAGCACCAGGGCGGCGGCGCCGTCATTCAGGCCCGAGGCGTTGGCGGCGGTGACCGAGCCTTCCTTGGCAAACACAGGCTTTAGGCCCTGGACGCTCTCGATCGTGGCGCCGTGGCGGATGAACTCGTCCTTGTCGACGATGGTGTCGCCCTTGCGGCCCTTGATGGTGATCGGAACGATCTCGTCATCGAACTTGCCGGCCTTCTGAGCGGCCTCGGCGCGGTTCTGGCTGGTGACCGCGAACTTGTCCTGATCCTCGCGGGTGATCTGCCAGCGGCTGGCGATGTTCTCGGCCGTCTGCCCCATGTGGTAGCCGTGGAAGGCGTCCCACAGGCCGTCCTTGATCATGGTGTCGACGAACTGCAGGTCGCCCATCTTCTGACCGCCGCGAAGGTTCTGAGCGTGCGGGGCTTGACTCATGCTCTCCTGACCGCCGGCGACGACCACCTTGGCCGAGCCGTCGGCGATCTGCTGAGCCGCCAGGGCCACGGCCCGCAGGCCCGAGCCGCAAAGCTGGTTCAGACTCCAGGCCGGCGCCTCGACCGGGATGCCGGCCTTGACCGAGGCTTGACGCGCCGGCCCCTGGCCGGCGGCGGCTTGCAGCACCTGGCCCAGGATGACTTCATCCACGTCCGACGGCGCAATGCCCGCGCGGGAGATGGCGGCCTCGATGGCGGCCTTGCCCAGCTCGGCGGCGGGCAGGCTGGCCAGGGCCCCATTGAACGAGCCCACCGGCGTGCGGGCGGCGGAAACGATGACAATCTCGCTCATGCGATAGCTCCCGTAACGTTCTGACGTGACGCTTCGCGATTGCGGCGCCCGTTCTTTTGCAATGCAGCATCACCATGCACGCCACGACCGCGTTCGTCACGAGCACATTTTCACGCCTTGGCGGCAGCTCCAAGTCATCAGACCACTGGCGTCATGCCTTTGCATTCGCGATAGTGCGATGCGAAAAGCGGACGTAACCGCTGTCTTAGGGAACGAAATGTCCGAGAACCCTGAAAAAGGCGAAACGGCCGCCGGGACCGAGAAATCGGCCGGCCAGCGCGTGATCATCAAGAAATACGCCAACCGTCGCCTCTACAACACAGCGTCTTCCTCGTACGTCACCCTCGAACACCTTTCGGATATGGTGAAGGAAGGCGTCGACTTCGTGGTCTACGACGCCAAGACCAACGACGACATCACCCGCTCGGTCCTGACCCAGATCATCTTCGAAGAAGAAAACCGCGGCGGCGGTCAGAACCTGTTGCCGATCCAGTTCCTGCGCCAGTTGATCGGCTTCTACGGCAACTCGATGCAGGCCTTTCTGCCGTCTTACCTCGAGATGTCGCTCGAGAGCTTCGCCAAGCAGCAGGAACGCCTGCGCGGCCAACTGAGCAACATGGCGCCGGGTAAAATACCGGGCATGGGCGTCTACGAAGACCAGATCCGTCAGAACATGGCGCTGTTCGACCGAGCGATGAAGATGTTCTCGCCGTTCGCCTATGTTCGCCCCGAGGACGCTCCTGCCGCGCCGGCGGAGCCCACTCCCGCCCCTGCTCCGCAGACGGACGACACCCTGACGGAGATGAAGCGCCAACTGGAGGCGATGCAGGAACAGATCGCCAAGCTGGCCAGCAAGTCTTAACCAAGCCGATCCAGCCGTTCTTAACCGTCCTGGCTCTAGGATCTCGGCCATGAGCGGTCCGATCGATCCCCTTCGACGCCCTGGCCCCACGCGCCGCGCCCTGCCGGCGCCGCGCGATTCGGCGCGCCAGGACACAGACGAAGACGTGGTGTTCGTGGTCGAAGAAGACGTTCAAACCCCGCCGACGCCCCCGCGGCGCGAAGGCTTCGCCGCCTTCGCCGCGCACCTGATGGGACAGTCGGGCCAAAAGCGCGGCCTGCGGGGTGGGAAGGAAGTGCTGGATACGGCCAGATCGACCTATCTTGAGACGGAATATTCCGGTCCAGCGGACCGCCGTCCCCCGACCGGCCTGCTGAAAAAGACCAACATCTAAGCCGTTAGACGCGCCAGGCGCGCCTCCAACGCGGCGACTCGGTCCTCCAACGCCGCGATCCGATCCCGGTCGCTTGGCGGGGGCGTGCGCACTCCCGCGCGCGACGCCGCTTCGTCCGACGACACCCCCAACAGCTCGGCGAAGGCATTGATTTCCCGCATGGAAAGCTCGCGCTGGTCCTTGAAGGCCAAGGCGAGATCAGCCTCGGCCATGCCCGCGACGGACGCCAGAACAGCGCGGGAAAGCCCGCGTTCGGTCAGGCGCTGGTCGTACCAGGCGGCATCGAAGAACAGAGCCATCAGTTCACCACCGCCGGCTGGCGCCGTTCTTGCTTAATCGAAGGTGAATTCATCGCCGCGAGCTCGCCATGTCCATCGCCGTCCGCATCTTCGACATTGTCGTGGTCGCCCTGATCTTCACGGCGCTGACTTAGTTCGAGCCCTTACCGGCGATTATGGCCGGGCTCCCTGCCCGTTGTCGAACGCTCCGGCGTCATCTGATCAAACCCCCATTTGCACACGGGCGCGAGGGGGCTTAATCGGCGGGTATGAGCACCGATCAAGATCTCGACACCAAGAAGGCCGCCGCCCGCGCGTGGTTCGAAAACCTGCGCGATCAGATCTGCGCCGCGTTCGAGCAGCTTGAGGACGAGGCCCCCGCCGACCTCTATCCCGGCGCGCCGGGACGGTTCGAGAGAAAGGCCTGGGAGCGTCCCGCCGGCGGCGGCGGCGTGATGGGCATGATGCACGGTCGCCTGTTCGAGAAGGTGGGCGTCCACGTCTCGACCGTGTTCGGAACCTTCACCCCGGAAATGGCCAAGAACATGCCGGGCGCGGCGGAAGACCCCCGGTTCTTCGCCACAGGAATCAGCCTGATCGCCCACATGACCAATCCGCGCGTGCCTGCGGTGCACATGAACACGCGCTTTATCGCCACGACCCAGAGCTGGTTCGGCGGCGGCGGGGATCTCACCCCCCTGCTCGGCTATCAGCGTCAGCAGGACTTCCCGGATGCGATCGACTTCCACGCCGCCTACAAGAGGGCCTGCGACAAGTACGATCCGGCGTGGCACCCAAAGTACAAGGCCTGGTGCGACGAATACTTCTTCCTGCCGCACCGCAACGAGCCACGCGGCATCGGCGGGATCTTCTACGATCACCACGACAGCGGCGAGTGGGAGCGCGACTTCGCCTTCACCCAGGACGTCGGCCGGGCATTCCTTGAGGTGTATCCCACCCTGGTGCGCCGCCGGATGGGCGAGGCCTGGACCGCCGATGAGCGTGAGCAGCAACTGGTGCAGCGGGGCCGCTACGTCGAGTTCAACCTGCTCTACGACCGCGGCACGATGTTCGGCCTGAAGACCGGCGGCAACGTCGAGTCGATCTTGAGCTCGATGCCGCCGACGGTGAAGTGGCCCTGAGGTAGCGCCTAGGCGGCTTGGCGGCGCGCCTCCTCGCTTAGCCGGAAGGCCTGAACCAGACGCATCAGTTCCGAGGCTTCGCGGGTCAGACTGTGGCTGGCGGCAGTGGTCTCCTCGACCATGCCCGCGTTCTGCTGGGTTACCTGATCCATTTGAACGACGGCGCTGTTGATCTGGCCAAGGCCGATGGCTTGTTCCTGCGCGGCGAGGGCGATGTCGTTGACCAGCGATTCAATCCCCGTGAACTCATCGACGACCGCGCCCAGCGCCTGACCGACGCGCCCCACAAGGCCGACGCCGCTTTCGACGCTGGACGAGGCTTCGGCGATCAGGCCCTTGATCTCCTTGGCCGCGTCGGCCGACCGCTGAGCCAGCGCGCGGACCTCCATGGCGACAACGGCGAAGCCACGTCCCGCCTCGCCCGCGCGCGCCGCCTCGACTCCGGCATTCAAGGCCAGGAGGTTGGTCTGGAAAGCGATCTCGTCGATCACCCCGATGATCTGGGTGATTTGGCGCGAAGAACCGTCGATACGCTCCATGGCGAGAATCGCTTCGCCAGCCAGGTCCGCCGACTGGGTCACGGACGAGCGGCTGCGCGATGTCGACTGCCGGGCTGTCGCGGCGCGCTCGGCGCTCTGGCGGATCGTCGAGGTGACCTCTTGCAGGGCAGCCGCCGTCTCTTCGAGGCTGGCCGCCTGCTGTTCGGTGCGCCGCGCCAGGTCGTCGGCCGCCGAGGAGATCTGGCCCGCGCCACCACCCACGGAACCCGCCATCGCGACAACCTTCGCCAAGGTGGACTCCAGGGTCCGCACCGAGGCGTTGAAGTTGATCCGAAGCTGCTCGAACTCGGGCGGGAATGGCTCATCGATCCGCTGATTGAGTTCGCCACGCGCAAGGCCGCTCAAGCCGCGATCCAGCGCGGAGACAACCTGATCCCGGCGGCGCGCCTCGGCCGTGGCCTCTTCGGCTTGGCGTTGCTGGGCCTCCATCGAACGGGCGTCGGCGGCCTCCTGCTGCTGGCGGGCGGCGCGGCGCTCCAGCACGGCGGCGCGGAACACGCCGACCGAACGCGCCATCTCTCCGATCTCGTCGGGGCGTCCCTGATGGGGGACGTCCTTATCGTAGTCGCCGTCAGCCAGGGCGCCCATGTACTGGGTCATACGCAGCAGCGGCGTGACGACCTTCCGGCGCAAAATCCACACGCCGACCGCCGCCACCACCAGCATCAGCACCGTGGCTAGGCCCACCGCGATGAAGATGCGGCTCGATTGCGCCTCGGCGGAGTGGACCTGCGCCTTCGAAAGACCCACCGCCAGCGGCGTAAGCTTGTCGATAACCTTGCGGTGCTCCAGGTAGGCTATGCTCATCCGATCGAGCGCCGCATTCATGGCGACCACATCGCCGGCGCGCAGGGCGGGACGGAACTGCTTGTCGGCGATGTCCCAGAACGCGCGCACATGAGTGTCAGAGGCCGCCAAAGTCTCCTTGATCTCGGGCGTAAGAGGCCGTGTCGCCCAATGGGCGCGGCGGTCTTCGTAACTGGTTTGCAGCTCTTCGATGTGACGGTCGAGTTCGGCTGACTTGTCCAGTTCGTCCGGACCGCGGTGCGCGGTCAGCAGCGCTTCAACAATGAACAGCGGTGGCGGCAGGATATCGGCCACCAGGGCGTCGGCCTCCATCTGGCGCTCCGAGACTGGACCGCCCACGCGCAAGGTCATCAAGGCATAGGTGGCTGCGCCCGTGGCGATAGCGAACGCCGCGATCAAAGACACCGCGAAGAGGTTCAACGTACCTGAAATTCGTAGTGACATCGTTTGCATTCTCCCCGGGCAGGAGGTTTGCGGGGATGACTCTTAACGAGCGGGTAACGCCGTTCTACGAGCTACCCGATCTGCGCATCACCCGGGTTTCGTGCACGAAAAAGGCCCGGGATCACTCCCGGGCCTTTCCGTCTCAGGTCCAAGCCCACGTCCTGTTCGACGTCGGCCTCGGGCGCTCTGCTGAGCGCCCGACTCCTGGCTTGACTCCTGGCTTGTTTCGGACGCCTATTCGGCGTCCGCCTCGGGCGCTCAGTAGAGCGCCCGACTCCTGGCTTGTTTCGGACGCCTATTCGGCGTCCGAAAGCGCGATCTCGGCCGGCAGCGGCTCCATCGCATCTTCGCGCTGCTGGGCCAGTTGCTCGTCGCGCTTGGCGGCGACGCGCTGCAGGCTGCGCAGGTAGGAACCCGTACCGGCGGGGATCAGGCGACCCACGATGACGTTTTCCTTCAGGCCTTCCAGGGTGTCGGTCTTGCCGTGCACCGAGGCTTCGGTCAGGACGCGGGTCGTTTCCTGGAACGACGCGGCCGAGATGAAGCTCTTGGTCTGCAGCGAGGCCTTGGTGATGCCGAGCAGCACCGGCTGGGTCACAGCCGGACGGCCGCCGCGGGCGATCGCCTTTTCCTGTTCCTTGTCGAACTCGGGCTTGTCGAGGTGGTCACCCTTGATGAGACCCGTATCGCCCGGCTCGATGATCTCGACCTTCTGCAGCATCTGGCGAACGATCGTCTCGATGTGCTTGTCGTTGATCGGCACGCCCTGCAGACGGTAGACCTCCTGGATCTCGTCGACGAGGAAGTTGGCCAGGGCTTCGACGCCCAGGATGCGCAGGATGTCATGCGGATCCGGGTTGCCGTCGATGATGTACTCGCCCTTGGTGATGTAGTCACCGTCGTGGACAGCGATGTGCTTGCCCTTCGGGATCAGGAACTCGACCGCTTCGGGCTGGTTGCCGTCGGCGTCGACGTCCGGCGTGATCTTGATGCGGCGCTTGTTCTTGTAGTCCTTGCCGAATTCGACACGGCCGTCCATTTCCGCGATGACCGCGCAGTCCTTCGGACGGCGGGCTTCGAAGAGTTCGGCGACGCGCGGCAGACCACCGGTGATGTCCCGGGTCTTGGCGCCTTCGGTCGGGATACGTGCGATCACTTCACCCGGCTTCACCTCGTCGCCGTCGGCGACCGAGAGAATGGCGCCGGCCGACAGGAGGTAACGAGCCTCGCCGCCGTTGCTGAGGCGCTTGTACGAACCGTCTTCCGACAGCACGCCCATGGCCGGACGCAGGTCCGAACCGCGGGCCGAGGTCCGCCAATCGGCGACCACGCGCTGGGCGATGCCGGTGGCTTCGTCGACTTCCTCGCGGATCGACAGGCCATCGACCAGGTCTTCGGCGCGGATCTTACCGGCCACTTCGGTGATGATCGGGGTGGTATAGGGGTCCCAATCGCCGAGGCGCTGGCCGCGCTTCACCGTGTCGCCGTCCTTGACCCGCAGGCGGGCGCCGTACGGCGGCTTGTAGGTTTCACGCTCCTTGCCGTCGACCAGGACACTGACGGTGGTGTTGCGGCTCATGATGACCAGCGCGCCGTCCGAACCCACGACCGTCGGGCCGATCACGCGGACCGTACCCTCGTTCGAGGCCTCGAAGAACGATTGCTCGGCCACCTGGGCGGTGCCGCCGATGTGGAACGTGCGCATCGTCAGCTGCGTGCCGGGCTCACCGATCGACTGGGCGGCGATGACGCCGACCGCTTCACCGATGTTCACCGGCGTGCCGCGGGCCAGGTCGCGGCCGTAGCAGGCGCCGCAGACGCCGATCTTGGCTTCGCAGGTCAGAACCGAGCGGACTTTCACCGACTGAACGACCGCAGCCTCGATGGCGTCAGCGATGTTCTCGTCGATATAGGTGTCGGCCGGAACCACCAGTTCACCGGTGCCAGGATCCTTGACGTCCTCGGCCGTGAAGCGGCCCAGGACGCGGGCGCCCAGCGAGACCAGCACGTCACCGCCCTCGACCACGGCGCGCAGGGTGATGCCCCGCGTGGTGCCGCAGTCTTCCTCGACGATGATGCAGTCCTGCGCGACGTCGACCAGACGACGGGTCAGGTAACCCGAGTTGGCGGTCTTCAGCGCGGTGTCGGCCAGACCCTTACGGGCGCCGTGGGTGGAGTTGAAGTACTCCTGAACGGTCAGGCCTTCCTTGAAGTTCGAGACGATCGGGGTCTCGATGATTTCACCGGAAGGCTTGGCCATCAGGCCGCGCATGCCGCCCAGCTGCTTCATCTGAGCTTGCGAACCACGGGCGCCGGAGTGGGCCATCATGTAGATGGCGTTGATTTCCTTCTCGCGGCCGTTCTCGTCCTTATGCTTCATCTGAAGCTCGGCCATCATCTCGTCGGCGACGCGATCGGTGGCCTTGGCCCAGGCGTCAACGACCTTGTTGTACTTCTCACCCTTGGTGATCAGGCCGTCGGCGTACTGCTGCTCGTATTCTTCAGCCAGCTTGCGGGTCTCTTCCACGATCGCGGTCTTGCGAACGGGGATGATGATGTCGTCCTTGCCGAACGAGATGCCCGCCTTGGCGGCTTCCTTGAAGCCCAGGCCCATGACCTTGTCGGCGAAGATGACCGTCGCCTTCTGACCGCAGTGGCGGTAGACGATGTCGATCAGGTTGCCGATTTCCTTCTTGGTCAGCGCCTTCTCGATCAGGCGGTGGCCAATCTGGGGATGGTGCGGCAGCAGGGCGGCGATCTTCATGCGGCCCGGCGTAGTGTCGATCACCTTGCGGACCAGCTGACCGTCGGCGTTCATTTCGGTGTGGCGCGCCTTGATCTTGGCGTGCAGCGAGACGACGCCCGCGTCCATGGCGGCTTCGATTTCACCGAGGTCGGCGAAGATCTTGCCTTCGCCCGGCTCACCTTCGCGCGCGACCGACAGGTAATACAGACCCAGGACGATGTCCTGCGACGGCACGATGATCGGGCGGCCGTTGGCGGGCGACAGGATGTTGTTGGTCGACATCATCAGGACGCGCGCTTCCAGCTGAGCTTCCAGGCTCAGCGGGACGTGCACGGCCATCTGGTCGCCGTCGAAGTCGGCGTTGAACGCGGCGCAGACCAGCGGGTGCAGCTGGATGGCCTTGCCCTCGATCAGCTTGGGTTCGAACGCCTGGATGCCCAGACGGTGCAGCGTCGGGGCGCGGTTCAGCAGCACCGGGTGCTCGCGGATCACCTCTTCAAGGATGTCCCACACCTGCGGCTGTTCGCGCTCGACCATGCGCTTGGACTGCTTGACGGTGCCCGACAGGCCCTTGGCGTCCAGACGCGCATAGATGAACGGCTTGAACAGCTCCAGCGCCATCTTCTTGGGCAGGCCGCACTCGTGCAGCTTCAGCTCGGGACCCACCACGATGACCGAACGGCCCGAGTAGTCGACGCGCTTGCCCAGCAAGTTCTGACGGAAGCGGCCCTGCTTGCCCTTCAGCATGTCGGCCAGCGACTTCAGCGGACGCTTGTTGGCGCCAGTGATCACGCGACCGCGACGGCCGTTGTCGAACAGGGCGTCGACCGACTCCTGCAGCATCCGCTTTTCGTTACGGATGATGATGTCGGGCGCGCGCAGCTCGATCAGGCGCTTGAGGCGGTTGTTACGGTTGATAACCCGGCGATAAAGGTCGTTCAGGTCCGAGGTCGCGAAGCGGCCGCCGTCCAGCGGCACCAGCGGACGCAGTTCCGGCGGGATCACCGGCACCACGGTCATGACCATCCACTCGGGACGGTTGCCGCTTTCCTGGAAGGCTTCCAGGATCTTCAGGCGCTTCGAAAACTTCTTCTGCTTCATGTCCGACACGGTGCCGGCCAGTTCCTCGCGCAGACGCTCGGCCTCTTTTTCGAGGTCGATCGCCTTCAGCAGGTTCTGGATGGCTTCCGCGCCGATCTCGGCGGTGAAGCTGTCATCGCCGTATTCTTCCTGGGCGCGCATGTAGTCGTCTTCGCTGAGCAGTTGGTGCTGCTTCAGCGGCGTCAGGCCCGGCTCGGTGACGATGTAGTATTCGAAGTAGAGGACGCGTTCGATGTCCTTCAGCGGCATGTCGAGCATCATGGCGATGCGCGAGGGCAGCGACTTCAGGAACCAGATGTGGGCGACCGGCGAGGCCAGTTCGATGTGGCCCATGCGCTCGCGGCGGACGCGGGCCAGGGTGACTTCAACACCGCACTTTTCGCAGATGATGCCCTTGTACTTCATGCGCTTGTACTTGCCGCACAGGCATTCGTAGTCCTTGGTCGGGCCAAAGATACGGGCGCAGAACAGGCCGTCACGCTCGGGCTTGAACGTGCGGTAGTTGATGGTCTCGGGCTTCTTGATCTCGCCGAACGACCACGAACGGATCTTTTCCGGCGAAGCGAGCGAGATGCGGATCTGGTCGAAGGTCGGAGCGGCCTGGACCGGATTGAAGATGTTCAGGACTTCCTGGTTCATCTTGGTTCCTTCTGCGGGATTTCCCGCGAAAATTCTTGAGGGAGAGCGGGCTGAAAGCAGGCCCCTCCCCGGCGGTCACGCCAGAGAGGGAGATCCGGATCAGCTGTTCTCCAGCTCGACGTTCAGGCCGAGCGAGCGCATTTCCTTGACCAGCACGTTGAAGCTTTCCGGGATGCCGGCTTCGAACGTGTCGTCGCCGCGGACGATCGACTCGTAGACCTTGGTCCGGCCGGCCACGTCGTCGGACTTCACCGTCAGCATTTCCTGCAGGGTGTAGGCCGCGCCGTAGGCTTCCAGAGCCCACACTTCCATTTCCCCGAAGCGCTGACCGCCGAACTGGGCCTTACCACCCAGCGGCTGTTGCGTGACCAGCGAGTACGGACCGATCGAACGGGCGTGGATCTTGTCGTCGACCAGGTGGTGCAGCTTCAGCATGTAGATGTAGCCGACCGTGACCGGACGCTTGAACTGCTCACCGGTCAGACCGTCGAACAGGATCGACTGACCCGAGCGGTTCACGCCGGCCATTTCGAGGTGGTCCTCGATATCGTCCATGCGCGCGCCGTCGAACACGGGGGTGGCGATCGGAACGCCCTTGCCCAGGTTCTTGGCCAGTTCGATCAGCTCTTCTTCGGTTTCGGGCAGCTCTTCGTCCGGGCCGTAGATGTCGCGCAGGCGGTCGATGAGCGCCTGCTTCTGACCGCCGGCCTGCCAGTCTTCCATCAGGTTGGTGATCTGCTTGCCAAGGTTGGCGCAGGCCCAGCCCAGATGGGTTTCGAAGATCTGACCGACGTTCATGCGCGACGGCACGCCCAGCGGGTTCAGAACGACGTCGACGTGCGTGCCGTCGGCGAGGAACGGCATGTCCTCGATCGGCAGGATGCGCGAGATGACGCCCTTGTTGCCGTGACGGCCGGCCATCTTGTCGCCCGGCTGCAGCTTGCGCTTCACCGCCACGAAGACCTTGACCATCTTCATGACGCCCGGAGGCAGTTCGTCGCCGCGCTGCAGCTTGTCGACCTTGTCTTCGAAACGACGGTCGAGGCGCTTGCGGTTTTCATCGAACAGACGACGCAGGCTTTCCAGTTCGCCCATCGCCTTTTCGTCTTCCAGGGCGATCTGCCACCACAGGCCCGAAGCGACCTGAGCCAGGCCTTCGGCCGTGATCTCGCCGCGCGACAGGCCCTTGGGACCCGACAGCGCGACCTTGCCGATCAGCAGTTCCTTCAGGCGGCCCGAGATGTTGCGGTTCAGGATCGCGAACTCGTCGTCGCGGTCCTTGCCCAGGCGGTCGATCTCGGCGCGTTCGATGGCGAGCGCGCGCTCGTCCTTGTCGACGCCGTGACGGTTGAAGACACGCACGTCGACGATCGTGCCGGCAACGCCCGGGGGCAGACGCAGGCTGGTGTCGCGGACGTCCGAAGCCTTTTCACCGAAAATGGCGCGCAGCAGCTTTTCTTCCGGCGTCATCGGGCTCTCGCCCTTCGGCGTGACCTTGCCGACCAGGATGTCGCCCGGCTGGACTTCGGCGCCGATCGCCACGATGCCGGCTTCGTCGAGGTTGCGCAGGGCTTCCTCGCCGACGTTCGGGATGTCCCGGGTGATTTCTTCCGGACCCAGCTTCGTGTCGCGGGCCATGACTTCGAATTCCTCGATGTGGATCGAGGTGAAGACGTCGTCACGGACGATGCGTTCGGAGATCAGGATCGAGTCTTCGAAGTTGTAGCCGTTCCAGGGCATGAACGCGACGAGCGCGTTGCGGCCCAGGGCCAGTTCGCCCAGTTCGGTCGACGGACCGTCGGCGATGATGTCGCCGGCGCGGATCTTGTCACCCACCTTCACCAGCGGACGCTGGTTGATGCAGGTCGACTGGTTGGAACGCTGGAACTTCGACATGCGGTAGATGTCGACGCCCGAACGCGCGGGGTCGGTCTCTTCCGTGGCGCGGATGACGATACGCGTACCGTCGATCTGCTCGACCACGCCGGTGCGCTTGGCGATCACGACGGCGCCCGAGTCACGGGCGACGACGGCTTCCATGCCGGTGCCGACCAGCGGGGCGTCCGACTGCACCAGCGGCACGGCCTGACGTTGCATGTTCGAGCCCATGAGGGCGCGGTTGGCGTCGTCGTTTTCCAGGAACGGGATCAGGGCGGCGGCCACCGACACGACTTGGCGCGGCGACACGTCCATCAGGTCCACCGTCTCCTTTTGCAGGAGGGTCGGTTCGCCGTTGATGCGGCCCGGAACCAGGTCTTCCACGATCTCGCCGCCGTCGACCTTGATGTTCGACTGGGCGATGACGTGCTTGGATTCCTCCATCGCCGACATGTAGACGACTTCGTCCTGCGGCTTGCCGTCCTTCACGCGACGGTACGGGCTCTCGATAAAGCCGTACTTGTTCACGCGGGCGTGGGTCGCCAGCGAGTTGATCAGACCGATGTTCGGACCTTCCGGCGTCTCAATCGGGCAGATCCGGCCGTAGTGGGTCGGGTGCACGTCGCGGACTTCGAAGCCGGCGCGTTCGCGGGTCAGACCACCCGGGCCGAGGGCCGACAGACGACGCTTGTGGGTGATTTCCGACAGCGGGTTCGTCTGGTCCATGAACTGCGACAGCTGCGAGGAGCCGAAGAATTCACGGACGGCGGCGGCCGCCGGCTTGGCGTTGATCAGGTCGTGCGGCATCACGGTGTCGATGTCGACGGACGACATGCGTTCCTTGATGGCGCGCTCCATGCGCAGCAGGCCGACGCGGTACTGGTTTTCCAGCAGCTCACCGACCGAGCGAACGCGACGGTTGCCCAGGTTGTCGATGTCGTCGATTTCGCCGCGACCGTCGCGCAGGCCCACCAGGACCTTCAGCACGGCCAGGACGTCCTCCTTGCGCAGGATGCGGACCTCGTCCGACACGTCCTGCTCGAGACGCATGTTCATCTTCACGCGGCCCACCGACGACAGGTCGTAGCGCTCGGCGTCGAAGAACAGCGACTTGAACATGGCCTCGGCGGCTTCCACCGTCGGCGGCTCGCCCGGACGCATGACGCGATAGATGTCGAACAGCGCGTCTTCGCGGATGGCGTTCTTGTCCACGCGCAGGGTGTTGCGCATGTAGGCGCCGACCGTGACGTGGTCGATGTCCAGCACGTCGATGGTGCTGAAGCCTTGGTCGGCCAGGGCCTGGATCGAGGTGACGTCCAGCTCGTCGCCGGCTTCGGCGTAGATTTCGCCGGTCGACATGTTGACGGCGTCACGGGCCAGGTAGCGGCCGGTCAGGGCTTCAGGCGCCAGCAGCAGGGTCTTCAGACCGCCGTCGGCGAACTTCTTGGCCTGGCGAGCCGTGATCTTGGTGCCGGCCGGAGCGACTTCCTCGCCCGTGTCGGCGTCGACCAGCGGGAACTCCGGCTTCACGCCGCGCCAGCGCTCGGGCTTGTAAGGGGTCGCCCAGCCGCCCGAACGCTTCTCGAACGGGACGACGTCGTAGAACGTGGTCAGGATTTCTTCGCCGTCCATGCCCAGGGCATAGAGGAAGGTCGTCGCCGGCAGCTTACGACGGCGGTCGATGCGGACGTAGACGATGTCCTTGGCGTCGAACTCGAAGTCCAGCCACGAGCCGCGGTACGGGATCACGCGGGCGGCGAACAGGAGCTTGCCCGAGGCGTGGGTCTTGCCCTTGTCGTGGTCGAAGAACACGCCGGGCGAGCGGTGCATCTGCGAGACGATGACGCGCTCGGTGCCGTTGACGATGAAGGTGCCTTTGTCCGTCATGAGCGGGATGTCGCCCATGTAGACGTCCTGCTCCTTGATGTCCTTGACCGAGCGGGCGCCGGTTTCTTCTTCGGTTTCGAACACGATCAGGCGCAGCTTGACCTTCAGCGGCGCGGCGAAGGTCATGTCGCGCTGAATGCACTCTTCAACGTCGTACTTGGGCTCTTCGAACTCGTACGAGACGTACTCAAGCACGGCGCGTTCGTTGAAGTCCTTGATCGGGAACACCGACTTGAAGACCGCCTCGACGCCTTCGTCGCGACGCAGGCCCGGACGGGTCTCGCGCTGAAGGAACTGCTCGTAGGAGGAGCGCTGAACCTCGATGAGGTTCGGCATCTGCACAGCCTCGGGAATGCGGCCGAACGACTTCCGGATCCGCTTCTTGCCGGTGAAGGATTGCGCCATGTTGTTTCCCTGCGGCGCGGACGGAGTCCGCGCGTGAATTCGAATATCCGCTGCGTCCACCCTCGCCGCTCTCCTCACCGGAGAGCCGCGGACGCTGGAATTCCCCTGTCGGGCGACCGGGACCGGAAGCCTGACGGGCGCCCCTTCGCGCTGGTCGGAGGGCGGCTGACCGCGCCTCGGGGCGTAATACGGACGCGCGTAGGCGCTCCGCCGATGTCATCGTGAACGCGGGGATATAGGGGATGAGGCTCTAGAAGGAAAGAGGGATTCTTTTGGAAGCGTAAAGGGCTTGGGCGGGCAGGCCGACGCCCGGACCTCTCGGGTCAGACACTGAAGTCGACGAACTGCGGCACATTGACCTGACCGCCTTGGTCACCTTTGCGCTTGCCCTCTTCACGCGCGGTCTCCAAGGCGTCCTGGATCTTGCGCTGAACGGCGTCCTCCACCTGCTGGAGCGCTTTGGTTCGAGTCTCCGGCGCCATGGAGGCCAGCTTTTCCTCGGTCAATCCCAGCGACTTCATCGCCTCCTCGCGCCACTGGCGGAGCTTTTCCAGCCAGGCTTCCTTCTTGGCGTTCTTGGCAAAGGTTAGAAGGCCGTCCTTTCGAACCGCCTCGATATCGCTGGTGGGTCCGGACGCCGTGGCGCCGGACGCGCCTTCAGCCTTGTTCACGCCGCGCATCATCAACGAGGCCCAGCCCGCCGATCCGCCCACACCCGTCACCGACATCTCGCGCCCTCCACGCTTTCGCGCTCTGAGGTTGCAAAAAGCGCGCCAACGCTGGCGCGGCCTTATGGGGCGAGTTTCGGTGGTTGCGAGCAGACTTCGCTAGGAAAAGGGCGCCGGGCGGCGCCTCAAGCCTTCCGCATCGCCTTCATGACCAGCGAGGCCGCCAGCGCGATCAAGCAGACGAAGAACGCGACCTTGGTGATGGCGCCCGCCACATTGACGACGAAGCCCAGGATCCCGAACAGGATCATCAGAACAAGCAGGATGGCGGCGAGCTTCAGCATGGCGATGGAACGCGAGGAACGGACTGGGGTTCCCTCACCGGCCTCGTGACGCAACGACGTGGAGTTGCGCCCGAGCGCCCGCCGTCAAGCCCGCCATAGGCCCACAGTCCCCTTTGGACCACAAAGCACGGCCGTCTTCTTCGAGGTCAGTCGCACCGTGTTCATCGGCGCTTCAGACACCCGCTCGAAAGACGCGCCGTTTTGGCTGACGATGGTCCCGGACAGGCCCGTGGCCATCACCGTGTCGCCCAGGACAGAGATTCCCGACAGATACCCGGCCGGCGCGGCGACCGGTTCGAAAGCCAGGCGGCCCGGAGCCAGCCGCGCAAGGTTCACGCCATCAGCGCGTGGAGCCTTGTAGTCGCCGCCACAGACCCACAAGGCTCCGTCCCTGGCGAAGGCGACCGCAAACGCGCCCTTGGACGGCGCGTCGGCCAGGATCGGCGTGTCCAACGCCACGAAGACGCCGCCACCGCCGCGCGACAGATAGACCCGCGCCTTGCCTGCCCCGCCCGTGCAGAAGGCGACCTGCCCACGGCGGCCTATGGCGACGCAGCCGTTGGAGGCGGCGAAGGCTCCCTCGTTCGGCGCGGCGAGCGGCACCCCCTCGGGCTTCAGTCGCGTCCACGTTTCGCCGCCATCGGCGGTGTAGAGCACGGTGAACCGTCCTTGCGTCGGATCACCAAGGATGTAGCCGCGCCTATGGTCGACAAAGGCGATCGAGTCCCAGAAGCCCTCGGGATCCTGGTTGGCGGCGATCCGCTTCCAGGTCTTGCCGCCGTCCTTGGTGCGCCACAGCTGTGAGGCCTCGCCCGGCCCGGCGCTCATGGCCAGCACGTGGCTGTCATCGAAGGCGTGCAACCCTCGAAAGTCGAGCCGCTCCGCGCCGACGATGCGGATCGCATCTTGCCGCTCGCTCTTGCCACGGATGATCCAGCCCTTGGAGCCCGAGGCCCAATAGGTCCCACCGCCCGTCGGCGAAAGGCCCCTCAGTTCGCTGTCGCTCGCCGAGGCGGGGATGCGAATCCCCCCGAGACTTTGGCCCGCGACGGCAGCCGCGGCGGCGCTCGAGGTCAGGGCGGCGGCGCCGGCTAGGATGACGTCTCTGCGATTCATGGAAACCCGCCTAAGGTTCGACGCCTTGGCTTCGGGCGAAACGGCGACGAGCGCAAGCGCGCCTGGGCGCAGAATGCGCGTAAGTGAACCTAAATCCAACAATCGGGCCTTGGATGTGTTAGGGTTGTGGTGATCGAGGCGTTCGCGCGCCTCATCGACCGCCCTGGGCACGGCTTTCGCTTCGCGAGCCTCCGGTTCGCTGAAAGGGCCGCAAGTGCCCGACCGCCTTTTATCCCACCCTGACGCCCCGGGCCTGAGCCTGGCCATGGCCATGATCACCGCCTCGACGACGCCGCTGCTACTGATCGACGGCCATCTGAAGGTGATCGCGGCCAGCGAGTCGTTCGAGCGCACCTTCGGCGTTGACCCCAGCCAGACCCTCGGCCGCGAGATGACGGAGATCGGGGACGGCGAATGGCGCGCGCCCCAGCTGAAGATGCTGCTGGAAAGCACCGCCGAAGGCGTTCTGATCGACGCCTACGAGATGGACCTCAAGCGTCAAGGCAAGCCCGACCGCCGCCTTGTCATCAATATCCGCAAGCTGGCCTACAGCGATCTCGACGCGGTCCGGCTCCTGGCGTCAGTCGCCGACGTCACCGAAGCCAGAGCGGCTACCAAAAAGAGCCAGGACCTGTTGCGGGCCAACACCGCCCGCAGCGACGAGCTGGCCGTCGAGAACCACGCCCTGCTGATGGAGATTCGTCATCGGGTGGCCAACAGCCTGCAGATCATCGCCGCCGTCCTGATGCAGAACGCCCGCGCCGCCCAATCGGAAGAGGCCCGCGAGAAGCTGCGCGACGCTCACGCGCGGGTGATGTCGATCGCCGACCTGCAGCAGCAGCTCGCCGGGGCGACCACGGGGGCGGTGGAGCTCCGAGCCTATCTGACCAAGCTTTGCGCCACGATTGCCGCGTCGATGATCCCCGACCCAAGCCGCCTGGCCCTGGTCGTCCTGGCCGAGGAGGCGACGATCGATGCGGGCGCCTCGATCAGTATCGGCCTGGTCGTCACCGAGCTGGTCATCAACGCGCTCAAACACGCCTTCCCCGATAAGCAGCCCGGCCGGATCATCGTCGACTACCGCGTCGACGGCGCCGCCTGGACGCTGTCGGTGGCCGACACCGGCGTCGGCATGGCCAAGGACGCCCCGCCAACGGCGGGCCTCGGCTCCAGCATCATCCAGGCTCTGGCCCGCCAGTTGAAAGCTCAGGTGCTGGTGACGGACACGGCACCGGGGACCATGATCTCGCTGATCCACCCGGCGCCGGACGCGGATGGAGAGGCGGTTCCCGCGCAGGAAGCGGTCTAAGCCCCTTCGCCCTGCTCTCAAGAAGGCGTCATCCCGGAAACCTCGCAGAGGCCATCCGGGCCTCAGGGGATGCGCGAACGCCGTGCGCGCCAACCCCAAAAGAAAACGGCCCCGGAGGTTTCCCTCCGAGGCCGCTTCGGCAGGTCCAAAAGGAACCCGGTTCCCGGCGAAAGCCGGGACCGAATTACTTGATTTGGATCTTGGCGCCGGCTTCCGTGAGCTTCTTCGAGATCTCTTCGGCTTGTTGCTTCGAGACGTTCTCGACGACGTTCTGCGGAGCGCCTTCGACCAGGTCCTTGGCTTCCTTCAGGCCGAGGTCCGGACGGACGCCGCGGACTTCCTTGATCACGTTGATCTTCTTGTCGCCGCCGTCGACGAGGACGACGGTGAATTCGGTTTGCTCTTCGGCGGCTTCAGCCGGAGCAGCAGCGGCGCCACCAACGGCGGCCACGGCGACCGGAGCGGCGGCCGAGACGCCCCACTTCTCTTCGAGCATCTTCGAGAGTTCAGCGGCTTCCAGCACCGACAGGGTGGACAGTTCTTCGACCAGCTTTTCGAGCTTCGACATGTGTCAGTTCCTTAGAGAGATTGGGATAGATTGCGGGGATGACCGTTACGCGGCGTCTTTGGTCGCGTAGGCGTTGAAAACGCGAGCCAGCTGGCCAGCCGGGGCCTGCAGGACGCCAGCGATCTTGGTCGCCGGAGCCTGGATGAGGCCGATGAGCTTGCCACGCAGTTCGTCCAGCGACGGCAGGGTCGCCAGAGCGCGCACGCCAGCTTCGTCCAGCACGTTCGACTGGTCCAGAATGCCACCGACGAGCTTGAGCTTGTCGTTTTCCTTGGCGAACTGGACCGCGATCTTGGCGGCCGAAACGGCGTCCGGGCCGTAGGCGATGGCGACCGGACCGGTGAAGAGCTTTTCGCCCTTGTCACCGAGCTTGCCGTCCAGAGCCTTGAGGGCCAGGGTGTTCTTCACAACCTTGATCGCGGCGCCTTCCTTGCGGAGGCGAAGACGAAGGTCGGTCATTTCCGCAACGGTCAGACCCATGTAGTGGGTCACGACGACAGCGCCGGCATCGGCGAAGACGCTTTTCAGCGACTCGATCGATTCCTGCTTTTGAGCGCGGTCCATTGCGGTCTCCTACTCAATAACAGCGGCCGGACCATTCCGGCAGCCAGATGCGAATCCCATGCGGGATAGCTCCCGCGTGCGAGTCGCATGTGCCTGTTTCAAGGAAAGTCGGCCGCGTTCCGGTCCCGGACCGTAGGGTCACGAGCAGGAAGGCTTGGCGTCTCTATCCCTGTCTCCCGACGGCGAGGAAGGGCTCTTCCTCGGTTACGGCGTTGGTGACCCCACGCCCCGTTGTTCTTAAACAGGTTCGCCAACGGACCGGAGTCCATCGGAGAAGGCGCGCCGTATAGACGAAGACGGCGGAGATTTCAACAGGGGCTCGAAAGCAGCGCCTAGAACCCGGCGCCCAGCTTTCCGAGTTGCCCGGCCATCTGCTTCAGACGCTTGTCCAACTCGGCCATGGTGCGGTTCAGCGCGCCTTCGTCGTCGCGCCAGACCTGGACCACCCGCGCCCACACGGCCGTCATGGCGGTCAGGCGCGGGAGGGTGGCCTCGACGCCCGCCGCTTCCAGGATCGCGCGGGCGATACGGGGGAAGCGGGCGGTGGAGGCCAGCACGCCTTCGGACGAGGCTATGGCGATCAGCGCCGCGCGATGCGGCTCCATCGCCTCGATCCGCGCCATGGCGGCGTCGAACAGGCGATCGTGGCAGGTGGAGGTTTTGGAATAGTCTACGCCGAGCGCCGCCTGATCGAACCGGGTCGACAGATGGGTGAGCACCGCCGCCTTGCTGTCAGCCAGCGCATAAAGCGCTGCAAAGGGCACGTCCGCCTTCACGGCGATGTCGCGCAGGGCGATCTGGTTCCAGGGCTTGTCGGCGGCGAGGGCCAGGGCGGCGGCGGCGGCGCGGTCGAGGATGTCGGCGGTCATTTTCAAGACATGGCCTCGCGCAGCCACGGGAACAAGACGACTCCGCCCCGTTTGGGCTCCAAGCTCTCTAGCCGCCCAATTCCTTGGAGCGCGCAACGGCGGCGTCCAGCGCCTTGGGCAGAAGATCGCCAAAGCCCCCCGCGCCCATCAGCACCGAAAGCGCCGCCGCCGTCGTGCCGCCGGGTGAAGTCACTTGCTTGCGCAGCTCCGCCGGCTCCTCGCCGCTCTGCTCCATCAGGGCGGCCGCGCCGATGATGGTCGCACGGGCCAGACGAGCGCTTTCGGCCGCATCAAGCCCCTGGGCCGCGCCCGCCGCCTCCAGCGCTTCGATGAAGGCGTAGAGATAGGCCGGGGCCGAACCCGACACGGCGGTGGCCGCGTGCATCAGGTCCTCGGTCGGCAGGATCGCCACCGCCGCGACGGGCGCGAACAGGGCCTTGGCGCGCTCAAGAGCCTCGGCCTCGTCGGCATAGAGGCTGGCCGCGCCGCGCCCGATGGCGACGGCCGTGGTCGGCATGACCCGCGCCACGCGCCGTCCTCCGAAAGCTTGCGAGATGTCGGCGGCCCGCACGCCGGCGGCGATCGACACAATCACCGCGTCCGGCGCCAGATGCGGGACCACATCCTGGACGGCCTCGCGCCAGATCTGCGGCTTGACCGCCAAGAGCACGGTCTTGGCCGCCGACAGCGCTTCGAGCGGCGGGTTGACCACCGCGCCCGCGAAAGCAGCGGCGTCCACATGGGGATCACGGATGATGAGGTCGGAGGCGTCAAACGCCCCTGCCGCCCGCCAACCCTGTATCAGGGCGCCGCCCATGCGGCCTGCGCCGAGGAGAAGGATGGGGGTCATGAGCGTTACCTCGATCTCTGTCCTTCTCCCCTTGCGGGAGAAGGTGGCCTGCGGAGCAGGTCGGATGAGGGGTTTCTCGGACTTCGCCGCAAAATGACGAGCGCTCGCCTGTGCGACCCCTCATCCGTCGCTTCGCGACACCTTCTCCCGCAAGGGGATAAGGATTTGAAGCCCCAATCAGGCCTGGCCGACGGTCTCGAACATGCAAGCGGCCATCGCCTGGTCCGGCGTCTTGGCGCCCTGCAGCAGGAACTCGAAGGCCGGGAAGAAGCGGTCGGCCGCCTCCACTGCGGCGTCGATCATCGAGGCGGCCTGGGCCATGGTCGGACGCTCGCCTGACGGCAGGGCCAGGGCGTGGCGGAACACTACTTCGCCGTCCTCGGTCCAGACCTCGAAATGTCCCAGCCAGACGCGCTGGTTAATGAGGGCCAGCAGTTCATAGGCGTTGGCGCGCTTGGACTTGGGCGCGCGCAGGTCCAGCGACAGGCACAGTTGCAGGCAGTCGGCCTCGGGGCGCCAGGCGAACCACAGCTCGTAGTCCTTCCAGTCGCCCTTCAGAGCGAAGGCCAGATCGCCGTCCTCGGTGCGGTCAAAGGTGAGGTTCTCGGCCGACAGCACGTGCTCGACCACTTCCAGGGGGTCCAGCGCCATCAGGACGTCGTCGTCTTCCGGTTGGGTGTTCATGAAAAACCTATGTCCCCGCCGGCGACGGCGGGGGTTAGCCCCGCGCTGAATCGCTCACGTACGGGGACACTAATCTGCTTCGCGGCGTTCGTCTCAACTCGCTTCACGCCTGGAGCGAGCGACGAGTCGGCTATTCGCCTGAACTCGCGGTTTTTTTGGCGGGGGCCTTCTTGGCCGCCTTCAGCGCCGCCACTTCCTCGCGCAGCGCCGCCACTTCAGCCTTCAGGGCCTCGAAATCGTCGCGGCGGATCAGGTCGAACTCCGCCGCCAGACGGTCCGCCTGGGCCCGCATCGCGGTCTTGGCTTCCTCGCCGGCCGTCTGAGCGATGCCCATGGCCGCCTGGGTCAGCTTGGCGAATTCGTCGAGGAAGGGGTTCTGGCTGTGCATCGGTAATCCATGCCCGCGAATGGGCCTTGCGCTCTTATATGGGAAACGGTGGATGAAAGCGAAGCCCGAACGCTATAGGACTGCGTCGATCTGTCCCGCACGGAGCCCGAGCGCGTGATCTTTCCGAACATCGACCCCGTGGTCCACATCGGCCCCTGGGCCCTGGAATTCGGGCCTCTGGCCCTGCGCTGGTACGCCCTGGCCTACGTGGCGGGCATTCTCTTGGGCTGGCGCTACGCCATCCGCCTGACGCGGACTGCAAGCGTGTGGGGCGGCCGAACCCCGACCGCCACCGCCTTGCAGATCGATGACCTGGTCCTGTGGATCACGCTCGGCATCATTCTGGGCGGACGGCTCGGCTACATCCTCTTCTACATGCTGATGAACGACGACCAGCGCGCTTGGCTGCTCGCGCACCCGATGGACGTCTTCAAGATCTGGGAAGGCGGCATGTCGTTCCATGGCGGCTTCCTGGGCGTCTGCGCGGCGGTGATCCTGTTCGCCCGCCAGCAGAAGATCGACATGCTGAGGCTGGGCGACCTGATCGCGCCCGTCGCGCCGATCGGCATCTTCTTCGGTCGCATCGCCAACTTCATCAATGGCGAGCTGTGGGGCCGCGTCACCGACAGCCCCTTGGGGATCATCTTCTGCAACGAGACGATCAAGGCCAATCATCCGCAGCACATCTGCCCCGCCGGCCCCCTGCCCCGCCATCCCAGCCAGCTCTATGAGGCCGGCCTGGAGGGACTGGCGCTGTTCCTGATCACGGGCTTCGCCATCTATCGTCTGAAGTGGCTGCGCCGGCGCGGCGCGCTCGTGGCAACTTTCCTGCTGGGCTACGGTCTGGCGCGGCTGTCGCTGGAGAACGTGCGCAATCCAGACATCGGCATGCCTGAGTTCCCGCTGGGCCTGACCATGGGGATGATGCTGTCGATCCCGATGATCATGGCCGGCGGGTGGCTGCTATGGAAGGCGCTGAAGGAACCGATTCAGGACGAGGCCGGGGCGCGTGAGCCTGCTTGACCGCCTGAAGGCCCAGATCGCCCAGGACGGACCGATCGGCGTTCCTGAGTTCTTCACCCGCTGCCTGCACGACCCGCGCGACGGTTATTACGCCACGCGGCCGGATCTAGGGACCTCAGGGGATTTCATCACCGCGCCCCTGGTCAGCCAGATGTTCGGCGAGTTGATCGGCCTATGGGTGATCGAGACCTGGACGCGCATGGGTCGGCCCGCGCCGTTCCGTCTGGTCGAGATGGGGCCCGGCGACGGGACGTTGATGAGCGACGTGCTGCGCGTCGGGCGACTGGATTCGGCCTTCCTATCGGCCGCTGAAGTCTGGCTTGTCGAGGTTTCCGAGCCGCTGAAGGACAAGCAAGCCGCGCGGCTCGGTGACGGCCCGCGCTGGGCCTCGCGCCTGGACGAGGTTCCGGGCGGCGCGCCGACGATCCTGGTCGCCAACGAGCTTCTGGATTGCCTGCCCGCGCGTCAATTTGTCCGCACACAGACTGGATGGGCGGAGCGGGTGATCGGACTGGGCGCGGATGGCGCGCTGGCGTTTGGGTTGCGCGCCATAAATCCTCCCCCCAGAGGGGGAGGTGTCCGTGCAGCGGACGGAGGGGGAAGTCCCGTAGCCCCCGCCCCTTCCCCCTCCGGTCCTTCGGACTACCTCCCCCGCTGGGGGGAGGATTTGGAAGCAGGGAGCATCTGGGAATCCTCCCCCGCCCAGGCGGCGCTGGCCTCGGACATCGCCCATCGTCTCGTCACCGACGGCGGCGCGGCCCTGTTGATCGACTATGGCCGAGCCCACCCCGAGCCGGGTGACACGCTGCAGGCGGTGCGGAACCATCAGAAGGTCGATCCGCTGGAGACGGCAGGCCTTGCCGACCTGACGGTCTGGGCCGACTTCCCGTCGGTGGTGACGGCCGCGCGCGAAACTGGCGCGAAGGCGGGTCCGATCCTCACCCAGGGCGCGTTTCTGGTCGCCTTGGGAATCGTCCAACGCGCCGAAGCCTTGGCCGCGCGCCAACCCGATCGGGCCGACCAGATCGGAAGACAGCTTGATCGCTTGATCGGAGAGGCGCAGATGGGCGATCTGTTCAAGGTCGCGTGTCTTTGCGCGCCCGACCTTTCGCCCCCCCTCTTCGAGGACGCGACGTGAAGACACCCGTTCTGCCCACCGTTCAGTCGCCGCTGCTGTCCAGCCTGCCGGGCGTCAAGCACGCCTTCTTCACGCGCCAGGGCGGGGTCTCGAAGGGCATCTATGACAGCCTGAACGTCGGACGCGGCAGCAAGGACGAGCCCGCCGATGTGGAGGAGAACAGGGCTCGGATCGCGCGCTGGTTCGGCGGCGGGCCCGAGGATCTGAACGTCTGCTACCAGATCCATTCGACCATCGCGATCGTCGCCGACGGCTCGTGGGGCGAGGCGCGGCCCGAAGGCGACGCGGTGGTGTCCAAGACCCCCGGCGTGATCTGCGGCGCCATGGCGGCCGACTGCGCGCCGGTGCTGCTGGTCGATCCTGAAGCGCGGATCGTGGCCGCCGCCCACGCCGGCTGGCGCGGGGCGCTGGACGGCGTGGTGCAGTCGGCTGTGGACCGCATGGTCGAGCTGGGCGCCACCCCCGCCAACATGACCGGCGTTGTTGGCCCCTGCATCGGACCGAAGTCCTACGAGGTGGGCCTCGACTTCCTGCACAAGTTCGAAGCCGACTGCCCTGGCTCGGGACGGTTCTTCAAGCCGGGCGTCGCCGAGGACAAGCGCTTCTTCGACTTGCCGGCCTTCGTGCTGGACCGTCTGGCGACCGCCGGTGTGGAGCGCCGCGAGTGGGTGGGCCGCGACACCCGCGCCGAAGAGGAATGGTTCTTCTCCAACCGCCGCGCCTTCCTCAACAACGAGGGCGACTACGGCCGCCTTCTGTCGGCGATCATGCTGGAGGCGTGACGCCTGCGCCCCCCGTGAGCATTGCTCCGGGTACGGAAACGAAAAAGTCTCGCCGTTAACACTTGTGTCCGGGGCTTCGCCTGCTAGAAGGCCCGCCAACGGCGACCCCCACACCCGAGATCATCATGAAGCTGCTGTCCGGCAACTCCAACCGCCCGCTGTCCCAGGCGATCGCGGAATATCTCGACATGCCGCTGACCCGCGCCCAGGTGCGCCGGTTCGCCGACCTCGAGGTGTTCGTCACCATCGACGAGAACGTGCGGGGCGAGGACGTCTTTGTCATCCAGTCGACCAGCTATCCGGCCAACGACAACCTGATGGAGCTCCTGATCTGCATCGACGCCCTCAAGCGCGCGTCGGGCAAGCGGATCACGGCCGTGCTGCCTTACTTCGGCTACGCCCGCCAGGACCGGAAGACCGGCGGCCGCACCCCGATCTCGGCCAAGCTGGTCGCTAACCTGATCACCCGCTCCGGCGCCGACCGGGTTCTGACCATGGACCTGCACGCCGGCCAGATCCAAGGCTTCTTCGACATCCCGACCGACAACCTCTTGCCCTCGCGCCTGATGGCCGAGGACATCCGCCGTCACTACCCGATGGGCGACGACCTGATGGTCGTCTCGCCGGACGTGGGCGGCGTGGTGCGGGCCCGCGCCCTGGCCAAGCGCCTGGACGACGCCGACCTCGCCATCGTCGACAAGCGTCGCTCGGGTCCGGGCCAGTCGGAAGTCATGAACATCATCGGCGACGTCAAGGACCGTCGCTGCATCCTGTTCGACGACATCGCCGACTCGGCCGGCACGCTGTGCAACGCCGCTCAGGCCCTGATGAGCCACGGCGCCAAGTCGGTCAGCGCCTACATCACCCACGGCGTGCTTTCGGGCGCAGCCGCCGACCGCGTCGCCAATTCCGTGCTCACCGAACTGGTGGTCACCGACTCGATCGAAGCCTCGGACCCGGCCAAGGCCTGTCCGAAGATCCGCTACGTGTCGTGCGCGCCGCTCATTGGCGAAGCCATTCGCCGGATCGCCAACGAAGAGTCGGTGTCCAAGCTGTTCGACTAGGTTGCCGGCGCTTCGCCCATTCGTTACCGGCCGCGCCGTGTTGATCGCCGGCGTTGCGCGGCGGAGACCCGATTAAGGTTATTTTTCGCGTGAAGCGGCGCATTCCAAAGGGAATTCGCCTCTCGCACGGTCACGCTTGTAAAAGCTTGGTTAACGGGGCGACAGTCACAATATCGCCTGCCCAGGCTGCTAAGCGCGCCACCAGAGTCTTGATGGGGAATTTCGGATAATGCGTTCCTTCTTGCGTACGCGGGTCGTACTGACAACGACCGTCGTGGCGCTGGCCGCGTTGGTTGCGGCCTGTAGCTCGCCCCCACCGCCGCCGCCGCCGCCCGTTGTCCAAGCCCCGCCGCCGCCGCCGCCGATCACCCTCTCGGCCAGCGTGGTCGAGCGCGCCAGCGCCTTCCGGGGCTACATGGCGCGCGCCAGCCAGGTCTCGCCCACGTTCCAGAACGGCGAGCAGATCCAGACTTCGCTGAAGGTCGGAGCGTCCTACGAGGCCAAGTCGTTCATGAACGGCGCGGTGGCTTACGCCGCCGTATTGGCGCTGCAGGACCCCACCTTTGTCGCCTCGGTGCGCGAGGTCGCGGCCCACCCGACCCAACGCCAGGAGATGGTCAACAACATCTTCTCCAACCCCTCGTACGCGACCGTCTTCAAGGGTAGCGACAGCGCCGCAGGCCTGATCATCGATACGATCGGCGGCGACGGCCTGAAGGTCTTCATGGCGGGCAAGGCGGTGAAGCAGGCGGCCTACGATGTGCAGAAGGCGACCTGGTCCAAGAGCGCGGTCGTCGATCGCGACGGCCGCCTGGCGTCGGCCAAGTCGCTGTCCACCAGCCCCGCCCTCGCCGAAAGCGCGGACGTCGCGGTGCTGCAGCAAGCGTCGATGGGGGGCCAGTCTCTGGGCCTTACCCCGCGCGCCGCCGTCGCGCCCTATTCGCCGGTCGTGATCCGAGGCCTGGCCGTGGCCGCTCTCGCCGCCCTCGGCGCGGCTGGCGACAACAACCTCAGTGCGATCGACGCGCTGAGCACCGATCCCGCAACCAGCAGCTGCCTGAACATGGCCAAGCTGAACCTCTACCAGTGCCTGGCCGTCTCGAAGCCCCACTACGAGGACATCTTCTGCCTCGGCCAACACATCCTGATCGACACCGGCGCCTGCGTGATCAAGGCCGCCGGCGCCACGGTGCCGCCCGAGCCGCCCAAGGTTCTGCCGGTCAAGGAAACGATCGCCACCAAGGGCGCCGGCTCCAAATCGCGCAAGGCCAAGACGGCCGCCAAGAAGCCGGTCAAAAAGGGCTGATCTTCCTCGCTTTCCATCACGAGGGGCCGGGCGTTGCGTCGCCCGGCCCTTTTGTGTATGTAGCGCGACCCCAAAACGACCGGGCGAGCGTGGCGATCCAGCCATAGGCGCTCTGGTCCCAGAAGAGAGCATACGGCTCTCTAGAAAGACTGCACCATGAGCGAGATCATTCTGAACGTGGAAATCCGCGACGGCGCCGGCACCGGCAACGCTCGCGCCACCCGTCGCGCCGGCAAGGTCCCGGGCGTTCTGTACGGCGGCGGCAAGGCTCCCGTGAACATCGCCGTGAAGGCCAACGAATTCCGCAAGTCGCTGTACACCGGCAAGCTGTTGGGCCACCTGGTCACCCTTCAGTACGGCGAAGAAAAGCAATCGGTCATCGCTAAGGCCGTGCAATTCCACCCCGTCACCGACGAGCCCGTCCACTTCGACCTGTATCGCGTCGACGAGCACCAGTTGATCAAGATCGAAGTGCCGGTGCACTTCAAGAACCACGAAACCTCGGTCGGCCTGAAGAAGGGCGGCACGCTCGAAGTCATCCGTCACACCGTCGAACTGGCCTGCCCGGCCGACAAGATCCCCGAAGAACTGGTCATCGACCTGGCCGGTCACGACATCGGCGACGTCATCCGCATCTCGGAAGTGAAGCTGCCGGAAGGCGTGAAGCCGGCCATGGACCGCGACTTCGTGATCGCCAACGTCAAGGCTTCGTCCGCCGCTCAGTCGGACGCCGGCGACACGACGACCGCCTAAGCCTATCGGTCCTCGGATCGAAGCATATTACAGACGGGCGGACCTTGGGGTCCGCCCGTTTTCGTTTGAACTCCCGAGATCTTCGCGATGCTGATCCTCGCCGGCCTGGGCAATCCCGAGCCCAAGTACGAGAAGAACCGCCACAACGTCGGCTTCATGGCCGTCGACGCCCTCGCGCGGAAGTGGGGGACCGCCCCGTGGCGCGCGCGCTTTCAGGGCTTGGCCTGCGAGGGCCAGGTCTCCACGCCTGACGGCCCGGTCAAGCTGCTGCTGTTGAAGCCCAAGACCTTTTACAACGAAAGCGGCCGCGCGGTGGGCGAGGCGATGAAGTTCTTCAAGCTGACGCCGGCGGACGTCATCGTCTTTCATGACGAGATCGACATGGCGCCGGGCCGCTTCAGGATGAAGTCGGGCGGCGGGGCGGCCGGCAACAACGGCATCCGTTCTGTGACCAGCCAGGTCGGCGACGCCTTCCGCCGCGGCCGCATCGGCGTGGGTCATCCCGGCCATAAGGACGCGGTGATGCACTACGTGCTGGGCGACTTCCACAAGGTAGAGCACCAGTGGCTGGACCCGATGTTGGACGCCATCGCCGACGCCCTGCCCTTCGCCGCCGTCGGTGATGACGAACGCTATCAAGCCGAGGTCATGCGCCTGGCCCCCGCGCCCAAGGCCGATCCGCGTAAACCCGCCTAGGATCCTAGGGCCCCAGGCGGGCGCCTTACGCGTCCTTCAAAGCGTTCCCATCTAGACACCGTCGGCGCTCAAGCCGCCGGATTGACGACGCCCAGCCCGTGAGGGAATGACCAGCCCATGTTCTCGCTTCCGTTGCCGCTGCTGGGCCTGTCGCTGCTGTTCTCGATCGCGCTGTGCGTCCACGTCGTGCGGACCCAGCGAGAGATGTACTGGCTTTGGATCATCCTACTGTTCCAGCCGGTCGGCGGCGTGGTCTATCTCGTCGCCGTGATCCTGCCCGAACTGCTGGGAGGCCGCACCGCGCAGAAGGTGGGCGCCGCCGCGCGCCAGGCGCTCGACCCGCAACGCGAGTATCGCGAGGCGGCTAAGGCCGTGGATGACGCGCCAACGGTCGCCAATCGCGTTCGCCTGGCCGTGGCCGCGACCGAACTGGGTAGGCACGCCGAGGCCGAGCGCCTCTACGCCGAAAGCCTTACGGGCCTCTACGCCGACGACCCGCAGTTGCTACTGGGCCGCGCGAACGCCCTGATCGAGCTGAACCGCCCCGCCGAGGCGCTGCCCCTGCTCGAAAAGCTTGGAGAAACCCCGACCGCCGGCCGCACCCCACACACTCTGCTGGCGCTTGGCCGCGTCTACCAAGCGCTCGGCCGCGACGAACAGGCCGAGACGGCGCTTAGCTGGGCGGCCGATCACTATCCGGGCTTCGAGGGCATCGCCCGCTACACAGCCTTCCTGGCCCAACAGGGCCGCAGGGACGAGGCTCATGCCAAGCTGGCTGAGATCGACCGGCGCCTGTCTAAGACCCACGCCCACTTCCGCAGGGAAGCCAAGGCCTGGCGTGATTTCGCGGCGGCGGCGGTGGGCGGCTAGGTTGCCGCGTCAGACGGCATCCGCGAGACCATATCCAGGATCGCCTTCATAGCTTGACGAACGGTAGTCAGATGCTCGCGCGACTGTAATATCATCACAGTCAACGCGACCACCAGCATGACGCGCCGACGCCTAAAAGCGTGTCCTTCCCCATTAAATTTGCTGCTTGGAAGGGCATTGTCAGATGCATAGAGCAACGTGTTCCGTTGGTTGGCTCGCTCTTTAACTAGGCTCCATAAGTCTTGAGCTTCAGACCTCGCTACGATTTCTGCTAATTCACGAGCGAAGTAGTCGGGCTGATCAGGCTCGCCCTCCAGTCCTTTCCGGGCGTGGTAGAGGTCTAAGGGCTCGACTGGTTGGATGCATAGGTCGTCGAGACCTGCCCCCCTCACTCCAAACTCAGAGAGAGGAATTTTGACGTCGATCCGACGTTTTTCAAAATCAAACACCAACTGGAAGGTAGTCAGGCCGCGCGCATAGCTCAGCTGAATGGCTTCGATGGCGAGGAGTACAGCTGCCTTATGGGTATGGAAACGTGCATTGAGACGCTTCCAATTCGGATATCTATGAAGTCGAAGCGCAGTCAGAAGGGCGGTAACTGCTTCCTCTTCGGCAGTAATCGCCCGGAACGACGCCATCTCCCGATCGATTGGTAGAAGAGCTAGGGAGCGATCTATATGCTGAAAGGCATTTTCTATACGAAAACGGACTGCCTTCGGCAGTTCGGCTGCAATTCTACGGAGGCTATCCAGAACGACATCCGTAGTTCCGGTGTCGAGGTCGTCCAAAGCCATCTCCGCTGTAGTAATTCTCTTCGACTAGCTTAGACTTATTGCCTAGAACCGCCCGCGCTGAAAGTCCTCGAACGCCTGAACGAGCCCCTCGCGCGTGTCCATCACGAACGGCCCGTGCCAGAAGACGGGCTCACCGATCGGACGGCCGGCCAGCAGCAGGACGCGGGCGTCGGTGACGGCCTCGACCCGGACGGTGTCACCGCGCCCCAGAAACACGCCCGATAGCGCCTCGACGGTGTCGTGGGCGACGCGGACCCTGCCCTGATAGACGGCGAGCATGGCGTTGCGATCGTCGCCGACAGGCTCCTCGAAAACGGTCCCAGCCGGCAGCACGACGTCGAAGTAAAGGGCGTCCACCGCACCGCCGCCGATCGGCCCCGCCGTACCGCCTTCGGTCGCGCCGGAGATCACCTTGACCGTCACGTCGCCGTCGCGGGTTTCGACCGGGATGCTGTCGGCCTCGAACTCCTGGTAGCCGGGGGCGCTCATCTTCAACTTAGCGGGCAGGTTCACCCACAGCTGGAAGCCGCGCATGCGGCCATCGGCCTGTTCGGGCATCTCGGAGTGGACGATGCCCTTGCCAGCCCTCATCCACTGGATCCCACCTGGCCCGATCACGCCCTCGCGGCCGGTGTTATCCTTGTGACGCATCCGGCCTTCCAGCATGTAGGTCACGGTCTCGAAGCCGCGATGCGGATGGTCGGGGAAACCGCCCATGTAGTCGGACGCCTGATCGTTGTCGAAGCAGTCCAGCATCAGGAACGGGTCGAACATCTGGGCTTCCGGCGTGCCCAGCATCCGCGTCAGTCGCACGCCGGCGCCGTCTGAGGTGGGTTGGCCTTTGACGATCTTCAGGACGGGGCGGACGGGCATGGCGAACTCCTGTTGCGGCTTTGATATCTGATCTGGTTGCAATTCGCGCAAGCCCCTCCCCAGGTTCGCCTTTCGCGGCCATCCGTGCTAAGCGCGCGCCAACGAAATTCACGAGAGTTCCATGGCCCTGAAAGTCGCCATCGTCGGCCTGCCCAATGTCGGCAAGTCCACCCTGTTCAACGCCCTGACCCAGACGGCGTCGGCCCAGGCCGCCAACTATCCGTTCTGCACGATCGAGCCCAACACCGGCGACGTCGCCGTGCCCGAGCCGCGCCTGAACGCGCTGGCCAAGATCGCCGGCTCCAAGGAGATCATCCCGGCCCGGATCAACTTCGTCGATGTCGCAGGCCTGGTGCGCGGCGCCTCGAAGGGTGAAGGCTTGGGCAACCAGTTCCTGGCCAATATCCGGGACTGTGACGCCGTGGCTTTCGTCGCCCGCTGCTTCGAAGACAGCGACATCACCCACGTCGAGGGCCGCATCGACCCGATCAGCGATCTCGAGATCATCGAGATGGAGCTGATGCTGGCCGACCTGGAGAGCCTGGAAAAGCGCCTGCCCAACGTCGAGAAGCGCGCAAAGAGCGGCGGCGACAAGGACATGATCCAGACCCTGCGCCTGATCAACCTGGCGCTGGAGCAGCTGCGCGCCGGTCGTCCCGCCCGCGCCGCCCAGATCGACAAGGAAGACGCCAAGGCCTGGGCCATGTTGCAGCTGCTGACCTCGCTGCCGGCCCTCTATGTCTGCAATGTCGAGGAAGCCAGCGCCGACAAGGGTAACAAGTTCTCGGACCTGGTGGCCGAACGCGCCGCCCGCGACAACGCCAAGAGCGTGGTCATCTCGGCTCAGATCGAGAGCGAGATCGCCCTGCTGGATGAAGAAGAGCGCGCCGAGTTCCTCGAGACCCTGGGGCTGGCCGAGCCGGGCCTCAACCGCCTGATTCGCGAGGCCTACAGCCTGCTGGGGCTGCAGACCTACTTCACGGTCGGTCCCAAGGAAGCCCGGGCCTGGACGATCCCCGTGGGCGCCACCGGCCCGCAGGCCGCCGGCGTCATCCACACCGACTTCGAGAAGGGCTTCATCCGCGCCGAGACCATCGCCTTCGACGACTACGTCAAGCTGGGCGGCGAGAACGGCGCCAAGGAAGCCGGCAAGATGCGCTCGGAAGGCAAGGAGTACGTCGTCAAGGACGGCGACGTGATGCACTTCCGCTTCAACGTCTGATGCGTCGCGCGGCGTCCGTGACCTAAACGGCACCGCGCTTATGCCGGATTGATGGTTCCCCGCGAGAAGGCTCGACGCGGCAACCGGACGGTGTAACCTCGACACGTCAAGTGGAGGGCACCATGAAAAAGATCATCATCCTCGGCGTCGCCTGCGCCATGCTCGCTGGTTCCGCGTTCGGCCAGAGCCGCGCGGGCTGGCAGCCATCCGACGCCAACCGCACCGGCCCACGCGCGGTCGATCCGACCTATACCACCGGCCGCTATCGGGCGGAGCAGGAAGGGCAGCAGTTCCTCGAGCCCGGAAATCCCCTGCAGCAGAAGCGCGCTGGCGCGCTGGCGGCGGAGGCCGGCGTGAACTGTGATCTTGTCAGCGCCGGCCAGGTGAACGCCCATCGCGGTGGCGGTGAAACCTACGAGATCGCCTGCAAGAACGACTTTGGCTGGATCGTGAGCAAGGCCGGCGGCAAGGTCAACGCCTATGACTGCTACGCCTTGGCCGCTTCGGAGAAGGCGGCGAAGGGCAAGCTGGCCACCTGTCGTCTGCGCGAGAACGTCGGCTCTACGGCGGGGCTGGGCGCCCTGGCGCAAAGAGCCGGCCTGACCTGCAAGCCCGCGGATGGCGTCTATCTGGGCGGCGGCGGCACGCCGCCGATCTCGCGCTACGAGGTTCTGTGCGAAGGCGGCGCCGGCTACATCATCGACGCGCCTCAGCCCAAGTCGTCGGCCGCCATGCTCGCCATGTCCTGCGCGCGGGCCAAGGCGGCGGGCATGGGCGCTTGCGCGCTAAAACCGAAGGGCTGAGCTCGGCGGTTGAAGACCAGTAACGGCCCGCGCCCGCCGCGGGCCGTTTTTCGTTGCTCGCGCGACGCTCGGGCCGTCTAAAAGGGGCGGTCCGTTGGAAGGAGGCTCCATGGCCCAGATGATCACCCTGACCGCCGCGCATGACGGCTTTGCGTTCACCGCCCTGCATGCCCAGCCGAACGGCCCGCGCCGAGGCGGCGTGATCGTCATCCAGGAGATCTTCGGTCTGGACCACTACGTCCACGAGGACGTCGCCCGCTGGGCCGCCCGCGGCTTCGAAGTCGTGGCGCCGTCGATGTTCGATCGGCAGGAGAAGGGCTTCACCGCGCTTCATGATCCGGCCGGCTTCGAGAACGGCGTCAAGCACGCCCTCGCCAACGGGCCCGACAACGCCATGGGCGACATCCAGGCCTGCGTGGACTTCCTCAAGGACCGGGGACCGGTCTTCGTGGTCGGCTACTGCTACGGCGGTACGATGACCTGGCTGGCGGCTTCGCGCTGCGAGGGGATTGCGGCGGGCGCCAGCTACTATGGCGGTCAAGTCGCTGGCATGGCCAAGTTCGCGCTGAAGGCGCCGGTGATCGTCCATCTGGGACGGAAGGACCCGCACATCCCGGCTGACGACGTGAAGGCGGCGATACAAGCCGCTCACCCTGACGTTCCCGTCTATATCTACGAAGCCAGCGGTCATGGCTTCAACAACGATGGCCGCCCGGATTCCGATCTCGCCGACGCCGAACTGGCCCGCCAGCGGACAATGGACTTCTTCGCTGCGCACGGGGCCGCGTAGTGGGGGAGCGGATCGCCCTCGCCACCTTGGACGGCGCGCCCTTCGCTGCGTATCACGCACCATCAACGGAAGCGCGGCGCGGCGGCGTCGTCATGATGCACGCGATCTGGGGCGTTACCCCGCATCTGCGTCAGCTGGCGGACAGCCTGGCCGAGCAGGGCTATGAGGTGATCGTTCCCAGTCTGATGGACGCGGCTGACGCCGACTTTCCTGATGAAGACACCACGCCAGCGATCCTCGAAGCCCGCATGGCCATGGGCGAGCGGACCGGCTGGGGGGCTAGCACCCTGCCCCGCGTCCAGGCCTGCGTTGATGTTCTAGCTGGCCCGGTGTTTGCGCTAGGCTTCTGCTACGGCGGCACCACGGCCTGGCTGGCGGCGTGTCGCTGCGAGGGCCTCTCGGCGGTGTCGGCTTTCTACGGCGGTGACATCATCGCCTATCGCGACGAGACGCCCAAGGTTGCAACTATCCTTCACTTCGGCAAGGTCGACACGATGATCCCGCTGGCCGATGTCGAAGCGATCCGCGAGCGCCATCCGGATCTGCCGATCTATCTCTATGACGCCGGACATGCCTTCGTCGCGCCGAACGGTCATCACGCCGACAGCGCGCGGCTGTCCCTGCTACGCACGCTGCAACTGTTTCAACGGTCCGGAGGGGCCAAGGCCGAGGCTTGAGCATGATCCGTCGTCTGAGCGCCCTCGCCGTCTTCCTGCTGCTCGCCGCGAGCCCTGCCTTGGCGCAGACGGTCGTGATCGTCCGTCATGGCGAGAAGGTCTCACCCAACGGCGATCCGGATCTGTCGGAAACCGGTCTGGCTCGCGCCAACGCCCTGGCGACCGCCCTTTCCGGCGCCCGGGTCAGCCTGGTCCTGGCGACGCCGCTGAAGCGAACCCAGCAAACCGGCAGGCCGACCGCAGAGGCCCAGGGCGCGACCGTCCAGACCATCACGCTCGACGGCGGCGTCCTGGCGCACGCAGAGCGCGTCGCCAACGCCGCGCGCAAGGCGGACAAGGACACGACGGTCCTGGTCGTCGGGCACAGCAACACCGTGGGCGAAATCGCCCGCGCGCTGGGGGACGCCGCACCGACAGTGCTGACGGATTGCGACTACGACCAGATGACGGTCATAACCCTCGGCGGGTCCAAGCCACGGACGCTGCACGCTCGCTACGGCGCGCCGACGCAAGCTTGCCCGGGAAGCTGAGGTCCTGTCACCGCTGATTATCGAAAGCGTCGCACAACGGCCAAGGCTGAGCTAGGCTCGGCGCCATGCGGTCTCGCGTTTCCGTCCTGCTGGCCTGTGTCGCTTTGCCGTTTTCCGTCGCCCACCCAGCGCACGCCGGGGAGACGCGATGCTGGTTCGAGAACGGTGCGATTGTCGCGCCCGCAGCAATCGCCGATATGGCTGGCGATTACGTGATCGATCTCTCCGCGCCGCGCACACTGCTGCATGAGACCAAGGCTCAGATGGCCGGGATCGTCACCGAGACGGTGACCCTCCCGGTCGAAATCGCCGGGCTCAAGGCGCCAGCGGTGTCGGTGACGGTGGCCGATCTTGACGATCGGGGCGCAGGCTTTGTCACACCCATAGCCGGCGTCATCGGCATGGACGTCCTTTCGGGGCACAGTATCGAGATCGACTTCGCGCAATGCAGGGTGCGTATCGACCAACCGTGGCGGGCGCGGCGACAAGTAGTGCTGCCGGTTGAAGTCGTCGAAGGACTCCCCACGATCACGGCCGCAATCAGCGACGGCCCCACAGCCCGCAGCGGCGCATTCGCGATCGACACTGGTTCGCGCGCGATGACGCGACTGTCCACGCGTGACGCCACGGTCACTGGAAAGCTGACTTCAAACGCCCGCCATAAAGCGCCGGCGCGCCTTCGCGCCTTATCGATCGCCGGCGTCCTGGCCGAGAACGTCCCGGCGACGCTTGCCGACGATCTGCCTGAAGGGGTCGTGGGAACCCTGGGAACGGGACTATGGGCGCGCCATCGGCTGCGCTTGGCGGCCGACGCCCGGACGATCGCGATCGCGCCCTGAGCACGCACCGCTGACGCGCAAAAGAAAAAGCCCGGTGTTTCCACCGGGCTTCTCCAGTCCTGGAAGACGCTAGCCGCTTAGTGCGACTCGTTGCGCCAGACCGTCTTGTAGCTGGCGTAGAGCAGGCCGCTCAGCAGCAGCAGATAGATGATCACGGCGAAGCCAGTCTGCTTGCGCTCTTCCAGCTTGGGCTCGGCGGCCCACATCAGGAAGGCCGACACGTCCTTGGCCTGCTGGTCGAGGGTCGACTTGGTGCCGTCGTCGAACGTCACCTGACCGTCCTTCAGCGGGGCGGCCATGGCGATAAAGCCGCCCGGCGGGACGTGCTCATGCGAGCCCGACCAATAGGCCGTCAGGTCACCCGGCATGTAGGGGTTGTAGTGCTGACCCGGACCGACCTTCAGGCCAGCCGGCGGATCCACGTAACCCGTCAGCAGCGAGTAGATATAGTCCGGACCGCCCGAACGGGCCTTGGCCAGCAGCGACATGTCCGGCGGCAGGGCGCCGCCGTTCGCGCCGCGGGCGGCCACTTCGTTGGCGAAGGGCGACGGGAAGCGGTCGGCGCTGGTGGCCGGACGCTTGATCGCATCACCCGTCTCAGAGTCGATGTCGGCGACCTCGTAGTCCTTGGCGATCGCCTTGACCCACGGGTTGTCGTTCGAGTTCTTGTACTTCTCGTTGTAGAACGGGCCGCCCTTGTCACCAAGGTTCCGGAAGCTGAGCAGCTTCATCGAGTGGCACGACGAGCAGACTTCCCGATAGACCTTGTAGCCGCGCTGCAGCTGGGCCTGATCGAACTTGCCGAACGGGCCTTCGAACGACCACTGGACGTCCTTCGGCGGCAGCGGGTGCCCGGCGGCGAGCGCCTGGCCGGCGAAGGCCAGACCCGCGACGGCTGCGATGATGGAGAGTTTGCGCAGCATCGGGATCAGCCCTTCTTCTCGGTCAGCGCCGGCGAAGCGATCGATTCCGGCACGGGCAGCGGCTTTTCCTTCAGGCCCAGGATCGGGAGGATCACCAGGAAGAAGGCGAAGTAGTACAGCGATGCGAAGCGGCTGAGCCAGACGAAGCTGTTCAGGTCGGCGTCGATCAGCTTGAAGGTGGTCAGGTGGGGGATGACCTTGTCGTCTGGCAGCTTGGCGCCGCAGAGGCCCAGGATGCAGCAGGCGACGACGAAGATCATGAAATAGACCTTCGCGGTCGGGCGGTAGCGCATCGAACGCACCTTCGACGTGTCCAGCCACGGCAGGGCGAACAGGCACGCGATGGCGCCAAACATGGCCAGCACGCCCATCAGCTTGTCCGGCACGGCGCGCAGGATCGCGTAGAACGGCAGGAAGTACCATTCCGGAACGATGTGCGACGGCGTCACCAGCGGGTTGGCCTCGATGTAGTTGTCGGCGTGGCCCAGGGCGTTGGGCATGTAGAAGACAAAGAAGGCGAAGAGGATCAGGAAGACGCTCATCGCGAAACCGTCCTTCACCGTCGCGTACGGCGTGAAGGGCACGGTGTCGGCCTTCGACTTCGGCTCGACGCCGGTCGGGTTGTTCTGGCCCACCACGTGCAGCGCCCAGATGTGCAGGATCACGACGCCCGCAATCATGAAGGGCAGCAGGTAGTGAAGCGAGAAGAAGCGGTTCAGCGTGGCGTTGTCGACCGCGAAGCCGCCCCACAGCCAGGTGGTGATGCTTTCGCCGACGATCGGCAGGGCGCCGAACAGGTTGGTGATCACGACGGCGCCGTGGAAGGACATCTGACCCCAGGGCAGCACGTAGCCCATGAAGGCGGTGGCCATCATCAGCAGATAGATCACGCAGCCCAGCAGCCACAGCACTTCACGCGGGGCCTTGTAGGACCCGTAGTAGAGGCCGCGCATCATGTGGATATAGACGGCGATGAAGAACATCGACGCGCCGTTGGCGTGCATGTAGCGGATCAGCCAGCCGTAGTTCACGTCGCGCATGATGTGCTCGACGGAGGCGAAGGCGTGGTCGGCGCTCGGGGTGTAGTGCATCACCAGGATGATGCCGGTGATCAGCTGCGAGGCCAGGCACAGCGACAGGATGCCGCCGAAGGTCCACCAGTAGTTCAGGTTCCGCGGCGTGGGATAGTCGACGAAGGAGTCGTAGCCCAGGCGGATAATCGGCAGACGGGCGTCGAGCCAACGCTCGAAACCGGTCTTGGGTTGGTAGGTCGAATGTCCGCTCATCTGGATTAACCGATCTTGACCTTGGTGTCGGACAGGAACTCGTACTCCGGCACCACCAGGTTCAGCGGTGCGGGACCCTTACGGATGCGGCCCGAGGTGTCGTAGTGCGAGCCGTGGCAGGGGCAGAACCAGCCGCCGTAGTCGCCGCCGCCGAACGTGGGCACGCAGCCCAGGTGCGTGCACGAACCGATCAGGACCAGCCACTGGGCCTTGCCGGGCTTCACGCGATCGGCGTCCTTCTGCGGATCCTTCATCGGCGCGCTGTCGTCGGCGACCGCCTTGGAAATCTCGCCCTTGGTGCGGTTGCGCACGAAGAGCGGCTTGCCGCGCCACTTCAGCGTAACCTGCTGGCCTTCCGGCACCTTGGTCAGGTCGAACTCGGTCGAGGCCATGGCCAGCGTGTCCGCCGACGGGTTCATCTGATCGATGAACGGCCACACCAGAGTCGCCGCGCCGCCAGCAGCGGCGGCGATCGCGGCGATATGAATGAAGTCGCGCCGGGAGGGATCGCCCCCGTGTTCCGGCTCGGTCGTTGCGCCCACGGCGGTGTCGGCCACCTTAAGTCACCCTTTGATTCCGCCAGGCCGCGGGAGCGACCGGCTTGGAGACGCGCCTTGCGGCGCCATATCTTGCTCGACCCGCAAGCGGATCTCCGCCACAAGGCAGCGGTCAAATCGTCCTATCGGACGCGCGGGCGAAGTCCGCAAGTCCTTTCGATTCGTGGCAAAGCCCCTGCTGCCCTTGTGGTTGGTTCGCTTATTATGCGCATCGCACTTTTTCAACCAGGCATTCCCCAAAACGTAGGGGCCTGTATTCGGCTAACGGCCTGCTTCGGCCTGGGGCTCGACGTGATCGAGCCCTGCAGTTTCCCGTTGAATGACAAAAGCTTGAAGCGCGCGGCCCTCGACTACGGCCCTTTGACGCACCTGGCTCGGCACGACAGTTGGGAGACATTCCTTAAGGCGCCGGAACGCGTTGACGGGCGGCTTCTGCTGTTCACGACCCGGGGCGCGACTCCGTTGCACCGGTTTTCATTCGAGCCCGGCGACACCCTGCTTTTCGGCAACGAAAGTCGCGGCGCGCCAGAGGAGGTTCACGCCGCAGCACAAGCTCGGATCGTGATTCCCATCCGGCCGGAGACGCGGTCTATGAACCTGGCGACCACAGCGGCCATGGCGCTGGGCGAGGCGCTGAGGCAGACCGGAGGCTTCCCCGACTAGGGCTCAATGATCGCCGAAATCGACGTCGCGACGCGCCGCCACGATGGTCACGATGAAGCCCGCCAGCACGTCCAGCAGCACCATCAGGGTGATCAGGAAGAAGGTCGAGGTCGCAAAGGCGGGGGCGAGCAGGAACTCGACCAGGCATAGAATAAACAGCACCATCGACAGCGAATGATTGATGATCGCGATCTTGCGGCTGGTCGTTGACTTCAAGAGTTCGACAAACAGCACCACCAGCGAGGCGGCCATCAGCAGATCGCCCAGGCTGACGGCCCAGTCGGTGCGCGAGGTCATGTGGATGGTGAACAGCGCCTCGTTCATCCGGGCCGTCGCGTCCGTGGCCCTGAAGCCTCCGGTCAGCGTCAAGGCGACCAGGTTGTAGACAATGACCGGCAAGGCCAGCAGCGGAACGGCCGCGAACATCGAGCTTCCCCCTCCGGCGGCCCCGGTGTGGTCAACCGCCATGGCTAAGGCCTAGCCGGAATTTCGCTTGTGGTGAAGTCGGCTCGCCTGAGCCGGGACTAGGCCTCGTCCACGCCCTGCGGGTTGCGGGCCCGCGACTGGAGCCACATCACGCCCAACAGGTCAGAGATCGAAGCCTTGAGGCGACCGAGATTGGTGTACTTCGACACCCCGGTCTCGCGATGGCGGTGATTGACCGGCTGGAACGCCACCTCGTAGCCCTCGCGCAGCATCAGCGCCGGGATGTAGCGATGGATGTGATCAAAGTACGGCAGGCGCAGGAAAGCCTCGCGCTTGAACGCCTTGAGGCCGCAGCCGGTATCGTTGGCGGTGTCCTTGAGCAAGCGCTTGCGCACGCCGTTGCCAAACTTCGACGCAAAACGCTTGGCGTTGCTGTCCTGGCGCTTGACCCGTTCGCCGCCAACCAGAGCAAGGTTTTCGGGACCGGCCGCCAGGGCCTTGGCCAAGCGAGGCGCATCGGCGGGATCGTTCTGGCCATCACCATCCAGCGTGACGATGATCGCCCCCCGCGCGGCCAGGACGCCGCTACGCACGGCGCGGCTTTGGCCGGAGTTCTTGCGATGGCCCAGCACGCGCAGTTGCGGGATCTCGGTCTTCAGCGCGACCAGACGCGCCTTGGTGTCGTCACGGCTGGCGTCGTCGACGAAGATCATCTCATAGGCCTCGCCGGCAAACGCCGCCGCGATCTCGCGAGCCAGCTTCGGCGCGGCCTCTCCCTCATCGAAAACGGGGACGACGACAGAGTAGTCGGGGGCGGAGGCGCTGGCGGCGTTCATCGCCCTCTAATACCGGAAAAATTTCCCCACGAAAGGATCGTGCTAAAGCAGACGGCATGACGCTTGAATCTCGCCTGGATGACTGTAGCCGGGGGTGGCGCGCGCCGCTCTTCGCCGCGCTCGTCGCCCTGATCGCCGGCCTGCCCGGCCTTTTCGCCATGCCGCCCCTGGATCGCGACGAATCGCGCTTCGCCCAGGCGACCGCGCAGATGATCGAGACAGGCGACTACGTCGTGATCCGGTTTCAGGATCAGCCGCGCTTCAAGAAGCCGGTCGGCATCCACTGGATGCAGGCGCTGAGCGTCAAGGCGCTGTCCGACGCCGAGGAGCGGCGAATCTGGGCTTACCGAATTCCGTCTCTGTTGGGAGCGATGCTGGCGGCGGCGGCATGCGCCTGGGGCGCGGCGGCTCTCTTCGATCAACGCACTGGACTGCTCGCCGGCTCGATCCTGGGCGCGACCTTCCTGTTGTCGTCCGAGGCTTTCATCGCCAAGACCGACGCGGCGCTCTGCGGCACGACCACCTTGGCCATGGCGGCTCTGGCGCGGGTCTATATCGCCCACCTCAAAGGTGAATCTTCGAGCAAGTGGACAAAACTCGCCTTCTGGCTCGGCCTGTCGCTCGCGGCGCTGATCAAGGGCCCCGTCGGTCTTCTCGTGGCGATCTTCGCTCTGATCGCCCTGGCGCTCTGGGATCGCAAGGCGGGCTGGATGAAGGATCTCGGCTGGACCTGGGGCCTGATCCTGTTCGCAGCCATCACCCTGCCCTGGGCCATGATGATCACCGTCGCCACCGACGGCGCCTTCTGGGGCGCGGCGGTGGGCGCGGACTTGGCCCCGAAGCTGGCCGGCGGCCAGGAGGGGCACGCGGGCCCGTTCGGCTATCACACCCTGCTCGCCCCCCTGCTCTCGTTCCCCGCGACCTTGCTCCTGCCCGCGGCCCTGGTCGTCGGCTGGACCAAGCGCGACGAGCCCGGCGTGCGCTTCGCGCTTTGCTGGCTGATCCCGACGTGGCTGATGTTCGAATTGCTGCCGACCAAGCTGGTTCACTACGAACTGCCGGCCTATGGCGCCCTGGCCATGCTGATGGCCGCCGCCGTGCGCGAGCCGCTGGGCAAGCGCTCGCGCTGGATCGGCGGCGCGCTGTCGGTGCTGATGGGCGCGTTGCTCGCGGCCGTGGCGATCTACGGCCAGACCGCGTTCGGGACGGCAGGCGATCTCGTCTGGACCGCCCTGGCCGCCCTGCTGGCGCTTGGCGCGGGCGTCACGGGAGCTTTCCTCCTGCTCCGTCATCGCTCGGCGCGAGCCTTAGTCGCCGCCGGGGTCCTGGGCGTAGCCGCCCACATCGCCCTGACCGCCGGGCTGATCCCGCGCCTGGAACCTCTGTTCCTGTCGCGTGATCTGGCCGAGACCCTGGACGCCGCACGCCTGTCGCCACGTTCGGGGGCGCCGGGCCCCGTGGCCGTCACCGGCTACGCCGAACCCAGTCTGATCTTCCAGTTAGGGACCGCCACCGAACTGACCGACGGCGCCGGCGCCGCCGACGCGGTTGCTGAGGGGCGTCCGGCCATTGTCGAGGCGCGCGAGGAGAAGCCGTTCCGTGACGCTCTGGCGGGGCTTGGCCTGACCGCGCGTCCCGTCGCCGTGGTGGATGGGCTGAACTATTCGGACGGCGACCAGGAGCGGTTGACCGTCTATCGCGGCGAACGCATCGCGCCGCAGGAGGAACAGCCGTGAGCCGCTTCATCCAAATCGTCGAGGTCGGTCCGCGCGATGGGCTGCAGAACGAGAAGACCGTTCTGAGCGTCGCGGAGAAGCTCGATCTGATCAGCCGTCTCGAGGCTGCTGGCGCTAGGCGCACCGAGGTGGTCTCGTTCGTAAATCCGAACCGCGTGCCGCAGATGGCGGGGGCGGAGGAGATCATGGCCGCCCTGCCCGCCGACCTGATCCACTCCCGGATCGGTCTCGTCTTGAACATGCGCGGCTGGGAGCGGTGCGTGTCGACCGGATGCGACGAGGCCAATGTCGTGGTCTGCGCCTCCGACGGCTTCGCCACCCGCAACCAGGGCTCGACGACACGCCAGCAGGTCGAGACCCTGGCGGCCATCGTCGAACGCCAGGCCAGCGAGGGTGGTCCGCCGATCACCGCCACGATCTCAGTGGCGTTCGGTTGCCCGTTCGACGGTGAGGTTTCGGAAGATCAGGTCATCGCCATCGTCCGCGAGGCCGCAACGCTGGGCGTTCCGGAGATCGCCATCGCCGACACCATCGGGGTGGCCGATCCCTGGACAGTCCGCAAGCGGATCGAGGCCGTCCGCGCCGCTGCCCCGGATGCGCGCCTTCGCATGCACTTCCACGACACCCGAAACACGGGCCTGGCCAACGCCTTCGCCAGCGTCGAGGCGGGCGTTGATGTGCTGGACGCCTCGGTCGGCGGCCTGGGCGGCTGTCCGTTCGCCCCCGCCGCGACAGGCAATATCGGCACCGAGGACCTCGTTTACATGCTGGAACGCGCCGGCTTCGAGACGGGTTATAATCTGGGCGCCCTCATCGAGATCGGCCGCGACATCAGCGCCAAGTTGGGTAAGGCTCCCGCCTCGTCCCTCGCCCGCGCCGGAGGATTCCCCGCATGAGATCTCTGGCCGTCGTGCTCGCCCTTGGCCTGTCCGCCTGTGTCGCCGCGCCAGTGGCCGACGCAGGCCCCGCACGCTGCGATGTCACGATCAAGTTTGGCAGCTATGGCGCGGGCATCGACCATGCGCTCGCCGACAAGATCGCCGCAGCCGTCAAGAAGGACAGCGACATCGCCCGCTCCGAACGCAAGCCCTGGGGCCGCGAGGGCGAATTCGATCAGTGCTTGACGGTAAAGCCGGGACGAGACGCCAAAGCTGCGTACGAACGCTATCGCGCCATGCTGCCCAGTAAGAATCTGAAGGCGCCGACATCTATCGAGGGACCGGATGGTCTGAGGTTCGAAACCATCGCGCCGATGTAGGCGGACGCTCTACACAGCGGTCTGGGTAGGTTTTGGGCTCGTAGCTCTTGCTCAATCGGCGCCACCGCAAGCCGCCGCCGGACTGCCTCGCCGCCCCCTCAAAGAACGCTGAGGAAGCGATTTAACGTAGGAAGCGCCCCCTCTGACGGCCGCCCCTAGATCGGCCGCCCCGTCAGTTTCCACAGCAGCGGCCGGCACACGCTCATCAGCATGATCGCCGGCGCCAGCAGCACGGCTGCGGCGAAGAGCTGGAGGCTGTCGGCGCGCTTGATGAAGTAGCGGGTCAGGCCCACGCCCTTGTGAAATTCGACCTTCACCGGGTGCTCCAGGCTGGTGTGGCCCAGGTGAATCACCTGGGCGTTGGGCTGGAACAGCACCTGGCCACCCGCTCGGCGGGCGCGCCAACAGAGGTCAATATCCTCGACGTGGAGGAAGTAGCCTTCATCGAAGCCCTTGAGGGCGACGAAATCGGCGCGGCGCATGGCGAAGCAGGCGCCCGAGATCGTCGGCATCGGCGCCGGCCCTGGTGGGAGGGGCTCGTTCTCACGATGAATCTCGAAAGCCGCCAGCTTGGGGTAACGGCGGGTGAGTTGGCCGAAGCTCAGCACGGTGCTGATAGGCGTGACCTCGCCCCGACGGCCGCCACGCTGCTCGGTGCCGTCGGTGTTCAACACCCGCGCGCCCACGATCGTGGGCACTGGCTGGCCCTTGAAGGCTGTAACCAGCGAAGCCACGCAGCCAGGCTGCAGATTCGCGTCGGGATTCAGGAAGACGATGTATTCGCCTGCAGCGGTCACCGCACCCAGATTGGCCCCCCGTGCGAAACCGACATTGCCGTGTCCTTGCTTCAGCACGACGCGCGGTTCGGTCAGAGCCAGCGACCGAAGCATGTCTTCGTCCCGCGAGGATGAACCGTTGTCGACGATGATGAATTCGTCGACCAGCGGTTCTGCCAGCACGTGGCGGATGCTCTCGACCAGCGCCTCCCCCGTCCGATAAACGACCATGACAACGGACACGTTCGGACGAGCCGGACGCGCGCCAACGGCAAGGGTCGATACGGACGGGAGAATGCTGTTCATCAGGCGGTCGCTGCCTCCTGCGCGGCTTGGGCGCGCGCGAGGTCGGGAGGCGTAGCGTCGGATTTCAGCACCCGAAGCGCGTCTTCAAGCGACAGCACGCTCTGGCCTTCGCCGCCGAGGCGACGAAGAGCCAATTGCCCTGTTTCCGCTTCTTTACGTCCCACCACCGCGATCACTGGCACCTTAGCGAGACTATGCTCGCGGATCTTGTAGTTGATCTTCTCGTTTCGCAGGTCCAGCTCCGCCCGCATACCCAGTTTCGTCAATTTTTCGACGACCTCGCGGGCATAGTCATCGGCGTCCGAGGTAATTGTAGCCACCACCACTTGTGTCGGCGCCAGCCAAACGGGCAATGCGCCCGCGAAGTTTTCCAGCAGAATACCGATGAAACGCTCGAAGGATCCCAGAATCGCGCGGTGAAGCATCACCGGACGCTTCTTCGAACCGTCCTCCGAAACGTACTCAGCGCCAAGTCGTTCCGGCAAAACGTAGTCGAGCTGCAGCGTACCGCAGGTCCACTCGCGGCCGATGGCGTCCTGGACGATGAAATCCAGCTTCGGCGCGTAGAACGCCCCGTCGCCCTCGGCAATCACCGGTTCAACGCCGGCCAGACGCGCGGCCTCGGCCAGCATGCCTTCGGCCTTGTCCCAGAACTCGTCCGAACCGGCGCGCAGCTCCGGTCGCGTGGCCAGGGCGATGTATTTGGTCGTCATGCCCAGATCGGCGTGGATCATGCGCGCCAGACGGATGAATTGCTCGGTCTCCTCGACGATCTGGTCTTCGCGGCAGAAGATGTGGGCGTCGTCTTGGGTGAACGCGCGCACCCGCATCAGGCCGTGCAACGCGCCCGACGGCTCGTACCGGTGGCACGCGCCGAACTCGGCCATGCGCATGGGCAGCTCTCGATAAGAGCGCTGGCCGACGTTCCAGATCTGAACGTGTCCGGGGCAGTTCATCGGCTTGAGCGACAGAACCTCGCCCTCGACCGTCTCACAGACGAACATGTTGGCGCGGTACTTGTCCCAGTGACCGGAGTTTTCCCAGAAGGTCTTGTCCAGCACCTGGGGCGTCTTGACTTCAATGTAGCCGGCGCGGTCGAGGTTGCGGCGCATGTACGCTTCCAGCGTCTGCCACAGTTTCCAGCCCTTGGGGTGCCAGAAGACCATACCCCGACCTTCTTCCTGCATATGGAAGAGGTTCAGCGCCTTGCCGAGCTTGCGGTGATCGCGCTTTTCGGCCTCCTCGATGCGCTTCAGATAGGCTTCAAGATCGGCTTCCGACGCCCAAGACGTGCCATAGATGCGTTGCAGTTGGGCGTTGTTCTGATCCCCACGCCAATAGGCGCCGGCCAGCTTGGTCAACTTGAACGCCTTGCCGACATGCTTGGTCGAGGGCAGGTGGGGGCCGCGGCAGAGGTCTTTCCAGTTCCCCTGACGATAGACCGTGATCGTGTCCGTCGGCGGCAGGTCACGGATAATCTGCGCCTTGTACTGCTCTCCGATCTCGTCGAAGTGCTTGATCGCCTCGTCGCGGTCCCAGACCTCGCGCGTGATCTTTTCGTCGCGATCGACGATCTCCTTCATGCGCTTTTCGATCTTTTCCAGATCGTCCAGGCTGAACGGCTCGTCGCGCGCGAAGTCGTAGTAGAAGCCATCCTCGACGTTAGGGCCGATCGTGACCTGGGTGCCGGGGAACAGCTCCTGCACGGCCTCGGCAAGCACGTGGGCGGTGTCGTGGCGGATGGTGTCGAGGACCTCGGGCGCCTCGCGCGTCAGGATCTCGAACTTGCGCTCGCCCGTCAGCAGGTCGGGCGTCAGCGGGCGATCCAGGTCCAGGACCTGACCGTCCAGCTTGATCAGTAGCGCCTTCTTTTCCAGCGACTTGGAGATGGCGGCGGCGACGTCGCGTCCCGTCGAGCCGTCGGGGTACTGACGCGACGAACCGTCGGGGAAAACCAGATCGATCATTCTTCACATATCCACTGACGTGGCTGGTGTCGCGGCGGCGGCGGGTCGTAACCCGAACCACCCAACGGATTGCAACGGCAAATCCGTCGCAACGCCAGCCAGGAACCCTTGAGCGGGCCATGATCCTTGAGGGCGGCCGCCGCATACTCCGAACAACTCGGCGCGAAGCGGCACTGCCGCCCGATGAGGGGCGAGAGCGTCAACTTGTAGGCTCTAAGACCCAGGTCGACGGTGCGTTCGTAGAAGGTCATGCCGGCGCGCGAATTGTTGCGATGCGGTTACACACCCCGAAGGGGGTAGGGATCAAGCCGCGCCGGCGGTGCTAGTTCGCGTTTCACCGCTGCCTGTGGCCTTCCGGACAGCCTCGACCGTCGCCTCGAACGCCAGAAGCGTCGAGGCGTGACGAGCGGGATAGTCCTTGACCGGCTCCAGCACGGCGAGCTCCGCAAACCGGCCCGCAGGAGGCGAGCCGTTCGCCTTCAGCATAGCGGCAAGCGAGTCCCGCGCCAACTCGATGTCGGAAAGTTCCGCGCCGATCACGTTCGCGCCGAGGATCGCCGCAGCGGCCTGCCCCAGAGCGCAGGCTGAAACGTCCTGGGCGTAGTCGACGACCTTGCCGTCCTCGACCACCACATCGACCGTGATCCGACTGCCGCACAGCTTGGCGGTCTTCTCAGCGCTGGCGTCGGGCGCGGCCAAGCGTCCGGCGCGCGGCATGTTGGCCACGAGCCCGAGGATTTTGGCGCTGTAGAGATCGTCGATCATCGTCGCCTAGGTGGGGTTGTTGGACCGTTCGGACCAGATGGCCTCGGCGCGGTCCCGGACCGCTTCGCCCATGGCGGTGAACGCCGCCTTCAGCCGTCGGCGCTCATCGCGGCTAACGAACCGCAGCAGCAGGCCCATGAACAGCTCACCGTTGGAGAAGGTCGCGTTGGCCGGGCCCATGTTCTCGATCTCAAGGTAGCGGATCGCCGTTACGAAACCGCCCAGCCGGCTCGAACGCCAGTGCAACTGCTCGTAAGGCACCCAGTCCTGGACCACAGGCTGGATGACGGTGGGCGCCTGCCCAGGCAGGTGCTGTTCCAGCACCAGAACCGAGCCTACCTTCATCACCCCCTCGGCCTTGCGATAGAGCGGGTTCCAGTGGGCCCAGCCTTCAAAGTCCGAGACGACCTCCCAGACAATTTCGGCGGGAGCCTGGACCCCGATCCGATGCTCGACAGCGCGCTGCATGGTCAGTCCTTCATCCGCCAGGTAGCGCCGGTCGGGCCGTCCATGACCACAACCCCCAGGGCGTCCAGCTCGCCGCGAATGGCGTCGGCGGCGGGCCAGTCCTTGGCGGCGCGGGCGGCGACCCGCTTAGCCAACAGATCTTCAACCTTGGCCTTCAACTCGTCGGAGGCGTCGCCCTCGAACCACGCGTCGGGATCCGCCTGCAGGAAGCCCAGCAGGGCGCCGGCTTCGAGCAGGCGAGCCTTGTTGGCCGCGATGGCGACGGTGTCGCCCGCCGTCACGGCCTTCTCGATCAGGCTCGACACCTCAAAGAAGGCCGAGGTGGCCAGCGGAGTGTTGAGATCGTCCATCAGCGCGGAAATCACGTCGGCAGGCGCTTCCATGGCCTGGTCAGGCGCGATGTCCTTGGCGCGACGCAAGGCGCCATAGAGACGGTCCAGCGACTTCTTGGACTGCTCCAAGAGCTCGGGCGTCCAGTCCAGCGGCTGGCGGTAGTGAGCCGACAGCAGCGCCCAGCGGATCACTTCGCCCGGAACCGTCTTCAGCAGTTCGTGCGGGATGATCACATTGCCCAGGCTCTTGGACATCTTCTCCCCGCCCATGTCGAGGAAGCCGTTGTGCATCCAGTAGTTGGCCAGCACCGACGTCTTGTGGGCGCAGCGGCTCTGGGCGACCTCGTTCTCGTGGTGCGGGAAGGTCAGGTCGATGCCGCCGGCGTGGATGTCGATCGTCTTGCCCAGCGCCTTGTCGATCATGGCCGAGCATTCGATGTGCCAGCCGGGACGGCCCGCACCCCAGGGGCTGTCCCACTCGGGCTCGCCCGGCTTGGACGGCTTCCACAGCACGAAATCGGCCGGGTGGCGCTTGTAGGGCGCGACCTCGACGCGGGCGCCGGCGATCATCTCGTCCAGCGGACGGCCCGAGAGCTGGCCGTAGTCGGCGAAGCTCTGGGTGTCGAACAGCACGTGACCCTCGGCGGCGTAGGCGCTGCCGTTGTCGACCAGTTGGCCGATCATCTCGAGAATGGCGCCGATATGCTCGGTGGCCTTGGGCTCGAGGTCGGGCCGCAGGGCGCCCAGCGCGTCGGCGTCCTCATGATAGGCCGCCAGGTAGCGCTCGGTGATCACGCTGATCGGAACGCCCTCGTCGACAGCCTTCTGGTTGATCTTGTCGTCCACGTCCGTGACGTTGCGGGCGTAGACCACCGCGTCCTCGCCGTAGAGGTGGCGCAGCACGCGATACAGCACGTCAAACACGACCACCGGCCGGAAGTTGCCGATGTGGGCGTAGCTGTAGACCGTCGGACCGCAGACATACATCGTCACCCGCTTGGGATCGGCGGGAACGAAGTCGCGCTTCTCGCGCGTCAGGGTGTCGTGGATCTTCAGGGTCATGACTCTGGGTTCTGACGTAGCGGAAGGGTGTTGCCCACCCCATGAACGGCCCCATATAGCTTTCTGTTACGGCAAGGGCCACGGCGTGATGCGTCTAAGTTCCCGGCCCGGCCGTATGTGAAACGGGTGGCACGCGTCATTCCGAGGCGATCGGCGTCTCGGCGCAACTCAGCCCGTGGAAAGAAACCCTCCAAAATGGACGCACTGACCCGCGAGCGAACCCTGATCGGCTCGGACGACACCACCGGTCTTGATCTTGAACCCGCACAGCGCCCCACTAAAGACGAGGCGATGGCCGCCGTCCGGACCCTGCTGGCCTGGGCCGGTGACAATCCGGAACGCGAAGGCCTGATCGACACGCCCAAGCGCGTGGTCGAAGCCTTTGACGAGTGGTTCGCCGGCTATCACGGCGATCCGGCCAAGGAGTTGTCGCGCACCTTCGAGGACGTCCAGGGCTATGACGACATGGTCATGCTGCGCGGCATCGACGTGCAGAGCCACTGCGAACACCACATGGCGCCGTTCCTGGGCAAGGCCTGGGTCGCCTACATGCCGACCGGCAAGGTCGTGGGCCTGTCGAAGCTGGCGCGCCTGGTCGAGATCTTCGCCAAGCGTCTCCAGACCCAGGAGACCATGACCATGCAGATCGCCGACTCCATCGAGGATCACCTGTCGGCCGCTGGCGTCGCCGTGCTGATCGACGCCGAGCACCAGTGCATGAGCACCCGGGGCGTCCATCACCACGACGTCTCGACGATCACCACCCAGTTCCGCGGCGTGTTCAAGACCGACAAGGTCCTGCAACAGCGCTTCATGGATCTGGTGAAAAAATAAGATTCAAAATCCATGTCATCCCGGACGGCCCGTAGGGCCGATCCGGGACCTAGGGCCAAGCCCAGAGCGGCTGCCCCTGGGTCCCGGCTCTGCGCTTCGCTACGGCCGGGATGACACGCTTTCTCTTGGCTGCGAGGCGACTAAGCCGCGCGCCAGATTCCTTCGCGGATCTTCGCCACGCAGGCGTCCACCGGCCGATGCACGAGCGTGACCAGCACGAAGCTGATCAGCATCAGCAGGTACCAGGCTCCCATCTTCTCGAACGGCACCATACGCCAACCGTCGGCCTGGCTAGGATAGATCCAGGCGCCGGCGAAAGTGCCGAGGTTCTCGGCGATCCAGATGAATAGTGAGACCAGGACCGCCCCCATCAGCATGGGCATGCGGCGCGCAGTCTGGTCTGGGGTGAACACGAACCAGGTCCGCCCGAACAGCAACACCGACAGCGCGAACAGCCCGACCCGGATGTCGATCATGTAGTGATGGGTGAAGAAGTTGGCGTAGATCAGCACCGCCAGGATGTGGGTGGTCCAGAACGGCGGGTAGCGGATGAAGGTGATGTCGAAGAGCCGCCAGATCCGCGCGATGTAGCTACCGACGCAGGCGTACATGAAGCCCGTGAACAGCGGCACGCCGCCGATCCGCAGCAGGCTCTCCTCCGGATAGATCCACGACCCATGGGCGGTCTTGAACAGCTCCATGATCGTTCCGACCACATGGAACATGAAGATCACCAGCGCCTCGTCCCAGCGCTCCAGCTTGAGGGCCAGCAGAGCGACCTGGATCGCCACGGCGGCGACGACCAGGAAGTCGTACCGGGCGATGGGGGCGACCTCCGGCCAGAACAGCTTGGTGCCGACCAGCAGCGCCAGCATCAGCCCGCCGAACAGACAGGCCCAGGCCTGCTTGAGGCCAAAAAGCAGAAATTCGTAGGCGTAGCCGTTCCAGCGCGACCTGCGCGCCCATGGCCTGGCCCGCTCGTCCAGCGCCGCCACGCCAGCCTTGATGCGGTCTTTCAAGTTCATCGCGTTCCCTGAAGCGCGCGGTCGCGCTCCGTTCCCCAGAAGCGGCGCGGAACCTAGCGCAGACGCAAGGCCTGCGCCATATGTGGCGCCATGAGCACCGACCTGTTCCCCCAAGCCCACAGCAAGCACGACCTGGAACGCGGCGCGACCCTGGCGCCGCGTTTCAACGCCGACGGTCTCATCGTGGCGGTGGCTCAGCACGCCGACACTGGCGAGATCCTGATGCTGGCCTGGATGAACGCCGAGGCGCTGAAACTGACGGTCGAGACCAAGATCGCCCACTATTTCAGCCGGTCGCGCAACGAACTCTGGAAGAAGGGCGACACCAGCGGTCAGTTGCAGGACGTGGTCGAATTGCGGGTCGACTGCGACCAGGACGCGGTGTTGCTGAAGGTCCGCCCGCGCGGTGATGGCGGCGCATGCCACGTCGGCTTCCGGTCTTGCTTCTACCGCGTGCTTGAGGACGGCGCGCTGGTCGAACGAGAAGCGCCCGCCCATGACCCCGCCTGAGGCGCTGATCGCCTTCACCCTGGCGGCGGGTCTGCTGACCCTGACCCCGGGCCTGGACACCGCGCTGGTGATCCGAACGGCCGCAGCGGAGGGCCCCCAGCGCGCGGCAGGGGCGGCCATCGGGATTGGACTGGGATGCCTGGTGTGGGGCGCGGCCGCGTCACTCGGAGTTGGCGCTTTGCTGACAGCGTCTCAGACCGCCTACACGGTGCTGAAATGGGTCGGGGCGATCTATCTGGCCTGGACAGGCTTGCGGATGATCCTGAAGCCGCGCGAGGCCTTCGAACCCGGTGAGACCGATGCTGTGGACGCGGGCCCTGTCGCAGCGTTGCGTCGCGGACTGCTGACGAACCTGCTCAATCCCAAGGTCGGAGTCTTCTACGTCTCGTTCCTGCCGCAGTTCATCCCCGTGGGCGTCGACCCCGCGCGGTTCGGCCTGCTGCTCACCGCGATCCACGTCGTCGAGGGGCTGGCGTGGTTCGCGCTGCTGATCGCCGCCACCGTGCCCATCGCCGGCCTGCTGCGACTCTCGCCGGTGGTCCGATGGCTGGATCGGATCACCGGCGGGGTCTTTGTCGCGTTCGGCCTTCGCTTGGTCTTGGAGCGCCGATAGGCCCTAGGCTTCTCGCAGCGGCGCGACGCCGCCGTCGGCGCCCGGCGTGACCACAAAGCGCTTCAGCGGCGCCACGTCATAGGTCGGCGCCGTGATGGTCGAGACGGCCATCAGCTCGCTGGTCGCCTTGCCGTGCTCCAGGGTCAGGAGAACGAAACCCTTGGCGCTGGGGTGGGCGTACTTCACTTCCTTGTTCCGCTGCACGAACGCCTCGCCCAGCGGAACGCCCGGCAGGATGTCGCCATAGCCTGGCGAGGTCACCGAGGTCGTGCCGAACTCGACCGCCACCAGACGCTGGCCTGCGTCGTTCCACAGCTCGTTAGCCCAGAACATATGGCTGTCACCGGCCAGGACGATGGGACGCGCCTTGGTGGCCGTAAGGATGTCGTAGACTCGCTGCCGGTCGGCCGGATAGCCGTCCCAGGCGTCAAGATTGGAAGGGATGTCGAAAGCCGACATCGCGACCGACTGATCCACGCGCTTGCGAGCGTAGTCCGGCATCTTGTCCAGCAGTTGAGCGTAGGCCGCTTCGCCCATCGTCGCCTTCAGGTTGGGAGAGGCGACGCGGCCCATGACGACCTGGTTGCCCAGGACCTGCCAGGCGGTGTTAGCCTTCACCGAGGCGCCGATCTGAGCCGCCAGCCACTGCTCCTGTCCCTCGCCCATCATCCGGCGGGCCGGATCCTTCCACTTAGCGGTGAAGGCGGCGACATCGGGCTTGCCGTCGACGATCGGCATGTCGCGGTCATAGTTCAGCTCGGCGGTCCGCGCGCTGAGCCGCGTTTCGACCATGAGCAGCGAGGCGACATCGCCGAACTGGAACGACCGCCATGCCGCTTCGGGCAGGGCCGCCTCACGGATGGGCATCCACTCGTAATAGGCCTTCAGGGCCGCAGCCTTCCGCGCTGTCCACTCACCCTCGCCCTTGTCCGGATTGTGGTTCTCAGCGCCGCCGACCCAGCTGTCATTGGCGGTCTCGTGATCGTCCCACACCACGATCCAAGGCGCGCGGGCGTGGGCGGCTTGCAGGGCTGGATCGGTCTTGTATTGCGCATGGCGGCGGCGATAGTCGTCGAGGGTGACGATCTCGTGCGGCGGCTCGGGCGTGCGAGACTTGGCCACCGGCGAGTTCATGCCGTAGTCCTGCGGCGCTCCCCCGTACTCGTAGATGTAGTCGCCCAGATGCACGACAGCGTCGACGCGCGGCAGCTTGGCGATGGCGTCATAGGCGTTGAAGTAGCCGTTCGGATAAAGGCTGCAGGAAACCACCGCCAACACGGCGTCCTTGGTCGCGCCCTTCACGAGGGTCTTGGTGCGCCCGACCGGCGAGGTGACGCCATTGGCCTTGAAACGATACCAGTACTCGGTCCCCGGCTTGAGGCCCTGGCCATCAAGGTCGTGTTTGACGGTCCAGTCACGGCTGGCGCGGGCCCGCAGACCACGGCTGGTGGTGACCAGGGTCTTGAAGTCCGGGTCGGCGGCGACCTCGAGGTCGACGTCGATGTCGCCCGTCGTCGGCTGCTTCGGCGTCACCCGGGTCCAGAAGATCACGTAGGTCAGACCCGGATCGCCGCTGGCGACCCCATGCTCAAAGGCGACCGGCCCCTTGAAATAGTTGATCGGTTGAGCGGCGGCTTCGCTGGCGGCAGCGCCCGAGACGCCCAGCAGGCCGAGCAGTCTGCGACGATCGATGGTCATGATGTTCTCCCCGGATGCCCCTGACGGTCCGACCCGACATACGCCATGTCGGGCCGGACGCGCGCGTTTTAGTGACGGAACGTGACGCCGACACCCATGAAGCGCGGCTTACCGGCGATGAAGGTCGGGATACCGAAGCTGTCACCGGTGTTGCCCGCGTCCTTCAGATAGCGCTCGTCGTTCAGGTTCTCGACAAAGGCCTCGATCTTCCAGCGATCATCGACGGCGCCAAAGCCCAGGCGAACGTTCAGCAGGCCATAGGCGTCCTGGAATTCATCGACCTTGGTGTCGGGAAACAGGCCCGCCGATTGCAGGTCGGCGCGGTCATTGTTGTCATCAAAGAACATCTTCGAGCGCCAGGTGTAGGTCGGCGAGAACGTCACCTTGCCGCCCAGCGCCTCGCGGCTGAACAGCGCGCCCACCGAGACGGCATGGTCAGGCGACAGGCGGAACTGGTTGCCCTTGCGCAGGCCGCTTTCGAGACGGGCGTGGTTGTAGCCGTACGTCCCGAACAGGGTCCAGTAGTCACCGGCCTGCAGACGCGCCTCGCCCTCGAAACCATAGGCCTTGGCCTTGCCGGCGTTGAGCGTCACGACCTGAGCGCCCTGGCGGAAGGTGGTGGCGAAGTTGTCGTAGTCGTAGCGGAACACCGCCCCCGACAGGTACAGGCGACCGTCCATCAGCTTGCCCTTGGCGCCGGCTTCGTAGCTGTCGACCACCTCGGCGTCGACCGTGCTGAAGCGCGGTTGCCCCAGCGGCGTGGCGGGGGCGCTGGTCGAGATGACATCCGGGCGACGCCCGCGCGCGAACGAGGCGTAGAGGCTGACATCCTCGGAGGCCGCGTAGCGACCGACGAGGCGCCAGGTCACGCCGGTGTCGGAGATCGACTTGCGGAACGTATCGCCATTGTTGGCGGTGGGCTGGTTGAGAAGACCCAGGAGCGGCAGCCCCGGATTGTTCACCGCGTTCGGCTGGGCGGCCAAGAACAGGTTGGTCGGCGTCGGCGCGGCCAGCAGCACGCCCAGGATCGAGCGGCCGTTCTGGACGGTTGAGCGGAAGGCCGCCTCACGATCTTCGCTGGTGTAGCGAACACCAGCCGTCAGCTCGAGCTTGTCGGTCAGGCGCAGCGTGCCGTCAGCGTACACGTCGTAGGTGGTGTTCTCGCCGTAATTGGCGAACTCCTCACGGTGAATCGGCTTCAGGTTCGAGGCGATGCCCGGCGCGATCACGGACGGGATGCCAAAGCCCAGCTGAAGCACCTGGGTCAGATAGGCCGGGTTGGTCAGGACAGCCTGCGGTTGGGGCGTCGGACGGCTGATGCCCAGCGGCGAAGCGCCCGCCAGCAGGGCGAGCACGAGGCGCTCGTCCATCTGGCCCGGGATGCGCCACGAGCCGGTTTCGTGGAAATAGTTGGCGCCGACAAAGCCCGAAAAGCGGCCGCCGGCGTCGTACCGCAGGCGCAGTTCCTGGCTCTGCTGACGACCTTGCGCGTCCTCGGCGAAGGTCAGGATCGGCAGGGACGAACCGTCCGGATCGAAGACCTCGTTCGAGTGGAAGGCGCGCGTGGCCGTGATCGACGACAGGGTCAGGCTGTCATTGATGCGATAGTCGGCCAGCGCGGTGAGGCCGTAGACCTTGCGGTCCAGGCCCAGCGGCTTGCCGCCTTCAAAGCCCGCGCCCGGGGCGAGCGTCGCGAAGCCGCCGACCTGGGTGTCGCTGAGCGCCTGGCCGGTGACCGGATTGCTGGGATTGAAGGTGTTGCTCTTGAACGAGGTGCCCGTCGTGTCGTCGACCTGGTAGTTGCCGATCAGGTCGAACTTCAGGCCGCCGGCTTCGGTATGGAAGCCCACGCGGATGGCCTGGGTGTCGGTCGAGTCGTAGGCGTCGCCGCCCGCGGCGTCCTTCACATAGCCGTCGGCTTGACGCATACGGGCCGCAATCCGCAGCGCCGAGCTTTCGCCGAAAGCGAAATTGACCATGGCCTCGCCGACGCGGTAGCCGCGCGTCCCCGCCTCGGCCTTCACCGCCCAGTCGAAGCCGCCCGGATTGGCCTTGTTCTGGACTAGGTTGACGGCCCCGATCAGGGCGCCGCGACCAAACAACGTCGACTGCGGCCCCTTGGCGATTTCCACACGCTCCATGTCGAAGAGCTCGACATACGAGCCGCGCGAACGCGAGATCGGCACGCCGTCCTGATAGATCGAGACGCGGGTCTCGTCAGTGGCCGAACCGGAGTCGGACGTGATGCCCCGCATCACGAAGCCGGAATTGTTGTTCGACTGGTTCTGCACGAGGAAGCCGGGCGTGAACGCCGACAGCTCGTCGAACGCCTTCACCCCGATCGCTTCGAGAAACTTGCCCGAATAGGCCGTAACCGCGATCGGCACCTCCACGGGATCCTGCGCGCGCTTTTGCGCCGTCACCACCAGTTCGCCCAGGAGGGCCGGATCGTTGTTGCTGGCGGCGACAGGCTCGGTGCGCGCCTGACCGGCCGCCAAAGCCGGAGCGGCCGCGAGCAGACTCAGGACGCTGGCGGTCAACAGCGTGGTGGTGCGAAAGGCGCGCATGGACTATCCCCCGGAAACAGAACTCGGCCACGCACCTAGGCGCCGCGCGTGTCGGCGTTGCGACGGGCTGATGACGGAGCGATGAAACCCCCTTGAGCGGCGCGGACGACATTCTGGACGACGATATCCTGGGCGCCGGCGCCTTGGATGCGCGCGACGACGAGATCGGTGAGGCGCTGGTCGCCGAACTCCCCGAGAGCCTCGCCGGCCAGCGCCTGGACCGGGTGCTGGCGCCGCTGTTTCCGGACCTGTCCAGAGCGCGCCTTCAGGCCTTGATCAACGAGGGTCGCCTGACCTTTGACGGCGAGCCGATCCGAGACGCCGCCCGCAAGGCGAAGTCGGGCGTCTATGTTCTGAACGTACCGCCGCCGGCGCCGGCTGACCCGCAACCCGAGGCCATTGCGCTGTCGGTCCTCTACGAAGACGCCCACCTGATCGTGGTCGACAAGCCCGCCGGAATGGCCGTTCATCCGGCGCCCGGTACGTACAGCGGCACGCTGGTCAACGCGCTGCTCCATCACTGCGGGGACAGCCTCTCCGGCGTCGGCGGCGTCGCGCGGCCGGGCATTGTTCACCGGCTCGACAAGGACACTTCGGGCGTGATGGTGGCGGCCAAGACCGACGCCGCCCATCGCGGACTGTCAGCGCTTTTCGCCACCCACGACATCGACCGGCTCTACGTCGCCCTTACCCGAGGCGCGCCGTCGCCGCCGACGGGCACGATCCAGACCCAGATCGGCCGCTCGCCTGGCGATCGCAAGAAGATGGCGGTGTTGCGATCCGGTGGCCGCGAGGCGATTACGCACTACCGGGTCGAAGGGACCTTCGGCCCTCAGGAGCGTCCCGTCGCCGCGCGCGTGGCGTGCCGTCTGGAGACAGGCCGCACACACCAGATCCGGGTGCATCTGGCCAGCAAGGGCGCGCCTTGCCTGGGCGATCCCGTCTATGGCGCAGGGCAGCCGGCGGCGACGGTTCGGGAGTCTATGGAAGCGTCCGGCCTGCGCCGCCAGGCGCTGCACGCCGCGCTGCTGGGTTTTGTCCATCCGATCACCGGCGAGACCCTGAGATTTGAAACGCCGCTTCCTCCCGACATGGCGACCTTGGAGCGCGCACTGGCGCAGCTTTGAGCGGAAAAGAGCCAAGCTTGCGTCCGCGCAACAAAAGCGCCCTAATTGTGCTGGCTTGGCGCCCCAGGGTCAGGTTCTGTCACCGTGGAGCGTCCCCATGCGGCCTATAGTCACCGTTCTGGCCCTCGCCGCAGGCGCGCTCGCGACGCCCGCGTTCGCGGCGCTTGACGACGAAGTCATCGCCACCGCCCAGGCGCGCCCCTCGGCTCAGGTTCTCTCGGCGACGGCGTCAAGCGTAGCGCCGACCGCGACGCCGCCTCGTCCCCTGACCACCCAGGAGCAGATCGCGGCATTCATCGCCGCCAATCCCACCCCTGAGGCGGCCGATGCGCCACGCGGGCTTCTGCCCGCCGACCGCGACGCCGATGGTCGACGCAAGATCCACGGCTCCATGGGCGTTTCGGTCGGGACAGGCGGCTATCGTAGCGCCTATGCCTCGGCGCTGATCCCTGTCGGCGAAAGCACCACGGTCGGTGTCGCGGTCTCGAAGACCGATTTTGGCAAGCACGGCGGCTGGTACGGCGGTCCGGTCTATGGTGACCCCGTCTATGGCGGCTACGGGCCTGGCTTTGGGCGGATGCGTGGCGGCGAGCGCCAGTCCATCGCGCTGTCGGTGATGTCCGGCCGCTCCAGCGGACACGCGGACACGCCCGAAGGCTGCGCGCCGGGTTTCCGTGACGGCGGCCGCTATATCGAGCCGCTTTGGGTTGAGCGCCTGCGTGACGGGGCCCATCCCTGCGCCGAGACGACGCCGCTTCGCTAGCCGCCAGAAAACCGCTCTTTCCAGCGGCGCCGTTCGCTCATGTTTAACGGCTTGAGCCTCATGGTGCCTGCCTCGGGCGTCTGAGGCTTACTGATGCAGCCGGAAATAACTCCTTATCATCATCCCGCCACCGGGACGGTGAGCTACCTGATTGTCGACCCGGCCACGTTTCTCTGCGCCATCGTCGACCCCGTCCTGGACTTTGATCCGGTGACGGAGACCGTCGATACGGGTTTCGTCGACAAGATGATCGCCGACATCCGCGCCAAAGACCTGGGCCCGACCTGGATTCTGGAAACCGGACTGCACGCCGGCCACCTGTCGGCCGCCGGTCATCTCAAATACGAGACCGGAGCCTCAGTCTGTATCGGCGCCGCCGTGGTCGACAGCCTCAAGCGTCTGGCCCCCAAATTCGGCGAGACCATGGTCGACCTCGACGGTTGGGACTTCGACAAGCTGGCCCAGGACGGCGACACCTTTCCCATGGGCGGCCTCGAGATCACCCCGATCGCTTTGACCGGCCGCCTGCCCGGCGCGGTCGCTTACAAGATGGCGGATGTCATCTTCACCGGCGATCTGCTGCTGGCGCCGGCCGAGGGCGCGGGTCGGTGCGACATCCCCGGCGCGGACGCCGGCAGAACCTGGGACGATGTCCAGAAGATCCTCGCCTTGCCGCCGCAGACCCGCGTGCTTCCGGGCGTCTGCGCCCTAGAGCCGACCGAAGCGACGGTGGCCGAGCAAAAGGCGTCGAACATCCAGCTCAACGACAAGATCGATCGACTGGACTTCATCGCCCTTCGCACCGCCGCCGACGCATTCTTGCCCGACCCAACGGTCGCCTCCGCGGCGCTGCGGGTCGCCATCCGCTCTGGGCGACCGCCCTCGCCGCCCGAGTCCGGCCCGCGCTTCCCACCTGTCGACCTCGGCGCGCTCTGAGCGGGCTTGTGATCAACGCGGCCTGATCAGCGCGCGTCTCCTTAGACGACGGGTTTCCCCTGAACCCGGATGATTTCTCGGGCGCACGGCAGTCCAGGAAAGCTCGTGAAAAGAAAGCGGTTCGGGGGGCTTGCGTCCCGGCGACGACGCCGCTAGGTATCGCGCCCTCGACCTCGGGTGGCGATTATCGGCCTCCCGGACGGCGCCTGGAGAGGTGGCAGAGTGGTCGAATGCGCCGCACTCGAAATGCGGTTTACGTGAAAGCGTAACGTGGGTTCGAATCCCACCCTCTCCGCCAGCCACCTATCTCCGCAAGTCCAGCTGAAGTTCCGCAAGTCCCCGTTGCGTAAGGGGAAATCGCGAGATCGTATTCCAGTGCGTTCGATGCGATCCGTCGCGTTCCACATCGCACTTGGGGAACGATGTTTGGGACGAGACGGCCCAGCTTCAGGGCCGCCCTACAGCGGTGCAGATAAAACGCGGGCAGATCGAGCGCACGGGTCTCTTTACGCCGTCTTTACGCGCATTCGCCGCTTCCGCATGGCGCCTTTATGCGCGTCCGTAGTCCTTAGCCTCCGACATCCAAGGAGGCCGTGATGGCTGATCTTCTCTATGGGGCGCTGGCGCTTGGCCTGTTCGCCCTGTTCGGCGCGTTCGTCGCCGCGCTGAGGCGCGTCTGACGATGCTCGTGAACATCCTGTGGGGCGCCGGCGCGATCGTGGTCGCCGGCTACATGGTCGCGGCGATGCTGCGGCCCGACAAGTTCTGACGGACCCTTTCCCATGACATGGCAAGGATGGGCGGAGATCGCCCTGACCCTGAGCCTGGCGGTCGCCATCGGCTGGCCGCTGGGCGTTCTTCTTTCCCGCGTCTGGAACGGGGAGAAGACTTTCCTAGACCCCGTGATGCATCCCGTTGAAGGCCTGTTCTATAAGGCCTGCGGTGTTGATCCCAAGAAGAGCCAGAGCTGGCACGCCTACGCCATGGCCCTGCTGGCTTTCAACCTGATCGGCTTTGCCTTCGTCTATGCGGTGCTGCGCCTGCAGGGCGTGCTGCCGCTGAACCCGCAGGGCTTCCCGGGTCTTTCGGGCCACTTGGCGTTCAACACCGCCTTCAGCTTCGTCACCAACACCAACTGGCAGAGCTACGCGGGCGAAAGCACGATGTCGACGCTCAGCCAGATGCTGGTGCTGACGGTCCAGAACTTCGTCTCGGCCGCCACCGGCGCGACCGTGGCGGCGGCCCTGGCGCGGGCGTTTGTCGCCAATCGCGGCGAAGGCGTCGGCAACTTCTGGGCCGACCTGATCCGCACCACGCTCTATCTGCTGCTGCCGCTGGCCTTCGTGGTCGCGGTCCTACTCGTCACCCTGGGCTTGCCGCAGACCCTGGCCGCCGGCGTCACCGCCCATACGCTGGAAGGGGCCGAGCAAAAAATCTCGCTCTACGCCGTGGCCTCGCAGGAGGCGATCAAGATGCTGGGGATCAATGGCGGCGGTATCTTCAACGCCAACTCGGCCCACCCGTTCGAGAACCCCACTCCCCTGACCAACCTGATCACGGCCGTCTCGATCAATACTCTTGGGTGGGCGGCGTTCTTCGCCTTTGGCCGCACCGTGATGGCCAAGAAGGACGTCCGCGCCCTGGTGATCGCCGCCTTCGTGCTGCTGTTCGCCGGCGCGGCGGGTGTCTACGCGACCGAAACCCAAGCCCCGCCCGCCCAGGTCGCGGCCAAGGTCGACACGAGCGTGAACATGGAAGGCAAGGAGGTCCGCTTCGGCGCGCCCGCCACGGCCGCCTGGGTCGCCATGACCACCGGGGCGTCTAACGGCTCGGTCAACGGCATGCACTCCAGCCTGATGCCCCTGGGTGGCGGGATCGCCATGTTCCTGATGCAGTTGGGCGAGATCCTGCCTGGCGGCATCGGCTCGGGCGTCGCCATCATGGTCGTCATGGCCCTGCTGTCGGTGTTCGTCGCCGGCCTGATGGTCGGCCGCACGCCAGAGTATCTGGGCAAGAAGGTCGAGGCGCGCGAGATCCAGTTCTCGATCCTGGCGGTGGTGATCATCCCGCTGTCCATGCTGGGCTTCTCAGGGATCGCCGCCGTCCTGCCGGAGGCGCTGAAGGGCCTGATGCACAGCGGCCCGCACGGCCTTTCGGAGATCCTCTACGCCTATGTCTCGGGCACGGCCAACAACGGCTCGGCCTTCGCGGGCCTGACCGCCAACGCGCCCTGGTGGAACGTGACGCTGGGGATCGCCATGGCGCTGGGCCGCTTCCTGCCGATCGTCGCCGTCCTGGCCATCGCCGGCAGCCTGGTCGCCAAGCCCAAGCTCGCCCCCACGGCCGGCACCCTGCCGACCGACGGCGGTCTCTTCATCGGCCTCTTGATCGGGGTGATCCTGATCCTGGGCGGCCTGCAGTTCTTCCCCGCGATGGCGCTGGGACCGATCGTCGAGCACTTCCAAGCGCTCGGCGCGGTCGCGGCCCTCCGCTGAGTGGTGATCCCATGAGTTCGATCGATATCCACGCCGATCAGGGTCGACGCCCCCTCGCCGGCGGCCTCTCCGGCCCCGTCCTGGCCCGCGCGGCCAAGGACGCCTTCCTCAAGCTCGATCCGCGCAAGCTGACCGGCAACCCGGTGATCTTCGCCACCTGGCTGGTGGCCCTGCTGTCGACCGTCTCGGCGGTCGCGGCGGTGGCGACCCACCAGGCGGCGGGCTTCGCCATCCAGATCGCCGTCTGGCTATGGGCCACGGTGCTGTTCGCCAACCTCGCAGAGAGCGTCGCCGAGGGGCGCGGCAAGGCGGCGGCCGACAGCCTGCGCGCCACCCGCGTGACGACAAAGGCCAAGCTCATCGTCGATCCCAACACCGGGACCTGGATTCCCACCCCCGCCCACAAGCTGGGCGTGGGCGAGGTGATCCTGGTCGAGGCCGGCGAGGTCATCCCGACCGATGGCGAGATCATCGAGGGCATGGCCAGCGTCAACGAAGCGGCTATCACCGGCGAAAGCGCTCCAGTCATTCGCGAAAGCGGCGGCGACCGCTCAGCCGTGACCGGCGGCACCACGGTGGTCTCCGACTGGATTAAGGTGCGGGTGACGGCGGAGGCGGGCTCGACCTTCCTTGACCGAATGATCGCCATGGTAGAGGGCGCCGACCGTCGCAAGACGCCGAACGAGATCGCCCTGGCCGTCCTGTTGGCGGGCCTGACCCTGATCTTCCTGATCGCGGTCGTGACCCTGCTGGGCCTGGGCAAGTTCTCGGGCGTCGCTTTGGACCCGCTGGTGCTGGGTGCGCTGTTCATCACGCTGATCCCCACGACCATCGGCGGGCTGCTCAGCGCCGTCGGCATCGCTGGCATGGACCGCCTGCTAAAGGTCAATGTCCTGGCGACCTCGGGCCGCGCTGTCGAGGCGGCGGGCGACGTCGACACCCTGCTGCTCGACAAGACTGGCACCATCACCTTCGGCAGCCGCATGGCGACCGAAGTGATCCCCGCGCCCGGCGTGCGTCCCGAAGCGGCCATGAGGGCGGCCTTGATGGGCTCGCTGGCCGACGAGACCCCGGAAGGCCGCTCGATCGTCGAACTGGCCCGCAACGCCGGCCTGACGGTGGAGCCGCCCGAGGGCGCGACCTCGATCCCGTTCACCGCCCAGACACGCCAGTCGGGCCTGGACCACGACGGCCACTCCTGGCGCAAGGGCGCTGTGGACGCCGTCTACCGTTCCCTGGCGCTGGAGCCCAAAAGCATTCCGGCCGAACTGACGGCCGCCGTGGATCGCATCGCCCGCTCGGGCGGCACGCCGCTGGCGGTCAGCGAAGACGGCGTCCTGGTCGGCGTCATCCACTTGAAGGATGTGGTGAAGCCTGGGGTGAAGGAGCGGTTCGCGGACCTTCGCCGCATGGGCCTTCGCACGGTAATGATCACCGGCGACAACCCTGTGACCGCCGCCGCCATCGCCTCCGAGGCAGGCGTCGACGACTTCCTGGCCGAAGCCACGCCCGAGGACAAGCTGCGGCTGATCCGCGAGGAACAGGGCAAGGGCCGCCTGGTGGCCATGTGCGGCGACGGCGCCAACGACGCCCCCGCCCTCGCCCAGGCCGATGTCGGCGTCGCTATGCAGACCGGCGCCCAGGCCGCCCGCGAGGCCGGCAACATGGTCGACCTCGACAGCGACCCGACCAAGGTCATCGAGATCGTCGAGGTCGGCAAGCAGATGCTGATCACCCGCGGCGCCCTGACGACCTTCTCGATCGCCAACGACGTGGCCAAGTACTTCGCCATCATCCCGGCGATGTTCGTGGTCTCGCTGCCGGCGCTCGGCGCGCTGAACGTCATGAAGCTGCACAGCCCGCAGAGCGCCATCCTGTCGGCGGTGATCTTCAACGCCCTGGTGATCATCGCCCTGATCCCGCTGGCCCTGAAGGGCGTGAAATACCGCGCCGTCGGCGCCGGCAAGCTGCTGTCGCGCAACCTGACCCTCTATGGCCTTGGCGGCCTGATCGCCCCGTTCGTCGGCATCAAGCTGATCGACCTCGTGGTCTCGGCCCTGGGTCTGGCGTAAACACGAGCCATCGGAGACTCATCCGTCATGCTTTCGCATCTTCGTCCGGCCCTGGTTTCGATGGGCCTGTTCACCGCCCTGCTGGGCCTGGCCTATCCGCTGGCCGTCACGGGCGTCGCCCAGGCGGCCTTTCCGGCCCAGGCCAATGGAAGCCTCGTCCGCGACGCAAACGGCCAGGTCATCGGCTCGGCCTTGATCGGCCAGGCCTTCGCCAAGCCCGAATACTTCCACGGCCGCCCCTCGGCGGCGGGGAATGGCTACGACGCCACGGCCTCCAGCGGCTCCAACATGGGCCCGCTGAACGACAAGCTGATCGCGCGGGAAAAAGGCGACGCCGCCGCTTTGCGGGCCGAGAACCCCGGCGCGGTCATCCCGGCAGACGCGGTCACCACCTCGGCCTCAGGTCTTGATCCGGACATCTCGCCGGCCAATGCCCGCTTCCAGGCGCCCCGCGTCGCCAAGGCGCGCGGGGTTACGGAAAGCCAGATCACGGCGCTGATCGACGCCCAGGTTCAGCAGCCGCTACTGGGCTTCATCGGTCAGCCTCGCGTCAACGTACTGGCCCTCAACCGGGCGCTCGACGCCCGCTTCACGAAAGGCGGCTAGTGCCGGCTGACGAACGCTCCTCTCAAAAAGAACCCGGGCGCCCCGACCCCGAGGCGCTCCTGGCCGCCGCCAACAAGGCGCGCCGGGGGCGCCTCAAGGTGTTTCTGGGCATGGCGCCCGGCGTGGGCAAGACCTATGAAATGCTGCGCGCCGCGCGCCGCCGGAAGGCCGAAGGCGCGGACGTCCTGATCGGCGTCGTCGAGACCCATGGCCGCCGCGAGACCGAAAGCCTGCTGCGCGGCATGGAGGTCCTGCCCCGAAAGCCGATCGAGCACCGCGGCCGTGTCCAGATGGAGTTCGACATCGACGCGGCCCTGACGCGCAAGCCGAAGATCCTGCTGGTCGACGAGTACGCCCACTCCAACGCGATTGGCTCGCGGCATCCCAAGCGCTGGCAGGACGTGGAGGAGTTGCTGGCAGCCGGCGTCGATGTCTGGACAACGCTGAACGTCCAGCACCTTGAGAGTCTGGTCGACGTCGTCCAGCGCATCACCGGCGTGCGCCAGCGTGAGACGGTGCCCGACAGCGCCCTCTCCCGCGCCGACGCTATCGAGCTGGTGGACATCACGCCCGACGAACTGCGCGAGCGGATGGCCGCCGGCAAGGTCTATGTGCCCGAGACCGCGCGCCTGGCCTCGGACAACTTCTTCAAGGTCGAGAACCTCACGGCCCTGCGCGAGCTGGCGCTCCGTCGCGCGGCCCAGACCGTCGACGACCAGCTGGTCGCCACCATGCGCGAGAAGGGCGTCGAAGGGCCCTGGGCGGCGGGCGAGCGGATCCTCGTCCTGGTCAGCGGCGATGCGATGGCGGCCACCCTGGTGCGGGCCGGCCGGCGATTGTCGGACATGATGATGGACGCGCCATGGACCGTCACCCACGTGGAGCGGACCGATCGGCCGCTGGCCAAGGATGGCGACGCGGCGCGCCTCCGCGAGGCCTACCGCCTGGCCGAGCAATTGGGCGGCGCGACCATCGCCCTCAGCGGCGGCGACATCGTCGAGACGGTGATGGCCTATGCGCGGCGCCACAACGTCACCCAGATCGTCATCGGCAAGGCGATCGAGAGCCGCTGGCGCGAGCTTCTGGGGCGCTCCTTGGCCAACGCCCTGCTCCGCGAAGCCCGCGGCGTGGCGGTTCACGTCGTCACCGAGGCCGCGCCCGAGCGGAGGTCGCCCGCACCTGAGCCGCCCCGGCCCGATCGTTGGCGCGGCTATGCGGTCGGAGCCCTGTTCATCGCGGTCGCCACCCTGGCGGCCTGGGGTCTAGACGTGGCGTTCGATCGTGTCGATCTCGGGATGATCTTCCTGGCGGCCGTCCTGGCGGCGGGCGTCTTGCACGGCCTGCGCCCTGCGCTGGCGGCGGCGACCGTGGCGTTCCTCGTCTACAACTATCTGTTCCTCGAACCGCGCTACAGTCTCGCCGTCGGCGCGCCCACGGACTTCATCACCCTGGTCGTGTTCTGGGCGGTGGCTCTGGCCTCGGGCGGGCTCGCCGGCCGAGTGCGCGAACAGGCGCTGGGATCGCAGCGCCGCGCCGCCGCCGTCACCACCCTGCTCGCCGCCAGCCGGACATTCTCCGCCGCCAGCGGCCGCGACGCCGTCGCCAAGGCTCTGGTGGAACAGGTTTCAGCCGCCGCCGGCGCACGCGCCGTCGTGCTTCTGCCTGAAGGGGATGAAATTGCAGTCACCCACGGCTCGCCCGAACTCGCCACCTTGGACGCCGGGCAGATGGCGGCCGCACGATGGGCTTGGGAAAAGGGCGAAGCCGCCGGCTTCGGAACCGGGACCCTGCCCCAGGCCCGATGGACGTTCTGGCCGTTGGACGGCGTCCGCGCCCGCACGGGCGTCGCCGGCCTGGCCGCGGGCGGCGCGCCGTTGGGGCCGGACCAGGAGCGCCTTGTGCTGGCGCTGCTGGAACAGGGGGCCGTCGCGCTGGAGCGCTCGCAGCTCGCGGCCGAGGCTGTCGAGGCCGAAACCCTGCGCCGCGCCGACCGCTTCCGCTCGGCCCTGATGAACTCGGTCAGCCACGATCTGCGAACGCCGCTGTCGACGGTGCTGGGCGCTTCGACGACCCTGATCGACTACGGGGACAAGCTGGCCAGGCCGGTGCGCGAGGACCTGATCGTCAGCATTCGCGAGGAGGCCGAACGACTGAACCGCTACGTCGCAAACCTGCTCGACATGACGCGCATCGAAGGCGGCGCTCTGCGACTGCGGACCGACTGGCTAGACGTCCGCGACGTGCTGAACACCGCCGCCGATCGGGTGTCGCGCCGCCTGGGCGGGCGGGCGCTCGCCCGGGATTTTCCTCGTGAGTTGTCCCTGGTCCAAGCCGATGCGAGCCTGCTGGAGCAGGTAGTGGTCAATGTCCTCGAAAACGCCATCGCCTATAGTCCGCCTGAGGCGCGCATCGAAATGGCCGCCTATGAGGATCGCGGCAACGTCGTGATCAGCATCGAGGACGAAGGACGCGGCATACCCACATCGGAGCTGGAGCGGGTGTTCGACAAATTCCGCCGCATGGAGGAGCCCAGCGACCGCACTCAAGGCGCGGGCCTGGGCCTTTCGATCGCCAAGGGCTTCATCGATGCGTTGGGCGGACGGATCGCCGCCGCTAGCCCCATCCACGACGGGAAGGGCACGCGGATCCTGATCAGCTTGCCCAAGGCCGTCGCGACGCCGCATCACCTGCTATGACACCCGCATGAGCGCGCTTCGCCACCGCATCCTCGTCATAGACGACGAGCCGCAGATCCACCGCTTCCTGGGCCCTGCTCTGGACGCGGCTGGCTACGAACCCCTGCGCGCCGACAGCGGCCAGGAGGGCCTGCGCGGCATCGCCCTGTGGTCGCCCGACGCCGTCGTGCTGGATCTTGGCCTGCCCGACATGGACGGCAAGGACGTCCTCGAAAAGGCCAGAGCGTTCTACCAGGGGCCGATCCTGATCCTTTCGGCCCGCGACCGCGAGGTCGAGAAGATCGAGGCCCTGGATCGCGGCGCCAACGACTATGTCGAAAAGCCTTTCGGCGTCGGCGAACTGTTGGCGCGGCTGCGCGTGGCGCTGCGCCAGTCGGCGACGCCGAAGAGGAGCACGGGTCCGCTCACCTTCGGAGATGTCGTTATCGATCTGGACCTGCGTTTGGTGACCAAGGCCGGCGGGGCCGTAAAGCTGTCGCCCAAGGCTTTCGAACTCCTGGCGCGCTTGGCCCTATCGCCCGGCAAAGTGCTGACCCACAAGGAGCTCCTGGTTGGTGTGTGGGGCGCTGCGCACGCGCATGACACCCAGTATCTGAGAGTGTTCGTCGGGCAGCTCCGGCAGAAGCTTGAAGACGACCCGGCGCACCCTGGATTGATCGTGACCGAACCCGGGGTGGGCTACCGCCTCCAGGGCTTGGCCCAGTAGCGCCATTTGCTCCGGCGGCGCGCCATTGAGGCCATGCTGGCAAGGACGGCGCTTGCGCCTATCTCTACAATGGCCGCTTTATTTATGGAGATCTGGGTGCAGCGACCATTTTCAGCCCGCCTGACGGTGGCCTTTGCATTGATGGCGGCCCTGGCGCTCGCGCAAGGCGGTCTCGCGGCCTGGATCGCCAACCGAGCCGAGGACCAAGTCCTTCGGGGGCGTGTGGCCGGTGATCTGCAAAGTACGTTCTGGGAACTTTCAGCCACCAAGCAGCGCTTGCGCGCCTGGTCCCTGCGCGCCCTGATGGGGGCGCCGCACGCGCCGGGTGACGGCGAAATGCTCCGCCTGCGTATGTCTGACGCCATCGTACGCCTGCAGGACCTCAGCGCGCGGGCTGAACAGATGGATCGGGCCATGGGCATCCAGTCCGGCGAAAGCGCTCAGCGCGACGACGCCCTAAAGCTGTTGTCTCAAAGCGTCGTGGCGCTGCGCGAGCCAATCGCCGATATCAACCGACGAGGCCCGACCCAAGACGCCCTGACGGCATGGGCGGCGATCGAGTCCGTCTTCGACAAGGGCGCAGGTCGCGACTTGCGGGAAATGCTGAATGAGCGGATCCGGACCGAGGCCGATATCCTAAAGCGAACCCGCCAGGTCGCTGACCTTTACCTCATGCGGGTGAAGGTCCTGAGCTGGTCCGCCGCGGGAACCCTTGGCCTGATGGCGATCGTTCTCGCCTTCTACTTCACGCGTGCGCTACGCCGCCCCCTATCGGCGATGTCCGAAGGCGCGCGCGCGTTCGAGCAGGGGCGTCTGGACCACCGGATGCCGGAGGGCGGCTTTCTGGAGTTCTCGCGCCTGGGCGTCAGCATCAACCGCATGGCCGCCGAACTCTCGGCGCGACGGGAGCAAGAGGCCGAACTACGCGCAGGCCTGGAGGTCCAGGTCGCCACTCGGACCAAGGAACTGGAGGCCGCGCTCGGTGAACTGCGTCAGGTCGAGGCTCGACGGCGTCAGTTGCTCGGCGACATCAGCCATGAGCTGCGCACGCCGATGACCGCTATTCGCGGCGAGGCCGAAGTGGCGCTTCGCGGCCGCAAATCGTTGGACGACTATCGCGACGCCCTCCAGCGCATCACCCAGGCCTCCGGCCAGATGGGCGCGTTGATCGAAGACCTCCTGATGATGGCTCGCAGCGACGCCGAGATCCTGCATTTGAACCTGACCGAGGTTGACCCGCGCCAAGCCCTCGAAGAAGCCATCGCGACGCTGTCGCCCATCGCCCACGTGCGCGAGGTGGAACTCCAGGTCGCCATAGAGGACGCCCCGGCTCGCGTCGCTGCCGACGGTCAACGGCTGCAGCAGGTGATGGCTCTGCTGATCGACAACGCCATACGCTATTCGCATCCCGGCGGTGCGGTCGAGATTGTGGCCGGATCCGATGCGGCCACGCCGGAGATCTGGCGGCTGGAGATCAAGGATCACGGCATCGGCATCGCACCACCTGATCTGGCGCATGTCTTCGAACGCGGCTACCGGTCGGCCGCCGCGCGCGCCCACCGCGCCGATGGGACCGGTCTGGGCCTGCCCATCGCCAAGGCTCTTACCGAACGCCAAGGCGGCGCCTTGCGGCTGGAAAGCGAGACGAACCAAGGCGTCAGGGCGATCCTGACCCTACCCAAGACTGAACCGGCGCCGTCCGAAGGAGCCCTCTAGATGCACATCCTGGTCGTAGAGGACGATGCGCGCGTATCCGACTTCCTTGAGCGCGGGCTGAAGGCCGAGGGCTACAAGGTTCGGGTCGCCCGGGACGGGATCACCGGCCTGGAAGCCGCCCGGGATCTCGACGCCATGCTGCGCGAGCTTGATCAGAGCGGCGTCATCCTGCTGGACCTCATGCTGCCCAAGATGACGGGCATGGAGGTGTGCCAGACCCTTCGCGCCGCCGGCGTCATGACGCCCGTGCTGATGCTCACCGCCCTGGGGGCGGTTGACGACCGGGTGACAGGCCTGCGAACCGGAGCCGACGACTACCTCGTCAAGCCGTTCTCCTTCGAGGAATTGCTGGCGCGGATCGAAGCCTTGCTTCGACGGTCGCGGGAGCAGCGCGCGCCGACCGCCAAGAAGATCAGGGTGGGCGCCGTCGAGCTCGACCGGTCAACGATGCGCGTCTCGCGGGACGGCGAAGAGATCGTGCTGACCGCCCGTGAGTTGGCGTTGCTCGAGCTGTTCCTGTCCTCACCGGGCCGCGTGCTGAGCCGCGAGCGCATCCTGTCGAATGTCTGGGGCGTCGACGAAGACCCGCTGACGAACGTGGTCGACGTCTATGTCCGCCGGCTCCGCGCCAAGATCGACCCGCCGAACGCATCGTCCTTCATCACCACGGTGCGCGGCCTCGGATACAGACTGGAACCCGATCCGGCTCGCGCGCCCCTCAGCGCCTGACGCTCTCGGAAAAAAGACGCCCGCGCGGCAGAGGGACCGCGCGGGCGAAGACAAGGGGATTCAAAGAGGGGGTGGGGATCTACTTCGCGGCGTAAGGCAGCGACGAATGGTGGGCGACGATGCGGATCGCGCCGTCGTCGGTCTTCTTGAAGGTCCAGGTCTTGTCCACCGTCGTCACCTTGCCGTTCTTGTCAGTCATCATGACGTTGCCGGTGGTGCTGGCGGTGTCGCCATGGATCTGGACGGCGGCGTTCTTGATCTCCACCGAACGCCAGCCTTGCAGCGCAAAGCCCTTGTCGTTCGGATAGTTCGGATCACCGCCGACGAAGTAGGCCAGGGCGCCGTCCTTGGTGGTGCGGAAGGTCTGCGGCGCCACGGTCAGGGTCGGCTTGAACAGCACCGGCCCCAGGTTGTAACCGTAGGCCTTGTCGAGCACGGTGCTCGCCAGCGCCTTGGCCTTGGCGTGGCCGCCGGTCTCATGTTCGCGAGCGATGGCGACCAGCGCCTCGCCCCAGGCCTTTTGAGCGGCCAGCACTTCGGCTTCCGTCAGAGCGCCCGTGTAGGTCGTGCTCGCCCAGGCGGCCGGAGCGGTCGCGACCGCCGCAAGGAGCGCGCCGGCGGCGATTAGAGAGCGAGGGTTCATTATCTTCTCCTGATCTGTGCGGCGTCGAACGCCGTGTCCTCAGGGATAGAAGGGGCAAGTGAACCTGAACTGTCGCGCGGATGAACGCCGGATTACAGAACAACTGTCCCGCAAAGACGCAGAAAGCCGCGCCTCTAGGGCGCGGCTTTCGAACAGTTCAGCAACTGTACTGCCGAGGCGGAAACCCCGCTAACGTTTCCAGCGGTCGACGGCGCTCACCAATCCAGCGACCTCGACGGGCGCCAAGCCCACGGTCAGACCCTCGCCCTGGTCATCCTTCAAGCGCACGCTCCAAGGCATGCGGTCGCCCGGCCGGTAGGTCGCCGCGACGGCGCGGATGACCGTCTCGGGCACTTCGAACTCCACCGTCATGTGTCGACCGCAGGTTACAAGCACCTCGCCGCATTCTTCGCTCCAGCGCCGCACGGTCGTCGGCGCGAGCTTCAGAAGTCCGTCAGAACCCCGTACATGAATCTGGGTCACATCCAGACGCGCGCCGTAATAGGTCAGGTCGTAGGTGACCCGCCAGGAGACGCCCGCGCCATCCCGCGACTTGGCGGCCTTGATGAAGCCATCGCGCACGGCCACGCCGTGGCTGAAGCCCCCCTTGCGGAAGACTGGTTTGGAGCTGAACAGCACGTGGTCCTCGAGCGGATCATCGCGCACCTCAATGCGCTCGGCGATCGTCTCGGGCGTCATCTTCACGAGCGCGGCGTGAAGGGGCTTGTGGCCGACCGAGGCCTGGGCCGGGCCAGCGACGCAAAGCGCGGCCAACGCGGCGGCGCCGAAGGGGACTGCCAAGCTTCTCACGATGTGGCTCCTTTCATTAGAATTGCAGATTGATCCAGACGGCGGCGGCGTGGGTCACCTGGTCTGGGCCGGTGCGGTAGGCGCGCTGGTGCAGGTAACCCGGCTCCAGCGTGACCGCCTTACTGATCGGAACGGAGACGCCCGCGAAGCTGCGCCAAAGGTGCAGGCCGTCACGCTGTCCCCAACGGGTCTGGTTGAGGCCGACAAACGCCTCTGTCCATCCGACGGCTCGGACACCGTCCTTCAAAGGCGTGGTGAAGCGAACCTGCTGGCGCATCCGCCAGCCCGTCCCGTCGCGATCTTCGACCCAGCGCTGTTCCAGACGTGTGCGCCCCGTCAGGGTGACGCCCTTGCCGTCTCCCGCCAGGCGGTAGGACAACTGCTGCCAGCCGCGATGCTCGTGGGTCGTCGACCGCCCCTTGGGCGTCGAGCGGACATAGGCGTAACCCGCCGACACGGTGGTCGTGGTGTCCAGTCGCCAGCCAAGCGAGGGACGGAAGATGACCTGTCCCAAACGGCTGGCGTCATCGCTGAAACGCGCCTGTCCGTCGACGGTCAGAGTCATCTTGTCGCTCAGGGCGCCAGAGGCCTGGACAACCGACCAGGCCTGGGTATCCGTGTCGGTCGCCCACGCGGCTCCAGCGGTGGCGAGCGCAAGGCTCGCCACCGCCAAGCCTAGGCCGCTGCGGCCGGCGATCAGAAGCGCCATGTCAGCCCCGCGCTGGCCACCCAGGGATTCAGCTCGTGCTCGGTTTCCAGCACCAGCCGGTCGCCCGCATGGAACCGGGCCGTCGTGTCCACGAAGTAGCGCTTCACATCGATGCTCAGGCCCATCGCCTTGTTAGCGAGCGGGATATCGACGCCGGCCTGGAGAGCGGCCCCCAGTTCGCTGGAGAGGCCAACCTTGGTGGCGCCCAGAGCCTTGGCGCTGGCGCCGACACCCTCGCCGAACACCAGGAAGTAAGCCGGACCGGCGCCGACATAGGGCTTGATGCCCCCTGCCATCGGCAGGTGATACTTCAGCGTGACCGTGGCCGGGATGACCTCGGCGTTGTCGACCAGGGCCGCGCCCTTCAGCGCGCCGGCGCCCCGCACGTCATGCTGCGTCACGCAGCAAATCGTCTCGACCGAGACCCGCGGCGAAAAGAAATACTCGACCGCGACGGTCGGAACCCAGGCGTCCTTGGCGCGGGTGTCCGAACCGGCGGGCAGGCGCAACTGATCGACCTTGACCTTGGTGATCGCGCCGTCAACCGCGACGTGCGTGGCCAGAGCCTTGATCTGGATCTGGCCATGTTCAGCCGCCTGGGCGCTTCCAGCGACTGCGGTCATAGCCAATACCGATGCGGCGACCGCGACGAATGTCCCTTGCTTGCTCATCAATTCCTGTCCTCGGGGAACGGGCCTTCGCCCACAGGACAAGAGCTAGGGAGCAGCCGTGAACCCCGGCTGTCTGCGGGATGAACGGCGGATTACAGCATCTCTTTACGGCGACCGATGGCGCGAGCGCCCCCGACGCGCCAAAGCGGCGCCGGAGCCCGCCGATCCGATCGAAAAACCCTTGATGCCCCGGCCGCGAGGAACAGCGGCAGGTGATCCGAAGAGGCTTAAGCGCCCAAAAGATCGAAGCTGCGACGCCAGGCCACGAACTTCGCCAGCCCCTCCGCCAGTTTGATCTTGGGCTTGTAACCGCAGAGCGCGTTCAGCTTATCGATATTGGCGAAGGTGGCGGTGACGTCGCCGGGCTGCATCGGCTTGAAGACCTTTTCGGCCTGCACGCCCAGAGCCGCCTCCAGGGTTGTGATCATATCCATCAGGCCGACGGGATCATTGTCGCCAATGTTATAGATCTCATGGCCGCCGGGAGCGGGAGGATGATCGAGCACGCCCAGCACCCCGTCGACGATGTCGTCGATATAGGTGAAGTCGCGGGCCATCTCGCCGCCGCCATAGACCTCGATCGCCTCGCCTCGCAGCATTTTCTCGGTGAAGCCGAAATAGGCCATGTCCGGTCGCCCCAATGGCCCATAGACGGTAAAGAACCGCAGACCGGATTGGGGAAAGCCATACAGCTTGGCGTAGCTCTGGCTCAGCAATTCACAGGAACGCTTGGTGGCGGCGTACAGCGACACGGGGCTCTCGGCCGGATCGCTCTCCTTGAAGCCGTCTCCATTCAGCGGCCGATCGCCATAGACGCTGGACGAACTGGCATAGACCAGATGCTCGACGCCCGCGTGGCGACAGGCTTCGAGCACCGACAAATGACCGGCCAGGTTGCTGCGCTCGTAGGCGAAGGGGTTGTCGATCGAGTAGCGGACTCCGGCCTGGGCGGCCAGATGGACCACGCGCCGGGCGCCGGACGCCGCCACCAGCTCCGCGAACGCCTCGTGCTCGGCGATGTCCAGGCGGACCATCTCGAAGCCGTCCCGCCCCCTCAGCCGCGCGGCGCGCGCCTCCTTGAGCGCAGGATCATAGTAGGCGTTGAACACATCAACCCCGATCACGCGCTCACCACGCAGCAGCAGCCTCTCGGCCACGTGGTAGCCCACGAAGCCGGCCGCGCCTGTGACGATGATCGGGCCCTTGGTCACGCTCAGCCGCGCCCGATGGAGGCGTAGGTGAAGCCGTGACGGACCATTTCAGCCGGCTTGTAGACATTGCGAAGGTCCACGACCGTCGGCGACCGCATCAGCAGCTTCAGACGATCCAGGTCGAGGGCCCTGAACTGATCCCACTCGGTTAGGATCACCAGCGCATCGGCGCCCTCGGCGGCCTCATAGGCGCCGGCCTTGAAGTCGATGTCCTTGAGCATGTGCGCGGCTTCCCGGGCGCCTTCGGGATCGAACGCCTGAACCTTAGCGCCCAAGGCCTGCAGGGCCGGAATGATGTCCAGGCTTGGCGCGTCTCGCATGTCGTCGGTGTTGGGCTTGAAGGTCAGGCCCAGCACGCCGATCGTGCGGCCCGTCAGGTCGTCGAGCTGCATGGCCCTGGCGATCTTGCCGGCCATCGCCTTCTTGCGGTCGTCGTTGATCTGCACCGTGGTCTCGATCAGCCGCGTGGGCGCGCCGAAATCCTGAGCCGTCTTCACGAGCGCGATCGTGTCCTTCGGGAAGCAGCTGCCGCCATAGCCCGGACCGGCGTTGAGGAACTTCGCACCGATGCGCTTGTCCAAGCCGATACCCTTGGCCACTTGCTGAACATCGGCGCCGACCTTCTCGCAGAGGTCGGCCATTTCGTTGATGAAGGTGATCTTCATCGCCAGGAACGCATTGGCCGCGTACTTGATCAGCTCACTGGTGCGCCGCCCCGTGAACACGATCGGGGTCTCGTTCAGGGAAAGCGGCCGGTAGAGATCGCGCATCACCGCCTGGCCGCGCTCGTCGTCGGTGCCCACGACCACGCGATCCGGACGCTTGAAGTCCTCGATCGCGGCGCCCTCGCGCAGGAACTCGGGATTCGACACCACCGCGAACTGTGCGTTGGGATTGGTCTTGCGAATGATAGCCTCGACCTCGTCCCCGGTGCCCACCGGCACGGTCGACTTGGTCACCACCACGGTGAACCCGTCGATCAGCCCGGCGATCTCCTCGGCCGCCGCGTAGACGTAGCTGAGATCGGCGTGCCCGTCGCCGCGGCGCGTCGGCGTGCCCACCGCGATGAACACCGCTTCGGCCTCCCTGATCGCCTGGGCGCCGTCCAAGGTGAAGAACAACCGTCCTTCGCGCACGTTGCGGGCGACCAGATCATCCAGCCCAGGTTCGAAGATTGGAATTTCGCCCCGCTCGAGCCGTTCGATCTTGCTGGGATCCTTGTCGATGCATGTCACGACGTGGCCGAAGTCGGCGAAGCACGCCCCAGACACCAGGCCCACATAGCCGGTCCCAATCATCGCTACGCGCATTTGTCCCTCACGAGAGCGCTCGCCCCGAGATCGGGACGCTGTCGTTGAGCGCCTAGCCTGACCTAGCGGGGTAATCCAGCCGAATATTGACCCCTCGCTCGAAGGCGCTGTTGTTAGAGCGCCGGACTTGATCCCTGACCCCGGCAACGGAGACCCGTTCGCCTATCATCGGCGTCGCCGGGCATCACCCAGCAAAGCGTGCGCGCCTCTCGCTCTAAACATCGTGCTGCTTTGGTCATCGATTTGCCGGTTGCGGCCCCGCGAGCGCTCCTGTATCGAACCCCCTCCCCCGCCGACGTGATTGCGTCGACATCCGGATGGCCCGGTGGCGGAGTGGTGACGCAGCGGACTGCAAATCCGTGCACGCCGGTTCGATTCCGGCCCGGGCCTCCACCATAACCACCATCTTCGACATCCCGCGCCCGCCCGGAACGCGATCGATCAAGCCGACTTCATGAAACCGAGATCGGGCGTCGCGAAGGCCGGCAATCTTGGGAAGATTTTCGCCGCGCTATCGGCAGGAACGCCGAACCACTTGGCCAGCGTCGCCATGTACTGGTCCACGGATGTGGTAGGGATGAGCGCGGTGCCGGCCATGTCCGGATTGTTGAAACCGGTGGCCGGGTCGTCGATGCCGACCGTAGGGAACTGGCCGTAGATGTCGCCGCCCTTGACCGCCCCGCCCAGGATCAGATGGTGCGCGCCCCAAGCGTGATCCGTCCCGTCGCCGTTGGTGGTGAATGTCCGGCTGAAATCCGAGGCGGTGAAGGTTGTCACCGCGTCGCCATAGCCGCGAGCCGTCATCTCGGCATCGAAATAGGCCAGGGCGTGATCAACCTGCGCCAGCAGCAGGCTCTGACGATCGTTCTGGCCATCGTGCGTGTCAAACGAACCAATCTGGACGAAAAACACCTGTCGCTTCGGACCCAGGGTCCCGTTCGCGACGATGGTTTGCGCCACGGCGCGGAACTGATCGGCCAGATTGTTGGACGCCGTCGCGCCGGTCAGCGGGTTGATGAAGGCTGGCGGGGCGCTGACAGGCGAGCTGGCCAAGGCCTTGGTGAATGTGGTGGCCGTGTTGTTGGACGTCGTCATGGCGTCGGCATAGGCTTGGCCAAGCAGGTTTCCGTCGGCGTCATTCCCCAGGAGCGTCGCCGAAAGCGCCGACAGGAACGTCGATGAGTTGTTGTAGGAACCGGTCTTCTGAAGCAGATCAACCTGCACCCCACTGCCACCGCTCGCGGTGACCGAGATGCGGTAGGGCTTGACCTGCGCACCAATCGGGAAACCCGTCAGGCCCGCGGTGGTGAAGGCGGTGAAGTTGATGCTCGACGCGCTGCTCGAGACAGCAAAGACATCGCCCATCTGCCCGCCATAGCCTAGCGCGCTGTAGCCGACCTGGCCGGTCTGCCAGGTTTGCTGCTGGTCGTTGTGCGAGAACAGACGCGGCGGGATCTGAACGCCGGTGGTCGGCTTCTGATACTGGGCCTTGGTGAGCGGCGCCAGGAGCGTGCCGACATTGGCCAGAGGCGCCAGTCGTCCAGCGTTGAAGGCGTTCTGCATGTTGGGCATCAGCGGGTGCAGGGCGAAGGTCCGCGCCGGCGCGTTCGCCGGCGCCCCGGGAACCTTTTGAGGCGTCTTTGGGGTGATCGCCCGCACGCCGCCCCAGTATTCCGGGAAGTTGGTGGCCGTGACCCGTCGGTTGGTGACGGTGTTGGTGGACCCGATGGGCGTCGGCGCCGTTCCGGGCGGCATCAAGGCGATAGGGGTAGCGCCGCGGAACCGCGCGGTCCAATAGCGCTGCCAGCTGGCGTCGTCGGTGGCGAGCAGCAGGTTGTTGGCGTCATTCCCGCCGACGAGGAACAGACAGACCAGGGCCTTGTAGTCGGTCGGGTTCTCGGCGGCGGCGGCGGCGCCCACGGTCGACAGGTTCAAAACCAGCGGCGCGGCGGCCCCAAAGCCGACCAGACCCTTCAGGGCGTCGCGGCGGCTGGGCTTTTGATGGCGCGTCATATCGGCCCCTTCAGCGCTGGATCAGGAAGTCGGTCGACACCATGGCCAGGGCCACGGCGTTCCGAACGCGGTTGAGGTTGAGCGCGGCGAGTTGGTCGGCCGTCGGCTTGGCGATCGTGGTCGTCGTCGAGTTGACGACGTCGATGATCCGCTTGGCCAGCTTGTCGCCCATCTGGCCGCCGAACAGCAGCATGTTGAGCCGTCGCGTCAAACGCTTGGCGTCGACCAGACCCTTGGCGTCGATCAGGGCCAGTTCCTTGGCGTAGGTCGTGGCGACGTCCTTGTTGCCCCAGTTCTGGTTCTGGACGTTGCTGAGGATCTTGTTGGCGTAGCTGGCGGTCGTCAGAACGTCCACGCCCTGGAACTCGGGTGCGACTTTGCTGGCCTTGGCGATCGCGCCGCCCAAAGGCGCAAAATCCGGCATCCAGAAATTGAAGACGGACGGCGCCATCAGCGGCGCCTGGTTGAACGCGGAGGCGGGACTGAAGTCGTAGGGCGCGAGATAGTTCTTGGAGACAGACGACGCGGAAAACGCCCGCAGGAAGGCCGAAAGCCGCAAGGTCGGCTCGCGCAGTTTGCCGTCGAAGTCGCCGAAGTTGCTCGACCATGCTTCCGCGTCGGACAGAACGGCAGCGATCACCGCCGTGAGATTGCCGCGCGTCTTGGTTCCGTCGTCGACAAAAACCTTGGCGACACGCTCGATATAGGCCGGGCTGGGGTTGCTCTTGGCGAAACGCTGGATCAGCCGCCGCGCGATGAATGGCGCGGTGTTGGGGTGGTTTGCCAGGGTATCGAGGGCGAACTTCAGGCCAGCCACCTGGTAGGCGCCTACGCTCTTGGTGGTTCCGGCCGGCGGCGTCCAGGCGCTGTAGGCCGGGAACGTCACGCCCAAGAAGGTCTTGGACAACTGCGAGTGATAGGCCGTGTAGGCCATCAGCGGCTTGATATCGGAGTCGGTGTCGCGCGGCGTCGCGAAGGTCGAGCTGGACGGCTTGGCCGACCAGAAGCCCCAACCGGTGAAGATCTTGGCCAGTCCCGCAATATCGTCCTGGCCGTAGGTCGGGATCGCCGCCCCCTGAGCGTCTAGCTTGGCTGAACCGTCCATGTTCAGCTGATACAGCCCGATGGACATGAGCTGCATGATCTCGCGGGCGTAGTTTTCGTCGGGGCGCCGGGTCTTGTCGGTATCGGCCTGGATGTTGCCGATGATGTTCAGATACATGCCCATGGCGGGCGAGAGCGAAACGGCTTCGATCAGGTCGCGATAGGAGCCCATCGCGCGGACGCGCAGCATGTCGAAATAGGCCGCGCCCATGCGCGCCGTGACGGTCGAGCCTTGGAACGACACCACGCAGATCTCTGACAGAGCGAAGGCCATCCGCGTGCGAAGCTGTTCGGGTCCGGCCAAAGCTGCAGCCCAGAACGCCTCCTGAAACTGACCGAAACTGGCTCTCGCCTTCTTCTTGGAGTCGGCGGTGTTGATCTCGGTGTCGCGCCGCACATACCAGTCGATGAAGTGAGTGGCGCTGAACTTCGTCTCGGCCTGGCTCTTGACCCAGGCCGCCGGCGTCAGACCTCGGGCCTCGGCCACGGCGTCCGCCGTCGCGCCAAACGTCGCGAGATTGAGCAGTCTCGCGGCCTGCAGATCAGCCGGCGTCGGATCACCGGCCTCCGCGCCGTTCAAGACGCCGCCGCTGCCCGCGGCAAGGACGGCTACGGCCGCCGCCGCCGCCGTCGCAGCGATGACCGCTGCCGAAGTCGCACTGTTGGACGCGCCCGTGGCCATAAGGCCCTCCCCCGAATGCCGCCTGCCGGATCACTCCAACCGATGCGAGCGACGAATTTCTTAACGTGTAATCAAAACTGCCTTTTAACCGATAGTTCGCATCCGTAGCGCGACTCTCGGTCGCACCCGCGAAGAGCAAGTCCGAGCCGAAGATGAAGTCTAGAACGATGGGTCGAAAAGAATCCGTCGCGCTTTTGTGAATTATCCGTCGGATCGCGACGGAGTCGATGGCCTAGCGCGTGGGACAGCGACGCTTGTGCAGCGCGCCGGAAGCGCGTGATACTCGTGGGCGTGACAAGAGTGGGGGTTTGGTGAGCACTGCGGTTCGATCCAGCCGGGCTTGGGCCGGGGGCTTGGCCATGACGGCGACGCTGTTCGCCGCCCAGTCCAGCGCTCAGGTGCTTGAGATCGACGACCAGGGCGTGGTGCGTCGTCATGATGGCCCGGCGCAGTTTCTGGGCGATGGCGTCGCGCATCCCTTGACGGCGGCGCCCGCGACTCCTCCGAGCCGCCCCCGCCCTACAACGGCGCCCATTAGGCGACTTCTCGAGTCCTCGGCCCAGCGCTCAAGCCTCAGCCCCGACCTCCTTACCGCCGTCGCGCGGCGAGAGTCCGGACTGAACCCCAAGGCGCGATCGATCAAGGGCGCCGTCGGAGTCATGCAACTGATGCCGGGCACGGCGAAGGACCTGTCGGTGGATCCCACCGATCCTGCCGCGAACATCGACGGCGGAGCCCGTTACTTGAAAACACTGCTCGCCCGCTACGACGGCGACGTCATCAAGGCCTTGGCCGCGTATAACGCCGGCATGGGCGCGGTGGATCGTCATGGCGGGACGCCCCCCTTCCGCGAAACACAGGCCTATGTCGCCGCCATTCTCGAACAGATGGCCGAAGCCGTCGCGCCGCGCCCAAAGCCCTGATCGGAGCGTTTTCTTGACCCAGACTCGCCGCCTCATCTCCGCGTTGGCGCTCGCCGGCCTGGCCGCGCCGGCTCATGCCCAATCCGTGCAGGCCGACCCGGCAGGATCGGGTCCGCTGCTGGCGGCGCTGCAATGGATGCAAGGGACGCTGCTCGGCAACCTCGCGACCACCGCCGCCGTCATCGCCGTGGCCATCGTGGGTCTGATGATGCTGACCGGCCGCATCGACTGGCGACGCGGTGTCACCGTGATCGTCGGCGCCTTCATCGTGTTCGGCGCGGCGGCCATCGTGGCCGGAATCCGCAGCGTGGCCTCGGGGGTGCAATGAGCGCTCTCGGGTCCGATCCGGTGTTCGGGGCGCTCACCCGCCCGCAGATGGTGGCGGGCGTCACCTACAGCTACGCGGTCTTCAACCTGATCGTGACGGTGGAGGCCTTCCTGATCACCAAGTCCTTCTGGGCGCTGCTGATCGCGCCGGCCGTTCACGTGGTGGGCTATCTGGGCTGCCTGAATGAACCGCGCTTCTTCGACCTCTGGATCACCAAGGTGAGCCGTTGCCCGAATATCCGTAATCGCGGCTTCTGGCAGGCCAACTCCTACCGACCATGACCGCGCGCTTTCTCAGCCTGGACCTTGGATCGCGCCTAGCCCCGCGCGAGGCGAGCATCGGCGATCGCCTGCCCTACGCGCAGCATGTCGATGACGTGACCTTGCGGACCCGCGACGGCCTGCTGCTGCAGGTGATCCAGCTGGAAGGCCTACCATTCGAGACCGCCGACGATCAGGAACTGACCTATCGGAAGCAGATGCGCGAGATCCTGCTCCGCAGCGCCGCAAGCTCCCGGGTCTCGATCTACCACCACCTGATCCGGCGGCAGGTCGCGCCGAAGGCCGAGCCGGTCGACAGTGATCCGTTCAGTCAGGCTCTGGATCAAGCCTGGCGCGAGCGCCTGGACGGTCGGCGACTATTCGTCAACGCGCTCTACCTGACGCTGGTCAGCCGCCCTGCTCAAGGCAAGGTCGGCTGGCTTGACCGCCTGGCGCGCGCCGCGCCCTCCGGCGCCGCCGCCGAGGCCCAGGATCTGCGGCGCCTGCACAGCCTGCGCGAGAGCCTGGAATCAGGTCTGGCCACCTACGGCGCGCGCGCCCTCTCCAAGCAACGCGTTCGCGGCGTGGAGCGCTCGGAACCCTGCGCCTTCCTCTCCGAGATGCTGAACGGCGAAAAAAGCGTCATGGCCACGCCAACGGGCGATATCGGTCAGGCCTTGGGTGATCGCCGCCTCACCTTCGGCCTGGACGCCTTGGAGATCGGGGCGGGAGCCAAGCGCGGTCGACGCTTCGGCGCGATCGTGTCGCTGAAGGACTATCCGGCGCGCTCCGCGCCCGGGATGTTCGACGCCGTCTTCCGCCTGCCCGCCGAGATGGTGGTCGCGGAAAGCTTTTCCTTCCTTGACCGGCAGGCCGCTCTGGATCGCATGGGCCTGGCCCTGCGGCGATTACGGGCCGCCGAGGACGACGCCTTTTCCCTTAGGGATGACCTGGCCGCAGCGCGCGACGAGGTCGGAGCCGGCCGAGCGGTGTTCGGCGAGCACCACATGAGTGTGCTGGTCAGGGCCGATAGCCTTGCCGAACTGGACGCCAGTGTCGCCGACCTGCAGTCGGCGTTCAATGAGGCCGGCGCGGTCGCCGTCCGCGAGGACGTGAACCTGGAACCAGCCTTCTGGGCGCAGTTCCCCGGCAATTTCAAGTTCATCGCCCGCAAGGCGATGATCTCGGCGAGCAACTTCGCGGCCTTCGCGTCGCTCCACAATCATTCGCCAGGAAGAGCCGAAGGCGGTCCTTGGGGACCTCCGGTCAGCCTGCTGGAGACCACCGCCCACGGCCCCTACCACTTCAACTTCCACAATGGGGATCTCGGCAATTTCACGGTGATCGGCCCGAGCGGGGCGGGCAAGACCGTCCTGCTGACTTTCCTTCTGGCCCAAGCCAGGCGTTTCGATCCCCAGATCGTCTATTTCGACAAGGATCGCGGCGCCGAACCCTTCGTTCGGGCCATCGGCGGGCGCTACGATGTCCTACGACCGGGTGAGCCCTCCGGGCTCAATCCGTTGCTGATGGATGACACTCCGGCCAACCGCGCCTTCGTCGCCGACTGGCTTGCGCAGCTTCTGGGCGGCGCCGAACGTCTTGAGGCCGAAGATCTGGCGATGATCGCCGACGCGGTCGACGCCAATTTTGACCAGCCCCCCCATAACCGGCGCCTCACCTTCCTGAGAGAGCTGTTCGTCGGAGCCCGACGTCCTCGCGCCGGAGACCTGGCCGCGCGGCTGCGCCCGTGGTGCGAAGGCGGCGAACACGCCTGGCTGTTCGACAACACCCAAGATCGAGTGCGTCTCGACGAGCGCGCCTTCGGCTTCGATATGACCCGGATCCTCGACACGCCGGTCACCCGGACCCCGGCGATGATGTATCTCTTCCATCGGATCGAGCAGGCGCTGGACGGTCGGCCGACGATCATCGTGGTCGACGAGGGCTGGAAGGCGCTGGACGACCCGGTCTTCACCCAGCGGCTGAAGGATTGGGAAAAGACCCTCCGCAAGCGGAACGGCGTCGTGGGCTTCTGCACCCAGAGCGCGTCGGACGCGCTGGAAAGTCGGATCGCCTCGGCGATCGTTGAACAGGCCGCTACACAGATCTTTCTGCCGAACCCCAAGGCTCGCCCCGCCGACTATATTGATGGCTTCGGGCTGACGCCGCATGAGTTCGACCTTGTCCGCGCGCTGCCCGACACCAGTCGCTGTTTTCTGGTCAAACAGGCCGATCACAGCGCGGTCGCCCGCCTGGACCTGACGGGCCTGGACGACGTGCTGATGGTGCTGGCCGGCAACGAACGTCGTGTCCGCAAGCTCGACCAGGTCCGCGCCCAGGTCGGCGATGATCCAGCGGCTTGGCTGCCGCTTTACGTCTCCCCCCCGAGCGAGCGTCGCTGATGGACGTCTGCCCCGCTCCACCGCCAACCGCTGGCGTCATCCGTGGCGTCCTGTCGACGATCGACTGTCATACGCGAGTGTACGCGCAGAGCGGCTATGAGGCGCTGAACGGCCCGCAGTCGGTTTTCCCGACCGCCTTGACCCTGCTGCTGACGATCTACATCGCCCTGCTGGGCTATCGGATGTTGCTGGGCGTGGGCGCAACGCGCCTGACCGACGCGCCTCTGATCGCCCTGAAGATCGGCGTGGTGCTGTCGCTGGCGCTGAACTGGAATACGTTCCAGACGCTAGTCTTCGACGTGACCATGAAGGCGCCGCTTGAGCTGGCGCAGACGATCGGCGCGCCCGCCGCCGCGAATGGCGCGGCGCTGGTCTCCGATCCGCTGGGCGGATTGCAGGTGACCTACGACGAACTGGCCAGGAGCGCTTCGGCGCTGGGCAAACTGGCCGGGCCTAATCCTGAAGTTCTACGGGGCGGCGAAGCGGCGGCCGCTCAGGCGCTCTGGAAGGCCCAGACGGCGTTGTTCATGAGCACGGCGGGCGTCATGGCCATCGCGATCATCGCCGTGGGTGTGTTGTCCGCAACCGGCCCGGTCTTCATCGCCCTGGTGATGTTCGACGCCACGCGCGGCCTCTTCGAGGGCTGGCTTCGGGCGCTGCTCGCCGCGGCGTTTATCCCCATGCTCTGCTGGTCGGCCACCACCCTGCTGCTCGTGATTGTAGATCCGCTTCTCGTGCGCCTGGCGCAGGGGCGTCTGGCCGGAGCGCCGGACACCCAAGCGGCGGTGATGGTCTCGGCGGTCATCTTCATCTTCGCCGCCGCTCAGGCGGCCCTGACCGTCGGCGCCGCTGTGATCGCCGGCGGCTTCCAGCCTGGCGGCAAAACCAGGCGCAGTGAGCGCACGACCCGCCTGGAGCGGTCGTCTCCCTCCGCGCCGCCGGCCTTGTCGCGGCCTGATCGCCTGGCCCAAAGCCTGCAGACGACGGCGAGCATCGCGAGCCGATCGTCCGATACCGCTATGTCGGGCCTTCCGACGCCTACGGTCGCCAGCGCGCTACGCGCGGTGACCGCGCTCCCCCGCGCCGAGGCGCGCGAAACCCCTCATCGGCGCGGGGCCTTCATGGATCACTATCGCAACCTGACCGGAGGCCCCCGATGACCCGGACGCGCGCCCTCCTCGGCGTCCTGGCGGCGCTCGTCCTGGCAGCCCCGCCCCTGGAGGCTCAGGCCGTGACGGACCAACGGGTCCGGATCGTGCGCTACGTGCCTGACCAGGTGGTGCGGCTGGACGCGACCCTCGGCTATGTCGTCACGCTGTTCTTTGGCGAAGACGAGCGGATCGAGAACGTGGCGATCGGCGACAGCCTAGGCTGGCAGATCACGCCCAACCGCCGCGCGCGGGTGCTGTTCGTCAAGCCCAACGAGCGCGCCGCGCCGACCAACATGACCGTGGTCACCAATCTGCGCAGCTATAATTTCGACCTTCGCGCGGCGGCGAGCACGCGCGCGCGCCAACCGGTCTTCTCGCTGCGTTTCGACTATCCGCCCCCCGCCCGGGCCATACTTGCCCCGCCCCCGGCGCCGCCGCCCCCGCCGGAGCCGCCGCGCGAGGTCAACAAGGCCTACAGCTTCAGCGGATCAGCACTTGGACTGCCCGAACGGGTCTTTGACGACGGCGTCTCGACCTACTTCGTCTTCCCTGCGGGCGTCGACTACCCGGCCATCTTCGCCGTGGACCCCGACAACAAGGAGGCGGTCGTCAATATCGCCCAGCGCGACGGCTTTCTGATCGTCGATCGCCTCGCGGGGGCCTTCGTCCTGCGTCGGGGCGATCAGGTGACGCGCATCGTCAACGACGGCTATCGCGAAGCCGTCACCGCCACCACACTGTCGCCCCGCAAGACGCGCTAGGAGCTTCGGACCATGACCGCGCCTTCGTCCCCCTCCGACCCGGATCTCGACAGCCCCGTCCTGCGGTCGCTGGGCTATGGCCCCACCGCCGTCGGTCGCCCGCAATCGCCGTGGGGCCTGGCGCTTGGGATCGTGGGGATCATCATCTTGGGCATGGTGGTCTATTCTTCGCTCAGTCAGGCGCGTGAGGCGGCCGGACGGCCGCCTACCCAGACGGCGACCCCAGCCGTCGCCGTGACGCCGTCGACGCCGGCGCCGAGCATGCCCCCCATCGCCGTGGCCGACAGCGGCACCATGCAGCAAGGCCTGCCCCCCCCGATCGGCCTGCAGGAAACGCCCGCTGCGCCGGGGGACGACACAGCGGTCCTGGACACGACGAACCGGCTGCGCGCCCCGGCCATGGTGGTCGATCTCGACGGCCGCCCCGCCCCGGCGGCCGGAGAGACGGTCGCCGCCATGCAGGCAGCCACTGAGGCCTCGCCAGCCCGTGCGACGGCCCGTCCAGCCAGCGAAGACAACAAGATGTCGGCCGAGGAACGCTTCGCCGAAAAGGTCGCCGGCAACAACGCCGACGCGGCCCGCGCCACCCGCCTTGCTGACGCGAGCCTCGTCGCGCCCCAGGGCACGGTGATCCCCGCGATCCTGGAGACGGCGATCAATTCCGACCTGCCGGGTTTCGTGCGCGCCGTGGTCAGCCGCGACGTGCGGGGATTCGACGGATCGACGGTGCTGATCCCGCGCGGGTCCAAACTGATCGGACAATACAAGAGCGGCGTCGCCGCCGGTCAGACCCGGGCCTTCATCGTCTGGTCCCGGGTCCTGACGCCGCAGGGCGTGTCGATCGACATCGGCTCGCCCGGCGCCGACCGCCTTGGCCGTGGCGGCCTTGATGGCGAGACCAACACGCACTTCTTCCGACGCTTTGGCGCTTCGATCCTGCTGTCGGTGTTGAACGCCGGGCTGAACGCGGCGTCCAACAACGGCCGAGGCGGCGACAACACCGCCATCATCATCGGCTCGCCGCAACAAGCCTCGAACATCGCCTCCATCGCCTTGCAGCGGGAGATCGACATCCCCACGACGATCAGCGTCGCTCAGGGCGCGCCCATCCGTGTTTTCGTCGCCCGCGACCTCGACTTTTCCGGCGTGGTTCAGAAGGCGCGATGAGCACGGGCGTCTATCTGGCCGCCTATCTGGCGCCGCTGCGTGACTGGTTGGATCGACCAGACGTCACGGACATCTGGGTGAACCGGCCAGGCGAAGTCTGGATCGAGACGACCGGTGGCGCGACCTCGCGCGTGGCCGCGCCCGAACTGAGCGATCAAGCGCTCCAGCGTCTGGCCCGTCAGATCGCCGCCGCCAGCCACCAAGGCGTCAGTCGCGAGCAGCCGCTGCTTAGCGCCAGCCTGCCCGACGGAGCTCGGGTGCAGATCATCGCGCCTCCGGCCACGCGCGGTGATCTGGCCCTGGCCATCCGCAAGCACACGCTCAGCGATCTCAGCCTCAGTGACTTGGCGGTTTCGGGAACGCTCGCGACGCCCGCTGACGCAGGGCGAACCGACGGGGACGCAGCGCTGAGAGTCCGCCTGGACAACGGCGACATTGAGGGCTTCCTGCGCGCGGCGGTGAAGGCGCGCAAGACGATCGTCCTGTCGGGCGGCACCTCCTCGGGCAAGACCACGCTGCTGAACGCCTTGGTCAAGGAGATCCCGCCGCACGAGCGTCTGGTTCTAATCGAGGACGCGCCCGAAATTCAGCTCCGGCACGAGAACGCCGTCGGCCTGATCGCCGCGCGAAGCGAGACGGGCGAAGCCCAGGTGGATGCGGAGGATCTTCTTCAGGCCAGTCTGCGCATGCGGCCGGATCGGATCCTGCTGGGAGAACTGCGCGGACGGGAAGCCTTCGCCTTCCTCCGCGCGGTCAATACCGGCCATCCCGGTTCCATCACCACCGTCCATGCCGACAGCCCTCAAGGCGCGCTCGACCAGATCGCGCTGCTCTCGCTCCTGGCGGGCGTGGACCTGGGGTGGGACACCGTCCGGAATTACGTGCGGCAGGTCGTGGACGTCGTCGTCCAACTCAACCGGGTTGAAGGCGCTCGCAAGGTGACTGCGGTCGAAATGCTGTCACGGTAGGACGGTCAGGCGAGATCGCGCATCGCGCATGCGATCCGCTCGGCTTCCGGGCCGATGATGAGGTGCAGGGTGTCTTCCGCGACCCGCGTCACCCCGCGCACGCCGGCGGCGTGGACGGCGGGTTGGTCGATGTTTGCGGGGTCG